>Ga0190308_1000151_pt1 | contig 23285 bp, 33 predicted proteins | sample 48700756_MG_FD_165050 | JGI IMG/M metagenome (GOLD analysis project Ga0190308, IMG submission 165050) | Hydrothermal vent sediment bacterial communities from Southern Trench, Guaymas Basin, Mexico - 4870-07-5-6_MG | ecosystem: Environmental > Aquatic > Marine > Hydrothermal vents > Sediment ...
TGGTACTGCTGCTCATGATGGTAATTTGAGTGGTACGAGACGTCGTGGTGCTGGATGTGATGGAACTGATTTTGCAACGTTGTTTGTTTAAATAAGTAATAATAAATAATTAGATGAGTTTTATTTTGATTAATAAAACTCATCTAATTTCGCCGTAGTAATTAATAATAACAAGGAGACAACTATGATAACCAAAGAACTAACAGTTAAAGATGAAATTAATAATCAATTAATTAATGTATTCGGGGTTTCTGATTTTCCAGTAACAGTTCAATCAGGTATAAATGATGTAATGGATATAATTAAACAAAATAAAAGTCTACCTGAATTGTATGAAAAGGAATTAAAAGAAGTAATGGTTTCTACTTCTATGTTTCAAGATTTATGTGTTCAAATGGAAGAGCATTACACTCCACATAGAAAAGTAAAACAAACTATGTTAGAACTAAGTGAAAAATTAGATGCATTAGATAATGCTAAAAACTCACATAAAAAAGCAATAGTTAATTGTCAATTATTAAAAAAAGAAGTACATGAATTAGAAGATCTATATAATATTATTAATTTAAATCCTAAACTTGATTTAATATTAGCTTTGAGGTTGTCTAATATAAAATATATAACAAAATCAGGAATGGATAATGTAACCATTTCAGATATTATTGATCCTAATATTGTACAATTATTATCTAATGGTACTATTATAGATGATGAAAGTTATATTACTATAATAAAATCAAAAATTAAAGTTGCATTAGGTAACAAGATTATAGATTTTGAAGAGGCTGAACGAGGATTAAAATCATCACAGCATTTGATTAAAGATTCAGCAGTTAAAGCATATCAATTAAGAGTACAAACTGATAAGTATTCAAAAGAAGTAGAAGAATCAGGAATTTCATTTGATGAATCTGAATTTGTATATTATGTAATGTTTTTTACTGCGGAAGCTGAAAGACAATTAAGAACCGGTGATCATCAAGTAGATCGAGGAACATATAAAGCTATTTCTCAATTACCAGAGTTTATAAGATTAAAAGTTTTGAAAAATATTGATTATATTATAAATAAATTACGTAGTGAAAGTTATGATATGTCAAATGATTATATTTTTAAAACTGATGAAGATATATTAAAACCACATATGAATCGAGATGCGGATGGTGTTTTGATCGTTGAAGGTTATAAGGTTGATGACTATTTGATGATTGAGCCGATTCGAGTATTGTCCTCGATTGATTAGTTACTTTTTTGCCGTAGTATATATATATATATATATATATATATAAAACTAAAGGAGGTGAATATTCATGGCTATATCATTTAGTAATGTAAACAAAAGTTTAGACCCGTTTGATTCAGAAGCATCGTTTTTTAAAGAAGACACATATTATTCTAATTTAATTAATTCAAGATCCGCAAATCAATTTGTTTCGATTCTGCAAGATGACCGAATTATAGACGGGTTGAGGATAATAGATGCGCATACAACTAATAATAATCGAACATTCAATTGTGAATTATTACCAGGAAAAGTAGTTCAAGATTCATCATTGTTTATTATAAATGATTCAGTAACTATTAGTATAGATATATTTAAAGAGCATCCAATTTTAGAATGTAACACTACTAACAATTATTTTAAAATATCTGGAAATTGGACAAAATATTTTATAGTGAATTCAACTTTTGGTATTTTTAATTCTGGAACTCCATCATATAACCATATATATTGGGCAATTAGTAATGTTATATATGATAATGATACTGATACTACATATATCTATGCAGCTCAAAATATTACAATTGATGATACAACTGGTATAATTGTTAAAGATAATTTTCCATCCCCAATAAACGATATAATGGGAAAATGTATTATATGTGCTGAATATCAATATATTGATACACTTAAAGATAATAATATTTTATTAGGAATAAAATTTAAAAATGATTCTCTTGAATTTGATTGGGATTCTAATATATCTAGAATATTGTTTGGAGTATATGATATAACAAAAGATTTAACAAATTATAATATTAATTATTTTGTTCGTAATGATGCAGATATTATTTTAGATGGTGTAACATATAATATGTCTCATTATTCTGATTTAGTATTAGATAGTGTTGATGGTGGGGAACTAATTTAATATTTTCAAGGAGTAATTAATGAAAACTACTATTCAATTTAAGCGAGGTAATGCGACATCAGTTGCTTATTATAATGGTGCTGTTAAAGGTGAACCAATTCTCGATATTGAGAATTGCATGCTGTATGTGTGTACTGATGATTATGGTACGTTATCATTAATAGATGCTGGAGTAGGATCTAATTCTAATGCTAATGCAGTATCATTGAGAAATATTTTAATACAAGATCATGCCCCAGAAGATAGACAGGCCTTAATTTATAATAGTATTAGTAATATGTATAAACCCCAGTATCTTGAAGATACGTTATTATATGTAGATGGTGGTACGTTTTAGTTTGTTTAAAAAAAGAGAGAATACATGGATATTTTAGAGAAGTTAAACAAAATCAAACAGTTAATTGATCGAGGAGGTACTCCTGGGGAAAAATCAGCGGCTAGAAATTTATTTGATCAATTAGTTAATAAGTATCAAATTTCTCCAGAAGAGTTAGAAGAAGTACAAGTTAAAGTTTATACCTGGGAGTGTAAGAATAAAACAGAAGAAGAGTTATTAATACAAATATTAAGTAAAGTTATTAAAAATCAACATATGGATTTAATAATTAAAGACGAATTAAAGTTTGGATTAGAATTAACGTATCTCCAATATGTTGAAGTTGATTTATTATTTGAATTGTATAACGTTGAATTAGAAAATGAAATTAAATATCTTAAACAAGCATTTTATAAAAAACATGATTTGTTTCCTCCGATAACAGAAGACCAGAAGAAAAACGCTCCCAAAATTTCAGAGGATCAAGTTAGAGATATTTTAAAATATTTTAGAAGTTTGAAAGATATTGATGTTTTTAAGCAAATTGGTGAGTGAGTATTTAGATTATTAAATTTAAATACTTAATATTAATAATGGTTAATAATAACCATTAATTATTTTAAAGGAGAAGTATACAATGGCACAAACAATACAGGTTAGAAGAGGTTCAAAGGCACAGTTAGATGCACTGATGGGGTCAACTCCAATGTTGGCTGGTGAATTGGGTTTTACAACAGATACTCATGAAGTATTTTGTAGTGATGGCACAAATGCTCATCAAATTGGTGGTGTTCTTGTTGGTGCTAGTACTGCAGTTCAACCACCAGCAGGTGTAAGTGGTCGTATGTTTTTGGCTTTGGACACATCAATTAGTTATATAGATAATGGAACTGCTTGGGTTACAGCTGGTGTTGCTGATCTTGATCAGATTGCCGATGGTACACTTCATGGTAAAGTATTAAATACTGAACTTGCACTTGGTCAGGTAAAACGGGTTCGAGCAGTTACAGCCGAAAAAGATATAACTGGTGATGCATTAGATACTCATTTAGAAGATGCTACCAAACATAGATTAATTAATGATTCTGGATCAAGTGCAACCGATTTGTTTTCAGCTCAGAAAATTAGTGCCCTTGTTGAAGCGGCTCAAACTGGGTTGGATGCAAAAGATTCTGTTAATGCTGGAACTGTAACAGTATTACCTGCTAATAGTTATGCAGCTGGTGTTATTGAAGCTAGTGCTAATGGAGCTTTGGAAGCTATTGATGGTATTACTTTGGAAGTAGCTGATAGAATATTGGTTAAAAATGAAGCAACCGCGGCTAATAATGGAATTTATGTGGTAACAACTGTTGGTGATGGCAGTAATCCTTATGTTCTTACTAGAAGTACAGATGCTGATAATACTCCAGATACTGGTGAAGTTACTACTGGTATGTATTGTTTTATTGAAGAAGGTACAACTCAGGCTAATCAGGGTTGGATTTTGACAACTACTGGTAATATTACTCTTGGTACAGATGATCTGGCTTTTTCTCAGTTTAATGGTGCTGGTTCACTTACTGCTGGTGATGGTCTTTCTAAAACAGGTAATGTATTTAATATTGATGTTTCTGATTTTGCTGGTATTGGTCTTGAAGATGATGGTTCTGAAAATCTTAGACTTGCAGTTCAGGGTAATGGTATTGCTGGTGGTAATGGGTCAACATTGTCTGTAGATCGTGATACAGTTGGTGGAGCTAATCTTGCTTCTGCTATTAATGTATCTGCTAATGGTGTTGCTGTAATGGTTGATGATGTAACCGTTGAAGATGATGGATCTGGTAATCTTAGAGTTAAAGATGCTGGAGTATCAACAGCTAAACTTGGTGCAACATCCGTAACCGCTGCTAAACTTGGTAATGATATTCTTGGTACTGGTCTTACTGGTGCTAATGGATCTGCTATTGCTCTGGCGGCTACTGTTGCTGGTAATGGTCTTACTCATACAGCTGGTGTAATTAATGTTGTTGCAGGTAATGGTTTTACAGTAACTGCAGATTCTGTTGATTTTAATATTGATGATGCTACTGGTAATACAGTTGCTCCTCTTGCAGTTAGCGCTAATGGTGTTGGAGTAGAAGTTGATAATGTTTCTATTGTTCATAGTTCAGGTGAACTTCAGGTTGCAGTAGTTGATGGTGGATCTTTCTAAATTAGTGTATTATTGCAATATCAAGATTTAATATTTTTATAAATAATTTATAGTTGTTTTTATTTTAATATTAAAAACAACTATAAATTTATATATTTGATATTGGAGAAGAATATTTATGTCAAATCCAAAATTACAAATACGACGAGGAGTTAAATTTGATTTAGATTCTATTACATTAAATCTTGCGGAACTTGGATATTGCACAGATACTAATGATTTATATATTGGTGGAAGTGGAGAAATAAATAATCGATTAACAAGTCGAACAGGACAAGTTAACATTCCAAATGGACAAAATACTGTTGATGTTGTGTTTACTCATAGTTTTGACTCTGTTAATTATTATATTGGGACATCTATAATCAATACTATTGACAATCCTCCATCGATATATTCATATATTATTACTAATAAAATTACTACTGGGTTTACTGTTTTATTTTCTAATAATATAGATTCCTCAAATTATGTATTAGAATATATTGCACGATAAATTAGGAGAACAATATGGCACAAATAAAAATTCGGAAAGGCACCGAAGCCCAATTAGATAGTGTTACATTATCATTATCTGAACTTGGGTTCTGCACAGATACAAAGCAATTATGGGTTGGAAATGGTGTCGGCAATACATTGATAGGTAAAGAAATTGCAGATGAAGGAGTGGTGTTTGGAACAACGGCATTAGGATTAAATGATACAAGTAAAAGTATTGTGTTTGATAAAGCTATGGATAATGCTGATTATGCATTATTTGTTAATATTAGCAATACTACTGATGCTACTCCGTCTATGTATGTTTATACTATTACTGCAAAAACAACAACAGGATTTACTGTTAGTTTTAGTGATCCAATAGATTCTACAAATTATAAAATAGATTGGACAGGGGTTCAACAAAATGTCATTACTGTTGGATTGGAAGGAACCAATTACGAATATTTTAGATTAAATAATGATCAGGCTGGAAGTCCAACAGAAGATTGTGGGATTGTTGTCGAACGTGGAACAGAATCGGATGCTCGTCTTAAATGGGATGAAACTTCTGATAAATGGTTTGCTGGTGATGATAACAGTTTACATGAAATAATAACAACAGATAGTAATATTGATTGTGGAACTTTTGTATAATTCGGGAGGTTATAAATAAATGGCTAAATTTAGACAAGGTCATCTCATATTAAAAAATGATAAAAAAATATCATTTGGAGATGCTCAAGAAGTTGAAGTATACCACGATGCCAATGGTCTTAAAATTAGTGGCCAGCAGATAGGGCGATATACATTTATAAGTTCATTAGCAAATAATTTTGAGTTAGATGATACTGATGTAGGTGCTAGTCCTGGCAAGGTGTTTAGTATCTTGCGAACTTTAGATTTTAATGAAAGTGATAAAGGATCGGCATTTACATCATTTTCTATACCGGATGGATTTGATGATACTAAAGATATAAATACTAGAATTATTTATTCTTTGAATGGTAGTGACCCTAGTAAAGTTGTTAAATTGACAACTTCAATTTGGTGTTCTGATTTTTTAACAACGCCGGGTGTTGCTGATTATACATATTCTAATACGATTTCATCTAGTTCTGATAATATTGGTAAATTGAGTAGATTAGTACTAACTAGTGCTATTATACCAATAGCCGCTATTGCAGGATTGGATAAATATATTATCATCAAACATACTCGCGAAGCTTCAGATGTTGAAGATACTTATGTTGGAACATATCAATTAATAGCAATTCAGTTTTATCAATACGGTGCAGCATTATAACACCTAAGTCTACTAAATTAGGGCCGTGACAGACGTATTGATTAAATGTTCACCCTGGAATACCATTCCCAGTTCCAGGCTCTGGAGGTGTCGGTACTTAATATTATTACTTAATATTAAGTACCTAGTCCTCATTGTTGACTAGTAGGTAACAAAGACCAATATTACATTCAATCAAGTCGAGGGAGACCTAGTTAACTTTTTAAGTTAAATCTCTATCATGAGATTTTTTAAGGAGATACATGATCGTATTCGTAATAGATGCAAACAACAATATTGGTCATCCAACACGCAAGTGTGACATGATTATTAAAACGTGGCAAAGCCAAAGTTTTAAAAGGCGGACTCAAGTCCGGTCAACCTATATTAGTACAAATATTCAAGAAGTTTGATAAGTTGAAAACAATCGATTGTGAGTTCAGAGTCGGAATAGACCCTGGATACAAGCATATCGGTTATTGTGTTTACAAGATATATAGTAACAAAGTTATAAAGTTGTTTTCAGGCGAAGTTGAAACTAGAACATCTGATGTTACAGACAATTTGGATACTCGTCGAATGTATCGAAATAATCGACGTGGCAATCATAGAAAGAATAATAAACGCAAGTTTGGTACTGCTAAATTTAAGCACCCGATTTGGAAAAACAGATCAAAGCACAAGTTTCAACCGACACATTGGCATTTAATCAATTCACATAGTAATCTATTAGGTTGGATTTTCGATAGAATACCAGTAGATCAAAGCAAGTTACATGTTGAATATAATAAGTTTGATTTGCATAAGATAATTAATCCGAATATTCGTAATTGGCAATATGCAAAAGGTACACAATACGGTTTCGAGAATACTAAACTATATGTTAGAAATCGAGATAATTACCAATGTCAAATATGTAAGAAATATGTTGCTAATACAGTAAACCATGTTCATCATATAGTTTGGAAATCAAATGGTGGGTCAGACAACCCGCTTAATTTAATTTTGCTTTGTCCGGAATGTCATAAGAAAGTACACGCTTGTAAAATAGTATGTCCTACTAGATCAGGATCAGTCAATAAGTATCGTGATGCTGGTGTATTGAACTCTTGTATGAAGCATATGTTTGCTGAATATGAAGATATTATACCAACACAAGATACATATGGTTATATTACAGATGCTGTTCGGAAGCAATGGGGTTTAGAAAAGACTCATGCAAACGACGCTAGTGTAATAGCGATATGTGATTCGAATGGCTTTGTTGAAGAGCTTAGACAGTATACTCAATGGTTGGATGAAGATGTTACTATTAATTTTAAACAATATAGACGACATGTTCGTAATTGGGTGCAGCGACATGAAGATCGAAAATATTATATTGTTAATTCTAAACATCCTAAAAAAGCATTTGCTTGGAATCGTAATCGTCGATCTGGACAAGATAAGAAGAAATGCAGTTTAACAGAATTGAAACAACAATTGATATCTAAAAATTTATTAAATAAAGTTCAGATTATTGCGAAACCTGGTCGAAAAGTATATCGTCGAAGTAATCGAGATATATTGTTTCGTCCCGGTGATATAATTAGATGCCCGCAAGGAGTTGATGTTGTCCGAGGTTCTTGGAATGATAAAGTTAATACTATACAATTTAGTAAAATTAAACAAAAATATTGTACAAAAATATTAAACAATAGTGGAATGTGTGTAATTTAAATATTGAAATTAGCATATAAATTTTGCTGCAGAATAAAGGAGACAAACATGCAACGTTATTTTATAGATACTGAATTTTCAGAAGGTAATAATATTATTGATTTTATTAGTATTGGTATTGTGTCTGACGACGGTCGAGAGTTTTATGAGATTAGTAATCAGTTTGATGCTGAGAAGTGCAACCCATGGGTGCAGAATAATATTTTGCCACTTTTGCCTATTGAATTTGTTAAACCCAGATCATCAAATATTGAAACCCGAGATAAATTAATTAATTTTGTTGGTCCAGGTGAAGAAATAGAATTTTGGACTTATTACGGGTCGTATGACTGGGTATGTGTGTGTCAATTGTTTGGTGCAATGGTAAACTTACCTGAAAACTGGCCTATGTTTGCTATGGATATTAAACAAGAAGCAGTTCGTCTTGGCAATCCTAAACTTCCAGCAACTCATATTAATAACCATAATGCGTTAGCTGATGCCAAATGGAATAGGTTAGCATATAACTTTTTAAAAACTTTGGTATAATTAAAAATTAAAAAGGGGAAATTCATGTTTTCAGCAGGTATTGCTATGGTCGGAGGGTCTGGTGATGGCGGTGATACTACTATAAATCAAACAATTAATCAAAGTATTAATACAGCTATTATTTTTTCAGGTTCGTCTAAGAAATTTAAAAATAGATATTTATCTTTTGAAAATCAACCATCAAATATCAACGGTTATACTATTTTATTCCCATCAACTATATCAAAAATTAATGTCAAGTCTTTTTTATTATCTACAGGAAATATAATAGTTAGAAAAAATAATACAATTTTAGAAACTATTGAACTAAATAATGAAACACACAAATTAATCGAAGGATTGAATTATCCATTAGTATTAAATGATGTACTTCAAATATATATAGAATCATCAATCGGTGTATCTTATCCAAGAGTTCAACTATATATTAGTTAATTAATATTTAAAAACGAGGATACTTTTTATGGAATTTGCACTTATATTGAAAAACACAACAGGGTCTGAGTTGTTATTAGACGATTTGGGTTGGAACATTCCCGATGGTACTAATGATAATATCTTAGAACAATTTGATTTTGGAACATTAGCAGGATCAACGTCTTTAGAATTAGCAGTATCTAATGGATCAATAGTTGTAAATAATGGAACAGATGATTTATCTATATCGGATGGATTAGATTTTTTAAGAAGGAGTAATAGGTATTATGTAGATACAGAAGTTTCAGATTTGAGAGACGATCTTCAACCTGGAATGAATAACATTCAATCGGAATTAGATGTTACTCAAACCGGAGCTGGACTATCGTCTGCTGGAACATATCTTCCTGAAGGTTCTTCTAATTATTTATCTACAGCTGCAAGTTTAAAAGATGCCGATAATAAATTAGATACACAAGTTAAAATTACTGAAGATTTATTAGATTCAACAATAACTGATTTATCTACTGAAATTACGGCTAGAACTAATGGTGATATTAATATTCAATCAGAATTAGATGATACTCAAGCTGGAGCCGGATTAGAAACTGATGGGTCATATTTAATAGATAATACTACTAATTATTTAACAACATCTATAAGTTTAAAAGATTCAGATAAAAAATTAGATGCCCAAGTTAAACTTAATACAGATGCGATAGAAGCTATAGGTTCAGGATCTATTACGGCTCTTCAAACTGAATTAGATGATACTCAAGCTGGAGCCGGATTAGAAATAGATGGTTCATATTTAGCAGATGGAACTACTAATTATTTATCAACAGCTACTGATTTAAAAGACGCTGATGATAAATTAGATAATCAAGTTAAACTTAATAGAACGGATATTGATTTAAATATTGCTGATATTTTAACTAATTCTTCTGCGATTGCCGTTAATTCTAATGATATATCTACAAATGTAACAAACATAACAAATAATGCAAATGCTATATCAACAGAAATAACAAATCGAACGAATGCTGATATAGATCAACAAACTGAATTAGATACTATAGAAATCGCCGTAGGATTAAATACAGATGGTAGTTGGAACGATCATACTGGAACTAATTATTTAAATTCAACATCAAATGCTAAAGGCGCTAGAGAAGCATTAGATACCCAAGTTAAAATTAATACAGATAATATTAGTCAAGAAGTTACAGATCGACAAACTAATGATAATTTAAAAGTTAATAAATCTGGGGACACAATGACCGGTGATCTTACAATGGGATCACATATTGTAACAACAACTACAGATCCAAGTTCACCAAATGAATTAACTAGAAAAGGTTGGGTAGATTCCCAATTATCATCAGTAGCGTCAGGATATGATCCTAAAATTGAATCTAAAGTAACTACAACATCTGCATTATCCGCTGCAACTTATGATAATGGAACTTCTGGAGTAGGAGCTACTTTAACAGCAGATGCTAATGGGGTATTGGGTGATATTGATGATATTTCTTTATCAGTAGATGATAGAGTAATAGTAAAAAATCAAAGTACAGCACTTCAAAATGGTATTTATGTTATTACATCGTTAGGTGATGTTTCTAATCCTTGGATATTAACAAGATCTACTGATTTTAATGAATCTACAAATGTATCAGGAGGGTCAGTATCTTATTGTTCTTCTGGAACAACTAATGGTGGATTATCATTTATTGTTATTTGGGATGGTCAGATTGATGTTGGAACAAATCCAATTAATTTTGCAATATCTAGTGGGGTATCAACATCTGCATTACAAGGTGAAATCGATACAATTGAAACATCATCAGGATTAAATGCTGATGGAAGTTGGAGTGCCCATTCCGGAACTGGATATTTAGATGGATCAACCAATGCAAAAGATGCTAGAGAAGATTTAGATACTCAAATTCAAACCAATGCTTCGAATATAGTAATTAATGCTAATAGTATAATTGCAAATACTACTAATATAACAACAAATACCAATAATATAATAAGTATTAAAACATTAACTGATGATATGACTTTAATTAATGGAGTTATATTTGGTAGAGATACTGTAAGAAATAAATGGATAGGACCAATTTTAAATTATGGATTTGGTAGAGCGAGATCTGTTAAAAATAGATATTTGAAATTAGTTGGTGATATTTCTTCAAACCAATCAGGTATTCGGATTCACAGATCAATGTGTATAACATCTATGACTATACAATTAAATAGTACGGCATCCAATCAAGCTATTATTGAAATTCGAAAAAATAATGTAGCTACTGTTATAGGATCTATTACTATCAACGGTATAGCTGGTATGATTGATGATACTTTTAATATTGATTTGGTAGCTGGTGATTATTTGCAAGTTTATGTTAATGATGGAGCTATTGAGTATCCATATGTTAATATCACTGCTGCGTATTCTGAATCTTTTTAATTAATTATATGTATATAGGGGCGGGCAACTATGAATATAATTTATTATCAGAATAATTCGTCTAACGACTATATGATTGACGACCTAGGAGTTCTATTAGATGCTAATAGCAGAGTTAACTTTCAGGGGTCGATTCCACACGAGGAGCTTTGCGAGAGTGCAGATTTAAAAACGGCTATTCAGAGCTCTGTAATTTCTGTTTATGATAACGACGATTTGTTTTCAATTTATGATGCTATAGATTATTTAACTATAACATCATTCATTGAAGACGCTCGTAATGAGCAGTGGTATTTCGAAGCTGGAACTCATACAAGAATTACAAAATATACACAATTACGAATTGCTGGTAGAATATTAACGGCAGAATCAAATGCTCACGTTATTATGGATGAAGGTTCTGATATTATTGTTGAATAATTAAAATTAAAAAAGGAGTTAATTTTTATGGCTATTGCGAGTTCGTTTATAATGACTCCAGGTAGTACACCAGGACCATCACCAAGTGGTAAACAACGATTATATATTGATTCATTGGGGTCATTCATTACTATTGATGATGAAGGTGTTGAAACTGCGATTGCTGGTATTCCTGGTCCACAAGGTGAGGATGGTCCACAAGGTGATCAAGGCTATCAAGGTGTTCCTGGTCTTAAAGGTGATATTGGTCTTACTGGTCCTCAAGGAAGTACTGGTCCTCAAGGAAGTACTGGTCCTCAAGGAAGTACTGGTCCTCAAGGTCCTCAAGGCCCTCAGGGTAATACTGGGTTTACTGGATCACAAGGTGATATTGGTTCACAAGGACCACAAGGTGATACTGGTTCTCAAGGTATAACTGGTGATACTGGTCCTATTGGTCCACAAGGTATCCAAGGTGAAACCGGTGAACATAATATTAATGTGATTAGTATGAGTAATCAAGTAAGTCAATCATTTGTTAATGATACATTAATAGATATTGAATGGGATAATCTTATAACTGTAATTGGTACACATTTTAATCGATATAATAACCAAGAAATAGTAATACTTGAAGATGGACTTATTGATGTGTCTTATAAATTAAATTTTAAAACCAATGATAATGACAAGGATATTAATTTATTAGGTCAAGTTACTGTAAATAATACTATTATTGATCATACGAAAACATATGGATTTTTAAGATATAAATGTTATGGATTATATGGAACAGTAACAAATGGATCATCAATAATAAATGTTTTAGCTGGGGATGTAATAAAAGTTCAAGCTCAAATATCAAAAGATACAACATTTGGAGATAATCGGAATGTATATACTTTATATGATGAATCAACATTAACTATTCAATATTATAATGCTCAACAACAATATATTTAAAAATAGGGGATTTATTATATGTTAAGTTATAAGTTATTAGATGGTATTCAATGTTTAGTTCATGGTGCGAGATTTAGAAGTAATTTTATATTAAATAATGAGATTGAATATGGTACAATGGATTGGTTAGATGTTAGAGAAAAACCATCATTTATTGATGTTGATCAAGCAACATTACAATCATTTCGTCGAGATATACGCACAGTAATAAATTCAAAAACGAATGATATAATTAAATATTTTAATTATAATGGTGACATTGTATTTTTAAATTTAGAATTTCAATTTAATTTATCACAATTAGTAGTAATGAAAGATAATTTACCATACCCATATACTATGAAAATTCGGGACGATGAAAATGGTTGTGGTATTTATATAACGATGGATACTGCAGATGATATGGTGGCATTATATCATGCTGGGTTTAGTCATGTTTCTCAAGCATTATATAGTGGAAGAGTTTTAAAAGATCCATTAAAAGATATGGGACGAACGGAATTGGAAGAATTTCAAGATCTTCGAGTAGTAGATTATATAAATACTTAATTTTAATAAAAGGAGATTTAATGAAAGCTATTCAATTATCTAATCCAAATCCAATCGATCAAAATGCTCAAGTTTGTTCGATTGGGAGTCAGATAAAAACATTTTGGTTGGATACTACCGGATCTTTTCAACCATTAGAATTGCCACCTGATACCGAATGTAAAACTATCAAAATTAATGTTCACGACGGTAATCCAACATTTGCACATACTCCAATTGAGTTTCATTTATCATCTGAAGAAACTGGAGAAGGTTTTGATTGGTGGAAAAGCGGCGCAATATTTTCAATTGGGCGGACCGATGGAATTATTTGTTATGTGAGAGCTGAAGCTGGAAATAAGATAGCTATTACAATTTTAGATTAAATTGGAAGTGGAGATATATTTATGTATATTAAAAGTTTAAGAGTTACTTCTGAATCAACAACACGATTGGGTAATCGTCTTTGGGCTTTAACAGCTCCTCTTGTTTTTGAATTAGAAGGGATTACACACACTATTCCTAAAGGGTTTATTACTGATGGTGCAAGTTGTCCAAGAATATTGTGGAGTATTTGTGCACCAGTAGCCGGTCCATTTGGATTAGGTGCTATTGTTCACGATTGGGTATATACTGATGGGCCAATGATATCTAGATATATAGGTGATTGTATTTTATATACCGCTGGAAAGAATAGAAATGCTAATTGGCTTCAAGCATATGCTGTATATTATGGTGTTCGTTTATTTGGAAATAGTAATTATAGAACGTCTACTAGTTTAGATAAACTGACTAGATGTACTTGTTATAATTATGATAATGCTATGACTAAAGTTATGACTTTGCGAGGAAATCATTACACGGATAATAGTACAATGTCTAAGTTTACTAAATTAGATAACTAAAAATATTTAAAAGGAGACAAGTATAATGTTTAAATCAAAATCAAAATCAAGTTGGCTAGTGCTTTTTTGTATATTTTGTGTATGTTGTGTAGGATGTTTTCCAAAAACATTTTCAAGGTCTGATAAAATACTATATTCATATAATCAAGTACTTCAAAGCGCAAAATCATTTCGAGTGACTGCATTGCAAAGTGCAGCGGTTTATTATAAACAAGGATTATTGACTGAAGATAAAAAAGTTGAAATTATTGAATTAGGAGATCAACTTCAAGATTCTATTAATTCCTCAGCGAATGCGTTAATTGTATATCAACAGTTGGGTTCAATTGGTGAAGCCGATGTTGAAATTCAAATAAAAGAATTTGAACAAATATTTGAACAATTTACTAATTTAGTAGCACCATTAATTAAGACTAAAGGAGATTAACATGACATCTGTAGAAGCTAAATTATTAGTAACAACTGCTGAAATCATCATTACAAAAGGTGTTCCAGCGGTTATTAGTTTTTGGTCAATGCTTCGAGAAAATAATAAAACAGTTCCGACTTTAGAAGATATTGAATCTGCTAAAGGAAAATTAGATTCAGCTGATTATTTTAAATAGGAGACCAATTATGATTTCGATGTTAGAACAAAGACTAATTCCAGATCATATTATTACTCAAATTGATCTGGTTCGTTGGGCAAAAAATCATAAGATTATTCCTCGCAATACAAATAGTCTTAACCCGCCCAAAATTGTGGATGGGGAATATTTAATTCCGCGTAAAGACAAAGTTAAGAAACAGATAACTAATCTTGTGACTGGCCGATTAAAGAATAAAAAAATAACTACTTTTTTGAAAACCACAATCGTTCCAGAAGATAGAACTTTAAAAAATCTGCCAAGAGATAGTAATAAAAAAGCCAAAGTTCGCTTTCAAGATTGGTTGAGATTAAAGAACACATCAGTATCTGAACACTCAGTGGGTCAAGGAGCTAATGACAAATGGTATGGGTGGTCTCATAGAGCTATTCGGGGTTTTGCTGTAGGAGACATAATCAAACCTGGACATATTGGTAATAAGTTTGAATACGGAAAAGAAGTTGATAATAAATATAGTCAGTTAGAGAAAAGTAAAGGATTAGAAGCTGCGGATGACTATATAAATAGTTTAAAGAAATTTACACCATATAAGATTAAAACTGATGCAGAAGCCTTAGAACATGCAATTCGATTTGCTCGAGATGTTTCTTAAAAAAGGAGTGTAGTTATGTATTATGTAAATGATATTTTCTAAATTATTTAATTTTAATTTAGGAGGTACAAATGTTTTTTCAACAATATGTTTATCGATTCGATTCTGTTCCTGGTGTTCATAAGTGTAAAAATGCTCGATATTTGCGACATATGAGAACGACTCAGGAAATGCGTATAACTTATGGTCATTTATTAGATAGAATTCATATTCGTGGAAAGAGACGACCTCGAAATTTGCCAGATTTATGGGATGATTATTATATTTCGTATATACATAAATGGGGAAAGTCAGCTTCTTGGAAACGAAGCAAAAAACATAAGCAATACATGTAGTTTTTGCCGCAGTAAAAAATAGAAAGAGGTTACTATGTCAACAATATCAAAAGAAGCAGTATGTGATTTAAAAATTAAAGAAATAATAAGTCAAAACCTTCATTTAAAATCAATGGTGTCAATGGCAAAATCAAAATATTTAAATAGTTTTTTAAATCAAATACATCCATTAAAAGATCAAACAATATTATCACCATTGGATGGATTACAAAATAAAGCAGATGATATAATATCTGAATTAACTGATTTTGAAAGTCAAATAATAAATTCAGGATCATTATCTATTCAAGGCGATGGTGATATATTAGAATATTTAGATACAGATTTTGAAGATCCAGGTTCAGAATTTAATATTCAAGATATTCCTGGAATTAATACTGCTAAACATATTTTTGGATATATTGATAATTGTTATACTTTGTTTAGTGATTATATGGATGGGTCACTAACCTCAGCTGAAAAAATAATTGGGGAATCTCTTTTTAAATTAGAAAATATAAAATCACTTATATTATTAGATTCATTATTAGAAACTATTAATTCATTATCAACTTGTTCAGATATTAGTTTACTTCCAACTCATGCTGATATTGAAGAGTCATTAGCTATAATTAGTTTAGATATTCAATGCGTAATTGATCCTTCTAATTTCATAATTACTAATTTAGAATTATCAACACCCCAATTAGATCAATGTTTGAATATAAAGGATATTATTAAATCGGTTAGTGATAAATGTGATGCGGTAAAAATATCAATTACTATTTTTTAAATTATATTTAAATCTTGGAGGTGTTAATATGGCTGATTTTAAATCTAGTTTTGTAAAAGGTATTAAATTAGAAGGAGGTTTTAAGTTAACGGATGTTCCTGGTGATAACGGTGGTATCACATATGCTGGGATCTCAAAAAATAAACATCCTGATTGGGCTGGTTGGGATAAAATGGATAATAATAAACAAGATGTTGAATCTTTTTATAAGACTAATTTTTGGGATAAAATTTTAGGAGATAACATTAGATCTCAAACTATAGCTGATATTATTTATTTATCATCAATGAATATGGGATTAAGACCAGTAATTAAAATAATTCAAAAAATTGTTAAGTGTACTCAGGATGGATTATTTGGAAGAATAACATTAGGAAAATTGAATGATTTAATTCACGATGAAAAGGATGAAAAAATATTCATTCTAACATTTAATTTATTAATTATTTTTAGATATAAAAACATTTGTTTACATGATAAACGACGAAAACGAGATAAAATAGTATCTAATGAGAAATTTTTATGTGGGTGGATTAATAGAATTCAAAAAACTGTAATTATATAGTTGTATTTGAGGTAAACAATTATGTCACAAGAATTTATTGACCGAATATTTATAGAAATTGATAATAATGCTATTAAATTAGAAAAAATTACGAAGTTAGTATATACAAATAATGCAACTATTGAAGCTATTAAAAAATTAATTTTTATTATTATTGCATTTATTATACTTTCAAGTTTAGGATTAGTTTATAGTTCATCAAAACAAATTAGAATAAAACCTGTTGTATTACATTCTGTATCTGATACTTTTATATGCTCGAATTTTACAAAGGAGATAAATAAATGGATTTTTCATTTATAAAGAATATATTTAAATCACCAACAATTCAAAGTTCTAAATTATATGGTACATTATATAATGATATTGAAGTAGAACGACAAAAGTTTAAAGAATTATATGATGATTATAAAAAATCGGAAAAGTGGAATATTGAATATTCGTTTTTATTAAATAAAGTTACTGACCATATGAATACGTTAGTTTGGCATAAAGATAAAAATCATAAGTATTTATTAGCTAATCCATTACATTGTGAATTATTTTTTGGATTAGATTCTACCTGTTTAGAAAATATTGAGGGGAGAACCGATCAAGATTTAATTAAAAAATATTATATAGATCAAAACATTCAAAATACATTTGGGGATATTTGTTTATTATCGGATCAATATGTAGTTACTCAAAATACAAATTGTTATTTTTTAGAAGCTGGAGTTATTGATGGTCAAGAAGTATTATTTTATATAATTAAAGCTCCTCAATTTGATAAGGATGGGCAATTTATTGGAACGTTAGGATTGGGTTGGGATTTAACATTTAAATCTGGCAATATTATACAGATGGTAAATAGATTGAAATATGACAATTCAATAACTATACTATTTGAGAAAGATTGTGTATGGTGTTATGCGTTAGGTGCAAATGTTTTAAAATGTCAAATATTTAATCATCCTTGCATTAATAATTATTAAGGAGTAAACATGAGTTATGTATCTGTCGAATTATCAGCTGAAGATACTTTTTCACTTTGGATTAAACCAAGTCAGAATACTAAAGTTGTGACTTTGCTTAGCGGATTTTTAGATTTAATAATCACCGGAACTTGGTCTGGAACTTTAACACTTCAGAAACGATATAATCATGGGGTATTAGAAGGATATACAGATATTTTTGATGGAGATTTAATCAGTTCTAATTTATGGCAATTGATTGAAGATTATTCCGAAAATGTTGAATTTAGAATTGGATTTAAATCTGGGGATTATACTTCTGGGACAGCGGTAGTTAGGTTTGAGCAGTAAATTATTAAAAAGGAGCGATGTAACATTACAACACCTAAGTCTAATGGATTAGGGCCGCAATAGACGTATTGATTAAATGTCCACTCTGGGATATTATTACCATTGGAGGTGTCGGTACTTAATATTATTTACTTAATATTAAGTACCTAGTCCCCATTGTTGACTAGTAGGTAACAAAGATTAATATTATATTCAATCAAATCGAGGGAGACCTAGTTAACTTTTTAAGTTAAATCTTTATCATGAAATTTTTTAAGGAGATACATGATCGTATTTGTAATAGACTCAAGAAATAATATTGGTCATCCAACACACAAGTGTGACATGATTATTAAAACGTAGCAAAGCCAAAGTTTGATAAGTTGAAAACAATCGATTGTGAGTTTAGAGTTGGAATAGACACGGGATACAAACATATCGGTTATTGTGTTTACAAAATTTATAACACCAATATTATCAAGTTGTTTTCCAAGGTACATAATATGGTTTTGAGAATACTAAACTATATGTTCGAAATCGAGACAATTATCAATGTAAACAATACAGCAAATCATGTACATCATATAGTTTGAAAATCAAATAGATGATCAGACAGTCCATTTAATTTAATATTGCTTTGTCCGGAATGTCATAAGAAAGTACACGCTTGTAAAGTTGTTTGTCCAATTAGTCAATAAATACCGTGATGCTGGTGTATTGAATTCATGCATGAGGCATATGTTTGCTGAATATGTGATTCGAATGGCTTTATGGAAGAGCTTCAAACAGTATAGATGACATGTTCGCAATTGGGTTCATCGACATGAAGATCGGAAATATTATATTAATAGTTATAATTATAAAAAATATTTGCGTGGAATCGTCGGTCGGACAAGATAAGAAGAAATGTAGTTTGACAGAATTATTAATATCTAAAAATTCGTTAAATAAAGTTTAGATTATCGCTAAACCTGGTCGGACTATATCGAAAGAGTAATCGAGATATATTATTTCACCCTGGTGATATAATCCGATGCCCGAAAGGAGTTGATATTGTTCGCGATTGGGGATCGACGCATTAAAGTTATTACTGAGAATTTGGGTATAATTAAACACAAAGATTGTACAAGAATATTAAACAATAGTTGCATGTGTAATTTAAAGGAGACAAATAATGCTATTCACTTTTACAAAACGAGAAATTCAGGTTTTAAAGAAAATATTACCAACAGTCAAATTATCTGCTTATGATATTCAAACATATCAAAGCATACTTCATTCATTAAATAATCCATATGATCAACCAATATCAAGAAAACAATTAGATAATAAAACACCAAGAAAACAATTTAATAAGGCATCAACTAAAGTTATAATTGATAATCCGATTGATTATTCGATTGAAGAAGTTGTTCCGGAATCTGAAACAGCTAAAGTTGTTCCCGAATCCAAACCCAAACATATTACAGCTTCGGTTATACCAACAGAATCAATGTTTTAATCTCATAGATGCAATTTGGAGAAATATGCTTTCCTTATTAGAAATTAAAAAGTTCAATAAAATGTGCGGTGCATTTCGAGCAAATCTCGCCGCAGGACATCATGTATCAATTGTTAAAAAGAAAAATCAGAAATCTGGGATTTTAACGAAAGGTTACATTCAAGATATTTTAACTAAGAAACCATATCATAGTCGGGGTTTGAAAGTTCGATTAAGTGATGGTAATATTGGAAGAGTTCAAAAAATTATTAAAAAAAAGAAATAATTAAAGGTGTAATATGATATCATTAATTTCAGAAAATGTTTTGCATAAGACAGGAGCATTTGCAAGTGGAATGATTGGTGGTCCAGTTGGTGGAATTACTGGAGCAATATAAGGAACGAATAAATTAAAATATAAAGCTCAATTAGCTCATTTAAATAAAGATAAAAAGGCAGAGTGGAAAGCTAAGAATACTGGGGCAGGTGGGGTTATTGTTAAAGGTTTATTAGGAATAATTCCAGTTGTTGGAGCAGCAACTAATACAATTAATCAAATTCAATTAGATAGATTAAAAAAGAAGATTTATAATCACCCTAGAATGCAATCTAATTAAAGGAGTAATATATGATATCATTAATTTCAGAAAATGTTTTTGAAAATTCAAAATTAAAAGATAAGTTAATTAAATTAACTAAAGTAGATGCAAAAGAAAAAAAACAATGGGATAATAGAAAAAAACAATGGAAAAATAAAAGTAAACTTGAAAAACGCATTATTAATGGTACTTTAGTTTCTATTCCCGTAATAGGAGCAGCAACTCATCAATTAATTCAACACTCTAAATAGGAATATTATTAATTAATTCAAATTAGATAAGTTGTTTATAATCATAAATCTAAAGTGAGGAAATAATTATGTCAAAAACAATTGATATTAATTTATCAGCATCATTAGTTGATACTGATGCAAAAACTAATATGAGATTATTAAATAAATTAATAAGTTCTCCAATGTCTTCTTATGATCAAGGAACATTAATATTAGCATCTGGAATTGTAGATCAAGAAATAGCAAATACTGGATTTAATAAATTAATAATTATATCATCCGAACCGATTACTATTAAAATTGGGGATACTACGGCAACATCTATTGAACATACTACTTTTTTTGTATTAGATTCTTTAGATTCTAGATCTTTGTTTTTATCCAACGATTCAGGAAGTGATTCTACTATTGAGTTTGTATTTACTTCTTAAAAATAATCTAAATTTGATTGGGGACTAATATGCAAATTCATAATTATTTTAGTGATTTATTGTTATCAATTAAAACACTATTGGATACACATATTTTGCCGCAGAAAATAATAAAACATTATGACTTTAATATTGCTAATGAAACGTTTTCTTTATTAAGAAGAAATTACAAACCAAATAGATCTCTTCCGGCGGCTATTGTCTCTTTAGAAACTGATAATTATTTATTTGGACAAAGAGTTAATAATATTATAAATGTTCCAGTGGAAAATTATAATCAAATATTAGTATTAGCAGATTTAGATACTGAAAAAACTATTTATTTGCAAGAAGAACAAACTCAAATAAATATTAATTTATTAATTAATTGTGAGACTCAATTTCAAGCTAAAGAAATATCTTTTTATATAACTAGGTATTTACCAAAAACTAAATATATTCAATTATTTAATTATACTTCTTTTCTAGAAATAGGATCTGATATTTTATTTAATTTAGGTTTTGATATTAATAATCATGAAATATCTAATTTGTTTACAAAATACAATAAAAATTTAGGAAAAATAGAATATTGTTATTCAGTTAATTATTATCCATTAATTAAATTAGAAGATATTTCAATTAACATATCAGATAATACTCAAAAGACATTTAATATTCAATGTAGTTTAAATTATTTAACTACTATGCCATTATTTATTATATATGATCCTCAATCTGCTAAATCTAAAATTACAAACATTAATGTAGATTTTAGTCGATTTAATAATGAACCTATTTCTGAAAATTCTATGAGGTCTATTAATAATTCATCATCTATTGATAAATATAGTAGTAGTAAATTTATAGTTAGACGAAATTTGTTAATATCTGATTGGGATGATTTTAATTATTCAACATTGGATAATTATATTTTTGTTTCAATTGTTTTTGATAAAACAGATTTTGTTATTTCTCCAGATTATCGATTTAATTTTTTTGGAATTAATGAAAAGTTTTACAAAGATATTAAACCAACATTAGTAGATTCATCATTAAATGAAGTTAGGTTTCAATTTGAATCTGATTTTTTTAATAAAAATTTAAAGGCCACAATAACAAAACCAGTTATTCTTCAATTTGTTGAAGATAATTTAATTTAATTTAATTTTATAAAGGACTAATTATGACAAACATTCAATCAATTATAGAAAATATCGATGAATCTAAATTTTATCTTGTTGAACATGTATTCGAAAATGCTATTAAACGTTTTTGTGAACAAGCTGATAATGATCAAATTAGTATAGTTGAAAATTATACTAAATTAATCAAAGAAGGCAAGATGAGTAAATCTCTTGAAATTCAATTATCAAAAGAGATTACTCCTTATTTGGAAACATATATCGGTATTTATACACCATATATATTTCAGGGTATTGAAGAATCTGAATCAGAATCTGAATTTAATTTTTCAAGTTATCGAAATAAAGTTGGTAATGATGTTGTTTTAGAATTATTCGGTAAAATTGGAAAACGAGTAGCTACTATCGGATCAGTCCTTACAGCCGCAGCAGCCGCAACTTGGTCAATTAAAGATCCAGAAGGTATGCAAAAAGCTATTGATACTATAGTAACAAAAACTGGAGAATCTGCTGATAAAGTTGGATTATGGGTTAAAACATTATTTGTTAATGAACCGGAGAAACCAGATACGGTTGTTGAAGCTATCATAACAAAAGCTAAAACATTACCAGGAGATATTACAAAAGAAATTAAAGAAGCTGGAATAAAGGGTGTAGGAGCAGTAAGTGGCGCAGCGAAAAAATTTTGGGACTATACTGTTAAACAATGGAATGCTGGGTCAGGACCTAAATTAAAGTAAAAAAGGATTTTAAATTTATGATACATATTATAGAAAATATCGATGAATCTAAATTTTATCTTGTTGAACATGTATTCGAAAATGCTATTAAACATTTTTGTGAACAAGCTGATAATGATCAAAT
>Ga0190308_1000152_pt1 | contig 23233 bp, 45 predicted proteins | sample 48700756_MG_FD_165050 | JGI IMG/M metagenome (GOLD analysis project Ga0190308, IMG submission 165050) | Hydrothermal vent sediment bacterial communities from Southern Trench, Guaymas Basin, Mexico - 4870-07-5-6_MG | ecosystem: Environmental > Aquatic > Marine > Hydrothermal vents > Sediment ...
ATCAGTCTTGGACTTACATCAGAGGTTGAGCTTGGAGGAGCAGGAGCAGCATAGGAGGTGAATGGAGTTGTCGGCGATACTCAGGAAGTATGAGATTCCGCTGACCGGATTGGCAGGTGCAGGAACAGGGGCGGCAGTTGGCGAGCTTGCTTCTGAGACGGTTGCAAGGGCAGCAGGGCTGGCTGGGTGGAAGAAGTTTGGCGTAAAGGCGGCATTGAAGGCTGGGCTTGGAGTGTTGTTCTATGGAGTTTCCAGTAGGTTGGCAGGGATGCCTTCGCTCTTCATGGAGATTGCAGGGTATGGTTCGGCGGGTTCGATAATTGCAGATTTAATCTATCAGCTGTATCCTGGAGGTCTATGGGGACTTGCGGAGGCAGCTGCCGTCTCTATTAGGACGGCGGTCATGGGAGCTTCAAGAATTAGTGCTGAAGTTAGGAAGATGGAGGAAGTTGGAGAGAAAACAGCCTCTGCGGAGGCTGTAGTTATATAAATAGGAGGTGAGATAGAGAGATGATAATTCCGCTCTCGGAAATGACCGAGGCGAAGAGGACGGCTCTCCATATTGCGGCTTTCAAGGCTATGAGAGCTCAGGGACTGAAGCTGATAAAGGGAGTCTCTGAGAGGGATTTGATAGTCAGGGAGCTCGTTATAGGAGATGAGGACAATGCTGCCGACTTTGTTGACCTGGATGTCAAGACTCCTGTTGCTACGGGTCAGCAGGAGTGGGCACAGGATGCAAACGACTTAACGGACAGGACTTTGAGTTCTGTCCTTGCATCAGGAGAAAAGGTTCCCGATGAGAAGGTGATTGGAGTCTATGGGTTCATAGACCTTACACCGAATCCTGACTTGGTGATGCTACGATTCAAGAAGGGTGAAGAGGTCAAGGATATATGGCAGGTAGAGCACTGCTACGGAAAGGAGCCTTATGGCGGAATAAATGTGGATGAGAACGGCAACCTCAAGTTGATTGTCTGGCAGCCAAACGACCCAATAGACTGGGAGATGTGCTTCAAGGACGGCTCTGTGGATAAGTATGTAAGGCTGTTCGCATTGATAGCGGAGAAGGTTGGTGAGAGAGTTACAATAAGGTGATTTAAGTGGCTCTCTATAAGCTAACGGGTATTAGAGGGGCTGGTAGAGGAAAGAAGCTTGCTAGTATTGTTGCCTCGATTACAGGGACAGGAGACATAACTACGGGGCTTAATTCAATTGATGCGGCCGTGCCAAGTGTCCAGAATGCGGATGCTCTGGGATCCGATGCGAGTCAAGAGTTCGCCACTATTACTGCCATTTCTGGTGGGACGGTGAGCGTCTCCGTAATTGAGGTAGGAACTACGCCGGCAATTGCACAGGCAACTGCTGCTAAGAATGTAGGTGTGCTGGCGGTTGGTGAGTAATGGCAAAGAAGCTTGTTAGACTAAGAATGCCTATTATCGGAAGCGGAACCTGGGATGATCCATACAGACCAAAATATGACAAGGAGACGGCTAATCCTGATAGGCACGAGCATTATTTCTTCGATAGTGCAGGAAATCCGATGTTTGTCGAGGTAAGTGTTCCGAAGAAGGTTGCAGATGAGCTCTCTAAAATGGACGATGTGGAGGTCGTCTAGTTCCCGTGACTTTATTTTTTATTTATAAAAATTGGAGGGGAGGCGAGACCAGATGGGTGCCTTTCCGTTTAGAAAGGATTTCGAGCCCGTTGTTCAAATAGGCGAAAATGTAAGACTGATTGGGGCTGGAGCCAACTACAAATTCTATAAAGTTACGCATATAGAGCCAGTTCAGCCTTTTATAGTCGATTTTACAGACAGCGACTTCTATGGCAAAGCAATTCCTGCACACGGAACTTCAGGTTATAATACCAAGAATTACAACATGAAGAACCAGTTTGCGTTATGGGGTAATATGCTTGGGCAGTTCAGGATAGAGCTGCTGGATGACATAGTTCTGGTTATAAGCCATGTGGGAGCTGGAAATCGACTTTATACGCTGAAGTATACGGAGACTTACCTGCAGAAGGAGAAGCCAAGGCATACTGTGTTTAAGAGGGCTACAAGCACGGATACGGAGTCTCTGTTATGGACTGTTACCAATGTAGCTGAGACGGGTCAGAGGAAGGCAAAGATAAAGAAGGTATGGATTACTAACGAGTCGGGTTCTGCTGGAGAGGTTAGGTTCGGTGATGGGGATGGGACTGGCGATGATGCCAGCTCAGCTAACGCAGATATGAGCTTCAGAGTTGGAGCATATGAGAGCGTGGGCTTCCATGAGGATGAGATTCCGGAGGTGGAGTTTACCACAGGGATTACCTGGCAGACAAGTGTCCAGCCTGTTAGAGTCACAGTAACAATTGAGGAGGATTTCGTTAATCCATTTGAGAAGAGACATTCAAACGAGATATTTGTCTTTGAAGATAATGCTCCGTATATGAGATGCATAAATCCGCTGGCTATACCGCAGAATACTGCAAGAATTCTTATTGCAGGGTTCAAGTATGCTTTAGAGGAGATTCCAAAGCCGGAGCGATGGACTGATATACCGGTTTCTAGGATGCCTGCTCCTAAAAGTGAGTAGGAGGTTCAGAATTGAAAAGGGGAGACCATAGGGTTACTTCAGAGGAGATACTAGATGCGGGAGTGAAGAAGGCTGATATAAATGATGAGGTAGTTGAGAAGATTATACTATCTGCAGTCGTTCCTGCTAATGGGACTGTGAAGTGGATAGCTGACTCTGCCTATACTATCGTGCATGTTACCTTCAATAACATTAGCGGGACCGCATTTACTTCCGCAGGCTCGGTTACCAATGCTGGAGCTACGGTTGTGAGTTCATCTTCAGCTCTTGCCGGTGGAGCTGTTGAGGAGTTTGAGGGTGCATCCCTAAGTAATACAGAAGTTGCGGATGGCAACGAGATAGACCTCAATGCCGGAGACCAGAATACATTTATAGCTGTTACCATGGCCAGGAAGGTGAATGCTTGAGGTGATGGATAATGGTAAATGTCCTGGAAGCCCAGCATCTTACTGTAGGCGTTAGTGTCAGTCCCTCAGAGGGATATGTAAACGAGACTACCTTCAGATTTACGGTTGATTGGGCTCTTAACGGAAGTATGGTATATGCGGATGTTGAGATAGACTATGGCGACGGAAGCCGTGACTATACAAGTGGGTATCCGCCTGTAGAATTCTATCATACATATTCTAGTGCAGGTAAGTTTACTGTTAAGGTTACGGTTACGGATGAGTATGGGAATACGGGCAGCAATACTGTAGAGGTGTCTGTAAGCGAGTATGGAAAGCCTAAGGGTAAAATTGAGGATTACGACTTTCCATCACAGACTACCGCAGGTAAGACCGAGAGTTTCTATGTAAAGGTTCATAATGTTGGAGGTGCCTCAGGAGTTATAGGGGCTGGAATAGGAAATCTGTCTGGAAATCCCGGAAGTATAACTATTGGAGAGCAGGATGTTCAGCCGGGCTATGTGCTGATATTCTACGGAACAAAGGATGTCTGCGAGATATTACCCGTAAGCGGTAATGTTAGGTTCAATGTTAAGGGTAAATATACAATCAGGATTCTCGGGTTGCATAAAGAAGGTGAAGATTGGATTATAGATGATTATGTTGATGTAAATGGGTGATGGAATTGGTTCGTGTAGAAGCTGGGGTTGAATATGCGAGAGGAGTAGTTGAGGATGCAAATATTCCGACGAGTTCAAGAGTTGGTGAATGGAATCCGTGGAACATAAGGGTTCACAATGTTGGAGGAATGGGCGTATTTGGGGCTGCCTTCTGGCTTATTGATGGCAAATCGGTTACGGTCAGGTATGGGAAGGAATATACGCTGAATCCCGGCGAGGCGTTAATACTCTATAACGAGATGCCGAGAGAATACTGTTCCAGAGTTGGCTGCAATGGAGAGGTTATGTATTCCGAGGAAGGTAGCTATGTGATAAGGCTGGCTGCCGTCCACCGTGAAGATGATAGGTGGTATGCGGATGACTATAAGGAGTTTACCATTTCCGTTACCGGAGCTCCAAGAAAGGCAGTTGTTCAGGGTATAGTTACGGGAATTCTTGGTATGCCGGTTAGTGGAGCAATTGTTAGCCTTAATGGCATCAGGAGAATGACTAGGTCGGATGGAAGCTATAGGTTTGAGGATGTGGAAACCGGCGACTATATGCTTTCTGTTGAGCATTGGCTCTATGACCGCTACGAGGAGCATATAAGCGTTAAGGAGCCAAGGACATATACGGTTGATGTCGGATTGAGTATGAAGATGATGTATAAGGTGTTACTTGCGGCTGCTCCTGTGGGAGCAATCGGAGGTGTTGCCTATCTCAGAAAGAAGTGAAGTCTTGAGGGTTAAAGAGAAGTATGAGGATTACCTGCTCAAGATTGAAGGCGTTACCGGAATAGGCGTAAATGGGTCTATAAGGATATATGTGGAGAAGCTGACGCCACAGCTTGCGAGAATGCTTCCAAGAGAGCTTGATGGCATTCCGGTAAAGATAATTGAGACAGGAAAAATTATTCCAATGTCTGTTGCGGTAGCACATGCCATATACGCTGATAGGACAAAGAGATATAGACCGGCACCTGGAGGTGTAAGTGTAGGGCATCCACAAGTTAGTGCTGGAACTTTGACCGGCAGGGCAATTGACAGGAGAGATGGCCGGGTGGTTGGGCTGAGTAATAACCATGTAATTGCCCTTGATTGGGGAACTCTGCATGTCGGTAAGAAGGGAGATGCGACGCTTCAACCCGGCCCATTTGATGGCGGCAGAGACCCGGAAGATAAAATAGGCGAGCTGAAGAGGTGGATTCCTGTTAGGGTGGATGAACCGAATGAGGTTGATGCCGCCATATTCGACAGCGAGGAACTTGCGGATTATGTGCAGGATATAGGAAAGCCGGCGGAGTCTGTTGAGCCGTATGAAGGAATGAAGGTTGTTAAATCCGGCAGAACCAGCGGCGTAACATACGGGACTATAACGGATGTAAGTGCAACTATAAGGGTTGACGGATGGGGAGTATGTATATTCAAGAATCAGATTGCCGTAGAGCCAGCAATACTGAGTCCGGGAGATAGTGGCTCATGGGTTGGAGAGGTGGATAGCTGGAGGACGGTGGGTGTAGGCTTTGCGGGCTCGCAGAGAATATCCTTTGTAAATCCGGCATTAACCGTTGAGCGTCTGCTTGACATAAGAATTATTCCGCCGGTTAGACCGATTCCGGCATGGGCTGCTGTTGGGGTGATAGGAAGCGTCTTTCTTGCTGCCTCTGCTCTGAAATACGAGGAGGTGGGCGGCGTTGCCATCTAAATCCTACAAATTCTTTGATAATTATGTATTACGGATACCATGGGCGAGTGGCGGAGTTTCTAAGTCTGTGGAGAAGGATATAGTATGGGATGAGCATAAGACGCAGGTTGTTAGTGCTACTCTCAAAGGTAAAATCTTTGCTTCTGGCGGAACGCAGGCGAGGATGAGCTTCAACGGCAGCGAACTTATATTCTGTGATGCTACATTGGGAGATAGGACTGTTCAGGATACGGTTGATATTGCAGGGCTTATAATAAATGGGTCAAACGAATGTCTCATAGAAATATGGAAGAATCCGTTTCTTCCGCTGGAGAAAATAGGTAGGTTTTCTGCCGAGGTTATTGTTGAGTATGAAGGTGAATCTCCTGAGATGAAACCTACTTGGGAGAAGTATGTGATGCCGGCTGTTGCGGTTGCATCTCTGGGAGTTGGGGTTGTAGGATTAGCTGTAAGTCTTAAAAAGGAGGGAAAGTAATGGATTTGTCTAAGTTTACGGAATGGCTCAAGGGAAAGATAACATTTCAGGCATTTATACTGGCTGTGAGTGCAGGGTTACTTCTTACGGCTGAGATACTTAAAGCCGTAGGGTCTAGCTCAAAGTCTTCAGGTTATAAGTATAGTTCGCTTCCAAAGGCGTGTATATGCCACGAATGTGGATACATATTGAGGAATCCTGAAACTCATTGTAAAGATATTAGGTGTCCTAAATGCGGAGCAAGAATGTGGAGGCTTGAGTGATGAAGAGAGGAGGTGAAAAAGAGTGAGCAGGCTCGTATATTATAGGATACTCAAAGCTGCAGAAGAAAGAAATCTCGAAGAGTTAGTTTCGATGTATGAATCCGGATATCCAGAAGCAAGAGAATTGATGACACCTACAGATGTAGGGCATCTTCGAGCCGCAAACTATGCTCTAGCTAGAATTATACACGAAGCAAGAGAGAAGTTGGGGATATGAGCGATGATAGAGGTAGGAAAGAGGATAGCTGGGCGGACGATATACATTCCGCATGTGATACTTACTGAGTCTGTTCCCGGTGCGATTTACGAGCTTGAGATAAGGACCAAAGGAATACCTGATGAGAAGAAGGTAGTTGATACACTTAGAGAGAAAATGCCGGAGAAGTTTAAGGGACTTGAGGTGTTATGGATAAAAGTAGACGGGTCTGTCATCCGTATGCAGGTAATGGGTTCACCTTTCTCTTGGGGTTTGGTATTACTATGGCTGCCGGAGATTCTCCAATTGATAGGTGTTATAGTTACATTTATCGCAGTATTCCTTGTGATTTCACAGATACCTACATGGGCCTGGGCTACTCTGCTTGGCGGAGTATTTCTCATATATGCGGGTCCGAAGATAGGCTCTTATATAAGAGAAACAGTTGTTGGTAAGGCTAAGGAGGTGTGGAAGGAAGTTGGCTGAACCAAGCCGCAAGGCGAAGTATAAGTGCCTCATCTGCGGAAAAACATTTGACTCCTTAGAAGAATTTAAGAAGCATAGGGAGAGTGGTGAATGTGGCAAGGCGTGAGGTGGAAATAAGAAGGCTGACTACCGAGGTAGTTCCGATTGAGGAAACTCTCAGAAGCTTCGCCGAGTCCTGGCTTGAAATAAATCCGTTAGCTACGGATGAGGATGCCTATGTCGGTGACTCACAGGATGTCCCTGCCTCAAGTGAGGTTACGGTAACTTATAGTTTGATGAAGGATTATAATTACTACATAAAGAGAGTCTATGTGGATGCGGCTGCAGGCCTACACTATACATGGCGGTTTACCAGATTGGTCGGTTATGGTTATCTGTATGAGAGGACCTTAAGAGGAAATGAGCATGAATTTACTAAGAGGCTTATTGCCAGAAGAGGAAGTCAGATAATTCTGGTGATAACAAACCCAACATCCTATGACTATACTCTTGACATAGTTATAGATATGTGGGCTAGGAAGGTGATATAATGGTTAAGCGTGGAACCAGACTGATTGAGGGAATAAATGTCAGCATTACGAGGATAGACCAAATAAGCACTCCACAGCCTACCACCAGCGATAAAGATGCTGCCGACCTATGCCAGAAAATCCGCTATTTAATAGACCAGATTGAGACTCTAAACAGCAAAGACTTCGCTACGCAGACAACGCTTGACTCTATTCTGTCGCAGCTTGATATGACTCTATCTGCCCTTAGGGATGCATTAAAGGGAGATGGAAACAAAGACCTTTCGACCCTTGAGGCGGATGTCGAGAGTATAGATGCAAAGGTGGCGACCGAATCCACTCTATCCAGCATACTTGGCCAGCTTGATGTTCCGTTGTCTGAAATAAAGGCGGCTGGAACAGAGACTCCACGAACATTAAGCAACCTCTACGACTTGTTATCGTCCATCAACGGCAAAGATTTTGCTACCGAGGCAACATTAAGCTCAATAGATAGTAAGATAAGTTCAGACCAGCCAAGGCACATAACAAATGCCTATGATAGTGACAATGACAGATTGAAGATTGATGCTCAGGTTGTGGCGAACCCATCTAACCTTGATGTGGCTCTATCTACAAGAGCATCTGAATCCACATTATCATCCGTCTTAAGCCAATTGGATATAACCTTATCTGCTCTGAGAGATGCTCTCAGGGGAGCAAGCAATAAAGACTTCACTACCCTAGAATCTGATGTTGAGAGCATACTGAGTAAGCTTGATATAGCATTATCCGCTGTTAGGGATGCTGCCTATGATTCTGAAAATGATAGGAAGAAGATTTCAATAGAAAATGATGCGGTTGGGCTGGCAAAATCCTCTGATATTTCAGCTACTCAACCGAGAGATGTTACGGATAGGGCTGCAAGGGTTCTTGGCCAGATAACTGATGGTTCTTCACCTGTTAATCCTGCCGACTTCGGAAGCAATACGCATCCGAGGAATATAACTCAGGTCTCTGGAGTTGCCCTAACGGGTAGAAACTGGTCTGACGACTTTGCCAAATTACAGAATATAGATATAATGCTTTCTGCTCTTAGGGATGCACTCCTTGCTGAGGAGCATGTCTACTCCCAGCTTGTTGATGCGGATGAAACCTCAGCTCAGTCCATAACACTTGATACTAAAGGTCATAAGATGCTTGAGGTTTATGCCGAGGCAACAGCTGCCACAACCTTCACTCTTGAATTTAGCCACGATAATGCGAATTGGATAACCTTTTATAGTAGCCCATCTCCTGAAACAAGTTATGGAGGTGACCAAACCTTGTGGAATGGGTATAGATATGCTAGGTTAAGGTCTGCAGCTGCTGGGGCTTCAGGTGATACGGTTTCGCTCTATCTTGGAGCTAAGTAGGAGGTGATGTGATATGCCTATGCCAGTATGGAAGAAGGAATATACCGCAATAAGAGCAGAGAAGTTAGATAACTTAGATATTCCGGTCTCGGAAAATGCTTCACCTGCCGAAGTCAGGTCTGAGGTTAGTGCTGAACTCGACAGTAGAGGAGCAACTTCCACAAGATTTGCTAACTTGGATAATCTTGACAAGGCGATTTCTGCCGTTGATACCGAGGTTGATGAGAGCCTAAATAAGGCAATCCCAGATAGCCCAACTGCCGACAGCATCTTTGAAAGGATAAAGACTTTAGATGATAACTATACCTCTGACCGAGCTGCTAAGCTGGACAACCTTGATGCCGCTGTATCGAGCAGAGCCACACCTACAGATGTAAGAAATGAGATTGATGCAGAATTTACTGAAAGAGGAGCTACCTCGGCAAGATTTGCTAAGCTGGATAACCTCGATAAGGCGATTTCAGATGTAGATACAGAAGTTGACGAAAGCCTCAACAGAGCCATTCCAGATTCTCCAACCGCCGATAGCATCTTTGAACGCATAAAGACCCTTGACGATAACTACACTTCTGCTAGAGCTGCAAAGCTCGATAACTTAGATGCTAGCGTTTCTAGTAGAGCCACACCTTCTGATGTAGATACACAGGTTCACAATAGGCTGAACACCGCCATTCCAGACTCTCCCAACGCAGATTCCATCTATGAAAGGATAAAGGCTTTGGATGATAACTACACTTCAGCGAGGGCTGCGAAACTCGATAATTTGGATGTTGCTGTCTCGAGTAGGGCTACTCCTTCTGATGTAAATGCTCAAGTCGATAGCGTCTTAAATACCGCCATTCCAGCATCTCCAACTGCGGACTCAATATATGAGAGGATTAAGACTCTAGACGACAACTATACTTCTGCGAGAGCATCAAAGCTGGATAATCTTGATGCCACCGTTTCTAGCAGAGCTACACCTTCTGATGTTGATACTCAGGTTCATAACAGATTGAATACTGCCATTCCAGACTCTCCCAACGCAGATTCCATCTATGAGAGAATCAAGACTCTTGATGATAATTATACCTCTGCCAGAGCCGCCAAGCTGGATAATCTGGATGTTGCCGTCAGCTCAAGAGCCGCACCCGGTGATATTCTCGTTGACCCATCCACCGATAAAATAGATGGTTCTCTCATAGATGCTGCTATAAGTTCAAGAGCTACGCCCTCCGATGTGGATGCAAAGGTAGATAGCAGATTGAATACGGCTATTCCTGCTTCCCCAACTGCCGATTCCATCTATGAAAGGATAAAGGCTTTGGATGATAATTATACGGCTGCGAGAGCAGCGAAATTGGATAATCTGGACTATCTTACTAAGAAGCCGTTTGCGGTCTTTTCGAGCGGTGATGTTGAGAAGCTTGATGATCTTAGTGGTGATTTAGCTCCGACTGCAAGTAATGGTAATATCATTGATAACGACACAAGCACTTATGTAAGCCTTTCTGCGGGTGATTCTGTTACTGTAACTTTTAAAGTGCCAGTCATCGTTTTGGCTTTTAGAGCTTTTGCAGCTATTGAAATGAATGTTAAGATTGAGATACAGAGGTTGGATGATACATGGGTCACGATATGGGATAGCTTGAATATATGTGGAGGTAATGTGTGGTCTGATTGGGCTTGGACGGAAAATTATGTGGTTGGTAATGTTGTGAGAATAACAGTAAATAGTGTGTCCGATACTTCTTCTGCTCTGAAGGAGATTGAAATTTACGGGGTGTTGGCACTTGAGTAGGCGTGTGAGAGTATCGAACAGACCGAATTTTAGCAGAAATTTAGAGGATAGGCTTGATGAGTTGGAGAATAAGATAGACATAATGATAAGTAAGCTTGATGAGCTGATAGCGAAGTTCAGCAAATAGGTGGTGTGGTCTTGAAGGTCAAGGAAATGCTGTTGAGCATAGCCGAGTATGTTATATACTTCACAATATTTTACTTTGTCCGCCTTCCAGTCCACGAGTGGTGCCACCTCAGCGTCCTGAGAATGTTCGGCGGAGATGGATATATTAGGGCTACTCTTTGGGGTGCTGAAACTGTCTTTACAAGGATGCCAAGTCACCCAACAGCTGTGGCATTTGCCGGTGGACTTGGACTTGGGACAATATTTCTATTCCTTATATGGACTGATTGGATAGATGGAGATTGGGAGGAGGTTGCAGCCTTACTTCCAAACTGTCTGAGCGAACTTTCCTATGGAGCCTTTGAGGGTCTGTTTATACCGGGTATAGGGCTGTTCGGAGGTAAACTCGTTATGTCCCAATTCATAAAATATGGATTCATAGTTGGTGCCGCCGGATGGACAATCGGGCTCATAATTGGATGGGATATCTGGTTGGGTAATGTAAAATGGTTAGGAGGTGATAGGAATGATGGAAATGGTTAGTGGAATATTTGCCGGAACAGTATGTGGGGCAGTAACTGCCCTGCTCGGATACGCAAAGTCCGTAACTGTCGAGAAATTCAACCCAAAGAAGGCATTGCAGACTGTTGTAGTCGGTGCGGTAATAGGAGGAGTCAGCGGATACTACGGCTGGTCTTATAGCAGGGCTGAGGAGTGGGCAACAAATGTCGGCCTCATTACCCTGGTCGAGTATCTTAAGAAAGCCATACTCCGCAGGGTGATGAGGAATGAAAGAAAATAAAGATGATCCTGACGAGTATGTAACTCAGAGACTGTGCGATGCCTACAGACAGGCACTCAGAGAAGAGATTAAGAGTATCCGCAACACTATTATAGTGGGTCTGAGCATAAGTTCCACCATAATAACCATAGTAACAGCAATAATACAGCTGGTGTTGAGGTGACAGAATAATGGGATATTTCGCCAATAGAGTCTTCATAGTAATTACAGGCAACATATTCGACCCCGTAACTTGGGGGATAGAAGGTGTCTTTAGGGATAGAAAGAAAGCCGAAGAATTCAAACGAAAGTATATAGAAGAGAACAAAGGCTGGTTTGACAAAGAACTCGGCTGGATTATACGAATAGAAGAATGGCAAGTCCAGTAATACAGCTGGTGTTGAGATGAGGTTCGAGATATGGCATTGTCCGAAGTGCCACTTATACCCGTATTACAGGTCAAGGTGCCCAATAGACTTTAGCAAACTCGAACCTATAGATGTTACTGAGGCAATCATGGATATAATTGCCCGCTACAGCGAATCCGAGGTAAAGGCCAGAAGAGATATGTATGCAAAGATGCTTAGAGAATATAACAAGTATGTCTCTATGGGTGTCATAGACCCTGAAGAACTCCCGAGGTCGAATATAGAAACCCTACTTACCATCTATGACACTGCCTTATGGGTCGTGAAAGTCAAATGGTGGAAACATAGGTAGTATAGCCCAATTCTCCGCAGAGTTAAATTTAAATATCGGAGAAATATAATATATAGCGACGGCATAATGTGATGGGGCATCTTCCCGAGCCGACTCGGAGCCCAAGTCATAAGGGCTATGATGGATAAGTCGGGAAGCAACCCTCAGACCGGGAGACCGATGACCCTACGGCATTGCCGTAGGCTGATGTGGGCGAGCCCGGAGAGGTGTAAAGTCCCGGGTAGAGAACTCGCCTGTGCGGCACACCCTGCAGGCGAGCCGGTAACCGGGCTAGAGGTGTGGCAATCCATCTCCCACGAAGGGCACATAAAGAGGTATAATATATAATATATATTGCTACACCTCTATTATAGAAGCGGGACTCTCAGTTTTTGGCGGTTTTTCCGCTTAGTCCGCAGTTTCCCCTTTGTTTTTCTGTTCCTGCAAGGCCCGGATGGGTCTATCACAAACTCCGCAGTATCCTCTTTATTTCCTCTGCTATTTCCTTCGCATCTTCACTCTTCAGCCATTCGGACACGGTTGCGAGAATCTCTCTGAACTGCTCTGCTTCCTTAGATTTTGCCAGGGCATCGAGCCTCGCTATCAGGTCATCCATTATGCTCTTCGATTGCTGCCTGAACAGCCTCTTTAGGACAAAGTAGTTAAGGACGGTTCCAAGGCATATTCCGCCTAGTGCCGCCACAAACGATACCACATATCCTAATATCTCCATACCTACACCTCCGTTAATCGTCTCCATTCCGGAGGAAGAGCATCTCTAAACCACTTGGGCAGGATTCTTCTCGTCTGCCTTAAGAGTCTTGGGAATGACCCGTCTATAACATAGAAGGTTGCATAGTCATCTTCACTTCTTACAGCCCTCCCGTAGGCCTGTATACTCTCCCTTATCGCCTCCGTATAATACCACTTCCACAGCTTTAATTCCAATCTCCTCGCAACTCTTCTGTCCTGAGTATCGAGGTATGGAACCTTAAACAATACCTGAGCCCTGCATATATCCCCAACCCAGTCATAACCTTCCTCAAAGGCGACGCATAGAAAGACTTTGCCCTTACTGTTCTTCCACCTCTCATACGCCTCCTTCCTATTCTCAGACTTATGGTGTATCAGCCTCGGCTTATACTTGTCATCTATCAGCTCAAGGATTTTCTGCATCATCTCATAGGACCTACAATGAACCGCCACATTGTTACCTTCCTCAAGGTCAAGTATCTTCTCAAGCACCTTAACCGCCTTTGGAAGATTCTCGTCTCTAACATCGTTTGTCAGCTTTCCAACTCCTTCAGTAGCATCGACTATCGGCCTATTCTCCGGCGGAAATGTTGATGGCACCCTTATATACAGAATTTCATCATTCTTAAAGACTCTGTCCATTCCGTTCTCATAGACGAATATGTATGGGTCAAGTATGGTTGCCGAGGATATTATGAAGTAGTTTGCCCTAGACCATACCATCTCAGGCTCAAAGTATCTCGCAAAGACCGGCATCAGCGTAAGCGTCTTGTGCTTCTTTCCTCTGTATGTCGTCCATCCGACCTGCCACACCCACTCAACCCTCTCATTCGTTAGGAAGAAGTTTTCTGCTATCCTTATAAAGTCCTCAATCTTATTTCTCTGCTTCACATCCTCAACCGTAAGCTCAACTCCGCTGAGGGTCATCTGCTCATAGGTTGTATACCTCGCCTTTAAAATGTCCGTCAGAACCCTCATGAATCCCTTTACATCATCCAGACTCTCAAAATCCCTTATTCTATGTTCTATCTGAGCATACACCGAATACGGTATGTTCCACGGCGATACTGTAAGGCTTATGTGCTTCAGCAGCTGCATGTCGAGGTCATGTGCCTCGTCAAGCACAAGCATGTTCCTGTTTCCAAACTTATACATCGGGTTTGCACTATAATCCTCCAATATGAAATATGAGAAGGACATCAACGCCACCGGGCTGTTCAGGGCTTTAATCTTCGCTATCCAGTATGGACACTTCTCAGTCTTTGGACAGTCAAAGTTTCTAACCCTCTGGCATACGCCAACATCCACCGTAGAATACGGGTCATAGACGCATCTGTAATTCTGCCTACCCTTAATCGGCGTAAGCAGACCCTTTAGATATGGGTCATTTACCATCTGGTCTATGAGGTTCAGCTGCGGAGTAACATAGAAGCTCGGCTTGTATGCCAGGCAGAATGTGGTATTCACCATGCTCTTACCGAACCCCGTCGGTGCCTCCAACAGGACTACTTTAACTCCTGAGTTAAACGCCTCATTTATCTTTATCAGCGTATTCCTCTGATACTTCCTGAACTTCGGTGCCGGAAACAGGTCTATAACTTCCTTATTTGTCGGCATTTTTATTCTTCCTCGCCTTTGAATATACACAGGTTGTGTCCTGACAAAACTCTCCTCTCGAGCATGCCCACGAGAAGAGCAGTGCCCCATCCTCCGCCTCCTTCACCTTCATCGGCACTATTATCACGGTCTTTACCCTCTCACCTTCCTCAGTTAGGAAGTTATAGCATCTAAAGGCTGCAGGCTGTGGAACCTCTACCTTCTTCTTCACCTCTCAACCACCTCCCAACTGATTTCATCATACAATGACCTTGCCCCATATCCAACTTTTTTCTTTATTATCGGCAAAAATTTCTTCTGCAGCTCTATCCCTATACAGGACCTCCTAAGCATCTTAGCAGCCAGCATAGTTGTTCCACTCCCAAGAAACGGGTCCAAAACCACATCTCCCGGATTCGAGTATATCTTTATAAACCTCTTTGGTAATTCAACAGGAAATACTGCAGACTCGCTTACATCCTCAAAAGGCATCCAATTCCTACTATCCGCCGGTATATACCAGACTCCGGATGACCATTCTACCCACTCCTCTCTTGTAAAGTCAATTTTGCGTTCTGCCTTTCCTCCGGGCATATAGCCTCTCTTCATAAAAGCAAAACAGTATTCCCAGTTACTTATAGGCCTTGGTATGGAATGCTTCAGATTATTATACAGCGAATACATAGCCTTCCTTGTGGCTGTCCCGCTCTTATACTTCCACCAAATCCATCTGCCTATCAAAACAAATCCTGCGTCTTCAACAGACTTCACCATATCGCCTGCCGTGCATATCTCATGCGGATATCCATACACTATTGAGCCCCTTGCTAAGTCCTGAAAGTTAATGACTATGAAACCATTAGGTTTAACAACCCTATAGCATTCCTTCCACACCCTACCAAGCTCTCTGAAAAACTCGTCTTTATCTCTTATCAGCGACAAGTCCCTTGGGTTATCCTTCGAATATGTTGTTATTCCGTAGTAGGGAGGAGAGGTCATAACCAAATCTATGGAGTCATCCTCTATCTCCGGCATCTCTCTGGAATCTCCAATTATTATACGGTAATAAAGACGCATCACACACCACCATTTAATTCTCTTAACTTCCAGTAAATCTCCTCTATTCTGGCATATTCTTCGTCTGTATAACTTTTTCTATGCTGTCTTAATCTGTTATTCTGGATATTTAGGAATTCTAACAAAAGTTTTCTATGCTCCCTCTTCACCACCAAGCCGTCAAGTTGAGGTAGTATATCTCTTATCTCGTTACTGCTCAGAAAATACATCCAGTAATCTTTTTTACTTCTACGACCTGCAGGTTCTTTAAGTATCCATGTTCCTGTATTACCGCATATCTCAGCTATTTTCCATAGAAATTCCCCATTAGTATTGGTAATGCTTACCTCAGGTGTATATGTGCATCGCTGGTTATTACCCCGTTTCTGTCTTCTAAGACGTATACTACCCTCACTATCTATCGCTGCCTCTAAATAACCCCTTTCATACTCACTCAATCTCATTCCTTATCGCCTCCAGCTCCTTCTTCAACTTTTTCCTCTCCCTCTCTATCATCTCAAGCCCTCCCGATACATGGCACTTATACTTAAATCCACAATTTTTACATTCCCACGGAAAACCTGTCTCCTCCGGCGGCTTTCTCTCTTTTATGCATCTCTCCAGCATCTCCTTCCTCCTTACAAGGTTGCTCCAATGCTCCTTAATCTCATCCTCCTCAAATCTTACAGTAAAAACCTTAATATCCGGCGTTACATCCCTGCCCCATGCACCTATCAGGTAAAATACCATCAAATCTCCTTCTGTCTCACCAACCATCGCCAGATATGCCTCCAACTGAGCTATTTTCATCTTAAAGTCCTCAGGATTCTTCGTCTTCGGCGTCCTCGTCGTGAATATCTCCGTAACCCTATCCCCAATCATGTCTATATGCCCAATAATCCCATCCTTCTTAACCTCAATCTCCTTCAGCGGAAGATACTCCAGTATATCGTGGTGGGCCCTGCCCGCAGTAAAAAGTAATGCTGCCTCATCCTGCATAAACTCATACTCTCCAATCCGCCTGAAGTATGTCTTCCTCGGACATACAAGCAGGTCCGTAACATGCCATCCGCCTCTCGGCTTCAGAAACCTCTCTTTTAACGCCTCCAGCAGCTTCCGCCTGGCCAGCAGATTCTCTCTAATTTCCATCTTTACTCACCAGCCCTACATACACTCCAACGCATTTACCCTTTGCCATCTCATACTCAATCACATAGTGGGCATAGTTCAATGCCTCATAGACATCCGGAAACTCCTCTTTTTCCACCCCTGATGCCCTATACACGATGACCTTATACTTGCTCAGCGTCTCATTCCTTTCCCTCGGTCTATACATCTAACCACACTCCTGCCTGTATCTTTCACTAGCCGGCATTCCATCTCTGCTATCCCATCCAACCGCAATCACTATTACAGATATCAGTATCAACGCTATGGGCATGGCACCCACCTACCAGCCCTTTTACCATCTTTGACCGTAAAGAGTATCTGCTTCGGCTTCATCTGCCTCCTCAAATCAAACCTGATTCTCATCCTATCATCGCCGAGCAGATACCTCAACAGCAAGGATATTCCAAACGGTATTCTGAGCCCATGAACCTTCAAATGTATCTTTCCACCTGCCGACCTCCTCACAAATACCCGCCCTCCAGTAAGCTTAAGCATTGCTATCACAGCCATCGCCTTCATCCTTGAAGGCTTATCCATATCAATAGTTACCCTCATTCAACCGCCTCCATCCTACCCGCCTCATTATTAAATCTATACCTCAAAGCACCCAAACCTATCAACCTCTCCTCCTGCCTTTTAATAAACTTCTCATCATACTCATAATCTCCCTTTCTCGGTTTCGGAACTACAGGCGGCCTCTCTAGCCACCAATCCGGATGCTCAGCCCTCCACCACTCCGAAGTCGGCCTCTGCCTCGACTTGAAGAATACCGCATACCTTTCACAGTAATTAAGCTTCTTATAGACCGGAACCGAATACGGAAGCTCATCCTCATCTATAGGCTCATCCTCCTCATATGCCGTTACCACATAACTCTGCTTTATCCAGTATGTCTGCGGAGCAAGTATCACTCCCGTATATACGCACACCCTCCTAAACTCCGCTATATTATACCTACCCGGCTTATCAGACACCACGGTAACCCTGAACTCTGCTATCGGGTCAGGCGTCTGATTCTTTCCCACTCTTGGGTCTTCGCTGTAATACATTTCTGCATATGTAGTTCTGTAGTATACCATCTTAATCCTCCATAAATTCACGGAATATTTTTATCAACTCCACTACCGCCTTCGCATACGGACTGTAGTATCCTCCAACGACGAATCCCACTCCAAATCCAATTAGGAAACATACCACTCCAACGAGTGCATACTCAGCCCACATAACACCCACCTCCTCATGGACCCTGCATTAGCCTGTTTATCCTCTCTATCTCTCTTCTAACATCTATCTCAGTTGCACCTCTCGGCAAATGCTCGATTATATCCTCCACCGTTATTCTCGGCCGCTTGCCCTTCTTCCAGTCGCTTAAAGAAAACCTTGTAACCGTCTTCACTTTTCCCGTCGTCGGGTCTAGAACTTCTGTTTTAAAACCATATTCCCTAAGGAACTTATCAACCTCTCTGTAATACTTCCACTCATCAATTTTCCTTTCCAACCATCCAAGATTGAACTGCAAGGACCTCCGCTTATATGGATTCTTTACAGCTCTACCGCAAAACGGACAGTAAACACACTCATCCCTCGTATGCTTCAACGGATTAACCGGAAATCTCTTCCCACACTCACACTTTATCAGTTTACAGCCCACCTAACAATCCTCCCACCTACACCTCTCTCCTCTAAGCTTTAGCATACAGCCAAAAATGGGGTCGTTGTAGGGACAGCACTGGCACCTACTCGGCTCCCTCAGCTTTACTGATTTCTCTTTCAATCTTCTTCAGCTCCTCCATAGACTTCTTCAATTCCTCAAGCTCCTTCTCTTTCTGCTCAATCTTCTTCTTCAGCACCTCTTCCTTCGGCGGTTCCGTATACTGCTCAACCGAACCCTTTATTCCCAGCCTGTTCATCCAGTTGCAGTCCAACCTTCCATTAACTATCACATGGTATTTACATTCCCTGCATTCCGTAGCTATGCATCCTTCCGGCATACACCCACCTCCTACTTCTTCTCAACATAAGGACATACCCAGAAGTATAGCTGTCCCTTAAACGGAAGCTGATACTCCAACCTCATTGGCTGGTCCTGGCCAAACTCCAGCAGAACGACATTCGACAGCCTGCCTGCATTATCCGTTATACTTGAAACAACCTCGCAGTTGTATGTAGCCCTACTATCCTCCTCAACTTCCATCTCCATATATCCTGAATTTTCGTAGAACTCAGTCCACGAACTGTTGAATGTCCCCTTCTCAAGAGCATATATCGCCAGCCTCTTCGGCTCCTTCTTCGCCTCTATATCAAATGTCGGCAGGACCGAACTTGCATCCCTAACGGCATCCCTCAAGGCATCGCTGAAGACCTTTGCCCGAACCCTAATCGGAACCTTTAGGTTCGGCGGAGTCGGCTTCGCATACTTCGCCTCCATGACTCCAAATCCATACCTTCTCTTCCCATACATGCCCCTCATCTCTATCACTAAGCCCTCCTCAATGTATATATCCGCCACAAAGTCCTTCTTCAATCTCTTCAGCCTCTTCCTAATCGGCGTCGTCCTAACATACACCTTCTCCTCCTCAGGCTCGTAGCTATCAAAGACCGACCTGTGCAGGAATAGATGAACCAGATAGGCATTACTTGCGTCCGCCTGCCTTACCAGCATTCCATCATCCCTGAACTGGAACAGAACACCATCCTCATTGTCCGTAAAGTCCTCAACTATGTCTAGGATTTTTCTCAACAGCTCAGCATTCAGCCTTATCAATCCCGAACACCTCACAGAACATCAAACTCATAGGCCCTCAATTCCCCACTCTCGCTCAGCCTCATCTCTACCTCAAACCATCGCTTATCCTGCATCTGAACTACCGCCTTAACGAACCAGTTCTTGTTGCTGTGCTTGCAGGACTTTATGAACACCTTTATATCCTTGAACCCCATAATTTCCTTGCTACCGCTTTCCTCTACAAGATTTATCAGCATATTCTTCGCCTTAGCTATGATACCAAAGATTTCCATCATTCACCCTCCTCAACCTTCACCTTTACCGATACAAGATTTCCCGACTTTACTGCGGACTTATATGCCTTCACCGCCTCACACCGGATAACTCTTATGATATCCTCCACAGCCTTCACTATATCCGAATCCACCTCAATCACTATTCTTCTTCTCAATTCCCATCCTCCTCGCAAAAAGTTTTTCCAACTGCTCTATATAATTTGTCATGGCATAGAATGCCTCAAACGGCCTTCCTCTATGCTTCTTCAATACCGCATCATAGACTATCGACGGCGGCGTCTGTTTAACCGTCCTCCTAAGCTCCAGTATTGTATCAAACTTTCTGAAGACATCCGCCTCAAGGCTTTTCCTCGTCTCCGTATCTCCAAATGGATGCATCGTTACCAGTATGTGCGGACTCTGCTTCACCAGCTCGTGAACCGTCTTCCTAACAAAATCATAGACCTTACTGTAACTCTGCCACGGAAGCGTGAAGACTTCCCTATCCGTAATCTCAATCTCCGACTCTCCAACCTGATACTTACCCTTCGCTATAAACCTATCCTCAAGCCAGAACTTGCTCGCAACGAAGACCTCTGATATTCCATCAAGAATTTTCAGGAAGCAGCTATCATTTCTGAATATCGCCCTCTCCATACTATCCCACTCCGGTGCATCCACATACACAATGTTCTCCAATGCCTCATCCGGCAACGCCTCAAGCTCTCTGCCCGCACCTCTCTCAGTATCTATGTAAACCACCCTCTTTCCATGACCGGCAACGAAGCCCGCTATCCTAACGCAGGTATATGTCTTGCCAACCCCTGTATCTCCTATAAGCAGAATCTTTTCCTTAACCTTCGACTGCAACTCCGACCTCTTAACCATCACCACCACTACTCCATAAATCTATCGATATACCACTCTATAAACTCCGCCATCCTCAGATGCTCTCTGCAAAGCGGTCTACCTCTATATGTCCCAACTGCCGGCTTAAGACAGCCAGGATAGCTGCACTTCTTTGAAAGTATCACATGCCCTTCAAGCGTCGTTTGGGCCATCCTCCCACCTCCAAAAAAATAAGAGGAGGTTATAATTCAACCTCCTCCGTCCTAATTTCCTTTATCGGCTCCACTTCTTCTCTTCCGAAATACTCGTCCGGCAATATGCATGTCGTCTTTCTGCCGCCTATGATTTCTACCTCGACCTGAACAAAGTGGAACTTCATGCCTATCAAAGACTTTGCAAAGTTCTTCATCCTCTCCTCATCCGTCTCTCCTGATACATCCACATCCCTCAATGCTCCAGTCTCCGCCAGCGACTCTATAAAGTATGCCCACTTCGTCTTCTTCCTGTTCGACGGTGCATACCACTCATACTGAGGCTTCTCATACTCCTCTGTCTCTATCTTTATGCAAAGCTGCGGTCTTCTCTCTATATCCGGCCTTCCCTTGATACCCAATGGCTCAAGTCCGTAGTCTGCGTCAATGATTACTCCTGTAAACTCCTTCGAGACATCCACCAACTCTTCAGGACTAAAGGCTATAGACATTCAACCACCTCCGCTTAGTGGGTATGCGGGCATACCGCATACCTTCACTCGGCCTTCAACCCTTTTATTATAAGCTCCCTAACGACATCCGAGAGAGACCTTCTTCTAACCTTGAGCCCTCCAACATCCTCATAGCACATCTCCTCAAGCATATCGTATATCTCTCTCGGAAGGGAGACCGTAACCCTCTTCTCGTTAATCATTTACCACCCTCCTTCATCTTTTCAAGCTCCTTTCTAACCTCTCGGAGACGCTCAATTGTATCATCCACCGCCTTCCCAAGCAGCTCATACAGCTGCATCCTCTCCTCCGGCTTTGCCTCCTCCAACCTCTCAAGTATAACATCTATCTTAAGCGGAACAATCTCATACTTCGGCTTCTCAATTCTATATGTCCTAACCCTTTGGTATACCGCCTCCGAATACGGAACTCCTAATGCCTTACATACCATTCTCATAACCGCCCTCTGAAGGTAAGACGGAATCCCATACAACGCAAATGTAACCTCACCTTCATACAGCTTCCTCATATCCTCAAAGGCAAGTATTACCGGCGGCTTCTTCGGACACTCAATTACAACATTCGGAACAGGTGGGACTCCTCTCTCCACTACCCTTATCCTGCATCCCCTCACCACTCTCTCCAATTCCAACCCTCCTACAAACCTCATCTATAAAATAGATTAGAACATCAACTCTAGAAAACCTTTCACACAGCATCTTTAGAGTTTCCATACAGGATGCTGCCACTACCCCCGGAGATATTTTTGTTCCATCAACCTCCGAGCTAGCCCTCAACCCCAAACAGATTAAATCGCATATAGCATTATGCAGCCTCTTATTTATCTCATCCCATTCATCCTCATGCTTTTCCGCAAACTCCTTAACCTTCATAACCATCATAAACATATCTTTCGGCTCCACAAACCCACCTCCAAAAAAATAGTGGGGGAGATTAAACCTCAATCTCCCCCACTATTTTATACCTACCTACTCCGACCTTCTCGACCCATCCATTCTGCATCGCCGTTACCAGAGCCCCATAGACATTACTCTTATGATACCCGCTTCTCTCGCAAAGCTCGCTGTAGGAAATCTCGTCTCCGATACTGAGATTCTCCTTCATCCACTTAAGGACATCCGCCTTGCCACCCGGAACCCTCGCCTTACTTATAGTTATACCTCCAATCTTCGCCTTCTTCAGCATCGATAGAAGCCTCTTCTTCTCATCAAGCTGCTTCTGCAGCTCTGCTATGTCCGCCTCCAATGCCTTAATGGCGTCGGCGTGCTTCTCCGCAATCTTTCTCGCCTCTTCCTCGTAAGCTCTGCGAGCTTCCTCGACTTTCTTCGCCATCTCTTCCAATCGAGCTATTATATCCGCCGGAATTTCTTCACTCATTTTCATCACCGTGCATAACCTTACATCACTCCGCTATATAAATTTAACTCTTCCCACTCTTCAGCTTCACCACCGAATACTTATCCTCCAACCTCTTGTAGACCGAAAGAATATAACCGTTTCTCTTTATCAGTATTCCACCCGCAACCGTCCTTATCCTCATCTCGGAATGAACTCCTTGCATATCCTCCGTATGAACGGAATCTTTCTAACTCCATACCTAAGACATTTCGCCCCATAGTTATCTCTCTGCCTGCAAAAGACACAATCCGCACACCTAACATATCTCATGCGGTCTGGGATAGGTGGGTCTGCCCCTATCCCCACTCCGGGGCGAAGCGGGGAAGAGCATTCTTCTGCCCGAAATGCCCCGGTCGCTTTTGCTCTTCTCAGGGCTTGCTGACCCACCTATATTCCCCCGCTAAATTCCTGCCTCCTCTATTATCGCCGCTATCACATCCTCTACGACCTCAATCGGAATCATTATCCCCTTCCTCGTATATCCCTCGTATCCCTCCGCCTTTATATATGTGCGGATATCGACCATATCCTGTCCACGCCACCTCTTTCTCTGCACATGAATCTCTCTCCTCTCAGTCACGGGTATCACTTTCATACCACCACCTCCTTACCTTTTTCCGTTAAGTAGAATACCGTTGGTTGATACTCATGCCTACGAACATACCCCTCCC
>Ga0190308_1000153_pt1 | contig 23216 bp, 31 predicted proteins | sample 48700756_MG_FD_165050 | JGI IMG/M metagenome (GOLD analysis project Ga0190308, IMG submission 165050) | Hydrothermal vent sediment bacterial communities from Southern Trench, Guaymas Basin, Mexico - 4870-07-5-6_MG | ecosystem: Environmental > Aquatic > Marine > Hydrothermal vents > Sediment ...
GATGAATTATGTTTTATGGCAGAAAAGGTACCCTTTGGTTATCATACCTTATGAGAGAAGGGACAGCTATTACTCTGCCTTAGAGAGGTCTCAGGTAAGTAAGAATGAGTTTATATTCCTGGTATGGTTCATAAGAAATTACAAAAAATTTGCGAGATTCTAACTTTTATGATTGGATTGGAGGTAGGGAATAAAAAGCTGGCTTTTACTTCTGAGGCTTGGAAGGAAAGAAAAGAATGTATCAGATATTCTTTGGAGAAAAAATTGGAAATCTGGATTTACGGAGTTGGAAGGGAAATAGATGAAAATACAGACTTGGTTACTTCCCTTATTTTGCCAGAGAAAATAATCAGGACAGATTATTTAGGTACTCCTCTTAAAGTAGAGCTGCTGAAAAAGGAGAAGCCAGAAAACTTCAAGGAAAAGCTGAAATGGCATCTCAAAAGGATTTATGCGGAAATAGAGCATCCTTGGATAATTTTAGGTGCCTACTTTTCCAACTTCCTTTATTCAACCTTGCTGAAAAAACCTGTTTTGATTTCTACCGGCACATCTGTATGGGGAAATGAGGTTTATGAAAATAAAGCAAGGGACGAAGAAGTTATTTATGTTTTGCATACCCATCCTGCTTCTCCTTCTCCATCCTCTCCGAAATTGACAGGTGGCGATATAAAGGCGCTTATGAAAAGAAAAGTAAGATGGGTTGAGCTTGTAACGCCCTATGATGATTTATTTGCTCCTTTGGCTGAATTTTCCGAAGCCGAGATGTGGGAAATATTGGGGGTAGAGTTTAAAAAGTGGTTTGATGAGAATAAAGGAAGGATTAGAGAATATGGAATAGATAGTCCGAAATATATTTTTGAGAACCGAAATCTTTAAATATTTTTTGTCATTATCATTATATGGTGGTAAAAATAAAAGAGGAAAAAATCATGGATATCAAACCCTCTGAATATGAAAAAATAGGTAGAGACCAGATTATTGGATTGGAAACAGTATTAGAGGAGGTAGATAATTATATTAATTTTCTAAGGAATTTTGATGAATATTCAAAATACAATGCAAACATACCGGTAGGTGTTATCTTTTATGGTCCAAGAGGAACAGGCAAAACCAAAACAGCAAAATATCTTGCCACTGAATCCAAAGCATTTTTCATAAATCTTGATGATCACAGAGATAAATCAATTGAAGAAGTTTTCGAAATAGCGAGAAAAATAAAAGAAAAAGAAGGTAGGCCAGTTATTATATTTCAAGACGAGTTTGATAAAAGATTTTTTGAAAGTACTTATAGTGGTCTCAGGATAACAGAAGAAGGAAACAAATTATTAAAAATATTGGATGGAATACGAGGCAAAAAAATAAATTATGGTATCTTTTTTGTAGGTACCGCAAACAATGTTGGAGAAAAAGGGATTGACAATCCCTTGTTTAGGCCGGGGAGATTAGAAAAACTATATTTCTATCCTCCAACAAGAGAAAATAAAGAGAAATTAATAGATTTTTTCTTGAGTGAATTTATCTCTGAGTGTAAAGATGAAATAGAAGTTGATGTAGATTCCCGTTCTTTATCTTACTTATTCAATGAAGATGATACGCCTGCATTTATTGAAGCTGTAGTGAGGGATTCTTACTTTAATGCTGTTGATAGATATTTAAAAAATAATAAGAAAGGGAAATTAACATTATCAACAGAAGACATATATAAAACGATTGTCAAAAGAAAAATAGAAGACCCTATTATTTTGGATATGACGGATGGAGAGAAAAAAGTAGTTGCAACACATGAACTAGGACATTATTTAGTAGGTGATGAACTGGGAATAGAAATACCATTTGTAAGTATAATACCGACTATCCAAAGTCTTGGACAAACTTTTTTAAACGATAAAAGAAAAAATGCTAATGAAACATACATTAAGAATTTAATTTCAACTGCTCAAGGAGGTTATTTAGCAGAAGAAATTTTCTTGAATCAAGAATTAAGCTTAAATGCGGAATCAGACATACAATTTGCAGAAGAGTTAGCTAAAAAATTGGATAAACTATATCGATACAGAGATAAGTGTAGAAAAGGTAATCAAAAAGATGATCAAAACCGAAACAAAGAAAAAATACTTTCAAATAATGAATATTCTGAGCCTGAAAAGGCTTTATGTATTTTAGTAGATGCAATGACTAATGATGAATATACAGAGATTTATACGCCTAAAATATTGCAGGAGTGTGAAGAAAGAGCAAGAGGTATTTTAACAAATTATGACAAATCAACAATAGAAGAGTTAAGTTCAAAATTAATAGAACAAAAAACACTTTTCAGCAAAGATATCGAAAATTACTTAGGTAACTTGAAAAGAAATTGAAAATCTTTATTCTAAACTATATTTCTGAGAACCGAAATCTTTAAATATAGAATTGTTACTACTACATTATGATAACATTAAATCAAGCCGAAAGGCTGAGGAAAAAATCAAAAAATCAAGAATTTGGTCTGAGAAGATATAAAGCTCTTTGGAATAAACTAACAAGAGAAAATGAAAAATTAGAGAATGTTAATATATCAGAATATTATATTGAGAAAAAATTATACGGAGATAAACTTTTAGATCAAAAACCTTTTCTTGAATTGCTCAAATCCCCTCAAATAAGAATATCCAACACAAGAGATTTTTTCGAGTTGGTTGATAGATATAAGGAAATTAATGAGAAAATAAGTTATGAAATAAATCAATGGAAAAGCGAAGGTAAATTTCCTACAGCTTACGAATACCTTTCTCAAATGGAACAAGAAGATTTGTGGAAAAATTTTTTAAAGGTTTTGAAATTTACAAATACCGAAATATCTCCTTCTGAGATAGAAGAATATATATACGAAATTCATCCAAATGCTGTGGAAGTATTGGAAAGAATATATAAGTATTGTAAGGATATAGTAGAGGAAGAAAACGGAAAAGATTTATTTAAAATAAATAAATACCGATACGATTCTACACTAGAAGATGAAGAAATAAGTAAGATGGTTGATGTCTCCAAAAGGCTTAAGGATGTTTTTAGGGAAAAGTATGGCATCGAGTTAAGCTCTGCAGATGTGCTCAGAAAAATAATTTTCGAACTCTATTATTCTGAAAAAGAAAAATTAAAAACTATAGGAAACATTCCGGAAATTTTTGAAGATGAAAAAATAACGGAAAGGATAAAAGCCGGAAAAGAACTCGGTGAAACACGTGATTTAATATGTATGTACTTTCGAAACCCTAAATTTTTCGAATTACTTAAGAAAGGTAAGATAGATGTGGAAAAGCTTTTTGACTCTCCGCCCGAAGAAATTGATGATAATCCTTCATTTTACGGAAGAATAAGGGAAGGAATAACAAAAAACTTGATAGATTTGGCGGCTTACGGAAGGGAGGGAAGAGATTCTTATCACGATTCAGAATATTTACGGTACTTCCTTCTTGATGGAAGAACTGGAATGGACTATTCCGAAATAGAAAAGAAGATAAAAGCAATAGAAAAATTCCCTTTCCTTAGAAAAAAGCTTCGCTCTCTTTCTGAAATGCTTAAAAAATGGAAGGAAGAAGGGAAAAGGTATGAGGGAGCAAACCTTAAACTCGGAGCCTATGCAAAATGGGACGGCGATGTAAACCTTGAAAAAGCCTATAATCACAAAGTTGAAGGAGATGCAATTGGATTTCTGATGTTGATCAATCAGGGACTTAAGGCACCTTCACACTTCGGAAAGAAGATAAAGGAGTTTGTTGACGAACTTTACAACATTTCAAAAAAAGCAGAAGAAAATCCAGGTATATTTTATACTCTGAACCATTGGGAAGAACTTTCTAAGCCAGAGAAAGAATATCTTGAAAAAGAGCTTGGTATCGGAACGAATGAGCTGAAAAGAGTAGAGGAATGGATAATGGATACTCCAAAAGGTGTTTATTCTGAAGCGCCTCCTTTACACAGCGGAAATAGAGGAGAGGACGCAAGCGCGATTGATCCTAGAAGCTATTACATGCTTGATAAAGTGTTTTACAATCATAACGGTGATAAAGTAGGGGTAATTGAATATCTAGTTGGAAACGGTTCAGAAAATGATGAGGTAAGAATAAGGGTTTACAATTTTAAGGGAAAGGATGAGTTTGCGGTTGAAATATGGAAGAATGGAAAGGGAAGGTTTTTGAACAAAGATGAGGTTAAAAGGATGAAGCAAAAGCTTTCAGAATGCACCTTGCCCACCCTATTTTTAAAAGGATACTTTGAAAAACTCTGATTTATTGGAAGTATGCAAGCATTTCGGAGCCTGCAGAGACTGTGCTTTACTCGACTATTATTTCTTTAAAAAGAAAATAAACCTTATGGACCCGGAAAAAATACTTTTTTTAGGAGTCTTGCTTCTAGCCCTAGGATTGCTTCTGATCATCTATTCAATAATAAACTTGGGGGAAGGGAAGGCAAAATTTGCAATTGTAGGCTTTTTGGGTCCTATTCCCTTCGGCTTTGGAAATGACAGGGCTTTAGTTATATTCCTTCTAATCCTTTCAATTGTTCTGTTTTTGGCTTTTTTAATTTTTCTAAAATCTTTTTGATTGAACCATGGGAAGGGAAAGGTGCAGGTATTGCGGCGGAGAAGGGTATTATTTTAGGCCTTATGAAGGATACTGGCTTTGCAAATCCTGCTTTACAAAATCTGTTGAGAGAAGGGTTTTCCGAAACATAAGGGCAAATAAGCTTTTGGGTCAGAACGAAAATATTTGCGTTGCATTGTCTGGAGGAAAAGACAGCACCGCAACCCTATACCTTTTGCACAGAATTATAGAAAAGAGGGGAGAGAATATCTTTGCAATTTCCGTTGATGAGGGGTTGGGAGAATACAGAAAGGCTTCAATCTCTTTAGCAAAAAAGCACTGCAAAAAGCTCGGAATAGAGCATTACATTTTCTCCTTTAAAAAAGAGTTCGGGAAGGGTTTGAAGGAGATGGTAAAGGAAAAGAAGAATCTTTCGCCATGCACTGTCTGCGGAGTTTTGAGGAGATATTTGTTAAATAAAAAGGCAAGAGAGCTGGGGGCAACAAAGATAGCTTTTGGTTTCAATCTTGATGATGAAGCGGAAAGCATTTTCCTCAATTTTGTTTTCGGAAATCTTGACAGGTTGGTTAGATTAGGCCCGAAAATAGAGAATCCAAAATTAAAAGGATTTGTTCCCAGGATTAAACCTTTAAGAGAGCTTCCCGACAAGGAGGTAGAGGCTTATTTAAAGGCTAAGGGAATAGATTTCCATCCTAAGGGAATTTGTCCTATAGGAAAAGAGTCTTTCAGAAAAACCATAAGGAAATCCCTGCAGGAATGGGAGGAAAAATATCCGGGCACAACCTTCCAAATAGTAAGATTCTTTGACAGAATAATTGAGCCTGTAAGGAGGGATTATTTTAGCAAAATCTCCGGCAAATACAAAACCTGCAAAATCTGCGGAGAACCAAGTTCCAGAGAAATTTGCAAAGTTTGCGAGATTTTGGGAAGGGGAAAAGCGTGATGGGCTTTGGGTTTTTAATTTCGATTTTGTAATTTAATGGTATGATAAAAAAGATAAATGGCTATATTATCGACTACGATAAGGGGCATGACATTTTTTATATCCTGAAGAAAAAGAGAGAAAAAGATGTTTTTCATAAGGGTGGACTTGGAAGATTTCGTGGTTGATTTGGATAAGGAGAACCATGTAGTTGGAGTAGAAATTATCGGCATGTCAAAAATGTTAAATATTCCCAAAAAATATTTCGATAATTTGAAAAATGCCAAATTGATAGTATCTTATAGAAGAGGCAGGCAGATTATTGCTATATATCTCCTCCTGCAGTTTAAAGCAGGTTCCAAAATCCAGGAAATAAAACAAGCCCTATATTTTGGAAATCCATCTAAAATTGCGATAGATTAGGTTTGACTTATTTTATATGCTCGGGTGAAGAAGATTATGGGTATGGAGCTTGTTATTTTGCCCTCTTTTGAGCAGGAACTTACAAAAATAGAGAAAGCTCATAGAAAGAAAATACTTATATTGGTTAACAAAATTAGAAATAACGGGCTCAATGCATTAAAGATACTAAAGGTAAGGGACAAATATTTGCTTACAGAAGCTAAATCTAAAAACCCTCCGTATAGGTTATATGTTTTTGTTGACCAGGAAAGGAAAATATTTTACCTGGCAAAATGGGAACACAAAAAAGCACAAAAAAGAATTATAGAGAGTTTATCAAGAATCTTGGACAAAAGTTTAGAACAGGGTTTGGAGAAAGTTTTATTTAGTTATTTTAAATGATTACTCCTTTGATATACTTTCAAGAAATTTAATTGCACCTTCTCCTCTTTTTGCCTTAATTCTTTTTTCTTCCACAGCCTTTATTTCTGGAAGATATCTCAAAAACAGAGTTTCATAGTATATTTCTTCTGCTATTTTTCTTGCAATTTCTTTGGAGATATTTCTGACAAATTCCTTAGAAAATTTTACATTAATCGTTCCTTTTCCAGAAGAAGTTAGCACCATATCTCTGACCATAATATTTAATAGCTACATATATATACATACTTTTCGATTCCGCAATGTATATAACTCATTATATAAACGGGTTTTGTCGGTTTATTTTTCCCTTATCATCTTTAAAAATTTCTCGCGTGCTTTCCGGTTTTTCCTATAGAATTCAATTGCGCTCTTTATTTGGGAATCTATTATAATGTTTTGCTGCCTGCTCCATTCTTTATCTGGGTGCGTTCTAACCCAATTTGCCCAGTATTTGACAAAATCTTCTCTTGTTAGTATTTTCTTTTTTTTCATAAGAATATCTTTTTGATAATCTCTTTATATTTTTCTATCCTTTTTTCGTCTATCGCATCTTTAAAAACTTCTCTCAGGTGCAAAGCATCTTCTAAGTCTTTTTTTGATTTTAGAGCTTCTTCTTTGTACGCTATCTGCAATTCCAAAGGTGAGATAAATATGGACCTTTTTCTGAGCACAACCTTTACTTTATTTTTTAGAGCAGTTTCTTCTATCATATTTGAAGGGAATTTTAGTTCGATGTTTGGAATTACTTGTCCAATCCTTGAAAACCTGGCATTTGCATTTTCCATCAGGCTGTATATTTCTTTTGGGTCATCTGTATTCAGGCACCAGTATTTGTCTTTAATGGCTTCCAAAAAAGCTGAGAATCTATCAAATTCGATTTTTTCTATCAGAATGTCTATGTCTTCCGTGCTTCTCGCCCTTCCGAACAAAATGGAAACATAGCCAGAAACAATAACATATTTTATCCCGGATTGTTCAAGAAGATTTGTAAATTCTACAACAAATCTATCCAATTCTGAAAGTTCTCTATCTAATGTTATCTTCCCTTTTGATACCTTCATACTTTGATTTTGTTTTGGATTAATATATTTGGCTCTTCACTTTGCCAACTCTCACTTTTTCTGTTCAGATTTTTATCCTCTGCATAGTATATAACGGAGTATAACTAATTTAACATCTCTATTGCATTATATAAACAACAGAAGATAAAACAGATTATATATAATCCTATAAATATATCCAAAAAAATAAATCAAAAAATATCTATTGCAGATTATATTTTCCTTTTGAAGCCGAATGTTTGTCTGTACCAAAATGCTAGCCTTTCCAGGGCTAAAGGAAACTTTGAGGACAGCCTGGCGGGAGCATATTTTGCTTCCCTGTCTATAATTCCTAACCTCTGCATGAAATTTGCTGCATCGTAAGCCGTACCCCTTTTTAACTTATGCTTTTCCACTATTTCACTAATCGTTTGGGGCTTTTCCTTCAATTCTTTTAATATTACTAAGGCGCATTCCCTCATCTTCTTTTTACCCTTTGGGAACAAAAGAAGGACAAAATCCTCTAAGGTAAATTCTCCTAAGTTAATTTTCTCGCTGGCATAGGTTGTGACCTCCATATCGATATTTACCGACAAAATTTTAAAAAAGGCATTTTCAGAAACTTTTTTCTGTCGGAAAATAGCATACAAATATAAATAAATAGCGGCACCCCTTGATTATCCGCTAAATTCGGAAAATCCAAAAGAAAAAGGGCTATTTGTCGGTTTTTTCCGATGTTGACTTCTTTTCCTGTTTTTCAGCCTTCTTCATACTCAACATTTTTCTCAGCGCCGCCTGAAACTGGAGTGCCAAATCCTTTCCATCTTCCGTCAATTCTACAAATTTTACCCTGCTTATTTTATCCAATTTTACCAGTCCGAACTTTTCGAAGATTGACAGGAGTTTTAAGGTATGGGAGTAGGTGCAGTTAATTTCCCTTGATAAAGTACTTACATATTTCTTTTTTTCTTCTGTGTTCAACGCCAGAAGCAATTCTATCGGTTTCTTCCTGAAAAAGAGATCTTTCATGTCTTTCGCACCTTTCATAAACTTATTAACTTAAATTATTTATATAGCCATATCTTTTTTGGATTATATATATTGCTATTTATCTTAAGTAATATATTCTTTAGATTATATGCAATAGAGAATATAGAAATTAAAATATTTTTTATTTTATATCCTTTGCAGAATATTCAGTGCAGGATATAATATCTGAGAATCTCAAAGTGAGAATTGGAGTATGAAAGGGCTCAAGATTATTCGGGATGTTTTTATTTATGGTTAGGAATGTTTGGAAATTTGTACTTCAGCCATCTTTAAGATTCAGGGCTTTGCGGAAATTCTCAACTTTGGCTATAACAAAAGACAATTGGATACTGTGTTAAATTACCTACATGAGCATTTGTTTCGGCGGAAAGGGAAAACAAAGGCATTCCTCCGGCAGATAAACATGCAGATAAATTGGTGGTATAGTTTCCCGTTAAACTTCCAAACATCGGCTTTACGCATACATTGTATTTTTCGGAAAAGCCGTCCGAACCCGAATAACCGTACTCTTCCGCGTGTGCGTTAGTTAAAGAGGATAAAGCCAAAAATCCAGTGTATCCCAAAGGACAGTTTCCTAAAGAGACAGAGACATCGGAAATATTCTCGCAGCAGAGTTTGTATTGATAGTTCCCTGCAGAGCAGTTTTCTAAATGGGCATTTTGTAAGGATGACAGGGCGAAGACACAGACTCCTGAAGAACAGGAGCCATTTTCTATCCAGCATGCTATAGGCAGAAGGTGCAAAGGATAAATATCTTTTATTCCGCATGGATCTTCAATTACCAAATAACTCCTGTTTAAGGAGAATGGATCTATCTCTAGAGTGATATTTCCGATTTCCAAATGTCCCAATATTTCCTTACTCCACCCAGCAATTTTTATTTCATTTCCACCCCCTAGCCTAAGGGCGTCTGTGGCATAAGCCTCTAACCTCGATAGTTTTATAGGATAGGCTCCTGTATTTTTTATAGTTACATTTGTTCCGTTAACCTCTAAAATTTCCCATGCAATACCCTCTCTGCACATCAGCTCTTTTTCACCTTTTTTGTAAATAGCAACTTCTCCTTTTTTACCGGATTCCATTATAAAGTTTGCCGCTGCGCTTGCCAGAATAACTACCAATGCAAAAAGCAAAAGCTCGGAAATAACGACCTGAAATCCCTTTCTTTTAAGATTCATAATTTAAATTACTTAGTTATTTAAATAAATTTTATGCCAAAGGCTATTTGGAAAGGCAGCATCTCGTTCGGTTTGGTTAACATCCCGGTAAAGGTTTATTCCGGAATCGGGCAGGCTGGGGTAAAATTTACTTCTCTATGCCCTTACTGCAAAAAGCCTATTAGGCATAAAAGGTGGTGCGATAATTGTAAGAAGGAAATCAGGTTTGAAGATCTGCTTAAAGGGTTTAAGGTTGGTGAGGAGTATGTTATTCTAAAAAAGGAAGAGTTGGAAAGGATAAAGGCGAGGCTTAAAACAACGAAAACCATAGAAATATACGAATTTGTTGATTTGGCTCAGATAGATCCTATTTTCTACGAGACTTTTTACTATTTGGTTCCGGAGGAAACGGGGATAAAGGCTTATTCTTTATTTGCAGAAGCTTTAAGGTTAACCAATAAGGCTGCTTTGGGAAAGGTTGTGATGAGGAATAAAGAATACCTGGTAGCTTTAAGGACCTACAAAAAGGGCATAACCATGCACGTTCTCCATTACCTTGATGAAATTAGGGATGTAGAGGAGATTGAAGAGCTAAAAGGTTTGGTAACCATAGGAGAGCAGGAATTAAACCTTGCTTTAGCATTGATAGATAAGCTATCCGCAGAGAAATTTGACCCCGCCAAATTTAAAGATGAATACAAGGAGGCTGTTAAAAAATTAATAGAGAGCAAGCTTAAGGGAGAAGAAATTAAAGAAGAGGAGGAAAAGGAGGAGGAGAAGAAGGCTGTAAGTTTAATGGAGGCTTTGAAGGAGTCTTTGGAAAAGGTAAAGGTTAAGACTTAAGATGAGCGACCTTTGGAATTTGAAAGTCAAGCCGATGCTTGCCTTTCCCTCAGAACCTTTTAATGATAAGAATTGGATTTTCGAGATAAAATGGGACGGGACAAGGGCTGTGGCCTATATTTCGAAATCTGGAAAAAAGGTAAGGTTCCTTAACAGAAGACTGCTCTGGTTCGAATATCGCTACCCGGAGCTTAAAGAAATTTATTCCTGTATTAAAGCTGAGAAGGTTATTTTAGACGGAGAAATAGTTGTTTTGGAGCGGGGAAAGCCGGAGTTTTATAAACTTGCAAATAGGGAGCATGTGGACGATAAACTTAAAATAGAGCTTCTCTCCAAAACCATTCCCGCAACCTTTATTGCCTTTGATATTTTGTACCTGGACGGGAAGGATCTGACTTCTTTGCCCCTAATAAAAAGAAAGGAAATACTGAAGGAAAGGGTTATGGAAAATGCTGGGAAGCATTTGATTATTTCCAGGTTTGTGGAGGAGAAAGGAAAGGAATTTTTCAAATCCGTAAAGGATTTGGGGCTGGAAGGAATAGTAGGAAAGAAAAAGGATTCTCCTTATGAGATAGGGAGGAGAAGCAAAAACTGGCTGAAAATAAAGGCTTTTAAAACTTTAGATGCAGTAATTTGCGGCTATACCGAAGGGGAGGGAGAGAGAAGGCAATCTTTAGGTGCTTTGGTTCTGGGAGTTTATGACAAGGGAAAGTTAAGATATGTCGGCAGGGTAGGGACGGGATTTTCCGAATCAGAGCTAAGCTTTCTTAAGTCCGTTTTGGGCAGACTAAGGATTAAGGAAAACCCTTTTGATGTTTTTGAGGAAGAGCCCGAAATTATTAGGAAAATAAAATGGGTTAAGCCAAAAGTTGTGTGCGAGGTAAAATTTATGGAGGTTACCAAAGACGGAAAGCTCAGGGCTCCGAGTTTTCTAAGGTTGAGGTTTGACAAACCAGCCAAGGAATGCATGCTAGAATTAAATAATTAAAGGTTTATTGAAAATATGGAGCTTAAGCCTATAGAGGATACAGACATACTTAAAATAAAAGGGTTTAGGGAGATGGCTGAAAGTTTGGAGAAAGCTGGCGGTTATACAGCCAAACATTTCGGAATAGCTTTTAGAATATTGAGGGAGATGTTTGAGGATAACGAATGCTTTGTTTTCCTATCCTTTCCGGCAAGCCTTGTAGCTACCGGCTTTAGGGGAATTCTGAAAACCATGTTAGAGAGAAATTTGGTGAATGCAGTAATCACTACCTGCGGAACTTTGGATCATGATTTAGCTAGAGTTTGGAAGGATTATTATCACGGCTATTTTTCAGCTAACGATAAAGAATTGCACAGGAAAGGGATAAACAGGGAGGGGAACATTTTTATTCCGAATGAATGTTACGGGGAGATTTTAGAGGAAAAAATGCAGCCGATTCTGAAAGAGATTTATGAAGAAGGTAAGAGAGATTTAGCGCCTTTTGAGTTGGTTTGGGAATTCGGGAAAAGATTGGAGAAAGAAGAAAGAGGAAAAAGCTCGATAACCTATTGGGCTTATAAAAATAAAATTCCAATCTTCCTTCCAGGACCTTTGGATGGTGCTTTTGGCTATCAAATATGGCTTTTCTGGCAAGATGGACATAGAGATTTCAACATTAATGTTCTGAAGGATGAAGAAAAGATTTCCGAGTTGGTATATAAAGCAGAGAGAACTGGAGCAATAATGCTTGGCGGAGGGATAAGCAAGCACCATACCATATGGTGGAATCAGTTTAGGGAAGGGTTGGATTACGCTATTTACATAACTACAGCTCCGGAATGGGATGGTTCTTTGAGCGGCGCAAGGCTTAGAGAAGCCGTTTCCTGGGGAAAGATAAAAGAGGAAGGGAAATTTATTACCATCCCTGGAGAGGTTACCTTAATCTTTCCTTTTTTGATTAAGGCTGTTCTGGAAGAGTTTGAATGAAAATTATTTATTGCTGTGCAGTCTTTTTTTTGGTAGAGAGACATTTCTGCCTTTGAATACATCTGCAATAAGCATGTACGTTGGCACAAACACCGCCAAATATTGAGAATAATCCCCAAAATAAAGGTTTTGTTAGAATCTCTACAAAAGTAGGCTCACTTTCCGGCATCAAATAAATCCCCAAAGCAACCAAATAGCAACCCAATATTATGCAGAAATGTCCAAAGAGAGCCAGTTTCTTTTTGATAATTTCATCACCTTCTTTCATTAATGGATATTGTAAATTCTTTTTAAATTAAGATACTTTCGAATATATGAGCAAATCATAAAAATCAAAGAAGGTATAAAATTTTTTATTTCTAAATAATTTTTGCGGGGGTGTCCGAGCCTGGCCAATCTTTCCGCTAACGGAGAGGGTTATAGGAGCAGGACTTAAGCGCTCGCTTAAGTTTTGAGGCGTTTGCCTATGATTGAAGCTGAGAAATCCTGTGCCTTAGTGGCTGCCCGGGTTCAAAGCGGGAAATCCTTCCCTGCACCCTGAAGATTCTTCCTCACCGAAGGAAGGGGGCGGAGCTCCCTTTCCAAACCCCCTTTTTCTGACCCTGAAGAAACTTTATCCCTTCAATCTTTCAGCCTTTAACCATTACCGGAGAGAATGGGAAGATGTTTTCTCTCTGAAAATCCCGGCCCCCGCACGAATTCTATTCTCCTTTCCTTTGGGTTAATTTCCATAATTGCAGGAATTCCTCCATAAACTCTGGTTGAGGAAAGGGTTATTATCTTTCCTCCATACTCAACCCAAAACCCTTCCATTGCCTTTCCAGGCTCGTGAGCCCTAATTATTATCTTTACACCTAGTGCCTTCAAAACCCTTTCAGTTACATCCTCTCCGAAAAGAATGCCGAGCCCCCTTGGGTTTTGAAGCTCTCCCTTTCCTTCAAAAGGGTCGCTCCAAAGGAGCTCCAAATACAGATTCTTTGAAGGATTTTTTAAGTCCGAAAGCGATTTTATTTTTGAAGAACTCCTTCCAGGGAACCTTCCTTTTTTCTTCTACTTCTAATGGTGGAGTGCAAGGGCTCTAGTACCATTCCCCTTCTTCCGAACAGCTTTTTTAACTTTATCAGACTTTCTATGATTTCCAATCCTTTTTCTCCCCTATCTCCGTAATCTCCTAAAAAAATCATCCTTTGAAAATTTTGAGAATTTGCCGGAAGGTTTCGAAATCTCCGCGCAAATCCCCGACTACCAAATATTCCATAATTTATAATTTGGGTTCTAATAATTATGCCGGAATTTTTGCCGGTAAAGGGAACAAGAGATTTTCCTCCGGAGTATGCAATTTTGAGGGAAAGGGTTATTTCTATCCTAAAGGAGTGCTTTCAGATTTTCAGTTATGATCCGATAATAACTCCGATAGTTGAAAATTTTGAATTATACAGAGGAAAATCCGGAGAGGAAATAGAGAAAAAATTGATCTGGAGATTTAAATTACCTTACAGCGATAGGGAATATGCTTTGAGACCCGAGCTTACCCCCTCCTTAGTAAGGTTTTATTCAAGGTTTAGGCCGAGACTTCCCTTTAAAAGGTATGAAATAGGAAGGGTTTACAGATACGATGATCCGCAAAAGGGAAGATATAGAGAGTTTTGGCAGGCGGATTTTGATGTGATAGGAGGAAGAGCTCCTGAAGCCGATGCAGAGGTTTTAAACCTTGTAATCTTTGCTTTGAAAAGGCTTGGCTTTAAAAATTTTGTTTTGAGGGTCAACAGCAGGATTTTATTAAGGGAAATTTTCGAAAATTTTTTTAAAATCGAAGAGGAAAAGGTTTTGAAGGTTTACAGGGAAATAGATAAGCTGGATAAACTCGGGAAGCAGAAGGTTCTTGAAAATCTTGCCGGGATTTTAAAGAAGGAAAAAGCTGAGAAAATTGTTAAGCTCTTTGATTACAGCTTTGATGAAATAAAGGAAAAATTTGATGAAGAAAAAATCGGGAAGGAAATCAAAAACCTTGAAGATATTTTCGATCTGGTAGAGGATAAGGATAAAATCAGGTTTGACCTTAGTTTGGTTAGGGGTTTGGATTATTATACAGGCTTTGTTTTTGAGGCATGGCTCGAAGGTTTTAACAGGAGCGTTGCCGGAGGAGGGAGATATGATAACTTAATAGAGCTTTTTACCGGCAAAAAAACTTTATGCGTTGGCGGATGCTTGGGAATAGAGCCTCTGATAGATGTTGGGTTGGAGAAGGGGATATTCAATTTGGATAGAAAAACCTATGCCGAAATAGCGGTTGTTTATGTAAGGGAGGAATTTTTAAAGGATGCCTTTTCCCTTGCCAATCTGTTAAGGGAAAATAACTTTAAGGTTTATCTGGACCTCGGAAAAAACAATTTTCAGGAGCAGATGATGCGGGCGGTAGAGAAAGGAATAGAATATGCTATAATTGTTGGGGAGAAGGAAAAGAAGGAAGGAAAATATACCCTTCAAAATTTAAAAACAAAGGAGAGGGCAATGTACAGCTTGGAAGAGATTTTGGAAATGTTGAAAGGAATAGACGGAGTTACTGGACAGTTTTGAAGAAATTTATTTAAAGATTATTCTAATTATGAGAAACAAAGAAATGATTAAAGAATGTTTAAAACTAAATTGGAAAAAATTTTTGGTATTCACAATCATATTGGTTTGCATTGCGATCTCCCTTTGCCTTCTGGGAGGTTATACATACTTTGGCTTACACGGTACGAAAGGTGAAGAATTGGTGGAAAAATTGAATCTTGAAAATACGGATTACATAGTGTTAAGATATTTTGAAGAATTGCCACCTTGCCAAAGAAAACCAAGTTACAACTTGACACAAAAGGAAATAATTGATGAAATATTAGCAGGCATAAAATCATGAGAGATTGGGGTCCAGTATATAAAGCTGTACCAAATTGGAATATGGAATTCCACCTAAAAAATGGGAGAGTAGTAACTGTTGGATATCATTTGGAGTATAATTTCATTTATGAACCTACTACGGACTCGCTGATTTATCCAGACGTGAGTTTTAAGGAATTAATTCAAAAAGTAATGGACGAAAAAATCGGCATCTTCAATGAACCTATCATGCCTGATTTGAATGTCACAAAAGAAAAAGCTATGGAAATAGCTAAAGCGTATTTGGCAAAGATTGGTGAATACCCTGTGTTCAAAAATTGTACTGTCTGTAAAGAAGAAATAGAATTGGAACACATAGACAACGAGACGCACAATTGGGTTGTTTCATTTGAATATGATTGTGGTCAGAGAGACAAAGGGCATGAATACAGAAATAGGATTGTAGTGGTTTCTGCTCAAACAGGTGAGGTTATTGATCACTATTGAAAATCTCAAATTTAGTCAAAATGTGATTTGGTAACTGAATTTTGGAAGAATACTATTCCAAGGTTATCGGCTCAAAGTAAAAAGTTGATAAAAGATTACATCGCGAGTTTTCAGCCTGTGGAAGGTAAAGTTTTCGCCTTTATGGAAATGGTTGTTAGGTAAGGAATCAACAGAATCTTTTTAAATAAAAAAATATGACAATATTATAATGAGCAAAAAGACGATTAAAGAATTTTTGAAACCGGGTTGGAGAAAAATAACAATTTTTATTGTAATTAATTTTGCAGTATATTTCTCCGGTTTCCGATACTCAGCTTATTGGATACTTCTCAGTTTCTTTTACAACATTTTTGGTGCATTTTTATTTTTCTTCATAGGTTACCTTCTATCTTGCTCTGTAAGTAATGTTTATAGTTGCGGTGAGAAGTTTTATAATAACCTTAAAGTAAGAATTGTCTCAATTTTATTTCTCGCGTTTCTCATCTATCTTAGTAGTTGGATATTGGTATGGCTTGATTGCCTATATTTTAACTTTTTCCATGAACCGTGTATTTGGCAAGGATACTGGTTTCCATATCCCATGTGTGTTTGTGTTTAAATTTACTAGATAAGACTAAAAAATTATGGAACTTTCCAAGATTAAGGTAAGGCTGAGCAAAAACTATTACCTTTACGATTTTCTGTTAAGACTTTTGCATTTTGGCTCCTTCAAAAATGAGAAAGAGCTTTATTTTAAAAATTGAGAAAAACAATATGCAATTTCATGGAATTTCTTGAGGAAAATAGAAGAAGGAGCCTTGAGTTTTTTGTTAGGCATTTATCAGAATTCGATAATCCTTATTTTGAAAAATTATGGGATGAATTGTATCCTTGTTTAAAAAGGCAGCGTTCTCAAATAGGGAAGGTAATCCTAAAACATGGAAAAAGTTATCTAAGAGAAATCTTACGGTTTACAAAAATTAGGAAATATCCTTATAGGGAAATATTGGTATATTTATCGTTTCCTGCTATAGAGGAAATAAAGCCAAAGAAGTATAGATCTACTGGAACTTTTACAATCCACAATGAAAAATGCATAGTTACTCTTGGCTTGGAGCCAAATTTTAAATGCAGAAATGGAAGAGATTTATTTATTTTGTGGCACGAGCTTATTCATAGTCTAGATATACCTGGAAGGGTTTGGTGTGATATAGATGAGGCTATTGCACAACTTTACGGAGATATGGTAAGCGGAAGGCCGAGAGAGATAATTGAGGATAGAATAAAAGCCATATTTTACCATAAATACCCTAAAGAAATTGCTTTATCCATGATAGAAACATGCCTTAACTGGAACTGGAAAAATAACGATATTTTTCAGCTAAAGTTTGCACTTGCAAATTTATACAAAAATGCTTTGGAGAAAACTTAAAGTTAGATATGTTGACTTAATTTCCGATTTAAATAACCGACCTTAAACCTTGCCATCAACTCGGCTCCGACAGGGTTGGTTGTTTTGAATGCGAGATAGAGATAAAACTTTGTTGGCAGAAATTTATAAAATTTAGAAACCGTCCTGGAAAGGAAATTTTCTGCGGGTTTCTTTACCGAAATATAATTATGCTTTTCGGCCACCTCAATTAGATACTTGCCTTTTTTATTTCTTACAAAAGCCAATGACCATCCTTTCGGTGCACCTAAGGCACCGAATGATAAATCCGCCTTACAACCAAGATAATCCTTGCACTCTATACAACCTCTTGCGATGCATCTTACCGTTTTGCTAACAGGGATTTTATAGCGTTTGCCATTTTCATCTATAAAAAGGAAATAGGGCTCGAACATTTTTGTGTCTCTTAAGGTGTAAAATATTACCTTATCCAATTCAATCCCGTAACTTCGGATTAGATTATAAAACTTAGCTGGCTCAAAGTTTGTACCGCATGCTATAGAAATAGTAAATTCGATATTGTGTTTCAGTAATTTTCTCTTTTTCAAATTATCAAGAGCTTTTATATGGCAAGGTAATCCAACCACAGCAATTTTTTCATTTTCTGGAATTTTATCCAAAATTGAAAGTACCGGCGTGATGGTATGCCTCATTCCGGAAAGCTTTCTAATTTCCTCAGAATTTTTGGCATACTTTGGTTTTCCGTGGATTATTGTTCTTCCTCTTTCTACTCCTAAAACACCATCTATCAATCCCTCTTTTTTAGCTGCAAGCAAAGTTGAGACAACGGCACCTGAGTAAGTTCCCTCAAATTTTCCTTTGACAAATACTACTTCATCATATGTTCCTAATAAGTCATTTTTCATAATTTTTTTCAGAAGAAAGTGGGCACATAGGATCTGGAGCATCTAGACGTCCATAATATCCAAACGCTGCACATCTACAACCTCCTTTGCAGATATCTCCGTATTTACATGTATTGCAGACTTCTATTAATTTTACATCTCTGAAAAAATTGAAAATAGGTGAATTTTGCCATACCTTAATGAGATCATCTTTCCGAATGTCTCCTGCTATGAATTCCTCATAATTTCCTATGGGACATGGAATTATTTTGCCGTCTGCAGTTAGTGAGCATACTGCTTCACCCTGCAAACAGCTTCTATAATATATAATCCCTTTTTTCTCTAGTTCTTTGAATTCTTCTATTAGCGGGTAAGGTTCCTCTACATCAATTAAAATAGGCTTATCTAAAATTTTTATGTATTCATCCACTAAAGTTCTTATTAGATTCCGGTATTCATGAAAAGAAATAGCCAATTTTTCGTATTCTTTTCTAGCAATTCCGCATGGCATTAACCTCATTAATCTATATTCATCAAGATCCATTTTAAAAGTTAGTCTAAAAATGTTCAATATGTCAGCATAATTTTGCTTCATAATAGTCGTGCAAATACTTATTCTTACATTTCCTTCTTTTGATATGTTGATACTTTGAATTAATCTGTCATATAAATCGTCTATTCCACGCATTTTATTGTATATTGTTGGGTTGCTCGAATCTAAACTGAACTGAATTCTTTTTACTAAGTCGTGAGAAATTATTTTGCGTATTTTTTCAGGAAATATACCTGTCGTAATAAGCGAAACATGCAGATTTTGTTCGTTGGCATACTTTAGAATATCAATGAGGTCTTCTCTCACTAACGGTTCTCCTCCTGTTAAAGTTATGAGTTTTATATCATTATTTGATAAGTAGTCGATGACTTTCTTAACTTCCGATGTAGTCAATTCTTTGTCCAAATGTCGTTGAGGTTTTGCATAGCAATGAGCACATTTTAGTGGACATTTATATGTTATATCCCAATAAATATGCACTGGTTTTGAGGTAGGCAGAGTAATTCCTTTCTTTTTCTTTGTATACTCTTCTGGCTCTTTTTTAAATGCAAACTTCACTCTGACCATATTTTTGGTTTATTAGGATAAGAGTATCTCCATAATAATAGTTTATTTATAATTAGTTTATAATAATAAATATAAATATTTCATGTTGAGACTCTAAAGCATTGAAATACACTTTTAAAGTTAATGTTACGACTTCACAACAATCCCTTTATTTCCTATTTTGAACGGAAATTCATCTCTGGGATGAGCGGTTCTCCTCATCTTTCTGACCTCTAAACTTCTGTCATATTCCCCTCCCAAACCCGAATATTTTAAAATTATAACGCCGTCAACAACAAATTCCTCTACTCCGTACCTTGAGAGGGCATTACTTCCCTCTACAATCTCGCTGGTTAGAATTGCTGTAACCCCCTTTCTTTTCAACGAATTTATCAGCTGATAAATCTTTTTTCTTATCTCGTACTCGTCTTTATAATACAAACCTAGCAAACTTATCGAATCTATTACCAGCCTCTGGATTTTTTCCTTCTCTATTATTGCCTCTATGCTGGCGATTTCCTTTTCTATATCTAAAGGAGTCATAAAGGTGACTTTTATCTTACGGTTCTTGCTGAAATCCCATCCGAATTCCGAAAAATCCCTTATTAAATCTTCAACTCTTTCCTCTGTAGAAATGTACAATCCTTTTTCTCCTCTTATAGCGCCGTTCCATATGTACTGGCCGGAAAGTATTGTTTTTCCGGAACCGCAGTTACCAGAAACCAGAATTACCGAGCCTTTTGGGAATCCGCCTTTTATTATTTTGTCTAATCCGGGTATGTAGGTGGGAACCCTGTCTTTCGGTATTCTTTTTTTTGATGTGGATGTTTTCTTCCTGCGCATAAATATTCTTTATTGCTTTTATATATAAAAAATTATATCAAAAAATTATGGATGTCAAGTTGGGTATTATAGTGATAGCAGCGCTCCTTTTGATACCGGCGTCATTTGCCTTTCCGAACCTAACAGTTTCTGAAGATAGAATTCAGGTAACTCAAGGGGAGGTAAAGAAAATAAAGATAACCATTGAGAATGAAAGAGAAGTTCCGGTTTGGTACAGCGTATATCTTACAGGATATTACAGTTGGGCTATTCCTTCGGTAAATCAAATTAAGCTTGGTCCCGGCGAAAAGGGCAGTTTTTATTTAATTATATCCCCTGCCGAAAATATCTTACCCGGAGAATATCTGATAAACCTAATAATTGAAACAAAATTCGGAAGGGAGAAAAAGGTGTTTTTGGTTAATATTGTTAAAAAGGAGGTTATCCTTGAAAAAGCCAGGGTTGAGCAAATAAAAGGAGATAAGAAAGGTATTGAAATTACCTATTATACCCCTTATAAAAAAACAAAGGAGGTAGTAATGGTATACAAAGGGGATTCGCTAATCTTTAAAAGTGAGAGGATTGTTTCTAAAGGAACAAATACTTTCAGCAAGGAGTTGGGTTTGGATACGGGGGAATACAAGGTTGTGTTGGAATTGCATGCAAATGGGGAATTAAAGCTGAAGAGGGAAAAAACTTTTACTGTATTGGCGAGGTTGATTAAGTACAGTTCGAAATGGAACTTTATTTTGGTTAGGGGGGAAAAGATAACTTTTCTAAATGAAAAGCCTAAAAAGGTGACCGTAAGGTATAATATAACAATTCCCAAGATTCAGGAGCCTTTTTTCCACACCAATTATTTTACCGAGAAGGAGGTTAAAGGAGATTTTGTTATATACAGGTGGAAGGTTGTGCTTAAGCCAGGAGAGAAATATATCATAGAGTATAGGGTTGATTATACCCCAATATTTCTGACAGCCATTCTGTTGATAATACTTTTTGGCATAAGTTATGAGCTCCTAATGCCAGATGTGTTTGTAAGAAAGTTCGCTTTGGGTAAGAAGGAAACCGGAATTAAGGAGGGAAAAGGTATTAAAATTTGCGTAGAGGTAGGAAATAGAAAAAGGAGGTTTGTATCTCATGTCCAGGTTGAGGATACAATACCAAATATTTTCAAGCTGGGAAAGAGATTTGTCGGAGAAAAACCCAAGATAAAGCACTACAGGAATTATACTAAGCTAATATGGGAAATTCCCAAGCTGGAAGGTAAGGAGATAAGAGTATTTTCCTATGAAATCATTCCGGTTATAGGCTTATCCGAGGGCATAGAACTGCCGAAAGCCGAGGCTGTTTTTAGGGCAAGGGGAAAGAGGTTGAAAGTATCGAGCAAGGAAATTGAAGTATGAGCCGGGAAGATAGATTAAGTTTGGAGGAAGGCGGGTTTTTAATTAGATTGGCAAGAAAGGCTATAGAAAAATTTGTATCTACCCTTTCTCCTCCTTCCGTCCCGGAAGAGTATCCTAAGGCTTTGTCAAACAAAAAAGGGGTTTTTGTTACCATCCTAACATATCCAAATGAAGAGCTTAGGGGATGCATAGGCATTGTATATCCAATAAAGCCTTTGGTGAAAGGGGTTATAGAGGCTGCGTGCTCAGCTGCGCAGGACCCAAGGTTCGAGCCGTTAACAAAGGAAGAACTGAAAAAGATTATACTGGAAGTTTCTGTTCTTTCAGAGCCAAAAGAAATAGAAGTAGAGGAGCCGAACGATTTTGTTAACAAAATAACTATTGGGAAGGACGGATTGCTTTTGGTTTATGGAGGTTATTCCTCAGTATTTCTACCTCAGGTTCCGGTTGAGCAGAATTGGAGCGTAAAAGAGTATTTAGAAAACCTTTGTTTAAAGGCAGGTTTGCCTTTTGATGCCTGGCTTTTCTACCCGATAAAGCTTTATAAATTTCAGGCGCAAATTTTTAAAGAGGTCGAGCCCGAAGGAAAGGTTGTAGAGGTAAATCTATCGGAAAGATTATGAAGGGAGTCTCTTTGAGCATAAATACGGTAATAATAATTGTTTTGGCAATCATTGTTTTAATATTTGTAGTTTGGTTTTTTGCATCTCAAACTACGCCTACAGCCAACTTCTTAAAAGTGCAATCGGCTTGGCGGGATGGTTGCTATATCTATCTTCAAACCGGTGAGAGGAATCCTGTAATAGATGCAGATATAGATAATGATGGCTTGGAGGATAGTTTTTTCAAAGTATGCAAGGCATATTTTAACAGGGTAGATATTACCCTTGAGGAGTGCTTGAGACAATGCGAAAAGGAATTCGGAACGAGGAAATAGCTTAGTGTTCTGCGCTGGCACAATTCTTAAAAATTTGCCATTTCCTTTAACTTCTCAGCCAACTTTTTAGAGATTATCTTCTCTTCTTTCAACACTTCGAAGACATCTTTATAATCAACAGGTCTCCTGAAACCTTTTGCAGATATAATATGGTTGGAGATATCTATGCACTCTTCGATCTTGCCTCATCAAACACCTTCATAACTTCGTTATAATACTGAATTTCTCCCAACATAAAGGTTTCGAATCTGACCCTTTCTCTTTCATCTCTGGAGAAAATGACCTTGCCGTGCTTTAAAATTTCCGATATCACTATTATATCTACTTCCCTTCCAATCCTCTTTTCTATTTTTAAGCTCAATCTCCGCTCGAAATTCAGCGGAAGTTTTTTATAATCCTTTGCATAAACGGCTATATTTACATCGCTATCCTTCCGAAATTCATTTCTTGCAAAAGAGCCGAAAAGGTATGCAAATAAGACCTGCCTTTCCTTTAAGACCTCACATATCTTTTCCAATAGCTCTGCCTTTTTCCTCAAAAAAGAATTATTTTTTTCTAACTTAAAAACAATTTTAGCCCAAAAACTCCTTCCTTTCGATTTTTTCGGGTAGGTATGTATTCGCGATGAAATCTATAGCCTTTGCAACCAACGCATCGCTTTCCACCTTATAACCAAATTTCTCTAGCCTCGCCAATTCTTCCTGCCATTCCTTCTTTCCGAACCACGGATATCTTCTCAGCTCTTTTATCCTTTTGTAATCTATGTCCCTTAATTTGATCCAGTGCGCCTTAGGAATTTGATAGGTTTCTATATCCTTGGTTGTCAAACCTAAGAACTTTGCTTCCGGAACTCCCGCCTTTTCAGAAAAGAATGCAAGTTTTATCGAACCCTGCTTGTACACCGAATAAATGTAAAACCCCCAAGGGTCCAAATC
>Ga0190308_1000155_pt1 | contig 23148 bp, 34 predicted proteins | sample 48700756_MG_FD_165050 | JGI IMG/M metagenome (GOLD analysis project Ga0190308, IMG submission 165050) | Hydrothermal vent sediment bacterial communities from Southern Trench, Guaymas Basin, Mexico - 4870-07-5-6_MG | ecosystem: Environmental > Aquatic > Marine > Hydrothermal vents > Sediment ...
GAAAATTTTGGGAATCGAGGACGAGAAAAATATTGAAAACTATGTTAGAAAATTGGAGGATTATGCTGGTTTAATTCTATATCTAATGGCTTTAGAGGGACATTCAAATCATGGTAAAAGATGAATTTTTAAGGCATTGGGGATGTTAATTAAGGAGAGAATAGGTTTCAAAGTGAATGATAATAAATTAATCTCTAAACTATATATTGGCGAGAGAAATCTAGTTAAGTAAAATTTCACATATAGGATTTTAATGACTATATTATATTTCTATATTGGGTTGTCTAAGGTCTTAAATTTCTTCTCTCTTTTCCAAACATTAAGCTTATAGTATGGGAAAATAAAATTTCCATGAAATTTTTAAATATCAGGTTTTATATAAAATGTATGGTGATATCTATGGCTTATATCGCTAAGGTGACGAGTAAAAATATGATCACTATTCCGATTAAAATAGTGAGGAAATATGGGATTAAGAAGGGCATGAAGGTTAAATTCATTGAGGGGAAAAATTGTATAATCATGGTTCCAATTCCAAGTCTCGAAGATCTTCGAGGAATAGATCGCAGGTATTCTCAACTTATAATTGATGCTATAAGGGAGCTTGAAGCCGAACGTCGAAGAGAGGCTAGAGAATGAAGAAGTATGTAATTGATACTGGTGTATTGTTTCTTCATTTAATTGATGACGAGAGGGTAAGACCATACTTTAAGGAGATAAATGAGGGTAGGGCTAAGGCATTTATCTGTGATGTAAATTTGGCTGAATATTATTATAAGACATGTGAAAAACTTGGTAGAGAGATAGCTGATGTCAGATATAATCAAATTAGAGTATTGATGAATCCAGTCTCTACTAATCATGATTTAACTAGAGAGGCTGGCAAAATTAAATGTAAATATAGAGATAAATTGTCTTTAGCAGATTGTTTTGCTTTAGCTTTATCCAAAATTAAGGGAGCAATACTTTTGACGACAGATAGTGATCTAGCTGAGATAAAAGAAGTTAAAGTAAAGCATTTTCCAGTCTAGTAAAATATTTTAGGTCTTGTGTTGTTTCATTAATTATTTTTGCAAAAGCTATGTGTATTAAATCTAATGTCTTTAAATGGAGTAGGGGAGCCATTATACATGATTCAAGTAAGGCTTCGGGTATTAATATGCTGAAGCCTTTTAACTTTAATTGTTTTACTTCAAATCCTATATCTGGACAAAATAGATTCCAGTCTAAAATTATTGCATTAACAATTGCATAAATTCTTTCTTTTTCAGATAATTTCAATAAAATCTCTCTAATATACATTCTAACATATTTATTTTCTTCAAATCCCTTTTCTTAAAACGAATATACCGGTTTTCTTTGAAAATAGGGAGCTTAGATCAACGGTTTTAACCTCACTCCATCGTGACATAGCTACAAAAGTTGAGAAAAAATATTGGGGATGAGATTGATGGTATTAGGGATGAAATTAATAGTCTTAGGGATGGAATTAATTTATTGAAGCAGAGGGTTGCTAGAATTGAAGGTCAGCTGGACCTATTTATAAAATTATTCATAGTTTTTAACCTACCTATACTACTAGGCATAATGGGAATATTGTTAAAAATGATATTCATGTAACTTTAATCAGATATAAATAATCTGGCATTAATAGTTATGAGAATGTTATGAAATTGAAATATTCTATGGTGAACTCATTTCACTGATTATAGATTTGTTTTCATATTTAGTATAGATATTAATCGACCAAAATTTCATTATTTTGCATTTGAGTTAGTTGGTTGAACGTTAAACTTATATATTTTGTTTAACTTGTAAACATGATGTTTATGGATAAATATAGGGTTAAGGTTCATAGGAAAGGGTTGATTGTAATTCCTGCAGAGGTTAGGAAGAGGCTAGGTATACATGAAAACTCCTATCTAGAACTTACTGTAGATGGGAATGTAATTCATATAACTATACCTAGAGATCTAAGAAGTTTTTTTGGAGCGGATGGTGATAAAGCTTTAGAAGTTGTAAGACTTATCCATAGAGAGAGGATGAGCGAGGTTGAAAAAGAAATACATTCTTGATGCTGGAATTCTTGCATTATTTTTTGCTGGAAGAGAGGATGCTAAAAAATATGTTTATAGAGCTTATTCGAATAAGGATAAAGTATTTATGTGTGAGATAAATGTTGCAGAATTCCTGTATAATTATGCAAAGGTATTTGGATGGGATTCAGCTAAAGCTAAGCATAAATTGTTGCGTAATAGTCCAATAGAGATAATAGGAGTTGATGAAAACCTAACATTAGAAGCTGCTAAATTAAAGCTAAAATATTATAATATTTTATCGCTAGCCGACTGTTATTTAATAGCTATGGCAAAGATTTTAAAGGCCATTATCGTTACTACAGATGGCAGTATAAAAAATGTAGGTGAAGCCTCGACAATATTATTAACTATAAATAAGTTATAACTGAATTGCTAAAGAAATTAATCCTGTATATCTTTATATCATATTAGTGAAGAAAGGAGGATGTTATAGTAATTTAGGTTTATTCTCACCTCTAACTGTTGCTTCACCGACGATACATAGGTCTCCAGATATGCCATAGATGTTTAAATCGAGATCAGGTAGTATAAGTGAATTTAGGGTTAAGTCGATACCAAGCTCTCTCTTAACTCTATCCCTTATAATAGACCTAGCTTCATCTTCAATATCAATTATGAGTTTCTCCAATGTACGCTCAACTCGACCAAGCCTAGCATTCATCTTATTAAAATCTTCCCTAAGCCCCTTAACTTCCACCCAAATCTTCTCAATCTCAGTCCAAATTTTTGTCTGCTCTCCTTTAATTTCCTCTATTTCTATCCAAATCTTTTTGATATCAGCTTTAATATCTCTAATTACCATCCAAATCTTCGTCTGAATCTCTGTTAATTTATCGAGTCTTTCAAGTATCTCAAGTATTTCAAGCCTACCTGCAACAGTATACCTAAATTCTCTATCAGTATCTAGAAGCTTTAAGATTCTCTCTCTTAGAGAGGCCATAGTTATTCCAAACTATCTTAATATTCACTCTTTATAAATATTTCTTAAAATCGAGAATAGTTATCAGATATTATCAATTAGATTGTGATAAAATCTAGTCTGCCGACATACAGGAATCTGGCCAATATGAAAGTTAGAAAATTTCAAAACATTTATATATTATATTTGTTATATCTAAATGTATGAAATATGTGAATGTTACAATTACTGTTCCTGAAAGGCTTAGGAGGAGGATGAGAGAGTTAAAGAATGTTAATTGGAGCGAGGTGGCTAGAAGGGCTTTTGAGGAGGAGATTAGGAGAATTGAGAGAGTTAAGGCTGCAGAGGAGATTGATAGATTGAGAGAGGGGAGTAAGGTTAAATGGAGTGGGGTGGAGGAGATTAGGAGATGGAGGGATTCTCACTAGATTCTTCTGTAGTTGTTAAATGGTTTAGTAGGGAAGAGTATACTGATAAAGCGTTAAAGATAAGAAATACTTTTATAAAAGGAGGAATAGAGCTGATTGTAACTCCACTATTGTATTGCGAAGTTATAAATGCTCTTCGATATAAGCCTGACTACAATACTGAAATGTTAAAGAGGGCAGTGAATGCATTAATAAATCTACATATGAAGGTTGAGGAGATTAGTAGAGAAATCTTGGAGAGAAGTGTGGAGATAGCATTCGATGCAGGAGTAACTATTTATGATGCCATACCTGTAGCGGTTGCAGAAAAATATAGGGTAATATGTATAACAGCTGATGAGAAAACACAGTATATGAAGATGAGAGACAAATATCCGATAAAACTCCTCAAAAATTTAGACCAAATATTTTAGATATTTACTAACTACAATACCAATATATTCAAATGTGATATAAATATCTGTGAAGAAGGCAGTATCAGTATTAGAAATTCTTATCTATTTTTTTCTCTAAATATTTTAATGATTCTTTAATATCTAGGATTTGGGTCATGGCCTTTGTTTTTATTTCAAATATTTCAGCTTGGTTTTCAACTATTATAGGGATTCCATTTAATGCTTCAAGTATTAGTTCTGGTGGAGCTGAATTAAGACATATAAGGTTTATGTTTTCTTCATCTACTTCTAATGTTTTTGCTATATCGACTTGAAGTAATCCTAGGTCAAAGAGAGTATAGTTTTTAGGCATAAATACGGCTATATCATAGTCTCCTTTAAAAATGTATCCCCATACCCTGCTTCCAAATAGAAATGCCGCTTTAACCCTATTTCTCAATATTTTTGAAAGTTTTTCAACCACATATTTTTTCTCAATATTTTTGGGATCAATCTCCCTTTCCCTAACTTTATTAAATATTGTTGACGCTATTCTAGGTGCATCATATATAATTCTTTCAGCAGCACTTAAAACTTTATCTCTATCAATTCTAGCATAAATATGGACAAGAATGTTCCTTAAACCAGCCACACTCCTTAGTAATATTGCATCTTTATCATCAATCAAATTTAGTTCTTTAAGCACCTCTCCTATCTCAGAATATTTTTTAGGCGTTCTTCCATTCAAGATCGATATAGCCATTAATCCTAGGTCAAGTAATGCCTGTATTATAAGCTGTACAAGTCTTTCAACTCCCCTATAATTTTTCTCATATCTAAGCTCATCTACAAGCCCTTCTATGATGTCAATTTGCTTAGAAAGTCTCTCAATAATCTTCATTTTACCCACATCTAAGTATACAACTACTTATAATATATATTTTCCCTTAGATTAATATCGAAGTGGAATTGCAAATTCACATATACTTAAGCTCATAAAGTTAAAGAAATAATTTCCATAAATATCACTACTTTATATTCTATGATAGTCGAGACTTTATTAGCATATATTTTACAACTTCTTCATTAGAAAATAGAATAACTGATATTTTCCTTCAATATGTAGTAATAAGGAGGTATAGGAATATTTCTCTTTACTTCAAATAGCGTTGTTCCTATCTCCTATGGTAGGAAAATTTAATACTATGTAATACTATTTATAATTAGTGGTATAAATGGGTGTAAGAAAACTTAGTATTAGTCTGCCTGAAAGGATTTTAAAGATACTTGATGAGTATGCGGAGAAGGAGGGTATATCCAGAAGTAAGGCTATTACACGAATATTATCTGTGTTTTTTAGAGAATATTTTGTTGAGGAAGATAGGTATCCTACTGTTCTATGGAAGTTGGAGATGATTGGAGGATTAAAGCTTAGGTCTCCTCGCCGTGTGGGTAGAAGGTTTACTGGTGAATGGATTGTCGAGGAGTTTTAAATATAGATATTATGAAGATGGTTTTGATGAGGATGGAGAGAAGATTCCTAATATTCCTATTTTATATCTCTCGATCGAGACTGATAGAGGTAGAGCTAGAGGCCCAGCTATCGTAGATACTGGTTTTGATGGCGGAATATATCCTAATATACCCATCATAAGAATTTTTAGAGACCTTAAGCCGATTAAGATTAAGAGGTTAGAAAATCCTTTGTATGGACCTATAGCTTGTGAAGTATTTAGGGCAAAGGCTAGTATAGTTGAGATTAAATCTAATGCATCGATAAATATAGGTTATGTAAATGTCTATATACCAAAAGAGCCAGATTTCATATCTGACGAAGTGTTGGTTGGAAGGGAGATATTAAATAAGATTAAATTATATCTAAATGGTAGCTGGATAGAGATAGTGAGGTTTTAAGTTTTCAGCTCGATTTTTAAATATGGGAATTAATCTTGGCTAAATATACTTTAATGAGCTATCTCTTTATCTGAGTAAGAGTATGAAAATATCAATTCTTTCTAAGGATCCTATAATAAAATTTAATTAACTATTGCCTAAATATAATTGTCATGGAACCCTTTAATTACAAATATTATGATAATATTCTTGAGAAAAATAGGAGAAGGCTTGAGAAAGTTCATAGTTTTGAGGAGCCTGATAGAGTTCCTGTTATTATAGGTCTTGGAGGACCTTACTATGCTAAACTTTTCGGATATACCTTTGCCGATTACTACAATGATTTAGAGATAATGCTTGATGTACAAATTAAGGGTATTAAGTGGAGGCTTTCATGGCTTGAAGACGATCTTAGCTATATAGGTGTAGGACTCGATATCGGTAGTATAGCTGAGGGTATAGTCTTTAACTGTAAGATAGTTATGCCTGATAAACATAATCCATGGCAGAGTCCATGGATAGTGCCTTGTATAGAAAGCCTTGAAGATATAGATAGGATAGAAGTACCCGATCCATATTCTCATAAAGGGATTCAAGAATACTATAGTAAGCTTGAAAAATTTAAGAGTATTGTTAAGAAAAACTATGGTAATCTACCTGTGGGAGGAGGGTTAGGTATACATCCACCGATTTCTGCAGCAGGATCATTAATGGGACCGAGAAGACTGTATTCATGGCTTTATAGATACCCTAACGAGATGCATAAATTGTTTAGAAAGTTGGAGAAAACTTTCATAGTATTGAGAGAACATTATTTTGAAATTACTGGAAGCGAGTCTGAGTCTTTAGGCTTATGTGACGATCATGCAGGCTATTTGAATAGAAATATGTATGAAAAATTTGTTATGCCTTATAACTTGAAACTATATGAGTATTTTGGTAGAAGATATCGTTCACTTCACATGGATTCCCATATGGATCACATCACCGATATTCTTGTTAATGTTTATCGGCTAGATAGAGCCGATGTAGGCGTTGAAAATGATATTAGGATAATTGCACAGGCTTTTAAGGGGAAAGTCGTCTTTAGTGGAAACGCTAATTGGAGAGTATTATTAAATGGATCCTATGAGAGGATAGAGATGGAAGTTGAGAAATGTATTTATTATGCAGCTCCGGGAGGAGGCTATATATTCGATAATGGTGGGGAAACCTATGTAGGAATATCCCCTGATAAATTAAAATACGAGGTAAGATATGCAAAGAAAATAGGGGAATATCCTATAAACAGAAAGAAATTTAAATATCTAAAATATATAGAGAATTGCAGCAATAATATACCTTAGATATATTTATGTGTGGGATAAATGTTTCTCCCCAATTCACTAGCTATATGGGGAGGAACAAGGACCTCTGGAACATCACCTTCAAAACCAGTGTTAACCAATGCTATAGTCACTAAACTTCTATCTCTAAACTCTATTCTTATCCTTACCCTTACACCCATATCTAGACACTAGCCTTAGAGGCTTGATATAGCCAACCCTCTTCAAATCTAATTTTCGTCTAGACATCAATATATATTGTATTACAGAGAATATATGTTTACTATATAGTTCGCAATAAAGACTATTTAAAATGATATTTAAGGAAGACAAATAAGTTGACACCATCCTTCAGTACAAAATATATATAAATTTTATTTTATATATCTATAAGAGATGGGAAAATGAAGATAGCAATCCCTACAGATGGTAAAAAAGGATTGGATGATACGGTTGCAGAACATTTCGGTAGATGTAATACTTATACTTTTCTCGATGAGAGAGGCAGGGTTATTGAAATAATAGATAATACAAGTAAACATTTAGGCGGTTCTGAATTACCGCCAGAGATTATAAAAAGGCATGGAGCAAATATTTTATTATGTAGGGGAATTGGTCCAAGGGCTCTTAATCTATGTAAACAATTGGGAATAGATGTATATGTATGTCAAGCAAGAACGGTCAAAGAAGTATTTGAATTGTGGAAGAATAACAAAGTTAAAAGGGCAGGTTTTAAAGATATTTGCGAGAAATATAGAAAATAGCAATAATATATAGCGATGAAGTAAATTCCGGCTTAACTTAGGATGATTTACCTATTTAGTTAAGAAGGTGTCGCCAATCTAATTTTTTTCTCTATAGTTAATGTTTCCTTACTTGACATCATTATTTAAAACTTTAAGATTTTAAGTATGTTAAATATAATCTCTCTTCACAATCTCTCCCATAGTAAGGCGAGTATTCAGATTATCTTTAATTTAAGTTCACTTACTTCAGCTATGTCGATAAAATCCTTATCATTAGTTATTAATTCCTCATTATTGTTGATCGCTATAGCTGCATTCAATAGATCTGCAAATCCCTTCATCTTTCCCCTCAACATAAGCTTCCTCTGGATATTATAGGCTAGGTAAAAATCCTTTATGGTTGGGAAGATTATATCTCCATTGAAGCCAGCGTAATCTAGTATATATGGATATTCTATAAGTGTGACAACGGTTATAGATTCATTTATAACCTTCTTTTCTCTAATTCTACTAATAACTATATTTGTATCAAGTATCATGGTTGATATACTCTCTTACGCCTAATCTCAAGAACCTTCTTCTCAAGACCTTCAGGAATCTCTATATCAAGTTTAACTTCCTTAATACCTAATCTCCTTCTCAATTCACTCGCCGACACCCTATAAGAACATTCCATCATATATCCTAACAAGGCCTTCTCCACCTCCTCACTAATCTTCCTCGTTGAGCCATGGATACTAACAACAAAACTAATCCATCTTCTCCATAGCTCAGCATCAACCATTATCGATGTCTTCTTCTTCAAAATAAACACCAAAATTATGATAAATATGGAGTATATAAAGTTGACGGTACATACTTATTATATACCGATTATATAATTACACTTGCATATATATTATTTAAGGAAATATTGAATATTGTATATGGTTTAAAGACATATACCATATCTATTGGACTTAAGATGGAGGTTTTAACTATTTTAACCTACTTCATACTAATTATCTTTTATTTAATAATTTTAATAATAATTATGAATTATTTATTTCTAAAAATAGATATATCTCTAAAATCATTTCTATAATTGGTGTAGCTGTTGGTTAAAAGTAAAATTATAGTTATTGCAGGTACTAGACCCGAAGCCATTAAGCTTGCCCCTGTTATATGGGAGCTTGATAGAAGAGGATTAAACTATATTTTTATCTGGAGTGGACAACACTATGACTATGAGATGAGTAAAATTTTCTTTGAAGAGCTTGGTCTGCCACAGCCATATTATGATTTAGATGTTAGGAGTGGTTCTCACGCCGAACAAACTGCTAAGATTATGGTTGGGTTGGAGAAGATTGTGGATAATGGAAATATTATTGTTGCTGAAGGTGATACTAATACTGTTCTTGCATCGGCCTTAGTTTGTGCTAAGACTGGAAATGTCTTTGCCCATGTCGAGGCCGGACTTAGAAGTTATGATAAATCTATGCCTGAAGAGATAAATAGAATTATTGCTGGATCTATAGCTGGAATCCATTTTGCTCCAACAATTAGGTCGGCATTAAATCTACTCTATGAAGGAATTTTCCCCAATAAGATCTTTATAACTGGAAACACTATAGTTGATGTTATTTTAAAATGTAAGAATACAGCATTATCTAGGTCTCAGAAATTATTGGATGATATGAGACTTAGTGAGAAGGAATATGTTTTATTAACTCTTCATAGAGCTGAAAATGTAGATAATCCTAAAAGACTTGGCAGAATTCTGAGGGGATTATCTAATATTTCTAAGAAAATTTCTATAATTTTCCCAATACATCCTAGAACTAGAAATCGTATTAAAAAATATGGTTTTAGAAAAATGTTAGAAAATATGATTGTTATTAAACCTATAGGCTATTTCGAGTTTCTAGGACTATTAGCTAAATCTTTATTCGTTATAACTGATTCTGGAGGAGTACAGGAGGAGGCATTAACTCTGAAAATTCCATGCATTACTGTTAGATATAATACTGAGAGACCTGAAACCATAGATGCAGGCATAAATTTCCTAGTTGGGGCAGATGAAAGAAGAATAATTGAGACAGCTAACTATGTTTTTAGAAATAATAGTTTCATTCGTGAAAGAGTTAAAAATATATTGAATCCACTGGGAGACGGTAAGGCTGGATTCAGGATAGTCAAAATTCTTAAAAACTTTTTTATAGAGGATAGTTTTCAATTTAATACAGATTTTAGGGATCTTGGTCAACCATCATATATATTGATTTCAGCAAAAAATTATGATGGTTTAACTGTACTTGATTTTCATAATAAGTTTAAGGGTACTATGATTACCCTGATTTATGATGAAGGTCTACCTAAGATACCCTATCCAGACACTATGATTAAGGAAAATTATCTATTAAGAATATTTGGGTCAAGGAAACTACTTAAAAAATACTTTATAAAATCTGAACAATATTAAAAATATTAAACTATTTTCTCTCCACTGCTTTAATAATCATTATTTTTAACTCAGTTTTTTCTGCTGCCTTTAAGGCTTTTGGTTCGACTTTTAAACCAACTATAATGACTTTCTGAAAATATCTGGATATTCTTAATGCCTGTGAAACCGCTTTTTCAGTAATTATATCTTCAACCTCTACTGCAACTTTTTCTCCATTACATTCAAGTAAGACGTCGATTTCAATATCACTGTAAATTTTATGGATTCCCAGACATCTGTTGCATCCCAGTATTTCTGGATGCTGGGAAACTAGTAGAATTAATGGTTCTTCAAATAGATATGGCATAGTTTTTCCAACAATATTTCTAATTCCCTCAATTACATCGATATATCTTGAGCCAAGCATTTTTGGATAGACGTCTATAAGCTTATTGTTTTCATATACTAGGATTATACATGTATTTTTAACATTAAGTCTGCCGCTTCTCGAAAGTGGTAGAGGCAGGCCTTTACCATATCTAACCCTACCTCTAATCTGTGGTGGAAGACTTCTAATCTCATTTACAATTAAATCCTCATCTAAATTTTCTCTACATAAAACTTTATATGAAATACTATATTTTTCAAGTTCCTCCACAACTTTCTCATACCCATATCCCTTTACAACAACTATTTTCATCTCCATTTCACCATAGACTTGAAATATCTATTTCAACAGCCCCCTTTCTTAAAATCTTCGGCCTTCTACCAGATACATCTATAACTGTGGATGGGACTCCGAGAGGAGTAGGGCCTGCATCGATAACTGCATCGACACTTATCAGTTGTTTAACAGCGTCCACAGGATTTCTGGGAGGAGGAAGTCCACTGATATTAGCACTTGTACCTACAATTAGTCCTCCACAATATTCGATAAATTTAAGTGCAACAGGATGATTAGGCATTCTAACACCAATGGAATTCAGGTTTGATGTCAATATATTTGGGAAAAAATCCCTATTTCTGAGCTTTAAGATAAAGGTAATAGGACCTGGCCAAAACCTTTCAAGTAAATCCAAAATTTTTTCATTTGCTTCAGCAAACATAAGTATGATATCCTTGTTTGATACAAGTATTGGTAAAGGTTTGTTTAGAGGTCTCCTCTTAATTCTAAAAACTTTCTCAACAGCGGGCCGGGAAAGGGGATTAGCTCCCAAACCATATACAGTATCTGTAGGATAAATCACCAAACCATCATTACCTATAATCTTCGACGCATCTTTCAGTTTATATATATCTTTTTCCGATAATTCTAAACTTACCTTAAACCATTTCATGGAGTACACCTATTACTTACTAAATAGTCTCATTGTTAAATCAATTTAGACTAGAGAATCTTATATTATACAATTATTATGAAAAGCTATAAATCTTATCAATAGACTATTTATATACTAAATTTAAATTTAATATATGTTAACTTGTAAAGACATATTTATAATATAATAAAAATAATGTTAAAAAAGCTAAAATACTTTAATATTTAGAGGTCAAGTGTAACCTTTACTCTATCCTTTAGATTGATGCATAAATATATTCTATTATCGATAATAGTCCATGAATTTGGAGGCAATATGTCTTGAAAATCTATTTTTCTTAACTCAATTTCATTAGCCTTTATCCTTCTAACATTACATGTTTTGAAACTTATGGTTAGATATGGACATGAAAATGGAGAATAAAGGTCTAGCTCAATTTTCTTCGACATCTTCTTAATACCTATTTTTAAGGTCTTGGTTACTGCAAAGTAACGTGAAATTTCGTTGCATTTCATCCACATAATTTTCCTGCCAAAAAGTTTATTCAGTCTCTCCATAACTTTCCTCAATACCTTTACACCAATCTTATTATCCCCATATATATTATACCAATGGGTATGAAATATGAGATAAGCTTTATTTCTATATAGTTCTGCCAATCTACCTCCTTCGCCATTCGAGGTTATCCAGTTGTCCGCCAATCTAGATATATCTAAATCAGCCTGCTCTCTATATTTTTTCCCTAAATAATCTGTTGAACCGCTTACAATACTTACAACAGCTTCCCCCATTTTTTCATCTAAATATATTAGTCTTGGTTTTACTAGAGAGGCTTGACGTCCAATTCTCGTAGGCTCTACATGTAGAAAATACCAGGTAAGGGGAATTTCATTTACCATTTTCTCAGCTTCAAGAATAGCTTTAGCATATACACCTTCTATCTCCATGCCAAAATTGCAGGGACTTGTAACACCATTTGCAATAATACCTACCTTATTTAAAATTTCCAATCCATGAGCAATATATTTTATCAATGTATCTAAACTCTGTTTCTGCGACCACTCCCACTCCGTTTCGTCTAAAAGTTTTCCTCTCTCTATATCCAAGGTTAATGAATGAGTTAAAATTTCTGGAGTTATATCAAAATACTTCATCACCTGACTTCCTATAAAATTTAAAATTTCAAGAAGATTTTTTCTCGAAACACCTTTAATATTTTCATCGATGCGGCCAAGAATTTTATAAGTATTATCACAAAGTTTTTTAGTAGTATATGGTAGAACTGTAATTTTTCCTCTCAACCCTTCTCTACCCAGCATAACCATATCTCTCATAAAGTCATATGATTTTCTATAATCATTTATTCCTACAAAATCGTTTGTATCATCACTTGGAAAGCCGATTCCCCAGTCATCGATCATTAGAGATATAGGGGTTCTCAGCATTGGAAACTCGTATCTTAAACCCACTATCTCAGACATCACTAACCCCTAGAGTTCATCAATATACTACTTAAAATTATCTAACATATATGGCTAGAGATGAGCTTTCCTCCGGCAACCTTAAAGTTATTCTATGTTCACCTGGCTCAGTAAACTTTAATTTAAACCCTATCTTTCTCTTCTCTCTTACAGCTAAATCTATTCGATGTCTCTCAAGTATTTTTCCATCTACAAGTAGTTCTATTGGAATAAGGTCAGATATTTGTCCAATATTCTCTATTACTGCAGTTATCCTAAATTGTTCACCTCTTTTAACTTCACCCACCTCTCTATCTAAACTACATTTAAACCTACCTTTAATCAATTTATCCACAACTATTTTTCCTTTAACCAATATATCTTCTGAGGATCTTCCAATCAAAATTTCAAATTCACCTGGCTCCACGATTCTCCTCATCCTTGAATCAAACATTGCTAGATCATCTGGAGTTAATGTAAATGTCACTGTTTTCTTTTCACCTGGTTCAAGCATAATTTTACTGAATCCTCTTAGTTCTTTAAATGGTCTAGCTATACTTGCAACAACATCGCGTATATAGAGTTGAACTACCTCATAACCCCTTCTATCACCTATATTTTCTATATCAACGCTAATCTTCCATCCATCTTCATTAGATTTAATTTTAAGATTACTATACTTAAACTTAGTATAACTTAAACCATATCCAAAGGGAAATAAAGGTGTAGCAACCATATCAATATAATCATATGCTCTACCAGAAGGCTTATAATCATAGTACAGAGGTAACTGTCCTTCACAATGAGGCCATGTAAATGGCAATCTTCCTCCCGGATCACATTCTCCAAACAAGGTTTCCGCTATAGCTCTTCCTCCCTCCTGGCCTGGATACCATGCCTGGATCAATCCCGGGACATCATATATCCAGTCTCCTATGACAGCACTTCCAGTCATCAATACTACAATAGTTTTCTTTTTCACCTTTAAAACTTCTTCTATAAGTTTCTCCTGGATACGTGGAAGTCTGAGTATAGCTCTATCCCTTCCCTCTCCCTCAGTTATGCCAACAAATATTATAGCTATATCAGATTTTTCAGCAATCTCTACGGCTTTCTTTATCCCACTAAAATCTACTATATCCCAGCTAAGTCTTAACGATGCAAAGTCAGAAATTCTATGATACTCTAGTCTAATATTATATTCTTCATCAGATTTGAGTTTAATATCCACCTTTTTAGGAAGAGTTAATTTACTATTCCATGAATCTACAAGTAGTTTATCGTTAATCCACATTCTCACTCCTCCACCATTAGCTGTAAGTATAAGTCTATAGACTCCAGTTCCGGGAGGTATAAGTTTACCAGTTAAACGTATAGAGAATTTATCTGTAGAAATGTTTGGATGAGGTTTACCATATCCCCAGTCAAATCTAATCCACATACTTGTTCCACTAGCTACGGGTTCACCGGAGAGATCGGGATTATCAAAATATTGAATTTCTAGTCCAGTAAATATGGGAGATAGTCCGCTACTCCAACAAATACTTTCTGGACAACCCTTTTCATGAAAAACTTTTATACCATATTTTTCTACAATGTCTTTTATACCCTGTAATGGAGATATTTTTCTAGGAGGAATTCCACTATATCCCCCAAGCTTTAATTCATCTGATAAAGGTCCTATTACAGCCATTGTCTTCACCCTATTAACATCTATTGGCAAAATATTTTCTTCATTTTTCAATAATACTATTGAACTTCTACTAGCTTGTAAGGCGAGGAATGCATGCTCCTCACATCCATTTATCCTTACAGCTTCCTCTGGATCCACAAAGGGTTTATCGAATAGTCCGATCAAAAACTTTGCTCTCAAAACTCTTCTAACTGCTTCATCAATAACATCCATAGAAATCAATCCTTCTCTAACAGCCTTTACCAATGGTTCTCCATATATCGTGGTTCTAGGAAGCTCTACTTCTAATCCAGATTCCAATGCAAGTTTTGCAGCCACTTCCATCTTATCAGTAACATGATGTTTACTAATTATACCTTCTACAGAAGCATAGTCTGATACAACGAATCCTTCGAACCCCCACTCCCATCTCAAAACCTCTGTTAAAAGCCATTTATTACATGAACAGGGAATTCCATCAAGAGAGTTATAGGCAGACATAACTGATAGAGCTCCTGCCCTAATACATTCTCTAAATCCTGGAAAATAAATTTCCCTTAGTATACGCTCAGAAAAGTGTATTTCATTGCTATCCCTTCCTCCATCGCCAACAAAATTTGCAACAAAATGTTTTGGAGTGGCTATCACATTTTCTTCTCTAAGTGCTTTACAAAAAACTTTCCCCATAATCGATGTTAAATAAGGGTCTTCACCATAGCTCTCCTCAGTTCTACCAGCCCTAACATCTCTAACAATATTAACGACGGGTGAAAGACATTGATGTATATTTCTAGACCTAGTTTCTCTTGCAATAGCCTTAGCAACTCTATATACTAAATCTGGATCCCATGTAGCTGCTAGAGCTATTGCCTGGGGAAATGATGTAGAATAATTTACCATACATCCATGAAGGCATTCATCATGAATTATCGCTGGAATACCTAAACGTGTATTCTCTATTGCCTGTATCTCATATTCATTTCCCTTTACTGCACACTCCTTTGGTGGCAGTCTTCTAGTTACATGAGTAAGATTCCCCACATTAGAAGACCCTGATCTTAATTCTATAATTTTCTCCTCTAAAGTCATTTTTGAAAGCAGGTCTTCGATCCGTTCTTCAACTGGTAGATTAGGGTTTTCATATGGATCCATAACACCATTTTTATTAAAGTCGATCCAGTCTTCATGATATATATCTTTCCTTTTTACAGAAGATGGTAAATAGTATTTGGCCATAAAACCACCAATACTATACTTTTTTTATAAAAATATAAATTTAATTATAGGAAGGTTGCTGGGAAAGCTTATGGTTTAACTGTGAGATGAATTAGAATATAGGATGAAAGTCGATATCATTAATTATAGATTGAGAATTTGGTTAAAGGAGGTTTTTTAGATAGGGTTTTAGAAGATATTTGATGAGTGAGAGAATTATAGTTCCAATGAGGATTGCCATTAGCACTTGAATCGAAAATCCATGCATAGCTATACCCAATGCGGTTCCCGAAGCTGGTGGATGTCCCGTATCTGTTAATATCATTACTAAAATTGATAATCCTACAGCTAATGAATATACCATTAGTTCAATAAAGAGATTGGAATGAGGTATTAGAAAGCAAATTGAGCCTGATAAGAGACCTACTATATGTCCTCCAATAACATTTTTAGGTCTAGCAGTAATATTTTTGGGTGTGGCAAAAACTATGAATGCAGTTGCTCCCAATGAAATTATGATTACTATATGTTCAAGTGTTAGGATTAAAAGCATTATGAAAAATGAGATTATAGCTAAGATACTTTGAAATACACAGTACTTTAAATTGCTTTTCTCAGTCAATTCTATTACCAAGGATATGATATATTTTTCAGATATTTATCAATTATTTTGGCTAAATGGATAGTTATATATTAATGATTATTTATTATCACTTATGTATTATAGTGGTGGGAGATTTGGGGCTTAGCATCGGAGTAATCGGCGTTGGTAAATGGGGGCAAAATCATGTTAGAGTGCTTAATAGATTGAAGAATGAGAGGTTTTGCGACAAACTAGTTTTATGTGATATAAATGAGGAGAGAGTTAAAAGACTCTATAAAAAATATGATGTAGATAAATATTATACCAATACTGATGAAATGCTTAGTAGGGAGAATTTGGATGGAGTATTTATAGCTATACCAACAATATATCATTATAATGTAGTTATAAAAGCATTGGATTACTGTAATGTGTTCGTTGAAAAACCTATATCTGCAAAACTCGATGAGGCTCTTAAAATAGTTAAGAAAACTGAGAAATTAGATAGAGTGGTGGCCGTCGGGCATATAGAGAGATTTAATCCCATCGTATCTGAGCTTAAAAAATATTTTGAGAAAATACTAGATAGTGATAAAATCATATATATCTTCGGTCAAAGAATTGGACCTGGACCCTTTGGTGGAAGGGTGGATAATCTAGGTGTTGCACATGATTTAATGATACATGATGTAGATATTATAAAGTATTTGACAAATAGTCTTCCAAATACTGTGCAGGCTTTTACATTTAAAAATAAGTCCTTTCCATATGAAGTAGATATAAATTCATTCTACGTGTATGAGAGTTTTACTGTGAATCTTAGAGCTTCGTGGAGATGCGACTCAAATTTGAAGAAAAGATATTTATTTATACAGACATATAAAAGTGTTATAGAGGTAGACTATATTTTACAGACAATCGTGATCGAGAGAGGATTATATAAACATGTATCCACCGGCTCATATATAGATATCCTATCAGCATATAGTTCTAAAGACCGTGTAGAGAGAAGATTATTATCTGGTTTCCAGTCAGAACCTCTCTACCTTGAGGACAAACATTTTCTGGAATGTATAATTAATAATAGAAAGCCGATTGTAGATGCTGTTGAAGGATATATAGCTTTAAAATGCATTGTAAAGGCACTGGAATCATCGTTAAAAAATAAGCCCATTACAATAGAATGGAATGAAATATAATTTATAACTCATCTGGAAATATGAGAGTATCTTTAAGCTTATTAGATCGAATAAAATTTCTAAGCTCATTATCTAGAGTCAATAATCTTAAATCAAAGTATACTGAATCCATATAAAGTATATTATCTATAATATCTTTATGTTTCATTCTATATAGATCTAATGCTCCATAAACAATATCTTCATTCTCCAATATCTTTATATATCTTCCATACCTCATGATGGCTTTTAATCCATTCCTAAAACTTTGTTCGTTGAATTTTGATTTTTTAATAAATCTAATTGCTATCCATATTCCCTCTAAAACACTAAACATTGAGAAATATATTTCAGCATTAATATTATCTATTTTTTCTAAGGTTTTTATAACATTCTTGCCAGTATCTATACCTAGAGTAGGTAGTATAAATGACGTGTCAAGCAATATTTTCAATGTATTTTCTTTGCTCTTCAAGGCTAATCCTCTCTCCTTCTTCAGGACTAATTTTTGCAAATTTTTTACCATATATAGCGAGCCAAATAGGATCGTATATTGGTTCTATGACAATTTTACCATCGATAATCTTAAGAATAACCTTGTCGCCCTCCTTCAAGTTAAGAAATTTAACTATTTTCTTAGGCAGATATATGGCATATTTTTTCCCAATAAATGTCTCTATAGTCAGATTCATATTATATCTCCAGAATTAATATTTTATTCAGAAATATAAATATATTTCTGGAATTAATTTATTAAAGAATTGTCTAATAGTACTGCTGTAAATCACGTTTAATAAATGATTGTCTGAGTATAAGTATTTGGGGTCTAGATGGTATAAAAAGATATGATTAACTTATTAATATAAAGTTCCTTTTAACTATGAAATCTATCTAATAAAACGGTTAGAGATATCCTAGACTTTTCAGTCTTCTCTTTATCTCCTCCTCTTCTTCTGGAGTATATACTTGTTTCTCCTCCCTCTCTTCTTCTAAAACTTCTTTTAAGACAAATTCTATAAACTCTTCTACTGAGTTAAATTCTCCTCCACTATTCTCTACATATTTTTTAGCTTTCTCATAAATTTCCTTTGAAATATTTATAGATACTTTTTCAGACATATCTATCCCTATTCACATATTTATAATCAATATAAATATGTTACGAATATTTCGCTTATATTATATAAAATATGGCTTGAAATTCTTTATTCTAGTATTCTCACCTTTCTTTGTAAAAAATATATTGGGAAAATTATTGTGCTATTTGGAATGAAATATAAAAAATATTATATATTTTCGAGGATAGATATGTATTAATATATTTATATAGGGAAAAATTTAAATATTCTTTAATATTAATAGCTTATAATTAGGTGTTAATTATATGATTTCAAGGAAAACTAGAATAGCTGTGATTGGTGCAGGCAAGATAGGTGAGGCAATTATAAGAATTCTATTGAAAAAGGGGTTTAAGAATATAGTGGCTACCTGTAAGACAAGTTTTAGGAAAAATTATCTAGAGAAGCTTCCAATAAAGGTTACATTAAATAATAGAGAAGCTGCAGCTGAATCGGAATTAATAATAATTTCAGTAAAACCCCATCAAGTAGAGTCTGTACTAAAGGATATAAAAGACGTTGTGGATGATAAATTAATAATATCTGTTGCTGCTGGAATACCTACAAGCTTTTATGAGGAAAGACTGAAAGGGGCGAGAATTATTAGAGCTATGCCCAATATAAATATTCTTACTGGATATTCTGCGACAGCTATATGTAAGGGAGAACATGCTTCGAAGGAGGATTTAAGAATAGCGGAAGAATTCTTTAAGTATATGGGCTATGTAGCTATAGTTGAGGAAAGATTAATAGATCCGATCACAGCGTACAGTGGTAGTGGTCCTGCCTTCGTCCTAGAATTTTTTGAGGCATTTGTTCTAGCTGGACTAAAGGTAGGGATTCCCCGAGACCTAGCACTAAATCTGGCTATAAATACTATGGTTGGAACTGCCAAGCTTCTCGAAAACGATGGGAGACATCCTGCAGAACTGAGAGATATGGTTATCACTCCTGGGGGTGTAACGATTGAGGGAATACATGTATTAGAGAAAAACGGTTTTAAAGCTATGATAATTGAAGCTGTTGAAAAAACATATGAGAAATCATCAAAACTATTGAAGACATAGTTCTTAATATTTAAATGTTTGAAGAATAATATTTTATTGATGATATTTGACTTCTGGAAGAGGGGGAGGAAGAAGAAGAAGGTTGTAGAAAAAATTGAGGAGAAGAAAAGTAGTTTAGAAGATATTTGTATAAAGCATGGATATAATGAACTCTATGAACCAATGTCTAGGCTTATACTATATAATCCTAAGAGGCTTTTGAATGTAAAAGATATAGATTTAATATCATTAGCTAGCGTTAAGATATGGATTGGAGAATATAAGGAGGCTAGGAAGATATTTGAAGAAGCTATAGAGAAATATCCTTGGCATAAGGATAGAATTAAAAAGATTTTAGAAAACTTTGATACAGTTGTTTGTATAACTAAGGAGTGGTGGAAAGGTAGAGAAGTATTAAAGTGATATTAGGTATAAAGAAAGTATTTTTTAACTTTTTTCTTAAATCTATTTAAATCCTTCATCCATTTATCTTTAATGTCATCTACACTACTTTCTTCTTCGATCATCTTTCTTACATAGCTATTTCCAATAAGTTTATCAAACCAATATTCTTCTCCGACACGTCTCCACTCAAATTTATTTGAATACATTTTTCTTATAGTTGATATTATATGTAGAGATGTTTCTAGTGGTTTAAATTTTTCTCTATCGGTGATAATAATATGTATTCCACCACATTTTACACCAGAATATTTTGATGCAAATGGCCTAAAGTAAATTGGTCTAAACATTACTCCATTTAAATTCAATTTATTTAACTCTGATACCAGTTTTTTAGGACTTATCCAGGGTGCACCAATATATTCGAACGGCTTAGTAGTACCTCTTCCTGCCGAGATATTTATACCTTCAAATAAACATGTACCAATATATACTAATGAGGTTATAAATGTAGGTATGTTAGGAGAAGGTGGTATCCAAAAAAGATCTGTATCATCAAACCACATCTTTCTCTTCCATCCAACAAGTCTGATAACATTTATATCGGCATTAAAATTGGCCTCAACATTATATAAATATGCTAGTTCTCCAGGAGTTAATCCGTATCTAACAGGTATATTAAATATACCTACAAATGATTTAAAATCATCTTCCAATATGGGGCCTTCGATTTTTACACCTGTAACCGGATTAGGTCTATCTAAAACATATAATCTTATACCAGCTTTAGAACAACTTTTAACAGTATAGTATAGTGTAGATATGAACGTATACCATCTTACACCCACATCTTGTATATCATATATTACTGCATCTAAATCCTTTATAACATGCAGTGGAGGCTCATATCTATATCCATATAAGCTATATACGTCTATATTGAAATCCTTGTTAAAATAGGATTTAACTTTAACTCCATTGGGAAAATCTCCCATTAACCCATGTTCAGGTGAGAAGGCTACTCTGACATCCTTTCCGAATTTTCTGAAAACATCTATGATAAAATCTAGATTTTTTGTTAAAGCTGTATGATTTATAACTAGTCCTATCTTTTCTTCATAGATATCTTTAAATTTACTTTTAACAAGGTGGTCTAATCCACTTTCAACGAAAACGGGCATACTATTCCCTAACTACTTCTAATTAATACATTATAAAATTTTTTATCTCCGCAAACACTCTCAAACAAATTATCTAAATTTTCTCGTGAAAGGAAAAAGATTTGGCGAAAAACTATATTATGGAAAAGTAATGAGAGAATTGTTATGGTATCATAGGGATATATAAAATAGATATCTATTATATTATTATGGTGATTATTTGATGACCATAAAGATTGGTACATGCGGCTGGTCTGCAAAGGGAGGTAAACAAAAATATTTTGAATACTTTAATGTTATAGAACTTCAAGACACTTTTTATCGTCTGCCAAAGGTTAGTACTGCCGAAAAATGGAGATCTATTGCACCTGAAGGCTTCGAATATACGTTGAAGGCTTGGCAGACTATAACTCATCCTCCCACATCTCCTACATGGAGGAGAGCTGGATTAAAGATAGATAAGGATATGTATAATAGATATGGTTTCTTTAGACCTACTAGGGAGGTATTTAATGCATGGGATAGATTTAATGAAATAGTAAAAGCTTTAAAGGCAAGGATAATCATATTTCAGACACCTAGTTCATTTAAGTATAGTGGAGAGAATGAATCCAATATAAGAAACTTTTTCTCAAGCATACGGAGAGACAATCTTATCTTTGGATGGGAGCCTAGGGGGAACTGGTACGATTATCCAGAGAAATTAGAGAAAATCTTGAGAGACTTAGATTTGATACATGTAGTAGATATATTGAGGAGAAGTCCTATAATAGATACAGAGATATATTATTTTAGGCTTCATGGACTAGGTGGAAGAGAGGTAAACTATAGATACAAATATACTGATATCGATCTAAAAAACCTAAAAAATAGTGTTGAAAAATATTTGCCGAGGAAAATATATGTAATGTTCAATAATATATATATGTTTCAAGATGCATTAAGATTTAAAGAAATAATTAAAATAAGTTAAATTCTATCTATAATGTTTTAAAAGGTCTTTAGTATTTAATGTTACTACATATTTCTTAGCTATTTCTCTTAAACATCTATCATCGGTCACTAGTATGAAGCCATGTTTTTCTGCCAAACAGAGATATGAGGCGTCATATATTGTTAATCCTTCCTTCAAAGACAATTTCAATACTTCTCTTTCTTTACCTTCAATAGTCATGATATTTACATAGGGAAATACATTGATCATTATATTTAAAAATTCTACCGTATCATCTACACTTATTCTTTTTAATAGATAACACTCTTTCCATAAAGCATTAATTGATTCATAGATAGTTAAATCCAAAATATATCCATTAGTTAAAGGCTCCAACATAGATTTTTTGATAAGATTTATAAATGCGCTTGAATCGAACAGGATCAATGTCTATCCCTTTCCTCTCTAATTATTTGAGCTATTTCCTCATCACTTATATGTTTAAGTCTTTTAGACAGCTTGGCAGCTTTTTTCTCAAGCCTCTTTAATGCAGCTCTTTTAACAGCATGTTCTAAAGCCTTCCTTATAATAGGGCTAGGCTTTATATTAAACTCCCTCAACTTTTCTCTTAACTCTAATGGAATTTTAGCGGATACTGTTACGTATTTCCCCATAATCTTACCAATAGTAGTATATAAATGTAGTATATAAATATTATTATAGTAATAGTGGCGCTGTCAACTTAAGATTTATTGGAGGGGTTCGCTTCTATAATATATGGTACACAAAGCATTTATTATAAGAGAGCGAACCCCGATAGAAATAATGCTTTATGCAATATATCTTTATCTCTTA
>Ga0190308_1000156_pt1 | contig 23103 bp, 18 predicted proteins | sample 48700756_MG_FD_165050 | JGI IMG/M metagenome (GOLD analysis project Ga0190308, IMG submission 165050) | Hydrothermal vent sediment bacterial communities from Southern Trench, Guaymas Basin, Mexico - 4870-07-5-6_MG | ecosystem: Environmental > Aquatic > Marine > Hydrothermal vents > Sediment ...
TTCCTGCTGTGTGATGCCCTGTGGAAAAATTTCTGAATCCACCATTCTGTCAAGAAAGTAAAACCTTTCAAGAGAGCGAAGGAAATGCCAGGAGGGGAGATGTCTCAGTATTTCTGCTTTTACAAAAACAGGAGATTCGGATCTGCTGAAAAAGGTGCCGGTGAAGAAATCATACGTTGCTTCGAATGTGGAGGCAAGAGGGGAAGATAGGAAAAATCTGTAAAGGGTTCTGGTGAAGTTTTCGGAGATTGATTTTTCTATTTCACTGTAAAACATTTCAATTCTTCCGTATGTAAAAGGTGAAACACCCGAGCGAAAGCAGAAATCACCTTTTTCTGTGAGTCCACCGTCCGTGATGAAGCTGTTTTCAACAAGAAACGAATGAACCTCCCTGATTTCCATGAAACTTCTATCACTCAGATAAAGAAGAAAACTGTTTTCCCTGCAGGAGGTATACGGGATATTTCTTTTTGCAGCATAAAGAAGGGCATTTGCACAGAGATTGTCCATGTTTTTTCCTGCGGGTTCAAAGGGATAGGTTTCGGGATTTTCAAGATATTTCTTTGCCTCTGGAAGGGTCCTTTTATGTTTCAGAAGAAAGAGAACATAACCTTTATCGGAGTAGCCAAAACGGCCCGATCTTCCCGCCATCTGTATGCAGTCAATGATGTTTGGCCAGAGCTCAACCACGGTACGGGTTTTTCTGTTGGTTACCGTAACAACCGAAAGATCTGCAGGAAAGTTAACTCCATAGGCAAGAGAATGTGTTGAGATGAGTATTCTGAAATCCGGATTTTTTCTGAACCTTGTTTCTATCAGTGCTCTGTCCTTCGGATCTATATCCGCACAGTAGAAGGCAGAAAGAAGTTCTGTGGAGGGATTTTCTTTCCTTTCAAACGGGATATCATCCTCACTGTTGAGAATGTTGAAACCGCAGAAGTGGTTCAGGAATTCAAGTATCTTCCATCCCTCCTTTTTTGACCCGACGAAGAGGATTGTTTTTTCAATGCCGTTATCACTTATGGTTCTGAAGGTTTCTCTTATGACTGCATAAACAAACTTTTCCGTCTGTGATAATTTCTGCTTCCCACTTAAAATGGGGCATTGACACGTGCAGCTATTTTTGAAGGGGCAGGAGAAGGTGTTTGAACCTCCTGCTGATAGGCTTTTCACATATCTGATGGTTTTAACGGGTTTCCATCTGCATTCAACAAAAAGGTCGGGCTGGAGAAATTCTATCAGGTTTTCAACAAGGGGGATTGTTGCTGAAAGAACGAGAAATGGCTTTTTTGTTTCCTTGATATACCACAGCACCTCATCCATGACGGGTCTGTCGCCTGAGGAGAAAATTGTGTGAACCTCGTCAACAACAATGGTTTTTACATTGCTGAGAAAGTAAAGGTTATTTCTTACAGCCAGGCTCAGGTAATCGGGAGTGCATACGAGGATGTCCTTTCCGGAGAGGCTTCTTATCAGATTATCACCCGTTCTCAGCTCCACCACGTTTCCAAAAACTTCCCTGAACTCATCATATTTCTCACGTGCGAGGGCTTTAAGGGGAGAGACATAGATGATTGCCGGTTTTCTGTTATTCTGATAAAGGGAGAGAAAGTGTTTTACATAAAGCAGTATAACACCTGTTTTTCCTGATGAGGTGGGTGAAAGAATGATGGAGGAAAATGGTTTATTTTTGAATTTCTGTTTCAGACATGCATAAAAGACGAGCTGAAGTGGATTTAACAGGCTGAACTTTTTCCTGAGAAAGGAAGGCACTTTAAGGCTTTTTGAGGTGATGGTGTATGACTTTCCTTTAATCAGGATGGATGCAGCACTCAGCCCTCTCTGCGGATCAAAGAGGGAATTTTCAAGAATGGTAACACCGGACATGAAATCACCTCTTTTTTGTTTTTTTTACATTTAGACGTTCAGGCTTTTACTCTCTCAGACCGGGAGCTGAGAAGTCAGACTCTGATTTTTCAGCATCCGGTGCATTGCACCCCGTGACAAGGCGAACAGCTTCCCTGAAGCGGGGAATTTTGAGATACAGAGAAAGGGTTATCATTTTCTCATAGAGGTAAAGCAGGGCTGTCATCAGGAGAAAGTTTATGGGTAATACGTTGCAGGAAAGGTAACTTTTTACCGTTTTTTCCACATCAAAGGTAATGGTTCTGCCGGAGAGTATGGAGTTGATGGCTTCTATGGAGATACCTGCAGGTGATTCACCGCTTCCATCCATAATGCACAGGTCACTCAGTATAAGGTCGCTTTCATTGTAAGGGTTTCTGCTGGAAAACTTCCTGCATTGAATTACGAAAGATTTTCTTTCCCGGGGTGTAAGGCAGCCCGGTTCAACGTTTATTTTTCTGAAGGCTGTGATGAAGGAAACGTCTCTTTCCGGATTGAGGTATTTTATACCTGCAATCCTGTATTTCTTCATCATTCCTGCAAGCACGATATACACCGGTTCTGATATGATGCCGGTGAATTTTTCAAGGATTTTTTCTGAGGTTATGAAAAAGGAGAAGCTGTCTTTTGACCATCTTACTCCTTTTGAAAAGGAGGCGTGTTTTTCAAGAAAGGAATAGGAAAGCATTGTCTGGACAGCTGTCGGTGGTTCCACCACTTTTCTGCTGAAATCAGCTCTCAGTTCAACGTAGTTGTTTTCCCACGGTGAGACGGGAAACCTCACCTCAAGCATTTTTTCCTCCTAAAGGAATGTCCTGTAATGTTCAGCATCAGGCACATACTGATGAAAAAAACTTCTGAATCTTTCAATAAGGCTCCTTTTTATCTGCCTTACCCTCTCACCGCTTATGCCAAGAAGGTTTCCTGCATCCTTTGTGCTGAGGGGTCTCTCTGTATAGATACATGTGTAGAAAATATGTCTTTCTCTTTCATTCAGTTTCATGACAAACCTGGTGCATATGGTTGAGACTGTTTCCCGCATTTCTTTTCTGGAAAGAACGTCCTCCGGAGAGTAGCAGGAAGGAGCAGGAATGGTCAGTGCTTTCTGCAGGATATCCGGGTTATCGGTGGTAAGGCTGTATACCCTGATTTTTTCGTATTCCCTGAGACGTTCAAGGTATTTTTCCGCTATTCTGTATTTTCTGATAAGTTCTTTCCCGTCTTTTGACCTGCCCCTGTTTGAGTAAACGTGAACGAGACTTACCGGTGCACTGATAATCAGTCTGTTTTTTGCTATATATCTTTCAAGGAAAACCCTTATCCAGTGGTGAGCATATGTTGAGAAACTGCTCTTTTTCCTGAAGTCAAATCTTTCTGCTGCTTTTATTATAGCAAGGCGGGCTTCCTGAATCAGGTCGGATCTGTCGAACTGAGGGTATTTTTTCAGGTACTTGGCAGCTGCTTTTTCTATGAGAGGAGTGGAAAGTTCCACTATCCTGTCAAGGGTTTTTCTTCTCTCCTCAGGAAGACTCCATTTTGACTGAAGTTTCCGGATAAGCGAAGTGATTTTTTCTTCCATTTTGAAATCCTTTTTCCCACAGATTTTCACCTTCTGAAAATTTTTTTATTTTAGACAGAATATTTCCAGTTTTCCCGGATTCAGGCTCTGGGTGTTGCTGAAAGATTTTTACTTTTCCGGTTTGAAATCTCTGAGTATTTCCTCTCTTAGTGCTTCAAAGCTTATTGACTGAACTATTATTGTTCCATAACCTGAAAAACACGTCAGAAAAAGCCCTTCACCACCAAAGATTGCTGTTTTCAGGCTCTTTATCATGCTTACAGAGTAATTAACAGAACCATCCCAGGCAACTGCCTTTCCTGTCTCAACAAGGACTGTATTGCCTTCAAGTTTTATCTCCTCCACAAAGCCTGTTGCTGAGATAAAAACCACACCGGTGCCGGAAATTTTCTGAAAAACAAAGCCCTCCCCGCCAAACATTCCCCTCATGAAGCTCTTTTCAACAGAAAAACTGATATCAAGGTCGCCTTCTCCGCACAGAAACGAATCTTTCTGGGCAAAAATGGATTCATTATCAAGTCTTACAGGAATGATTTTGCTTATTCTGTTTGAGGTGAAGGAGACTTTTCCTTTTCCTGAAAATTCCAGAACAAAAGCACTCTCTCCAGCCATTTTTCTTTTTATCATGGACTTTACGGCACTGAAAACTCCTTTCCTCACACCGGTTCCTGCGGTGAATTTGACCGAGCTATCCATGTAAAAAAGACTTCCCGCTTCAGCAAAGATTTTTGTTTCCTCATTCTCAAGATTGAGTGTTACCACCTGGATGTCATTTCCTTTCACCTCATAGGTGAAAACCTCAAACCGTCCTTTGAGTGGAAGGATTTTCATAGAACCTCCTCTGCTCTTTCACCTGAGGCCAGTCTGTTATAAAACTCAGGAAAGTTTTTTCTACACTTTTCAGGTATGTGCCAGTAGAGGCCTGTTTTGAGAAGGATGTGGAAAAATTCCTTATACGATGAGCTTACATGTTTTATGCGGGATGCAAGCTGCAGTGCCACCTCCTGGTTCAGTCCTTTTCCATTCACGTATCTGTTGATGAGTTTATATACCTTTCTGATAATGTTTCTCTGCCTTACATGTCTCCTGTAAATGGAGGCAACGGTTCTTTTAACCTCATCCTCTGAGAGTGGGGGAGCAAAGGTTCTGTTTATAAGAAGGGCATGATGCAGCAACTCTTCCTCGCTCATTGATGGTTTCCTTGCAAGCAGTGTTCCCAGGAAGATGGTTAGTGTGTTGTTTCTGAGGCCCTCAGGGGTTCCGATAAAAGTGGGATTATATGAGGAGTTTTCCGGATGGTGGTTTTCCTCTTCCAGAATGATTTCTTTGATTGAGTCATCAAGTTTTTCAAAGGGATAAAGCCGGGGAAGGATGGCTTCTTTTGGAATGGGTTTTCTGCCTTTCAGAAGACCTGCTGGTTTAACCCTGAAATCATGAAGCCATCTGTAGACGACAGAAGGGTCATCGGGATGTCTGCTGTAGGGGAGAATGATGATACCTCCCTCTGCCTGGAAATCAAGACCTGCTTTTTTTCTTGATGGATATTCCCTGTCGGTGGCAAAGAAATAATGGATTCCCCTTCTTGTTTTTGCCTTCCAGGTTTCTATCCTTTCAAGCTTCTCAACAAGTGATGCATACTTTTCCCTGTCATCAACGTCTATCACGAGAACACCCGATACCTTTCCTGTGATAAGGGCGATATTTGCCCCTTTATAACGCAGGAAAAGATTTTTTGTTTCCTCAAGGGAAAGTCTTTTCTTTTCAAGTTCTCTCCAGCGTATAACGGGTCTCTTTCCTGCAGCAGGTATCACATTGAGTCCCATTCTGTGGTAAAGGAGTGCGTGCTGAAGGCTTTTTTCATACATGGCTGTTTTTTTCTTTTTATGTTTTTTTTACAGGTAGACTGATTTTTTTCTGAGTTAACAGAGGAAAAGGAATGTGCTTTATGTGCTGATTTTTTTAATTAAGAATTTCAAGTTCATTCAATCTGACAGTTTCCACGTGGGGAATATTGAACACCATGAGCATTACCCTTGCCATCTGATTTTTTGAATCAACCTCCTGTACAATGCCTTTAAGACCGGAGAGATGTCCTTTCACGATTTTCACCTTCTTTCCAACAAGTGAGTCTTCTGCGGATTTCCACCTGCTGAAATCCACCTCTTCCTGAATCACTCCGTTCCGGTTCTTTCTTATTACAACCAGTTTCTTTCTCTTTTTTGAGTCTCTCACCTTTACTCTTTCCCCGAAATCAAAAATTTTCGTCACTTCCTCACGGTGAAGTTTCTTTATTTTCAGCTTTCCACCTGCAAGAAGATTGCAGAAAGTCCGGTTGTCTTTCAGGACACTGAGTGGATCAACAAAAACGAGAAGAAAGTAGGGAGTGATTCTTTCACACGTTAATTCCTTTCTGGCATATTCTTTTTCAACTGCGGAAAGCACGGCACTGGAGCCTTCAATAAGGTACATTATGCCACCTCCAGAAATTTATCTCTATCCGGGAAGTATTTGGTGTATAGTTCTATAAACCTCCTTGTTTTCCAGCTTGCTCTTATGTAACCGAGCATGAGAATGGCGATTTTTATCACCGTAAAGATTATAAATACAAATGACGATTTAATAAGAATTTTTCTGAATTTCAGCAGAAAATGGTAAACCTCATCGGGAGATACAATCCACAGATGGCTGAGAGCCGAGCTGAGAGTGTATGAAAGTGAGACACAGTTTTCGTGGCTCAGCAGTATTTCTGCTGCTCCCAGGTAGAGAAAGACCGCAACGAACGTGAAGAGTATTTTGGGGATCACTATTCCGTGAATTACGAGGGAGGTGACGGCTTTTCTGGTTGCCTTTCCCAGGAAAATATTCCAGAAAAGAAGTGTTATGAAAAGAGCTGTAGCAACGGACGGCCCCACGCTTATGGCAAGGGCAATTATCTTGTCAAAGAGACCCGGGGATTTTGTTCCGAAGATGGGAAAGGATCTGGAAATCACACCCACACTGAGGGGAAGGGTAAGAAACATGACAAGGGATGTCATGAATGTGTTGCCCCATCCAACAGACATAAAACTCCAGTAGATAGGTTGTGTTATGATATCTTCTGGTAAATTTCCTGCTTCCCTTTCTGTATAGCTCCATCTTTCAATTTCACTTATTGCATGAAAAAGTGTTTTTGGTTTTATCGAACCCGTTCCCCCTATAACCGTGGGTGATTCCTTTATCATCTCTCCACCGCGGCCTTCAAGAAGTGGCATTTTTCACCCCTGCAAGCGTTTTTATTTTGCCGTTAAAAATTTCTGGAGGAAGGGGACGATGTAGGCAAAGATAAGTGCAAGAAGAAAAAAAGGCAGGAAGATTCTGATGTTTCTGGTGCGTATGAGAAGGATGAAGGAAACGGCAAGTGACACGGTGGTAACGATTCTCGTTGCGGTGGGTGAAAGCAGTGTGTAATAAAGTCTGGGTGCATATTCCTCATATTTCTCCTCAATTGAGCTGCAGTTTTTAAGAATTTCAGTCACTCCGGAATCACTGCTTTTTTCGTATTTCCAGTTGCCCGGATCTGCTTTTGTGGATGGGGCAGATAAAAGATAACATCCTGCTACGGCAAGAAAGAGAAAAAGAATTGTGAGTATTTTTTTATTCTTCATGAACCCCCCACATGTTTTCGTTTTCTTCAATCAGGCGTTTTATTCCGGTATAGGATATTCTCGTTTTTGCATCGGGAACTTCCGGTGTTGTGCATAGATATACCCTGCCTCCGGGAAGTTTTACCACCATTTTTCTTTTTTCAAGCTGCATGAGCCATTCATCCTCCACAACGGGTGAAAGCCTGTCTGAAAGATTTGTCATGAAACCTTCTCCTGTTGGAATGAGTGTTTTGTTTCTCTTTACGATTGAGGGCATTGACTTTGCTATAAAATCAGCGGTTGTGGGACAGTTAACCCTCATATACAGCCATGTTGATATGTTATCAATGATGGAGTATGCCGTGCTTTCGCCAACGGTTTCAATCATCTGGGCAAGTGATTGTGTGAAAAAGTGAACCCAGAGGTTTGCCGCCCTTCCTTTATTAAAAAGCTCTTCTATACCACGGTAAAGAACATTGTGTCCTTCATCTATGTAAAGGGCAAGGGGAGGGTTGAACTTTTCGTTCCTTGCAAGAAAACGCCCCATTGTGCTCTGTATCATGGAAAGAAGAATTTTTCCGATTGTATGTGCCGTTCTTCTTGAAAGAAGGCAGCCTGTTGTGCAGACAGCAATGAACCTTTTACCTGATTCAAGTCTTTTTATGAGCTCATTTTCCGTTGCCTTACCAACAAGCCTGCCAACGGTTGATGAGGCAAGGGAGGTCAGAACCGTTCTCAGTGTTGATGAGACCTTTGCGAAGTAATCCTGTGGAGACATGAGTATCTGTGAGAGGATGAGGTCCGTTTCCTCCGCCTCCTCCCTGATTCTTCTGTCATCACTGAATTTCAGCACCTCAATCTGTTTCTTGAGCTGTCTCAATCCTTCATAGGAGCACCATTTTTTCATATCCGCAAAGTTCGGTATGTATTTTCTTCCCTTTGTTTCCTCAATAAGGGAGCGTGCATTGACGATGGCAAGGGTTACCTCATAGGCAACGTTCACAAAGAACTCCTCCCTTGCCCTGACACCCGAGATAACATGGTCAACGATTTCGTCTTTAATCTGGTAATACCTCAGAAGATTCAGTTTTATTGAGTACTGCGGAAGAAGGGGAGAGAAAAAGAGAAGCTCATCAAGTCTTGACGAAGCAATGGCTGCCTCTATTATTTTCTCCTGCACGAACGTGTCCCATTTTGGATCAATAAGAAGCACATTATTTCCGGCAAGAATGTCCTGAACGATGAGGTGGGCAATTTCCCTTGTTTTGCCCATTCCGGTTGCACCGAATCCACCAAGATGGTGTCCCCTTTCATGATAGGGCAGGACAACAGGAACGACGGATGGATTTTTATAGAGCTTTTTGGGATCAGCAGGAACACCATCCGCTATGTGAAGTGCATTTATGCCTTTTTGAACCTTTCCTCTACCCGCCCATTCCCTCAGAGAAGAAATTATAGATTTAACGGGAACAGGTCTTTTTTCTGCAGGTTCCCTTTTTCTGTATTTGACAGGAAGCATGGTTATCCTCACTCCGGTTCTGTTTCTTTCCTTTAAATTCTTTAAAAGAGAGAAAGGGAAATGGCTGAAAAAAGAGAAATTTCCCCGGAGATAAAGGTTATTCTGGAAAAATGGAAGGATTTTGTGGATGCACTTGAAAACTACTGTCATTCTGCCTTCAGGGAAAGGTTTCCGGAAACCCCTGATGGTATTCATGTACCGTCACTTCGCTATATATGCTCACTTCTTCCGTCATTTTTCTCAGATGAAAAAGTAAGGAACCTCTTTGGTTTTTACTTCACCGTTGCCAGTCATCCGAATCTTAACCGTTTTGCAGACAGATACATGGAGCTCCTTTATCTCTCAAAAGACCTTGAGTTTTTCAAAAACCTGCTGCCGGCAGATGCAGCAAGGTATGCAAGGTGGTATCTTGGAAGAAAGGGACACAGGATAGACCAGAGGTATTTTCCCTATCTGCTGAAGGTGGCACAGCGTGTGAGACAGCGTCTGCAGCTGAGAATGTTCCGTTTGAAAAAGAGCCATCCCGAACTTCCTGAGGAAGGGATATTTGACATCATGAAAAGAAAATACAGACCCCTTCTCGTAACACCAAGATCAAAAAAGGAGGCGGTTGAGAGAAGCAGACTCAGACGGAGAAAAATCGCCCTGCCTCAGGAGGTTTTAACGGATCTGAAGGAAATAGTACGTGATTCATGAGAATCCCGGGCCGGAGAAAAACAAAAAATCCCTCCGGGGTGTTTCCACCCCGCAGAGGGAGGTACAGGAGGGAGGAGCGGAAAAGGGACTTTTTACTTACTTTAAGTGCTCTTAAGGTGAAGCACTTTTCCAGTTCTTCCCTGCTCCAACATCAGCCTTCAGAATCACCGACAGTTCCACGCCAAATCTGTTTTTCAGAAAGTCCTTCACCTTTATTTCCATGACCTCCCTCAGTTCTTCCCGCACGCTTTCTGCCTCTCCGGCGGGAGCTTCAAGTATTATGCTGTCATGAACAAGTCCCACCGGTTTTGCACGGGAATTTCTTCTTCTTTCAAGCTCTGCTGCAGTAAGGTTGATATCCGAAGAAATACTCTGGATGGGAGTGTTCTGTGCCTCCCTGCGTATGGAGGCTTCTTTTGGTTTGCCTGTGGTGGTGTCGACGGTGCAGTGTATAAACCACCTCACCCTCCCGATGGGTGTTGCTATACACTTCTTTGATGCAATATGTTTATGACAGAAATCTATGTATTCCCGTACCTTCGGATGGTTTCTGAGAAAATTCTCTATCATTTTCCCTGCTTCATCAGTGGTGATATCGACTGATTCAGCAATCCCCTCAGGTGTTGAACCATACACTATGGCAAAGGTTATTTTTTTAGCAAGCTGTCTCAGTCTTTTCATTTCAGGGTCTGTATCCTTTTTTTCGTAAATTTCTTCATAAGGTATACCAAAAGCACTTGAGGCATTGTAGGAATGTAAATCAAGACCCTGAGAAATTGCCTCAAGCAGTTTTTTATCTCCTGAGAGTTCTGCAAGGAGTCTCACCTCCATCTGGGAATAATCAGCCACTATGAGAGTTTTCCCGTTTTCAGGAATAAAAAGCTCCTTGAGAAAGATTCTTTCTTCAAACTCAGAACCGCAGAGCGGACATGTGGTGTCCTTTTCCGTAAGCGGGAAAATTTCACATTTAGGGCATATTCTTGTGCCTTCACGCAGAACCTGCTGAACATTGGGACCTGCTGCCGCAAGCCTGCCTGTGGCTGTTCTTGTTATCTGATAGGAAGGATGAATTCTGCCTGTGTAAAGGGACACGTGGTAGGGATACTTTTCAAGATAGGTGGAGATTATTTTTTCAACCTTCAGCATGGAGTGGAAATAAAGAACGGCCTTTTTCAGGTTTTCTCTTTCAGTGGTTTCATAAATTTTCCTGAGTGCGGAGGAAGAGATGGAAAGTTCTCCCTTTTCCGTGAGTATCGGTTCCTTTTCATATGCCTTATAAAGTATCTCTTTACCTTCTTTTTTGCGGAGTTCTGCCTTTTCCGGATTGATATCAGGGACATAGGCTTTTAACAGCTCAAATCCTCTTTTTTCAAGCTTCCTTGCTCTGTTTTTCATTTCAAGAGCAAGGGAGAGAGATTTTTCCACATCATACTTCATACCGTTGATTTCAATTTCAACCACGAGAGGAACTATGACCTCTCTGTAGAATCTGTGTGCCCTGTAGATGCATTCTGAAAGAGGCCTCTCTTTTTTGAAATCATAAACCGTCGTATTCCTGAGGTTTTCAATTGTTTTTACCTCTTTCTCAAATATTCTGTATGTTATAAAGGCATCAAATGCATTGTAGAGGGCATATTTTTTGAGAGTCTCACCCGATGTCATGGAGGACTGCAGAAGCTCCTTTTTTCCTGTTTCCATTTCAGGAAGATATCTTCTTTTGAGGTCTTCTAGGGAGGGCTGAATTGCTCCGAGAAGATGATCAAGTATGTCAATACCGACAAAGCAGGGCATTTCCACTCCGAGCTTTGTTTTTGAAAACTTGTATTCAAAAACGGGATTCATCACGACCTTGAATATGTTTTTGCTTTCGACAAGTTTTTTCAGCAGCGGTAGAATCCTTTCAGGGTCAATCTCAAAGGCATTTCTGTATTCCCTCATGGCTCTTTCAAGAACGTTTTGATAGATTCTGAGACGGGAGATGGTTTCATTGAGTTTTTTCAGAGCATACTGTCTGATTAAGAGGTGTGCTTTTTCTGAAGGGGTGTCTTCCAGTTCTTCAAACTTCTTTGCAAGAAGGTGTATTATGCTTTTCTGTGTTACCTCCCTTTCAACAGGTCCTGTAAGTCTGTATTTTCTGCTTACCCTGTAGAGGCTGCCGTGAGAGGAACCGGTTTTCAGAAATTCCTCGTATGCATCTTCCACGTCTTTCAGAAAGGCCTCCTTGGAGGAGGTGTAAAACCCTATGAGCTCTCCTGTCTTTTCAAGGTGTCTTTCAAGTACTTCTTTTTCCCTTACAGGAAAGGAGACAGCCTCAACCTTTCTGTTAAAATTCAGTGCAAGCGAAACAAAGCATATTTCAGAAAGAGGATTGTGAACATCCAGGCCCACCCTGTGGAAATCCTGAACTTCTTCAGGTACGAAATCCCAGGGAAGAGGAGTGGTTTCGTAATCAAGTGCAACGTAAAGAGGCTTTCTCTCAAGAGTCTGTTTCAGGTACTTTTCAATCTCCTCTGTCTTTCTCAATACCTGAAGATGGTCTTCAATAGAACCGCTCACTTTCACGGAGTGGTTTTCCTTTCCCTGAAGAAGATTTATGTAGAGGTTAAATATGTTTCTGAAGTCATCATAGTATACCTTTGCAAGTTTCATTCTGCTTCTTTTAATCTTGGACGGATGATACGTAACAAAAACAGGGATGGTTCTTCCAGCTACATCAAAGTAAACGTTAAAGGTTCTGCCCCTGAGGTCATCAAATTTTCTTTTCCCTGCCTCAGGTATGTTCAATGCAATTGAAGCACTTTTTCCAAGTGCAACTATCAGAAGAGGGTTAATTTCTTTTATGTCCTGCATGAGTCTGTGGTTGCAGTGTTTGATTTCATGAACATAAGGAGTTCTGAATTTCCCGTCTTCTCCAACAGGGCGGCATTTACAGGCGTTACTGAAGTAAATGGGAATGGGTGCTATTCTGTAGCTGGAAGCTGGTATGTCGGGGTACTCTTTGATTCTGTCAATCATTTTACTCTCAGCAAGAACGTGATTAATCACCCTCCTCAGGAATTGTCCTGCAGTACCTATGAATGGAACAATGGCTTTTTCCTCCTCATCACCGGGTGCTTCTCCAACAAAAAGAACCGGAGGAAGTTTTCTGTTTCCCTGTATGTAAGCTGCAGGAACAGCTGCATAGTCTCTCAGGTATTCACCCTCAAATTTCACTCCTTTTCTTCTCAGCATGCTGCGGTGCAGTCTTATTGGACAGTCTCTGCAAAGGGGTGTTTCCGGAAGGTAACCCTGCATGGCGAACTTCCCCTTTTCTGGTTTTTTAAGTGTTAGGCAGATTATGATTTTTGAAAAGACTTAATAACCCAGTTTACAGTATCCGAGGTGTCTATAGGGACAGTATGCACATGCCCAGCTGTTTGGGTCCGGGGGAAGGAAGACCCCTGCTTTTATACCCTTTATTATTCTCACGAGCCTGTTCAGAAATCGCTCAATATCCCTTTTTGACCTTTTTGAGGAAAGGGTCACTATCAAAGGTGGTTTTTCGGGATTGTTTATCCAGTCATGCACTATGTAATCAAGCGTTACCTGATTCGGGAAAAGACCTGTTTCAACAACATATCCCAGGGCATACATTGTTAGCTGATCCGACCTGTCGGCTGCATCGGACTGGGGTCTTCTGGCTGAGGTTTTCAGGTCAATTATGTTTTCTCCGGAATCAACAAAGTCAATGTAGCCTATCACAAGGATATCATCAAGTGAACCGTCATAATCCTCACAGTACTTCGGGGCTTCCTCCTGAAGATCCAGAGAAAATCCCTGCTCTACCATCAGTGGTGTGGTGTTTTTGATTCTTGTGTCAAAGTACTGCATCGTCATTTTCACAACACTTTTTTCAATAAGGGAAAGAACCTTCTTTTCATCAGGAAGTTTATCATCAAGAAAAAGCCCGGGAGCAGGGGAATTCATTATGTCTTCATACTCATTTTTGAAAGATTCAACTGCAATGTCTTTCACGTCCTGCATCCTCACCTCTTTGCCTTCAATTCTGGCATTATAAAGGTTTTCCACAGCTTTGTGAACGGATCTTCCAAGAAAGGAAAATGGAGAACAGGGAACGGGTACTTCTTTAACATACTTGAGCTCATACTTTATACCGCACTGGCTGTATGTGAAAATTTTTGAAAAGGATAGAGTAATTTTTTTGCTCATTTCTTCCTCCTTTTTATTGTTTAGACGGTAAGGGCCGGAAAGCCCCGGTTTTTTCAACCTGGGATTCTCCCGGCTTTTCAGAAGGGAATTTTTGCCATATCATCCTCTTCAATGTTTTCTTCAGCACTTTCAGGTTTTTCGGGAATTTTCCCCTCACTTTCTTTGGCAGGTTCGGTTTTTCTGGTTCTAACATTTATTCCATACTTACGCAGAATCTCAATGAACGTTTCCCTGTCTTCGTTCTGAATGGCTCTTGAGAGTGTTACAAAGTCCTCATGGTTTATGTTTTCAACAATTTTTTCCACGGTTTTCTCAGGAAGTTTGAGGTTTTCAAGGCGGTGTCTGAGAACGTTTTTCTGGCTGTCAGTTAGATTTATTCTTTTTACCTCTTTCAGAAAATCTATCACCCTGCTTGCTTCGGAAGAAGTCAGAGTTTCCATACTCTTTTCCTCACCAAGCACTTCCTTTATGATATAAGGCCAGTCCTCATCTTTAAATCCTTTTGTTTCCATGAGCTGTCTGATAAATCCAATCTGTTTGTCTGTTGCTTTCTGTTCCTCCTGAGTGTCTACCGTTACTCCTGCTGTTGCCTCTTCTTCCTGAACCTCTGCTTCAATCACTTCTTTATCCATCTCCTCTGCCATGTCCTGCACCTCTTCCGGAGTGTAGATTCCAACTATAACTGCAGGGTAAACGGTTCTTATTCCTTCAGAAATCACCCTTGCACGAAGCATTGCCCTTGGATACTTCATCCATGCACTCCCTTCCTTTACGAGTCCAGCTCTTCTTGCCCTTTCAAGGTCCCACTCTATTGTCACCTCACCTCCTGATGGATGATAAAAGGTTGCCTTTGCTTTTGTATCGCTGAGCGTTATCCACTTTACCCTTCCACCTGCCTTCTGAAACCTTGCAAGCATGGCGTCTGCTCTCAGGGCGGGTCTTCCACCGACAATGTAGTATTCTTTAATGGCGTTCATGGGGTGGGTTCCCTCTGCCTGGGCAAGAAGCATGAGCGTTATTGCCTCCTCTTTGGTTCTAACACCAAACAGTTTGCTCTTTACAACATAATCTGCCACTTTTTCAAGTGTTTCAAGTGAGACTGCGGGGGTTGCTGTTTCCTCACGGGGTACCACTGCTTTTGTTTCTTTTGTCTCTTTCATTTTTTTGCACCTCCTTTTTTCTTTTTTTTGATTTGTAGACAGAAAAAGTTTCCGGAGGGGAAAGTTCGGTATATTACAGATTTGCTTCAATACCTGTTTTTGGAAGATATTCTTTCAGAATCTCATCAACTTCTTTTTCAAACTTTTCACCGATTTCTGCCACTTTCTCACAGAGAGAGGGGTTAAATGTGAAGTGTTTCAGAAGTTTTCTTTTATACATTTCAATATGTTTCACGACCGTAAGCAATCTGCCGTGAAGATCGCTGTAGGGAACGGCTATAAGGGCGGAAAAACGGGGAACCACTGTTCTTTTTTCTTCGTACGATTCAGTGAGGCTCCTCCACTGGCTGAGGTCTATATTTGCAACTGCAGGAAAGAAAGTACCCAGAGCTTTCCATGCCTCCTCGGCGATATCGTTTACCCTTTTCTCATAGGAAGTAATTTCTTCAATCGTAATTTCCCTGTTGAGAAGTGCCCTCTGCAGGTGTTTGTAAATTTTGTGAAGAAGCCCGACCTTGTCCACGAGTTTCCTTCCGCTATCTCCTGTAGGGAATATAATCATTGAAAAATCACGTCTTGCTCTTTTTTCCCTTATTCTCAGTATCTCCTCCCTTGAGAGTCTTCTTCTGTTTTCCCTTTTTCTTTCAGTTTTTTCCTCAGTTTCCCTGTCCGTTTCAAGGTCAAGTTTTTCAAGTTCTTTTATTTCTTCCATCTTCCCCTCCTCCTTTTATTTCCACAGTTCTTCAAGGTTTTCCACAATTTTTTTCTGCCCCGGCTTTCCGGGAGGCACAGAACTTTCCGGTTTTCTCTGCATTTCCTCAACGAGACGTTTTATGCTTACGGGTTTCTCCTCCCTTCCGAGGTAGGTATCAACGGGAATAACCGTGTAAATCACGGATGTCATTTTGAATGCTGTAACCATGTTGCTGAGTCTTTTCCCTGCAAAAAAGGGGACGTATTCCAGAGGAACCCACAGGGTTATCTCTCCGTATCCTTCCGTTGCAGGAACGGGAACGTATTCATACTTTATGATTTTTTCAACGGGTGCAGGTCTCAGTGTTTCAATGACAAATTTTTCATTGGGGGGTATGCTTTTTTTAGGAGTTTCAACCTGATGCCCTGGGATGAAGTAGGGTGTTGGAATGTATTTTGTTATCTCGTTTATCCTTTTTAGAGCTATGCTCTGCAGAAACTCAAAGCTCATGAGACCGGCTCTGCCAAATATTCCGACCTTGCAGTATCTTATTTTTCCGGCCTCAATTCTTCCAAATCTGCAGAACTTTATGTCGTACTGCTTTACTTCATCTCTATAAACCATGTCCAGCATGGCGATTGCGTAGTGAGGAATGTACTGGGAGAGAAAAACTGCATTTTTTGTTATTTTCTTCACCGCGGCAAAGAGGGGTTCACCTGCTCTGTACTGCCGGATGGCATCTTTTTTCAGAAGCACTGCGAATTTGTTCGTTATGAGATCATCCACGTGAATTCTTACAAAGTATGCTTCCATATCCGGATTTGCCTTCTCAATCGTGCAGGGAACGACCATTCCGGGGGTAAGGTCTATCATTTCCCCTCTCCTTTCCGGAGTTCTCCCTTCTTTTAATTTATTTAAACGGTTTCTCCCCCGGGGATCTTCCGGGAGAAAGAATAAAAAGGGATTTTGTTTTCAGGAAGTTTTCATGTTATTAACTGGATGAGGGAGGACAGCATGAGTGAAAAGTGCACCCGTGAGGGGATAATAACGTCCGTGGTACCCTATCTCAGGGGGCATGTTGTGCGTGTGAGAATGGACACATATCTTTACTTTCCGGAAGATTTTTCAAAGACAGTATGGATTTCCACCGAGGAGAAAAGTGGAACACTTTACAGATTTTTCAGAGAGAATCCTTATGAACTGTTTGGATATTCAATCAGGGTCAAGGGAGGATATCGCCCACACTACGGATCGGAGTTTAAAAGGCTTGTTTACGTGAATGAGGTTCTATCCTTCTCTCACTGGAAAACAAGGTTTTCTGAAAAACCGGGGACGGAGAAGCGTCTTCTTGAAATAATGAAAAATCTCAACACCCGCTCAAAAGTCACAGAAGGGCAGATGAGAAAAATTCTGAAGTCTCCCTTTCTTCCGGTGAGAACGGGGTTTTTGAAAGATTTTCACATGTGTTACACGGTTTACAAACTGCTTGAGGGAAGTCCTGAGGTTAGAATATCACGGAATCTTGTCTCATTTGAGGTGCTTGGAGTGTATTTCGTTCACGTTTTCCGGGAGTCATTCATGAATGGAAAAAGAGGACTTTTTTACACGGAAAAGGACGGATACGGTCTGTTTTTTGACTATGCATTTTTTCAGGCGGTAAAAAATCTTCCCTTCATTTTCAGTGAGGAAGTATTGAGTGATGAAATCAAGGAACTTCTGCAGCATGCAAGAGAGAAAGGAGTTCTGGCGTGCAGGGAGGACGAACTTGTAGGTAAAATTCGTTCCTATCTATCCCCGTGGTTTGTTATCAGGAAGGTGAGGGACAATACGGGGGAAAAGCATGTTCTTTATCCTCATTTTTACAGAAGGTTGAGGGAAAGTGCCCTGGCCAGAATTAAAGAAGCACCTGCATTTCTGAAAGATAGCGGAATAAGGTGGAAGGATGCGGATGACAGGGAAGGTCTTGCAGGAAAGGTTGCCCGTTTTATTGCCGGAGAAAGGCCTCCGGTTTTTGTAATAACGGGAAGTGCGGGAACAGGAAAATCAACCTTTATTGCACGTCTTGTTTCAGAGTTTCACAATCTCGGTATCAGTGTTTCCGTTACCGGAACCACAGGGAAGAGTGTGAGGCGTCTTAATGAGCTGCTCATCAAAGCCGGTATCGGTCCGCTTGCAAGAACGCTTGCACGTGAGCTGGGACAGAGGTATGACGGCACATACAGGGTTGAAAGAATTACCTCAGAGGTTCTCATTGTTGATGAGGCAAGCATGCTTGACATGCACAGACTTTCAAGGATAAACAGAATAATGTCTGAGAATCAGACACTTATTCTCGTGGGTGATCCGGAACAGCTTGAACCGATAGGGACTGAGAATGTTTTTCTTACGGTTGTACGATTTTTGCGTAATACTCCTCTTCTGCTTGAGCTTGAGAGAAATTACAGATTTTCTTCAGAACGAAAGGTTTTTGTGATTGCGGTGCAGAATGTTAGAAGGATACCGGAGATTATACTGTCACTTCTCAGGAAAAATGGTATTCTCAGGGACTTTCAGAAGTGGAAAGTGGCAACCTATGGTCACAGACAGAAATACACGGGAACCCAGTATCTTAACACCTACATCAGGAAATTCATCACCGGAGATAGCAGGCCTTTCTTTGAAGGGGAGATAGCTCTTGTTGTGGATAACACCATTGATTCAAAAACAAAGAGCCTGAAACTTGCAAACAAGGAGGAGGTAAGGGTCATATCCCTTGAGGGTGAAGAGGCATGTGTTATGACACCAACCGGTATAGCGAGAGTACCACTTGACAGGCTGAGTTATGCCTATTCTGTTGAATACAGAACCGTTCAGGGAGAGGAGTATGACTTTTTCATGTTTATAGCCCTGAAAAGCAAAATAGACAGAAACATCATGCACACCATGCTTACAAGGGGTAAAGAGAAAGTTTACATGCTCACAACTGCTTCCTCGTTGGGCTACATTGTTTCCAGTTTTAAAAAGGAGCTGAAGCAGGTAAAAGCACAGATATACAGGGAGCAGAAGAAGGGCTGGAAGAAAGTGATGTTATAGATTTTTATCAGTAGTGAATACTTTCAGGGTTTTGAGTTTCACGCCGTTTTTGAAAAGACCCTTTATTTCTTGATTTACACTGATTTTTCTTTTCAGCGGGAAGAGGCATGCTGTGTTTCTTTTCAAAAAATTCCCCACAGGCGATGGAAGAAAGCATATAAAGGCTCCCCTGAAATCCGGGTCCCTGCTTTTTTCGGGTGTGAGGTATTTGAGCACAAGAACGGGGAGGTGTTTGTTTTTGAGAGTTTTACATTTTGTTTCAACGGATGAGTACCATTTCTGAACGAGGGTTTTGAGAGGAAGTTTTTCCTTCACGGTGCATGTAATTATTCCCTTCCAGGACCTGAATCCCGGAGGTACGTAAAGAACTGAAATTCCGGAAAGAAGGATAAGTACGGGAAAACGCAGATTCTGATAAGGGAGGGCATCAAACAGGTTTCTGAAGAAGTTAAAACAGCTTTTCACTCCTCTGCCTTTTTCTCTTGTCTTGACCTCAACGAGTGTTCTGTAATGAGAGAATTCCCAGAGGAGGTCACCCGGAAAACTTCCCGTTCCCGAGACAGGAATTCTGCGACAGGAGGAACCAGGAACCAGTGTTTTCAGCTTATCTCCAACCCAGTATTCACCATACTTGCCCCTTTTTCTGCTTTTATTATTTTTCTTCATGGGAGGTTCTGTAAATTGATTGGATTTTTTCCACAACAGCTGAAAGCTGTGTGACTTTACCTTCAAGTTCTTCCTTTTTCTGTTCAAGGGAAATAAGATAATTTTCCTGCAGCGGGGTTGAAGTCTGGTTAAGAACGAGAACCTGGTCTCTGAATGTAACGAGGTGATAAATTATGGCATCAACTTCTTTTATCACGGCATCGAATCTCTTCAGGATTCCATCAGGTGAGAGGATATTAAGAAGGATTTCTCTCTGATACTTGAAAGTGTCCTGCCAGTTCCGTTCTCTTGACTGATAATATTTCAGTTTCTCTTCAAGTTCCTTATTTTTTTCCTCAAGGTCCTGGCACTTTCTCACGTAAATATTTCTTTCCTTCTTGAAGATTTCTGCCTGTTTTTCAATTTCTGCTTTTTCGCGGAGATATTGTCTTACTGCTTCCTTTGCGATTTCATCCGCCTTGAGATGGGCTTTTTCCTCTGCAAGTTTTTCAGCATACTTTTCAATAAGCTGTTTTATTTTGGGATGATTGGGTGTTAATTCAATTCCTTCCAGTTCCTGAACTTCTTTTTCACGTTTTTCTATTTCCTCTTCTAGGTAGGATATTTTTGCTTCAAGCTGTTTTACACGTGATGCATATTTCTCTTTTTCTCTTGCGATTTCGCTGAGTTTATTTTCCAGATTTTTCTTTTCCTCTTCGAGTTTTTTCCTTTCTTCTTCAAGTTTTTCAATCAACTCCTGTGTTTCGGATACTTCCTCTTCACTGAGCTGGGGCGAAGAGGAAAGTGTTACTTTCAGAACCGGAACAAGGGCGTGGATGTTTTCTTCAAGTATGCTGTAAAGGGATGATATTTCCCTTGAGGTTCTGTCTTTCAAAATTTGAGCAATAACGCCTTTAGGAACTCCCTGGCGATTTAACAGACTTCTCAGTTTTTCTCTTACACCTACTCTGGCACTTTCCAGGGCCTCTTTCAGCTGTCTTTCTCCCTTTTTTCTCTCATCTTCAGGCACATGTCTGCGATAATATTCAACTATGTAGGAGAGAGCCTTCCTTTCCTCCGGAAGGGCATCTATCACGGTGCATGGAATTTCTCTGCATCCAAGTTTTATAAGGGCGTGTATCCTGCTTCTTCCATCAATGAGGTAATACTTTACACCCTCTTTTTGTGAGACAGGAATGACCACAGGGTTATATACCAAACCGTAATCCACTATTGATTCCTTCAGGCTTTCCACCATTTCTTCAGGGAGAACAGGAAAAGGCATGTCTTCATTGGTGATAATAATGTCCTCAATTGGAATCACCCTGGTTTCTGTTGAAAGGATAAATTTTTTCATGTTTTCTCCCTCCTTCCTTTTTTATTTTTTTATAACATGATTTTTTCCACAACCAAAATCAATATCTGTTTATTTTTTCTTTTCATTCTCTTCGATTTCGTTGATTTCAAGGTTGTAAAAAACTGTTCCTTTTTCATCAGTAATGTCATAAAAAATCTTCGGGGAATGAGTGAACTTATGTATTGCTTCACATAGTGGAGGAAGAATTTTTTTCTCCAGCACAGCGAATTTGTAACTAATATCTTTGAGGCATCCTATCCTGTAGTTTTTAAGCTTTTCTACAATCATCTCTGTTTGCCATATGTTAGAATCCAGAATAGTTTTAAGAACCTCAATTTCTAAAGGAGGGGTATTTTCAAAGTTTTTTATTTTTAAAACATTGCTACAAACGTCCCAGATAAAACTGAGCAAAAGAAAGTTGTGACTGTCTCTTCCTCCATAGAAAGGTTTATAGGAAAGAGGTAACTGTCTTATTAATTCAAAATGCATTATAGTTGCTTCAACGAAGGATTTCATGATTTTTTCAATCTTTTTCAAATTTTTAATATTATTATTCTTATTCTGAGTACCATTATTTATAATAACAGGAGTACTAGTATTATTACTGGTACCGGTATTATTACTACAGGTACTTTCAATCATGGTTTGATTATTTTGATTATTATACAAATTTGAATTATGTAGTTCATGATGAAGTTCCTGAAGTTCTTTCACAAGATCATCCTCTTTGTACATGTCCCAGAGGGTGTATAAAAGCTGGATGGTTTTGCAGAATGAAAGATCACGTGGATGTATGTGGACTTTTCCTGCACGGAGAATTACACTTCTTATCCACAACAAAGCAAGGTAGCCATCTCTTATTGAGTTTTCTTCTTTCCTGAAAATTTCTTCTCCTTTCAGTAGAGGATCTATTGTTACGTTCTCTATTTTTCTCGAATTCAGCATTATTTTCTGTAATTTCAATTCAATAACTGATGAAAATCCGTTTATATGTTTTTTCATTTGTTTCCTTTCCACATTGGCAACAGTCCCTGGCAGGGCGTGAAACTTAACTGAGGAGTTTCTTTTGATGATTATGTCGTAATAAGAAGTGATGTACTTTCTTAAGTAGGACATATATTTCAAGAATATGATTTCCTCTTTCAAGAAATTGTCTGTTGGAATTAAGCTATTGATGATGGAGTTAAGAATACTTTCTTTAGGAGCAGGTTTAACATATTCGTCCAGATCTTCGATTGTGTAGAAATAAGGAATTCTGGTTCTTGGAAAAGAAAGTGTCTTGTTCTCTTCAACGCAGAATGAGTGGCATATGTAGAGATGAGTGCCTGAGAAGAGGGAATTTCTTATGGCGTCAAAAGAAACTTCTCTTAATACAAATTTTTTACGGTAAGCTTCCTTTCTCGGGTTTTTTTCTACAAGCTGGATATCGACACAAGTTCCGCCTGTGTAGGGGGGAATGTAGTTGAGGAAATTTACCATTAAAACCACCTCCTTCTATAGTTTTTTTATTTTTAGGCGGAGGAAGGAGGCAGCTTCTATTAGCTAATTCGGTCGATTGACTGATTGTCTTTTGTCTTCAGTACTTTGGTGCTTTCTTAAAGGCCTGAAAATTGACTCCCCTCTCTGAAAAATTCGGAGAGGGGCCTGAAAATTGAGTCCCCTCTCTGAAAAATTCGGAGAGGGGCCTGAAAATTGAGTCCCCTCTCTGAAAAATTCGGAGAGGGGCCTGAAAGAAGGGGGTCCCTTCTACGAAAATTTCGCAGAAGAGCCTGGTCTCCGGTTTTGTTTCCAATTTTCAGGGTATAAAGCAACCAAAAAGTTAAGAAATAAGAAAAACAAAGAGAGGTGGGATATGAAAAAAGTAGCGCTATTTGTGTCGGTTCTGCTGTTCTACCTATTAAGCATCACATCAGTCTTTGGTTTTTCCTGCACAAAAGCTCAGGCTGAAGAAAAAATCAAAAAGGTGCTCTTCAGCTCTCTCAACATAACCAATCCTCTTCTCAGGAAGAATGTCCATGTCGTGGTTGATGAAACAAGTAAAATCTCCTTCGGTAAAACTACACTCTGTGAGGTGGTGTTTCACATAGAACCTGCTGATAAAGCGGAGAGAAACATCCCGGTGCAGAAGTTTGTTTTCTACACGACAGAAAATCTGGTTTTTACAGGCAATCTCTGGAAGTGCACGGAGAAAACCTGCGTGAATGTAACCATGAAAAGACTGAGAGACCTTAACAGGGAATACAGCAGATACATGCAGAGGAGATATCAGGAAATACAGAAATACGCTGTGAAAAAAGAAAGATTGAAAAGATTGAGCAAAAAAGAATTTGATAAGCTCATAGAGCAGAGCGACATGAAGTTTGAGGCAAAAAATCCGGAAGCTCTTGTGGTTTCATTTATAGATCCGTACTGTCCCCACTGCAAGCACATGAAGGAACTGCTGCTAAAAAAAGTAAGCGAGGGAAAAATCAGTGCCTACTTCATTTTCGCTCCCATCTCTCCACGTTCGGAAAAAATAGCAGCGAGTGTAATCTGTGACAAAAAGACAAGCAGGGAAAGGTTGCAGGCATTCAATCAGCTTTACGTTTCAGAGAAGATGTGCAAAGAGGGAATGGAGAAGGTCAAAGGTAATTCACGTCTGTTT
>Ga0190308_1000157_pt1 | contig 22770 bp, 40 predicted proteins | sample 48700756_MG_FD_165050 | JGI IMG/M metagenome (GOLD analysis project Ga0190308, IMG submission 165050) | Hydrothermal vent sediment bacterial communities from Southern Trench, Guaymas Basin, Mexico - 4870-07-5-6_MG | ecosystem: Environmental > Aquatic > Marine > Hydrothermal vents > Sediment ...
GGGGTATGTCCCTCGCATAGTCTAGGTTAGTGGTCAACCTCTTATACCCGTCTACTATCTCAAAGAGAGCCGTATACTGCATAGGCTCAATCCTCAAACCCTTAATCTCGTACATTATGTCCATGTTCTCACGTATATTATATACTCTATCAAGTATATAAACTTTATCTTGATGATAAAATTTATAAGGACATGTCCCCAAAATATATGGAGTGAGACCATGGGTAAGAGGAATAGGATAAACTGGAGAGAGATAGTACCAATAGCAGAGCAAATCTGTAGGGAGCATTATGACAAGTACGGAGTACAGCTAACACTCAGAGGGCTTTTCTATATTCTTGTTTCAAAGGGACTTATCCCCAATACGAAGAGTGCCTATAAAGGCCTAAGTAGGGTACTTTCTAAGAAGCGTTATGAAGGGGAATTCAGTTGGGATTTGATAAAGGATGAGACTAGACCATCGATAAACTTAGAGGACTATGAGTATTATCCTACTAGGCCTTTGTCTGAAGAGGAATTGAAGAGGGCAATCTTAAACTATATTGAACAGCATACGGATGTTAGTGTAAATCCTTGGGAGGATCAGAAGTATAGGGTTATTGTCGTAGTGGAGAAGAGGGCATTATACGACCACTTTAAACGTTTCATAAGAGAGGTATTTCCATTTGGTGTTTATAGGGTGATCCCAATTAGAGGGTATGACAGTGCCACAGATGTTAAGAAGGTCTCGGATCTAGTTAGGTCTATTAGGGAATTCCATGAACAAATGCCTGTTATACTACAGTTTGGCGATTTTGACCCCTCAGGGGAAGATATCAAGAGGGACTTTCAGGAAAGGGTTAAAATGCTATCAAAGACAAAAGACATTATCTTCGATGTAGTGGCCGTCAAGATAGATCATATTTTCAAGTACAACCTACCCGCCTCACCAGAAAGCCTAGAGGAAATAGAGAAGCTAAAGAGGGACCCACGATATCCCAAATTTATACAAAAGCTTATGGAACATGAAGACCCCAGAGTAAGAGAACTCGTCAAGAAGACTGGAGGCCTAGTTAGAGTGGAAATAGATGCTCTAGTGGAACTGGTGACAGAGGAGTTTAAGAAGATATTGAAGAGTGCAATAGAGAAGTATTTCGATTGGGAGATATACAATACAAAGACAAAGGAGAGAGAAAAGGAACTCAAGAAGAAGGCAGAGGAGTACAAGAGACAATCCTATGAAAACCTCAAGAAGCTGTTAAGAGAAGAGCAATAGGAGAATAGTGGACTAGTCTAAAAATCGTAATTTCTTTTTTCTTTCTGAGGTTTTACCTCTTAGTGCATGATCTCATTTCAGTTGTAGTGATCTCATCCAAATTTAAGAAAATGTGCATATAGTACCTCTATAATGATGGTAATAGTAAAATCAATTGGGTCCTGTTAGAGATCACTAGAACAGTTCCTATATTCAAAAATAAAGTAGGGTTAACTTGCGTTAGTTAATGAAAAAAGAAGAAAGATAAAAAAAGATGTCTATTTATGGATCGCAATAAGGACAGGAATATCTTCTGACTGTAGCCCTACCCCAATAGCCTAGATCTTTTAGCAACCTAAGCCTACTCTTATCACTCTCTCTAGTCCAAGTCTCTGGTACTATTTTCTGAAGTACTTTAACCTTGTCACCCAGCCATAGGCTGTTCCATTCCTCTCTAGTTAGACCAAGAGGAATTGAAATAATGTGTTGGGTATAAGGTCCCATATGATCGCAGTATGTCACCGCCCTTACCACCATGAAACCACTAGTGCTTTCGTCTATCTCTATTATATCTTCACACTCACATTTCCTGTCTATCATGTTTCTCACATTCTTTATATAGATGATCTAGTATATAAACTTTATCATGACTATAAAAAATATTATCTGGAGTACTCCATCTTGACCTTCTCAGCCCACATTAGAAGCGCTTCCTCAAAGCAAATTCTAGTCTTCCCCTTCCACTTTCCATACTTCATGATCACTGCTTTTAAGAACTCTTTGTACACATCATCATCTATTACCATGTTTATTCTTGCCATATTTATCACTATTATAGAGAGTATCATCTATATAAATCTTACCAATTCTCATAAGCATAAAGTCTTTATGTACTTGATACCTAAAGAATGTGATGAAGAGGGGGATTGGAAGGTACAGGAGCATTGAAGAGGAGATAGAGAGTATTGAGGATGAGATCCTAGACCTCTACAAAAGACTGCCAACACAGTTTCTGGAGCTCTACAGGCAGGGAAAGGGATTACTCTACGATAAGTCTACTGATAGGTACTATGTGTATGTTGGTGAGGGTAGGGAGGGGAGGAAGAAGGTATATGTCCCGAAGAAGTATAAAACGATCTGTGAGGAGATCAGAAGGCTTGAGATCGATAAGGAGAGGTTGGAGGCTATTCTCAGACTTGAGAGTAAGAAGCAAGATGAGGGGTATATTCTGGAACTGAGAAAACTAGCACTTGATAGGAGGAAACCAATCTTAACTAAGGAAATTGAGAGTCAGTCATGGTGGCATAATCTGTTATTGGATGTAGGGCGGATGACAGTACTCCTAGTACTACCCAACTTAGGATTTGACCTAGCTAGGCTTAATGAAGAAGTAATGGTTTGGAATGAGAAGTGGGAAGAGTTGAGTAATAGGATCATTCAGTTCGTCTGGTCATGTATTCAGGCTAAGGAGAGGGCTTATAGGATTCAGGAGTTGGAGGAGATGGTTAGAGTGTTAGAGGCCGATAATGAGTTTTTGAAAATTGAGCTTGAGAAGCAGAAGATGATCCTCGATAGTGCTCTCATGAGTATGGATGAGCCAGCTAGGAGGAGATTCTTATTATACCTCGCACTAAAATACTTGATGAGGGGTGGTAGGAGTGAGTGAGTTAGACACTATTGTGGTCAAGAGGTTTGCCAAGTTGAGGAACCTATCAGAAGAGGATGCCGAGAAGATTCTTAAAACCATGAAGGAGAAGAAACCAGACTCATTTGAAAGGATATCGAAAGTGCTGGGAGTACTATCGGAGTACGGTGATAAGCTTGAGGACCCGATATTAATGTCCCTAATTGCACCACTACTCCAGCAAGAGTTCGGTAAATCAGTCGATCACGATAAGAAGGATGACCTATCGCAGTGGCTCGATGAGCTGGTCAAGAAGACTGCGGCACTCAGAGCAATAGATAGGGCATTTGAGAAGGAGAATGAGACAGGAGGGAAAGGAGCAATAGAGGAACTGAAGGAATACCTTAAGGAGTTAATCGAGAATAGGAAGGAAAAGGAGATGCAGGAGACTATTAATGCTATTGTTGGGAGTATTAAAGAGGAAATTAAAGCACTAGCTGATAGTATAAAGGAAGTTGTTGGTAATAAGCCGAATGAGACTAGTCTAACCACCAGTCTTGTAAAGGCTGTGGAGAATGAGGTTAATAAGAGTAAGAAATTACTAGAGACCCTCGGCTATAGGGTTGATAGAGGTCTTACTGTAGAGGAGGTCAAGAGAGCGGCTGAGGAAATGGGTCTTAAGGTCATCGATGGTAGGATACCGCTTGAGGAGTTGAATAAGCTGAAAAAGAGTTGGGAGGAGGAGACTAAGAAACTAGTCAAGGAGGCTTACATGCGTGGTAGGGAGGATGAGAAGAGACTTCACGATGATAAGATGTACGAGAGGCAGATTAGTGCAGTAGAGAGGATTGTAGAGAAGGCAGTAGATAGGATTGTTGGAGAGATCTTAGGTCCACTATTCCAGGCATACATAACTGCAAAGACTGGGACACCACCACCTCCACCTCCTCAAGAGACAAAAGTACCAGTAGAGAGTGCAGAGACTGGGGAGAGTAGTGTGGAGAAATCTACTGAAGAAACTACATAACCTAATCCTAAGCACAGTGATCGTAGTAGTACTAGTCTACTTTCTACTCTTCTTTACATTTATTGATGGGATTGTGAGGTTGATTGAGCATGAGTAAGTATATCGGTAGGTTGGGGGTTAGGATTCTAAGCGCCGTATGTACTGGATTGATCACTGGGTCTTATAGGGCATTAGGAGATAGAGGATTAAAGTTGATGATTGAGAGGAACTGGCATACTATCCCATCTATTTTATACGCACTAGAACATGGAGTATCTCTAGAAGTCCCCAAGAGTGATAGGAATGTTTTAGAGGGTTACTGGAAGAGGATTAGACCAGTAGTCAGTAGGCTTTTGAGGGAGGCTGAGAGGATTGTATCCAGAATTCCTAGAGAAGAAATAGAGAGTGGTATTGATGATTGGTGGGTTAAGAGGAGGCTTGAGGAGAAGGCACCAGAGATATTAGAGAGGATCAAGAGTATTGAAGGGGGAATGGAGTGGCTGAGACAAGAGAGCGTAATCCTAAGAGAGTTCCTAATGGGGAGGAGAAAGTTCTAAACGTACTACCCTTAATGGCATCGATAGGATCAATAGGAGTTGGGACATATTTACTGATAGACGATTTGAAGGATTTCGGATTCTTCAGTACTAAAGACCACCCATCACCACTTCATCATTGGCAGTATGGACTAGTCCTCTTACTAGGAGGTCTGTTATCCCTACCCATATCAGTACTAGAGTTGATTGAGGGGTTGGAAAGTGCCGAGTCACAAGAGACATCTTGAGATCGATCAGTTATTCTTAAAACGGAAATATAGACATGTCCATAAATACCTAGACCTCCCCTACCTTCTCTTTGGTTCTCGACATCGTTTTCTGAGGCACGATTTTGACACATGTCTTAAGGTTTTATTGATGTTCGGTAGGGATGCGTTCTTATCATCACTATTACATATCATATTAGATGAGAGGGAGAGGGGATGGAAAGGGAGGAGAAGGAGAGGAAGGAGGAGTACGAAAAGCTGAGGGAATTGGTTAAAAAGATTAGGGAGAAGATTAGAGAAATCAGGGGTAAATAGTGGAACCTGAAGTAGAGAGTTACTATAGGATAGTTGAATCTCATTTAAAAAGAGTTAGGCTTTGGGAGGAGACTGTAAGAAAGTTCCCTCCAATGGCAATAAGGGAGGCTGTGAGTAGAATTATCGATAGGCTGGACGAGTACGGTATTGATCCAGAGGTTCTCGACTGGGGAACCATGTTCGAGTCTCTGAAGGACTATGATAGTGTAGCAGAGTTCATCAAGTACCTTGAGAGGGAGAGGTACATACCACCATCGAGAGAGGAGTACATAGAGGTTAGTTCTGATGAGCTTGAGAGGGAGTTGACAGAACTACTCGACAAGGCTAAGGATGTGGACATAGATGTGCTCAGGAGGATTAGAGAGAGGATCTCCGATATCTTGGGCGAGGTAGATGAGGTAGCTAGACTGAAGAGAGAAGTTGAGGATCTCAAGGCTAGGGTTAGGAGAGAGAGGAGGTTGAGGAAAGAGTATGCTAGAAAGTATGAAGATCTACAGAAGACGTTAGAGAGGTTGAGGAATGAGATAGAGAATTTGAGGAGAGAGGTTGAGAGAGCTAGAAGACTACCCATACCTCCAGTAGTTCCTATTGAGGAGAAGAGAGCTAGATTTGAATATCAATTAAAATCTCAAATACCTAAAGTATATCGTATTGACTGGTTTAGGGATATTCCATTAAGGTGTAGGATTAGTGTCCATAGGGATGAGTGGGATAGACTACTCTCAAAGATCAGAGAATTGGGAGGAGAGTTCATAGAAGAGGCGACAGTCAGACCACCGATGAGGATAGCAGTAGTAGACTTCTCCAAAGCACCAGTACCACCAGCCCCTCCACCGCCAATCGAATGGGAGAGGATGATCCTATGGGGTAAGTTCTCAGCCGCAATATCAGCCGCAGGTGGTGACCCAGAGAGGTATAGGGATAGGTTTGAGGAGGTACTGGAGGCATTAGCAGATAGACCATTCTCTGAGAGGCAGAGAGCTGTGGAGATGTTGGCTAGGGATATAGTGTCCGAGATCACAGTACCCCCACCACCGCCAGTAAGACCTCCCCCAGCTCCTCCCCCAGAGAGGGTTGTAGTTGGACTTGTAATGCCAGAGCCAGAGGTTACCACTAGGATCGATCCAGAGACTGGAGAGGCGTTCCTTTCGTTGGACGATACTTCACTCTCTATTCTGAAGAAGGTACTTCCATTTCCATTGGAATGGTATATGGCTAGTCCTAGCAGACAACGTGAAGAATTCAGGTGGCCTACTCTACTAATGGCTATTGAGGATGCGTTGGCAAGACCAGAGGTACACATTCCAGCATGGGTATTCTCAGTATACCCTTGGATTCTCGAATTTTTAAGGAGGGCTAGGGATAGGCTAAGGGAGGCTGGAGCGAGATGAGGAGGGTTAAGAGGGAGAGGGTCGTAATATACCTCACTCCAGAGGAGAGGGATATTCTTGAGAAGGACTTCGGTAGTGTTGGTAGGGGTGTTAGGGAGTTAATCAAGCGCTACACTTGGTCTCTGGGTCCTAGAGAACATAAGCTCAGGATTGCGTGGACATGGTTGCTGAGGTATAGGAGACCAGATACTGGGACTATACCGTATAGGGAAGCTATAAACGTACTGAAGAGACATTTGGGTGTGGATACTAAGGGTGCTGATAAGATCTTAGGTGAACTATCGGCTAGGGGTTTCGTTAGCACGGTTGAGACTGGTGTATTGAGGGTTCACGAGAAGGGAGTACTGCCAACTCCAGAGCTAATGTTCCTTCTTGGACTTCAGAGGTAGTCGTTTAAACTATTTTTCCAAAACATTCAGATTTATCCTGTTTTCAAACTGTTTTGTAGTTTTTCAATTTTTTCACGGGGTGTTGAGCTAGCTAAACACTCTAGGTACTTTCCACTTTTAACCACATGTTCTATAACCATTCCCTATTAGTATATTAATAATAAAGACATCTCCAAATAGAAATAAAAATAGTACACTCTTTATCTATAGTTATAGAGAGTATGAGCGATATTCAGATAGTGGTTAGGCGTTCACCTAGGTTGAAGGTCTATGTTAGGAAGACACCTAGTACTGTTACGCATCCAAAGGATGGTCAGATAGAGACTAGACTGAAGTTCGCTGAGATTGCCTCTAAGGCTAAGGGCATGAAGGGACTAGACCCTGAAACTGGTCTTCCCCGTGCGGCGGCTCTTGTTATGAGGGAGATGAAGGGGTATAGGGCTAAGAATAGGTATGTGAGGAAACCCAAGTGGCTTAAGGACATGGAGGTATTAGTTGAGGTCTTGAGGAAGGCGGTAGCGGAGGAGGTCGTGAAGTAAGATTAAATTTATTAAGAGATAAGCGTAGTTAGTATTGGTGAGACAATGGTAAGAGTAAGAGTGAGCACTATAGTAGTGGGACTGACTGGAAAACCAGAGTCTAGTGCAGAACTATCCACAGGACTACAAATTGTAGGCAGGGGAAGAGTAACATGGGCTAAGAAGATGTTCTGGCTCAGAAACGCACCCTACACAGTAGGACCCTGGGCACACGATGGTCAGATCCAAGTAAGGTTAAAGTTTGCTGAGGCGGCTCATCAGGCAAAGGGTAGGAGGGGTCTTGATCCAGAGACTGGTCTACCACCTGCTGCCGCTGAGGTTAAGAGGAAGTTGACTGGTTATAGAGCTCCCAATAGAATGAGTCCTGAAGAGTACCCGAGCAAGATCAGGAGAACGGCGTATACTGCTAAGGATCTTGAGGCCATTGCCAGACGTAGAGGAATAAGTGCTTAAAGGTGATCGCCCTTGCCGGACAGAATATCGCTCTCAGAGTGGCTAGATCCAGTCATAAGAGAGGTCAGTGAGAAGGTTGGTATCCCTACTGAGGATGCCAGTACTAGGATTGTTGGTGAGGGTATTGGTAGTGCTTCTGAGTATGTCCTAGATGTCTTCACTAGGGGATGGCTGAATAAGCTGATTCAGTGTGTGATTGGGCTAGTCTGTACTGGAGTGAGCTTTTCACCGGATGTGGACATCTCCACTAGGTTTAGGAAGGAACTGCTAACCATTGGTATGCACGAACTACTCAGAGTTGTGGACCCCAAGCCTAGTGATATCAGGGAACTTAAGGCTAGTATTGAGGAGTTCAAGAGCGCTGTGGAGAAGGGGGATATAGCAGAGGCGATACTGTCTGGAGTGAGACCTATGGCAGAGTGGGAGTCAGTATCCAGAATGGTAGGCATACCCACTACTACACCAGTACCGACACCCAGACCCAAGACTAGGACAGTGGTCGGAGTACCGACCCCTGCACCAGCTCCGAAGACGAAGGGCAGGTACACTATTACTGGTTAGATTATTTTTTCCACTACTATTTTTCCATCCTCGATTAGCCAGAGTACCCTATCCCCGTCCTTTATCTTCAGCAACTTCCTCACGTCCCTAGGGATCTGTGTCTTCCCGTGGTTGTAGACTTTAGTCAATCCTAGTGTTCTCCTGTTTACTGCGTATCTCTCTACCATCGAGTACTATTGTACGAAATTATATTTAAGATTATCTTGGGAAAGAAGACTGAGGTGATGGTGTGGCAGGGGGATACATAATATGTGAGTTAAAGAGCGTACAGAGAGAGTGGCCTGAATTCCAGAGAGTATTGGCATCATTAGAGTCTGAGATGATTGCTAAGTGCGAGGCAGACTGGAAACCAAAGACTTACGGGGGATTAGTTCCTACAAAAGAACAGTTCGGTAGGACTACGATACTACCACCCCTATTCAAGGGAGCTGACGGTACCCAGCTAGTACACTGGAGACAACTATTCACTACCACAGGTCACCAACTCGTACTTGCAGGAGTAAGGAGTGGTAACGTGATCCCAGAGGACTTCAAAGTAGGATGGATTGGATTGGCATTCCCAAATAAAGAACAGGTAATCACAGAGATTCGTTGGCAGATTGGGGACAAGAAGTACGGTAGGATTAACCTAGAGGACTTATGGGGTTACAAGGTTCCTGCAGTAGTTTTCGAGAAGGGTTTCATAATAGACGAGGAGACTTCATTCGAGCTCTACGCTTACGTTGAGAACGCTACCTACTGTAGGATAGTGCCGTTAGGGTTCTGTTGCTATAGGAGAATTGATAAGGTGTTGGGTAATCCTGGAAGTGCTATATGAGGTGGTGGTATGTACGGATTCATAATATGTGAGTATGAGGAGGTAAAGAAACAGTTCCCAGAGTTCAGAGAGATCCTAGAGAACACTAGGAGAGCGTTGATAAACAAGGCAATATCAGACTGGGCACCTTTGAAGTACGGTGGTCTAACACCTAAGGCAGGTGAGTTCGGAGAGAGCACTATAATACCGTCACTATTCAAGGACATTACTGGAACAACCCTAGTCACTTGGAACCAGTGGTTTAACGCTACTGGAGCCCAGACGATCCTTAGTGGTGCGGCTCCTGGCAATACTATCTACGAGGACTACAAGGTTGGTTGGGTTGGTATTGCATTCCTAGACCCAGTGATCAGAGTATCAGAGATAAAGTGGCAGATAGGAGACAAGAAGTATCCGAGAGTTAATATCGAGGAGTGCTTTGCATACGAGTTCCCATGCATAGTGTTCGAGGAAGGGTATATCCTAGATGAGGAGACTTCGTTTGAGCTAATAGCCTATGTCCTCACTCAGGGTCCACAGAGGGTTAAGTTAATAGGTACCCAGGTGAATAGAGTGCCGAACAAGTTACAGATAACTAATACGGGTGCACCATTAACGTGAGGTGGTGTGAGTGGTTGAGATAATTAAGGCGGATAGGGGTCCACTAATCCACATACACTACATAGAGAGAGTTGTTCATGGGAGGGGTATTGCGGTAAAAGTCTACGGTAAGATGAAGATTGCCGCAAAGGAGTACGTGTACGCTAGGGAGCTTAAGCTGAACACTATAGAATGCTTAAATCTGACTCCAGAGACTGGTACTCACACTGGGTACATAGTCCAGAAGTGGGTATACAACCCTGGAGAGTACGATAACTACGCATCAGTAGACATCTTCGATACTAGCGGTACTGAGATAACCGCTGGTAGGGGACCAGAAGACGGTTCAATCTGGCTGGACTTCATAGCGCTGGGAGAGTAGTAACAGAATATCCCCGCTAAACAAAATAAAATGGGGGATAGAATGAGCTGGGTAGAGTGGAGTCAGGGTTGGATAAAGACTGGATTCTTCATAAGCTACTATATGGAGGGTGTGAAGTACTACGAGTATGTCGTTGCTAGAGACTTTGCACACTACGTCTATACATGGAGTGAGGCAGTAGCGCCAGGGGAGGAATCTGGACCTACGGTAATCTCTAACCTACTCATAACTAGGGGTTACGATCCGAAGACAAATCTAAACAGGATATGGCAGGTGATATTCGGTATTAGAGGAGAAGTCTACGTGTACGTAGAACTGCCTACTGATATCCACCGTCACGGACTGCCAAAGATTCCTAAGCCTACTACAGAGATTAGAGAGGTAAGCCACTTTGAGGAGTGGATGAGCCCGTTCAACGACCCTACCTTCATTACAGAGCACTTTCTAATGAGACCAGCCTACGATAGAATGTGCATCTCGATCTACAACCCACAATCGATAACCATAACTCCAAAACTGAGGTTCTTTGTCAATAAGATGATTACTGAGAGGATTGGTGTTGAGAGGGCAGGAGTACTGGAGCCAGCAAAACCACGGTACTCTGAGATCCTAGAGAAACTGGCAAAGAGGGTAGTACCCGTAAGGCCTATAAGTCTGGAGCCTATCAGGGCTCCTCCTACAGCTCCAGCGGGTGAGTGAGAATGCCTGAAGTGTTCATTAAGAAGTTGAAGGATCTGGGGACACAGAGGTACGTCACGGAGGCATTACCGTATGCGGTAGTCAGGGGAGCGTGGTACGGCACTTTCGATGCACCACATGACGAGTACACTATGCTAACCCACATAGTACCTGCAGGTAAGCAACTCAAGATACTCTTCCTGAGAGTGTGGACTCAGAACCCTGACGGTGCAATATTCTCGATAGTGCAGACGAATCCTACCGCTTCAGGACAGACTGGCGATGTAGAGGCGTACCCAGTAGTTGGTAATGCTCCAGAAGGCGTAGTTGACTATCCGTTCTTGGAATCAGCTGGTGGAGAGGTGGTAAAGGGAAGTCTTAAGGAGCCTGTGCATGTCCTAGAGGGTAGTATTGACTTCAAAGTACTTAATGTAGAGGCATCGCCATACTACTATGGTATCTCGTGGTGGGGAGTAGAGAAGGAAGTAGAGTGATCTGAATGCCAACCTACTGGATAAAGCACACTAGACCGACTAAGAGGAAGGTGACAAAAGAGGTAGTCATAACTGCTAATGACATGTACGGTACTGCTCCCGGTGCAGGCGATCCTACCAAGGGATTGACTGGACAGAGTGCTAGGTGGAGGTTTTCACCAGATACTAGGCAAGGAGTATGTGCAGAGGTAAAGGTACCAGAAGACAGGGTTCCAGGTACTCCTATCAAGTTCTACTTCGTGTTCTCGATACCTACTGGTCCCGGTGGTGGTAACATTCTATGGAGACTAGACTACCTGATTGTGGGCGATGGTGAGGACATAACTGAAACTCCTACTGTCAGGACTGTGCTCGTAACTACGAACTCACCTAATTTACTGACTAAGACTGATCCTATAGAGATACCCGCTAGTGAACTGGATGGTAAGAGGAGTCCTGTACAGATTCAGCTTGGATTAATTAGGTATGCTGACGATGCTGGTGATACTGAGACTAGTGAGGCAGACCTGTACAAGGTGATAATGGAGTATACTGGATACGATTAGATTTTTTTCTCTCCCTTTTTCCACATAGATTTATGGGGACTAGTCCCAACTCTTTGGTTTCTCTGCGAATGCCCTGAGGTCGTAGGGCTGGTCTAGGGAGTATGGATAGCCGGATACATCCCTCCTGACATTTACGAAACCTGCCTCTTCAAGACTCTCCCTTAGGTATCGCCAGTTGAAGGCATTCTTGTGGTAGTCGAACTCATCCCTCTGTCCTCCGTATAGGGATCTGACCAGTTGACGGACATCATCCTCATCACCTATGATTCTAGGTCTCCACGACGGGTGTTCATAGAACTCTCTAACTAGATTTGGAACTATGACCTCAATCCTACCACCCGGTTTCAGAACTCTAAACCACTCCCTGAGCACGGATTGGGTCTCGACATGGCCGAAGTGCTCTAGGATATGCCTTGCCAAGATGTAGTCGATACTGTCGTCCCTTATCGGGAGCATTCTCACGTCTGCAACTATGTGGACTCCCCTAAACCTCTGGATGTCCACGTTTATGTAGTCTAGTTTTGTAGCGTATGCAGGGTTGACATCGATAGGAGTCTTGCTAGTGGGGTTGTCTATCTCCCCAGACCCCAAGTTTAACGCATACCTATAGGAACTTCCAAGCAATAACATCACCCATGTAGGACTCACCACGCTTAAAGTACTCCCAATCAGTCTCCCAACCCAACCTATGGAATTCCTCATGACTCCAGGTAGAGTGGTAGTAGTGGTACGGGTTACCATCCATCTTGACTTTGTAGTCTGGAGTAGGTCCGTGTAATCCTATTGCACCGCTAACTATGACCAGTTTCCTAGCAAGTTTTAGTGAGATATCTAGGAATCTGTAACCATCATCCTTCTTCAGATGTTCTAGGAACCCAAATGCCTGTACCACATCAACACTCTTTGGCTTTAAGACTTTCAGTAGGTCTAGTGCATTCATATTCAACCTAACCCAGAATTTACTAAGACTTGGCTTTATCTTCCAGATGTCACACACATACCCCTTCTTTATCCTCTTGTAATTCCTCCAGTAGTGCTCTGCAACAGGACCCTTCATACCAGTACCCACATCTAGCACGGACTCAACTTCCATGTCCTTGGTTAGCATTACCACGTAGTTCTCGAAATCCCTAAACACCTTACCACACTTGACACACCTTATGAAAGTCCTAGGTCTCCATGGCTCTAAATCCTTATCCCAAAGATGGTCACAGGACATCTACCCTCATCTCTCTAAGGTCGAATGCTCTCTGTAATTTAAGCCACTTGTAGAACGCATCACACTCTATGAAGAACCTGCCCTTGAACTCCTCGTTCACACACCTTCTCAGGTTAGGGCATTTAGGACAGATATTATCCCTAATCCAAAGACAATCTTCATACGAAAGTACTGAGGTATTAGCCCTGTAGGTATTCCTCAGCTGGTTGTACTGGAGTAGTGCGTAGTTGCATTTAGGAGTTGGACCCTTGTAGAACAGTATTTTCTCGCTGATAGGCTTATGCCAGTGCTCCACATGCCACAATTCCTTATCTAGAATGAACATGTCACCATACCCCGCCATCTCCAACCTTATGCCCGTGTCAGCATCCTCCAACCCCTTAGACCCATCGAACCTCTCATCAATACCGTTTATGTCCAGTAGAGCGCTTAGCTCTGCACTACTACCACCATAGAACCAGCTACTGGGTGCGTTAAGAGTACCCCTAGCATTCACCATATCTGCCCGTGAATCTCTGACAATCTCCCCCGGTTTCACGTACTTGAAGAGGTTCTCAGTCTTGTCCACCTCCCTACCATAGAGCACTTCAAAGTACCTATCACTCTTACTCAGTACTTTAGGCCTCCCTCCCTCGTAGTAGTAGGTCAACGACATAGGCCAGTAACCCTTACCATACCAGTACAATATCCTCTCAACCCACTTCCTAGGATACTCTGTACAATCGTCCATGAAGACCACAAGCTCACCGTCTACGTAGAGTAGTCCCTTATTCTTCATGCTCGATATAGCTACAAGACCATTCTCCAGGAATCGGTTTGGGAATGCGTTGATGTACTTGAACGGGAATTCTGCATTCTCCTCCAACCACTTGAGTCTCTTTAGACTGTAGCATGCATCCACTATTACCAGTTCAAAATCCTTAACAGTCTGCCTATTAAGAGACTTTACTGTAGGTTCAAAGATGAAGGTATTGGGCAGACCTATCATGGGGAAGTCATCACGGCATGTGTTCATTACTATTGAAACCGTAATCATACTACCACTTCTCCAGTACAATTATACACTTCCAATTCTTAAGGTAATCTTTTGGGACTAATGCCCTGAAGTACTGCTCAAGATCCCTCCTGATGAAGACATCCCTTGACTCGAAGAAATCCTCCCAGAACTCCCTAGGTTGCACAGTCACATGACCAGATACCGCATTTGCCTCCAATTCTATCGGTACTGGCTCACCCTTTTTCAAGATGTATCCCCTCTCATAACCATCCACAATTGCAATCTCAAAGAACATCCACTTCCTGCAAACCCTGTACATTTCACTATAGACAAACTCTATGTCATCAATATAGATGTGCTCCCAGAAATCTAAAGCTACTACCATGTCGAAAGACTCATCATCCCAGGGCCATGGCTTAGTGGCATCGTGGAGAATAAGCCATTCTTTCTTACATCCTGGCATGGGGTTCTCTACTGCGAATTTAGAGAAGTCAAACCCATACGCCTCAATACCATAGTCCCTAGCCGCCTTGACAAAACACCCGCGCCCACAACCGACATCTAAGAGGTTCTTTGGGTTGAATATCTCCTTCCATGCCTCAGCTACAGGCCAACAACCCTCCCAATATCCTGTAGGATTGTAATAGGACCACTCTTCAATAGTTCCATTTGGTCTTCTGAACTTCTTCCCCTCTCCTGGGCATGCTGCAAAGTATCGCCGATCATAATATTCCGATGTGAACACTTTAGGAATGTCTGTCATCAATAATTTTATAGGATCGAGGTTTTAAAGTCTAGTGATGAGGATCCTCTGGTTATCGGACAAGATGATCGGTGGTTACTCAGCATATTCAAAGGTAACATATGAAGTACTCACGAGGTTAGTGGAGATGGGTCATACTGTGGCTCACATTCCCCTTGCTAGGGCTAATAGGATGGGTAAGTGGGTGTATAAGAACATACTCATCTACCCTTCAGGAGAGGATCCTTTCTGCGAGGATGTAGTCATTAAGCACTACTGTGACTTCAAGGCAGATTTATTGATCACTCTAAAAGATCTATGGGTGTTCAACATATTCTTCAAGTTCTCTGTGGACTATGCACCCTATTTACCGATAGACCACTCCCCAGTATCACCGTCAATAACATCAAGACTTCACACTGCATTCTCGGTAATAGTACCATCTAGGTTTGCCCAAAGAGAGTTGATCCAAGCGGATATAGACGTTCCAATACACTATATTCCCCATGGAGTTAATACTTCGATTTTTAGACCCTTGGACAAGGGGAAATGTAAGAAAATCTGGTTTCTTGATGAAGACGACTTCACGGTTGGGATTGTTGCCATGAATAGGGCTAGGAAGATGGTACATAGGATGCTTAGGGGTTATAAGCTCTTCAAGGAGAGGAACCCAGATGTCAAGTCTCATTTGTTGCTATGGACTGATGTCAGGCCTAGGAGTAGGGTGTACGATGGAGCCCTTTCTATAGGAGTAGCTGACGTTGGCGTGAATTTGTTGCCCGAGATTATGAACTTGGATCTTGGTGAGGATGTCATATGGCCTGAGAGCAATTTGTATAGAGAAGGGATACCGGATGATGGGACAGATTCATGGAGCATGGTCACCCTGTATAATGCCATGGATGTTCTCTTGTTGTGCTCAGGAGGGGAAGGCGTAGGGTTGCCTCTATTAGAAGCTCAAAGTTGTGGAGTACCCGTGATAACGACTAATTATGCTGGTGCACCTGAACATGTTGGAGCTGGACTGGTTGTGCCGGTATCCGATTATGTTATTCTGAATACCCCTGGGACTAGGTATGCTCTTGCCGATCTGGATAAAATGGCAGACTATATTGCCAAGATTATGAATGCTGATAGGGAGAAGCTTTCTAGGAGGGCTAGGAGGTTCGCTTTCAAGTTCGACTGGGATAGGGTTATGAGGTACTGGGCTAAGTTCCTGGATTGGGCAGAGTGTGAACTGTACCCGAAAGTAAGCAAGGGGGGTGTTGGGACATGGATCTCAAGATAGGAATAGTGACTCCTTGGGGAAGGTGGATCAGATGTGGAATTAGAACCTATAGTGAGAATCTAATTAACGCACTAGTAGAGAAGGGTGTTGAGGTGTATGTCATTCGTTTGCCTAGGTTTGGTAGGAAGACTTCGGAGTTACTACAACTGGTAATCGATAGGATCCCGAAGAACGATATTGACATCTTGCATATTCAACATGAGTACGGTCTTTATCAGGAACTGGATGTTTTCTTCTACAGATCCCTTGAGCAGTTAAAGATACCGATAGTCACTACCATGCATGCAGTGGGTGATTGGGAGAAGGATAGTGTGATCTTCAGGGTGAGCTCCAAAGTCATAGTGCATAATGAATTTTGTAGGAAGAAGTTCGGATTCCCATGTGTGGTGATTCCTCACGGTTGTAAGCCCAGTAAGTGCAATAACCCAGTTGAGTCTAAGAGATCTTTAGGAATTGACCCTAGGATCCCTATTGTCGGTTACTGTGGTTTCATAACTAAGTACAAGGGTATTGAGACACTAATCACGGCAGTATCAAAGGTGAAGAATGCAGGGTTGTTGATTGCCGGTGGTTACCATATTGGGAGGGAGACTGACTACATAGTCGAACTGAAGAACACTAGCTTCAGAATGTTGCCTGGTAGAGTACAGTGGTTGGGGTATGTACCAGACGAGAAACTGCCTACAGTATATGGAGCTATGGATGTGGTTGTATACCCTTCGAGGTACGCTACCGAGAGTGGAGCATTACTAATGGCGATATCTCACGGTAAGCCGGTAATTGCTTCCGATATCCCACCTTTCAGAGAGAAGGATTGCCTCATTACGTTCAGTTCGCTGGATGATCTTGTCGGGAAGATTGTGGAGTTATTAAAGAATAAAGAACTGAGGGAGGAGTTATCTAAGAAGGCTTATGAGTATGCCTTAAGGAATTCATGGTCTAATGTTGCTGGAAAACATATTAAACTCTACGAGGAAGTCTTAAGTGGTGGTTAGATGAGTGAGGAGAAAGAGAAGATAGTGATTGTAAGGGGTATAGGGGATGTAAGAGTCCGATACTCTTCGCATCCGTACGTTGTGAAGAAGGTATCCCACAAAGAGAAGAAGGGTGGTAAGTGATGGAAATTCCACTCTTACTTCAGATTGCCATAGATAGGGGATGGGGTAAGTTCTTCCACGACCAGTTCAAGATAACATTCCCACCCAGGGCACACATGGAGATGGACTACATGCCACCGGATGATGAGCATATATGGGTTACTTTCAATTTGACGTTTGGAAACATTCCAGAGGATTCATTATTGATAGAGCACGAGTGCTATGCTGGTATGAAGAGGCACCTAGACCCCGCATGGTACTCTATCGGTATTGGGGCTAGTTTTGAGTACCCCTGTTGGATATACTGTACTAGGAGTACGCCACACATGCTTAAGATCACTAACCTTACTGATGATTATGTCACGGCAGACGTTACCCTGTGGATGGTTGAGATGACCAGGAAGACTTTCGAGAATTTCCAGAAGTTCATATCCGGTATTGTCAAATTCTTCATGAACATGGACGACATACTGAGGCTCATATGGTTGGATCTGATAATCCAGCTACAGCCGGAGTACAAGACTGTACTGACTGAGGTACTAAGGCCGAAAATAAAGAAGGTACTTGAGGAGCTGGAGGTGATCGAGTGACATCGATAAGCAAGAGGGATCTTGAGAAGGTACTTGAGGAGAAGCTCACGGGGATTTGGCAGAGGGGTGGTGTTGGAAGGGAATCACTTAGGGAACTCGACGACTTGTGGCTTGGAGAGGTAGAACCACCAAATGGGATTGATGAGTTATGGGGGTTTCAGGTTTTTAGGGATCCCAGCGGGGAATGGCTCTGCACGTTCGGGGATAAGGAGGGGAATGCATACGTAGCGGATTTCGATGAGAAGGACTTTGTAGTAGCGAATCCAAGGAAACTCCCAGTACCTTATGGACCATGCTCAATCATCTACGAGCACAACAACAGGAACTGGCTTATGCTATCCATAGCCGCTGGAAGATACCACTTGTACAGGGTTTCGAGGGACTTCTCAACCGTACTGGAGTCCTATTCACCCCTAACCGCAACATACCCCGACGGCACGGTAAAGGAGATACCTACTGGTGGGACTGGCCAACTCCTCTGGTTCAAAAGCGACAGGTTACTCCTTGTCGGGGACGAAGGTAGTTTGGGTACAGCCGTGATAATAGGAGACCCATCTGATTTATCCAAGGGATTCACAGTCAAGCCGAACCCTCTGATATACGATGCATCCGAATACATCATACGTCACGGGGAGGCTGGGCATGGGTACGCTCCCGATGGGGTTGGGACACCAGCTATGATCGGCGACTTCCTAGTCTTCCCGCAGAACATACACGGAACACAGTTTGGCGGAACATGCCTTCTGTACGGCTACTGGGATGAGGCTAAGGAGACCCTTGTGGGGGGTTTCGTCCCAGAGGTATTCCTCGGATACCAGGTGTGCGGTAAAGTCTCCGAGGTCGGCAGTAGGAAGGTGACCCAGTTCCTGAGTATAAGGCATCATGTAATGGCGGTAGTGGAAGAGTACTATAATGAAAGTGTGGACGAACACCACCGGGTATACCTCCTTAGGATTCCATGGTGGATGCTCTCGATGAGGGACAAGACCATCATCTGGACTCTGTGGCACGAGCAGGACATAGATGCGGACGAGACTAGCCCCGCCATGCCAGGTTTCGGGAGGAAGACCATACACTTCACCTCGGACACGTCTGGGGACTTAACCGTCTACCTAGATGCCGTGGGCAACAACGACTGGAAGGAGTTGCTCACCCTGACTGGGGTCACTAGTGCCCTAGAGCAGACCCTACACTCCGGTCTGAGGATGAGGTTAGGGTTCTCGACAGCCGCCAAAGTTTCAGCTTATGTAGTGTGTGAGCCATGAAGAGCCTACCCTTTAGTGTGTATGAAAGACTGCCTAAGCGGATGCCTTACAGCCTAGGGTTCAGTAGGTATGCCTTGGACTTTAACGGTACAAACGCCTACGTGAATATACCCGACGACCCGAGCTTACGGCTGACTGGTAATGCAACGTGGATATTCTGGACGTTTATAAGGAGCCTAGATGTAGAAGAGGACATCCTGTTTAAACACTACAACTACGAGTTTGAGATCCTCTTCAGACCAGACGGTCAGGTTAGGTTGAATCACGGCGACGGAACCTACGAAACAGTTATAGTGGCACCATCGGGTAGCATCGATTTGAACGTGTGGACATGCTGGGCTATTACAAGGGATATTTCCTCAAAACTCGCATACTGCTATAAGAATGGTGTTCTGATGAACCCAGGCGGGAGTTCCTTCACGAAGACCCCTGTCTCTAGTACGCATTCAGTTCTAATTGGACGGGGGGAGACTGCACGTTACCTTGATGGCCTCATCCCATTAGTCCTCATGTACAACCGAGTCCTAAGTCAAGAAGAAATCCTGTACATCATGCTGAACTACCACAATCCGATCAGAGACGGCTTAGTCTTGTGGCTTCCATTCGAGGAGGGGAGGGGAACCACAGTATACGATAAGAGCGGGAATAACAATAATGGCACGATCTATAACGCAACATGGAAAAAACTGAAAATGTGGGAACTTAGGAGTAGTGTAGGGCTATAGAAAACTTAAAAGATATAGAAAAGTATAATTGTATAGGAGCGTGATACCGTGTCGTACGATTTCCTAGTCTGGAGGAGTTTCCCATCCAGTAGGAGACATGACTACTCCGAGGGTAGGAGTGGTTGGCTCTGGGATCACCTACCCGCCGTCATACCTGTAAAGCCCGGAAGCACCATAACGACTAGGGTCTACGTCAAGCAACAGGATGTGAAGTACACACAAAGCCACATACCAGTATGGATATGGAATGGTGAGGAGTGGGTTAGGTGGAGGGAGCTGCTGAAACCTTTGCCGATCGGGACATTTGATTGGAGGGAGTTCGTCGACACATGGATTGTTCCAGAGGAAGCCCAGGCCATAAAAATAGCACTAGCTGGTGGCGCTGGAGGAGTAACCTGGTGGGACGACCTCAGGATCTACATGGACGGTGAGCTTATCTACGCTAACGACTTCACAAACTGGAACCCATACATAGGCGCTGGACTGGGAGCAGTACTGACCGGGATATTGACACAACTGGTAACTGGGAAACCGGAGTACTCCATAGGAGCTGGATTACTGGGTGGGTTGGGGGGAGCAGTAGCAGGATACTACTTTAGTGAGCAGGTATGAGTGAGTGGTGGGTAAAAGAGCTGGAGAACCTGAAGAAGTGGATATGGCCAAAGCTAGAGTGGACTGCAATAATGTTGGGAATGTTAGGTCTTACATACGTAGCTATCACTCTGATACTTGGAGCTATGGGTGGTTCTTCTCCTCAAGGTAGAGGATATCTGTACAAAACACCCCCTGAGAAGTGCTATTGCCAAGAGTGTGGCGCAGAAATAGACATGAGGAAGTATGGATTGTACGGTAAGCACTGTAGGGAGATAGAAGTATGCCCAGTGTGTGGCGCTGGAGGTCATCCACTATGGAGGAAAAGAATAAGCTGAAGAAGAGGGGGAAGGAGTACAGGATCGAATGTCTCATTAGGGAGTTGATGATCAATCCGAGAGTCAAGAGAATTATTGTGGTCATAGAGTACAGGGAGAAATAGTTAAGTACTCTTTTTCGAGTTAAATATCGGTGATAAGATGAATCTGGCAGAGTGGGTTAGGGGAGGGAGACTAGTAGTTACAGTAGTAGTGGCACTATTCTTCGCCTTGATATCCTTGGGATTCACATGGCTCTGCTTCATAACGAACGTCTACGAGGGCATAGGACTGGGATTGTTAGTGGCATCCCTGTGCAGTCTCTACGGTTTCATAGCCTCTATAGTGCTGTTCGCTAAGGGTAAGGAGGAGGGAATATTCAAATGAACATCAAGTGGGTAGCGCTCATAATCTCGATAATAGTGGTAGTCAGTGGAGTACTATGCTATTTCGGGAAGATCACTGGAGACCAGTTCATGAACATAGTGATGTACATTCTAGGCCTTATCAGTGGTGGTGTGATAGTAAGCTCCTACATAATCTTTAAGCTTAAATCTCTGGAGGAATAGGTGATAACATGCTTACGGAACTAGAGAAGGCAATACTGGAATACTTGAAGAAGCAACCAAACGACTTCAAGTGGGTTCTTGGGAAGACTGTTTACACTAAGGAGACTACGATAGAGAAGTTCATGAAGGATGAGAAGTTCAGGAAGATGATCGTAGAGCAGGCAGTCCTACTGGCGATAGACCTATTCAGTAAGGGAGACTAGACCACATTCATAGGTGATTGACATGATTCTAGGCATAGCACCTAAATGGGACGAGGCAACAATTCACTCCTTTGACTGGTTCCTAGACTTGGTAGACCAGCTTAGAGAGGAGAAGTGGTACCTCCTGTTGGGCGAGGAGGCAACGAGAAGAAATGTGGAGAGAGCACTAAAGAAGTTGGAAGTGGATATAATCACCTTTTACGATCACGGGACGGAAAGCGGTCTTGTGGCTCAAGATGGGCACGAGTACTGTCTTGATAAGAAGAATCTGCACTTAGTGGCTGGTAAGGTGATATACACTCTAGCATGTCTAGCTGGGAAGGACTATGGTGTTGAGGCGTACAACAAGTACGACTGCATATTCTGGGGTTACAAGGAGGAGTTCGGGTTCACAATTGGAGATGATGAGGAACTCTTCAAGGAGTGTGCGAACTACGGTCTGATCTACAAGCTGAAGAACAAGAGCTCGTGGAAAGAGGCTTACGAGAAGACTAGGGAGAAGTTCAACGAAGCGATAAAGAAGGCTAAGTCGATTTGGTCTAAGATGTGGTTAAGACATGATAGGGACGCACTAGTGTGTTATGCACCAGACATGCCTCCACCTAAGCCGAAATGTCTACTGAGGAGGATAGCGATTAGGCTATTTGGAAGAGTGGGAAGGAAAATAAGGAGGATATTTGTTCTAGGAGTACTACTACAGTGGCTAGGTATTGGATTATGTGTTCACGACTTCATCAAGGAATGCCAAAAGATAAGCAATCCATATACTGTGCATGGTTTCTGGTGGGGTATAGGGTTCATCATAGTAGGATTCTTCATGCTGACATGGAACCATGTGAAGTGGTTGGCGGGAAAGTATGGCTGAGAAAAGAGTACTCACGGAGAGAGTATTCCACTTCATATTCGATATTCCAAAGATAGATTCCTTTTGGACATTCCTACTCAGGGGCTACATGGAGAGGCAGTGTTCGATAGAGGTTGGACTGTACAAGGTGTCTGGTACTGGTGTCTTTGAGATACCGTTTCTGAGGACTTACGAGCACCCAGCATTCCTCAAGAACTCCATAGGGTACTGGGAGGTACTGGGTATAAAAATTCCAGTCCCACTATTCGTGTTAGAGGTTAGCAGTGATAGAGTCAAGCTACTGCACTTACTAGGGGAGAGCTACTTCTTCTTTGTGGTAGTGGGTAGGTGAACTGGGGAATATTTTTTCCTCCCTTACTATTTCTAAGAACTCCTCGATATCAGAATCACTCATCTCGCTAGGATTGATCTCCATCTTCCATGTCTGCCCATTCCAAGTAATCCTCTTTACCTCTCTGAAGTCATCAATACTATACCTAGAGAGTATGTCGTATGCACAGTCAGTACACAGGATTAGGATGACATTCATCCA
>Ga0190308_1000161_pt1 | contig 22247 bp, 19 predicted proteins | sample 48700756_MG_FD_165050 | JGI IMG/M metagenome (GOLD analysis project Ga0190308, IMG submission 165050) | Hydrothermal vent sediment bacterial communities from Southern Trench, Guaymas Basin, Mexico - 4870-07-5-6_MG | ecosystem: Environmental > Aquatic > Marine > Hydrothermal vents > Sediment ...
GAGATTAGATTAAAGGTGTTTTTAATGATCAGAAAAAAAGGTTTATTGGTAGTATTGTTTTTGTTGATTTTTCCTTTAAATATTAGTTATGATGCTACTAGCGGTATTGAGATACGTGGGAGCGCGAACAATGTTAAGACATTATCAAATTATATGAAAGCTCTATTACTGGAAGATGTTTTTTGGGTGTATGCTGTTGAAAGTATTAATATATCAGGAGTAGAAATCCCTGCGGGAACATCTGCTATTGTTATTTCATTAAAGAATTATGATGATTCTCCTGTCTATAACATAACTGTTGATTTTAATGAACTTCTCATGATTGCTGAATGCAATGACACGGTTCAACAATATAATTCAACTATTCCTCCTGGTTACGCAGTTACATTTGTTTTTAAGGTCTCTTTAAGGGATAACGCTACAGCTTCTGAATATGATTTACCACTAAAGGTTAGCTATTTCAAAAACAATGATAATTATTGGTATTATCTGGTAGTACCGATATCCGTTTCTGGAGTACCAATCATTAAGATTAAAGCCTTTAATGTGTATGTAGATGGTTCAGGCATATATGATTTATTCTTTGAGGTTCAAAATATAGGTACTTCTCCCGCTAGAAGGGTCGTTGCTGCATTAATCTCTTCCCCACCATATGTAAACTCCTATGGGGACGATTGGAAATACTTGGGAATCATTCCAGCTAATAAGACAAAGACGTGCAGTTTCAAGATTTACGTATCAGAAATGCCAGTTAGTTCTATTCCTATTATAATCAATGTCTCTTTTATGGATCAAAGAACAAACAACTTTTATTCAATAACAGAAAGTGTTTTAGTTGTATATAATGAGACACCACATATAATTCTTACTTCATCAAGCTATATACCAACTTCTGTTTTTCCTGGAGATAAATTCGTTAAACTCTCTTTAACGATATCTAATCCCACAAGCAAAATGATTGAAAATGCTTCAGCTGAATTAGTATTGGGCAATGAGTTTAAAGCTAGTTACGCTATGTCTACTAAGATTTCAATCGGAACAATACTGCCGGGCCAAGTCACTAATCTAAACTTCTTTATCGACGTTAATGATGATGCTGAACCTGGATTAAAGAATTTATTTTTAATTGTACGTTTTAGCGGTGGAGTAAACACTTTTAAAGTACCAATAATAATAAAAGAGAAAGCTAAGTTTGTGATAACTAGCTATAGTCCAGAAACTTTACCGAGGGGCGGCAGAGGCATAGTTTTTAGGATCGGGTTAAAGAACGTCGGTAATGTAGATGCAGAGGCAATATATTTACAATTAATGGGCGGGACGATACTTAAAGGAGAAGTTGTTACTTACGTGGGCAAATTGATTTCTGGAGAGGAAACATGTATTTCTTTTACTGTAGAAGTATCAAATTCAGCTCCTTTAGGAGAAGTCTCATTAGATTTAAAGATTACTTGGACACAGGAGAATAGAGTTTTAAGCGAAATATCTAAGCTTTTTGTTGTAATTGTATCTGGTTCTCCAATTTCTTCAGTATATGGACTCACGCTAGGATTAATTTCATTGATTGCTGGAATCTTGTTAATTCCATTGATAAGAGAAATTAAGAAATTTATGAGGGGAGGTTAATTGGCACCATGGATTAAGAAATTGTCTATCGAATCTATTGTAGTTCTATTGTTTTTCACCGTCATCATTGCATCTAATACGAATATTTCCTGGAAATATTATAGGGATTATAATAGCTTTAGTGACTATCATTCTCCAGTACATACAAATATTACAAATTTATCGAGATCTACGACTACGGTTAGCAAGATTTTCAAATCAAATGAATTTCAAAACTCGAATAATTTGATCTATGAAAAAGGAAAGCTAAATGTTTCAATGACTTGGATTCTCGGTCCTGGAAATAAAACGAGCATCTTGGATTCAAAAGACAATATATTGGCTATAGGGACAAATTTGGGTGTTAATCTATATTACTTAAATGGAACTAGAATCAATTCTATTTACACGGGGGCTAATATTACTGCATTGAAAATAATAAATCCAAATTCTGGTTCTTCACCAGAATTAATTATTGGGACATCTAATGGCAGTGCTATTTGCTATACTATTCATGGCGAAGAAAAATTCTCTGCTTCATTAGAGAGCACTGTAATTCTTGTTAATTACACTAACGTATACTCCATCTACGAGAAAGCATTCGTAATAGTTACTAGAAAAACTATTAACGTATACTCAACAAATGGTAGCTTGATTCTGTATCAAACCGTGATTGGCGAGATTAATGTTGCTCTTACTAGTGACCTTGATGCAGATGGCTTGAATGAGATCATAGTTGGCTCTAATACTGGATCCATATACATAATTTATAGGGGAACCACTTTCACTAACACGTTCGATGGTTCAATAATCAGCTTGTACGCTAGTGACATAAATGGTGACAAAGATAAAGAGGTATTATGCGGCTCAAACAAAGGGGTAATACACATATTAGATTACAGAGGAAAATTAATCACTCAAAAATCAATCGCATCAAAAGCCTTGATCTCATTGCTAGCCAAGGATTTTGATAATGACAAATCAATTGAAATTGCTTCACTTGATCGTTCAGGCTTTTTATGCATCATGAATAGTTCTCTTCAAACTGAATGGCAGTATAATTTTTCTTCCGAAAGCTTAAAGTTATTAAGTGCTAGAATTAACTCAAGTCCTCCACCAGAATTAATTTTAGTTACCTTTAGCGAAATACATTGCCTCGGGTTTAATTCAAGTTCTAGCTCATGGGACTCTATATGGAACCACTCATCAAAATACAAAATTACTGACCTAGATTTAGTTAACATAGATATCGATGGTTATGATGAAATAATTTATGGTGGTTTATCATGCTATGTAGTTATTCTAAAGAATGATTCAAGTCTGCTCAGATTGATAACTTATACTGTGAATGGTGAAAAAATTTTATCTGATGACTTAGATGATGATGGTAATCCAGAAACGATAATTACTGATACTATGGGAGTTCTATTCCTGTTTAATGATAGTGGATATTTAATCTTCAATTACAGCATTGGAGTAAAATCACGATTGATTTTAGTAGGAGATATCAATGATGATGGAACCAAAGATATAATTCTTGCACTAGAAAATAATACTATTCTAGCTTTCAATATGAATGGAACACTTATTTTAAATTACTCTATTAGTTCTGATCTCCACGATGCAGTTATTTTTGATCCTGATGACGATAATTTATTAGAGATTGCAGTTGCTACTAGTGATGGTGTTTACATAATTAATTCGTCTGGGAAACTAGAGACAAAAATACTTGAAAATACAAATGTTACATGCATCTCTTTTGGAGATTTATACTCTCTCGGCCATGATTCTCTTACTGCTGGTTTATCAAATGGTTCAATCATTAGCTATGATTTGCCAACTAGTACCATCCAGAAATTTGATTTCAACTATGGTGCTGTGAGCGATATTATTGTTGATAAATTTGGTTTTAGCTCTGACAATATTTTATTCTCTACGTATTGGGGCTACATGGTTATGATGAATACTAGTAAAATCCTTTGGGAATTAAGTAATAAACATGGAATATCTTCAATAGGGCATATGCCTCGAAATTCAGAAATCATTGCGAATTACCTTTATGGAGTATTATTAGTTCATTATAATGGCTCAGTCTCATTAAATATGACTTTAGATAATTTGATCACTGATACATCTCATGGAGATGTTATTGGGAACTATTCAGAAGAACTAGTTATTCTAACCGCAGATAATATAATTGAGGTTTATGACTATCGTGGAAAAAACCTTAAAGTTTTGAACATATCTATAACTCAACCCACTAAAATAGAGTGTTATGATGATGATCACGATTTTGTTAAGGAAATAAAAATAATATCACTTAATGGTATCTTGTTAGTTGATTCTATCCCTCAGATTCAAATAATTAACCCTGCCAACAATACGATAACTAACTCCTCAAATATATTGATCCAATGGGTTTACCAGGGTTTCTCTCCACTACTATACGAGATTTACCTTAATTCAATCTTAATTAAGAGTGTTGACTCCTCCTACCAAGTGACTAATATATCAGTACCTAGCGATGGTTCTTGGAGAATTCGATTAAAGGCGATACCAAGAGCTGGGGAAAGTCTAAAAACTAGTTTATCGATTTTAGTAGATACACACAGCCCATTTCTCAGTATTTTAGGCCCGAGAAATGATAGTTATATTAGTAATAGAACAGTTGTTGTGAAGTGGGAAGCTAGTGATGACTTAAGTGGGATAAACTATTCAGAAATAAAATTGGATGATGATGAATGGATATATGTAGGTAATAACCAATCTTTTACATTTAAGAACTTGAGTTATGGTTCACATCAGATCAAAATTCGAACAATAGATAATGCCGGTAATATGAACATTACTAATATAGTAATTCATATAGATGACGTCCCTCCAACTACATTAATTAAAACACCAATTAATAACACTTATCTTAATCACTCAACAATCAATATTGAGTGGGGATATAATGAAGATAACTTAGACACATTTAAGCTCTATATAGACGGCAACTTAGTCTACAATGGCACAGATACTAACTATACAGTAAGTGGCTTAAAAGACGGGAATCACTCAATTGTTTTGATATGCATAGATCTCGCTAAAAATTCCGCTGAAGAAGTTATATTTGTGACCATAGACACAGTAGCACCGAGCATCAAGATAGTTTCCCCAAGCAATAAAACATATACTAATGAGAGCTTAATGAAAATCAAACTTGAAATCAATGATACAAATCTTGATAAGATCATATTAAGCTTGAATGGAAGCAAATACATTGATTACGGTCTCAACAAAACAATTGGGGTATCTTTCGATGAGGAAGGATATTATATTCTGACAATATTTGCTTACGATAAGGCACTTAATATGAATAGCACAAAGCTAATCGCTTTAGTTGATTTCACTGAACCAGTTATTCTTGTAGATTACCCCTTAAACAACACCTACCTAAATATTTCTAGCTTTATAGTTAAATGGCGCGGTTATGATAATCTTAGTGGAATAAAGAGTTACGAAATTATTGTTGATTCTGAGGCCTTCATTAATGTTGGTTCTAGTACAGAATTTGAAGTCACGGGGCTAAATGATGGGTTTCACACCATAAGAATAAGAGCAATAGATAAATCTGGTAATTCTGTTTGCGTCAAAATTGTGGTAATTGTTGATAATGTAAATCCCATCGTCGAGATATTATCTCCATCAAATGGCACAATAACTAACTCTTCCCTGATTACTGTCGAAATTGATTTCATTGAACAAAATACGAAATATATAGCCTTATTTATTAATGATAGCTTCCAAGGTTACATTGAGAATAATTCATGTCTTATCAAACTGTCTGAAGATGGATATTATGCAATTAGAATTAAAATAGTGGATTTAGCTGGAAATAGCGACGAAACTAAGATAATTATTCTATATGACAATACTCCTCCTATCCTGTTAATACCGGAATATTTCAATAACACAGTTTTAACTAATTCATCTATCATTATAAAATGGCATGGGATTGATAATTTGAGCGGTATTACACGTTATTTGATATCGATAGATAATGGAACTTTCATAGATATTGGTTTAAATGAGTGGTATCTTGTTGATCTAAGCGATTTATCTGTTGGCAAACATGTAATAGAAATAAAAGCAATTGACCTCGCTGGGAACTCTATAGCAAAGATCATTTACTTCTATAAAGAAATAACTGTAAAACCTAAGGAAGAGTTTCCTCTAACTCAAGTAATTATAGCTACAGTTATATTAACTTTCCTAGCGGCTATTGATGCATATGTATTATTCATTAGGAGGAAAAATCAAAACAATCAGTAAAATTTAACCTCAAATGCATTAACACCATATTTTTTCTTAACTATGTCTCCTATTTCTAAAATTAATTTTTTAATGTTTCTTGATTTACTTAGCATTTCATCAACAGTATTTTTCGTAACAATCTCATATAACCATGCTAATTTATTTTCACGGCCTCTCAATATTCTACCTACTCTTTGGATTAATTCTCTTTCTTGCTTCGATCCTCCTGCAATAATAGCTACTGATGCATCACCAACATCAACACCCTCCTCGCCTTTTTTTATAAGAATTAGACATCTGATTATTCCATTTTGGAATGATTTTATGATTTTATTTTCCTTGGTCTTACTTGTTTTTGACGTCAACAAAGCAGTTGGAACTATAGATTTTAATTCCTTTTCTATTTGTTCGGCAAATTTAATGCTACCTGAGAAAACAAATATTTTTTCTTCCTTATGTTTTTTCACAATATCTTTTATCACTTTAATTTTAACTGGGTTATCCCTAGCAATCTCAATTAGTTTATTCAAGTATTTCCTTTTCTCAAATTCCGTTTTTGAGCGATACATTAACCTTTCAATCTGCCTATACTTAAGTAACAGTGCTGCTGGTAGATCTACATATATTTTCCTAACCGCTAAAGGTGCAAGAATACCTTTTTCAACAAGTTCCCTGAGGCCAGTTTGATAAACAATATCCCCCACTAGTTTAAATAAGAGAACTTCATTCCTATCCCTCCTCTTTGGTGTAGCGGACAGTGCCATTCTATATATAGCCCTAAGATACAGAGCTATGTTCTTAAACGTTCTCGCTGGAACATGATGAGCCTCATCAAATATCGCTAGTGGAAATTTATCTACAATTTCTTCGATGTATTTATAAGCGGATTGATACGTAGATACTGTAATATCTCTAAGCTTTTTCTCACCACCACCAAGTATTCCAATCATCCCTTTCGGTATACCCAGAAAAAATGAAATTCTATCTCTCCACTGCATCAATAGCCATTTATTAGGCACTAAAATTATAGCTGGTAATTTTAATTCTGCTATTGCTGCTAGCGCTACATGTGTTTTACCTCCCCCAGTGGGTATTACTACTGTCCCTCTCTTATTAGCTAAAATCCATGACTCTAAGGCCTCTTTTTGGTGGCTCATCAATTTTATTTGTGGATTAATCATCTCCGCTTTCTTTAGCATTAATCCATAAGTGACCTCTGCTTCTAATCCGTATCTCTTTAATATACTTTCAACTAGACCGATGGCATATGATGGAAGAATTATTTTTACATAACCATTTTTAATTATCTTTTTACATAATCTGTAAACTCTTTCCTTAAATCCTCCAGTTGCATCTTCCAAGAATAATCTGATTTCTCCTAATTTCATTAATTCTTCTTCAAGTAAATTATTTTTGATATTACCTAATTCTATTATGATTTTCCTAGTGCTTATTGGATATACCTTAATCCTGCTTTTCATTTTACTTAAATCAATAGATTTCACGATACTTAACATTTCTTTTGGCAATAATCTTAGAATTATATCTTTTTCTGCTTTAAGAACTTCCGCTGGGAAAAAAAGATAAGGTATACTGATCTCTCCGTAGTGTTCTAGATTCATTTTTTTATATCTAATTGAACCATTTATTTTTTTGCTTTGTAGCTTATCTAGCAATAAATAGGGATCCCTATTTATTGGTAATATACCTATTTCGTTCTCCTCGACAATGTATTTAGGTATTTTATCTAGGAGATTCTTTAACTCTTTCTCGATTTCTAATGCATAAATTGGGTCAATATTCTTGATTCTCGTAATGAGGTCACTTACTAATCGAACATTAACTATGATCCTCCAATTTAATATCCACTTCTTATCCTCAGGGGACCATTTAGCGAATTTCTTTAATACCTTCGCTATCTCTTTGATATCCTCCCATGGAATATCCCTTTTGGATTCTAGTACTAAGTTTCCTATTTGGATAGCGTGCTTCGGCATTTTTATAACCAATCTTTTTACGTTAATTCTTTGATCATTTAAGCCTAAACACTTTATTAAAATTTGTAATGAAAAATTACTCATTACCATGTATGCATTAAAGTAAGTGATTAAAGGGAAATAAATTGAGCTACAAGATAAAGATCATTGTAAAAGATATAAGGGGGCATTGCCCCATATATAAGGTCGGAGATGAAATCATTTTCGATGGATTTTATATAGATTCTTCAAAGAGCGCACCAGTATGCATTCACGCTTTTTTATCAATGGCCTCAATTATTTATGCTGCTTCACATGGTGTAAGTTTAAAAGACCTTGGTATTGGAGAAAGCGATGATAGCGGCTTCTTAACATGCCCTGACCCTGGCCCTCCATATACTAGTGGGGGTTCAGTATTATTTATAATTGAGAGAACTAGCTCTGATTAATCAATTTTTTAAGGATTTCTAATAGCTCTTCTTTTTCCATTCTAGGTAAACTAGATCTCTCTATTACTTTAACTATTTTTTCTTTATTAAAATTCAACATGATCATTGTTTTTAATAGTGTTTTAAATTGATTTGATTATCTCTTTTCCACCATAAATACTATTTGATAGATCACTGAAGAACTCCACTATAATTGTTGAATCTATTTTATCAGCGATAGTATTCAGTAGATCTATAGTTGCTTTGATTATTGTTATCCTGGGATTTCTAGCGACTTGCTTAAGAATTAAGTAAATCTCTTCCTCAGTAAATTTATCTAAGTTATTTTTTATCGATAGCAATGCAAATTTTATTCCTCTAGTCCATTTGCTTTTTATGAGTATCCAGATGGCATCCTTATATTCTTTTTCAGCGATATTGTTAATATTTTCTATTATTGCGTTACAAACAGCTTTTCTAATGGAACTATTTGGATTTTTTACTAATCTCTTAAGGGGTTTAATTGTGTTGATTATATTATCGCTTAGAAGCAAAGAGTAAGCAAGTGCTATAGTTTCTTTAATTATGTTATTACTATTGCTTATAAAATAGTTTATGAAATCTATTAATTCTTTTTTATTACATGTTTTTATTGCATAATGCTTTATGATTAACGCTACATCTCCCTGAATGCTCTTACCTCCTTTTATCAATAATTTTTTTTAGCGCAATCATTAGTTCTTTTCTACTGAATTTTCCGAAATTTTTCTCTATTATCTTTAGAATTGTCAGTAAGTCTTTATTTTCATTGGCAGAATCAATATAAGCATTTATTTTATTAGGAGTAAAAAATTTTGGAGGGTAAATTTTACTTCCTTCTTCTACCATCTCGATCCAATCATTAGTTATGTTCGTAAATACGCTTCTCTTAGCATTCTGAGATAATCAATAACTAGGTTTTTCTCTACTTCACCATTCTTAAGTTTCTCTACAACCCTAGCAATAGCATATCTCGGGAAAACATATGCCACTGTTGGATCACTAAAGAGGTAATAAGAGTCTTCATATTTGTCGATTATATCATGTGTCCTAAGCTCTTCAATAACATCGCCCCAGCCAAGAGAATTAGCCTCTTGAACAGAAATAATCCCTCTTTTTCTAAATTCTAATATTACTTTGTATTTATTAGCATCCCCTAGTATCTTCGGCAATATCTCTTTGTCATTAATCCAGTCATTTTCATAGTATCTCTTAGCGAAAACTTCCCATTTATCTTTTAAAGCCGGTATGTCCTTCGAAATTTTATCAAACAGTTCTGGTTTCCTCCTATGGAACAATATATCTTTTAGAAGATAAACTCTCTCCACCAGAGCTTTTTCATCATATTTTGTCGAGAAAATGTTAAGAGCTTCTAAAGTATGAACATACGTAATTATAACATCCTTTAATAAGGTTGGGAACTCAGTCTTCATCTTTAAGACAACATCGTCTATTGTAGCTATTCCCTCTTCAACAAGAATTTCCAATAACTTATAGCTCTCAATATCTTGAAAAACATCTCCCAATCTTTGTTCAAGCGTCATCGATGGGTAATTAAGTAACCAAGACCATATCTCCCCCCATTTTTCCTCACTATCAATAGTTACTTCACCAAGCTTAAAAGTTTTGAGAGCAAGCCTAACTAATCCACCTCTATATTCTTCAGGCTTTTCTCCTGGACTTAATATTACTCCAAAAATCTGATTTAGTTCTTCTCCAGAATAGTAGGCTACAACATCAAGCCTAGAGGCCCCAACTGTTTTAAATGTATAGAAACCCTCTTTTCTCTCTTCCTCATGAAGCAATAATGAACCAAATATTTCTATTAATTCATCTCTAGTTATCATTGCCTCTGATGGGTACATTCCAAGAATATCAGGACCAAGTCGAGGATCCCATCTCATTAAAAATATTCCCTCTGGCATGATTATTTCACCAAATAACGATTTGTGAGATTAAAAAAAATACTCTAAATACCTTAACGTAATAATAGTATATAAATAATAATATTAGTTAACATTTTGATGAAAGCAATATATCACTATACTAAAATTAAATAAAAGTCTTAGGTGTCCAGACTGAGCATTGAAGAAAAAATAATAAATATATTGAAAAAATATCAATGGGGCTTGACCGCTAAGGAAATATCAGAGAAAATAGGAATAAGCAGGATAACTGTTTCAAAATACCTTGGCCAATTAAAGGCATCTGGGATTTTATCTGAAAGGAGGGTTGGGGCATATAGAGTCTGGTATATAAAAGATTTAGCTGAGAAGACACGCAAAATTTTACCAAAAAAAATTATTAGTTCAATAGGTAGGGCCTTTTTGAAAGTGTTTGGAGAGCAAGCATATAATATCGCGGAAGACGTAGGTTTAGCTATAATAGATGAAGTATATGAACTAATAGCTCCTCTGAGAGACTCATCTGAAGAGAATATATTTACTATTGTAGCGGATCTCGTTTCCACATTATCCGAAGGCGTGAAAGCTGAAGCTATTAAATTAAGAGGTGGTCGAGGCATATTTCGAGTTTATGTGGAGAACCATGTTTTAGATTCCGATATTATTAAGCTTTTAGCCAGCTTATTTAAAGGCACTATCCTTGGTATTTTTAAAAGAATAGTTATTAAAAATGTGCAATGCAAAGAAATCATAATTAATCGAGTTAAAAATGGATTTGAGATTATTCTTGAAGTAGAGGTATTATAAGCTTGAATTGAGGAGATAATACTCATGAATGAATGCTTCGTTATACGTATATGGAGAAGAGCTGGAATAGATCTATTTAAGATATGGCTTGTATATAGTGCTGAAAATGAGGAATTAACTCTAAGTGAAAATGTAGATAAATTACTAAATTTCGTTATCAACGAGATCATACCTCAGTTAAATAATAAGTTATGGTCAAAGATCGCTGAAAAATTTGGGGAAGATATTCAGAATGAATTAAAGTCCCTGGAGGATGAAATTATATTATATGGCGATTATGACTCTAACCTGGAACCAATCATTGCTTATGAATATTTATGGTGGGAGATCCTGGCTGGATCATTCACGCAACTTCCTAGCAGGATCGAGGAGTTACTTGAATCTGATAATTTTAAAGAAAAAGGTGTTTTTGGTAATTTGCTGAAACGTGGTTTGGTTACTGTTGAGCACGATAAATACCCAGTTAAGCTTCATTATGGAATATATGTCACTAAAACAAATGAGTGTCTTAGTGAAATTGCATGAATATGTTTAACACTTAAAACGCTGATTAATAGCTTTTCTTCGTTAGATTTTAGTTATGAGATTGGTGGGCAATTATGAATAAATCTGAATATAATATATTGGTTGCAGGAGTAGGTGGTTTAGGGATATTAACAGCCACTTCAATAATTGCAGAAGCTGCATTAATAGAAGGAAAAAAAGCTATAATGAGTGAAATACATGGATTATCTCAAAGATATGGAAGAGTAATTGCAACGCTCCGTATTGGGAACGTGCACTCACCCTTAATAAAACATGGTGATGCTGATTTAATAATTGGCCTAGAACCCATTGAAGCTCTAAGAAACATATTAATGCTAAAGAAAAACGGTTACTTAATCCTGAATTTAAATCCTATACCTCCACCATCATCAACAGCAGGACTTGAGGAATACCCGCCACTAGATACAGTTATAGAAGCATTAAAGAAAGTTACCACAAATTTAATAGAGATAAATGCGCTAGAAAAAGCTAACGAGCTAGGTGCTCCCATATTACAGAATACTATACTTGTTGGCGCCGCATTTAAAATCCCTGGTTTTCCATTATCTGTTGAGTCTGGTAGGAAAGCTATAAGACAAATATTCAGTGGCAGAGACCCCAAAATTATTGACCTAAATTTGAAGGCATTTGATGAAGGCACAAGAATAATGGAGAATAAATAATGCATTTGAAGGCGTATCTAAAAGGTATTTGGTGTCAGTCAAATGGTTATTGGCGTCTCTTCCATATTATTATTCCACCAACGGACAATTAGTAATCTCATAAACTACCTTATGGAACTAAACTTGAGCTACTTAGACTTATTTTTAATACCTCCTTACCTTTCAACACACAATATAGAAAACATAGTGAATGAAATTAAGGATACTATTCATAATATTAAATTCACTATAAGAGCACCAAGTTTCTCAGAAAACTTAGCTAGTATACTCAGCAGTATAAGAGATGTAACAATTAAGGAATATATTGAAACTATTGAAATAGCTCATAGGTTAAGTCTAGACGGTGTAATAATTAAGCCTGGCATGATGTTTCATACAGAGAAAAAATGCAAAGCAGATATAATGAAAATTTTTGAAGAGAATCTAAGGAAACTTACTGAATTGGCTTCTCATTATGGAGTGAAATTATTTCTCGAAAATTACTACTATCCCTACGAGATTCTAAGAAGAGCTGAAAGCTTTTCATATATGTATGAGTTGATAAAGGATTATGAAAATGTTGGTTTCGCTTTGAATATACCACATTTACTAGAATCAAGGAGTTCAGTAGATTTCTTAATAAGGAATTGCAATGATAAGGTACTTAGCAAAATAAAATTGATTTACCTTGGATTAAGACCATCACCATGGGAAAAAAGCGAATACATTCAATCAATAACTCATAGTTACTATGAATTTATAAAATTACGAAAAAAAATAAAGCCAGAGTATATTGTCGCGGCTTCGATCGATCCCACTGTTACTAAATTGCTGATTGATTATTTGAGGGAATCAGCATGAGATTTCTTTATGGTTTATCGACATCACTTGCAGACGATTACAAAAATGCCGCTGTTGAAACAATAATGTTTGCTATTGAGCACAATTTCAATGTCGTCGAAATATTTTGCGAGACACCTGACGTCTTACCAGATAAAATCAATCAGAGTAGAATATTAGAAATAAACAAATTAGCTAGAGAGAACAACTTAAGAATACAAATTCATGCACCGTTTCATAGCTTAAATTTAGCGAGCTTTAATAGTAGAATACGAAAAGCATCTATAGAGATAATTAAGGATACAATTATCTTAGCTAATAAGCTGAGAGCACCTATTGTTACATTTCATTTAGGATTATGCTTCTTACCCTGCCAGATAGATAGAGAAAGCGCTTTAAAATTGTTGGTAGAATCTCTGGGAGAGATCATAGAATTCGCCAAAGAATATGATATTATCTTAGCTATGGAAAATAGAGGGGGGAAACTTGATATAGGCCGTCTAGAAGACTTACTATATGTGTTAGATGAGATATCTGATGAAAAACTTAAAGTTACATTCGATGTAGTTCAAGCAAACGCTGTTGGAGATCCATTAGAATATTATGAATCTCTCAAGAGATCTATTGTGAATATACATGTTAGTGATTCTCCGCGAGGTAAAAGTCTACTTCTAGCTGTTGGAGAAGGAGAAATAAACTACAGGGAATTAGTAACTAGATTAATTAGAGATAAAATTCCTGCCCCACTAATCTTTGAGGTATCTAACAAAGATAAAGCCATTAAAAGCCGTCATGTATTAGAAAGATATATCAGTGATTTAATTAGTGAGTAGTTTTGAGAGTAGGTATCTCCTCCCTAGTAGCATTTAAAGAAGACATTGAAAATGTCATGTTTTTTGCTCAAAATAACGGGTTCAGCCATGTTAATATTTTTGTTTCAGAACCTCATTTCTCCTTATTTAAGGATAGAACCTATTTCAAACAATTACGAAGACTCGCCCAGAATTTAGGTTTATTAATAAGCTTAAAGGCACCCGCTTTTACACAGAACTTATCTTCTATAGATAATGATATAGGAAGAATAGCAGTAAAGTATTATGAGAGAATTATAAATATTGCTAGCATATTAGATTCAGATAAAGTGATAATAAGAGCGGGCATGGTTTTCTATCCTGAAAAATTACATCCTAAAGAAACTTTCCAAGTCACAATTAGTAGACTAATACACATTCTTGAGAAAGCAAAAGACAATGGAATAAAATTACTCATTGAAAATTATCCCTATGACTTCGACATGATTAGGGATATAGATGATATGCTGTTGATTAAAAAATACTTGAGAAAAATAGCATTTGCTTTTAATATCCCCCACTTATTTGCTTTAAAGAGAAAGAATTTTGATATTAACAAAATTAATTATGTTGATGTTGATTGCTTTATTATGGGTCCTCCTCCATCGCCATATCACGTGCCATATAATATTAGAGAACTAGAGAATGTAATTGCTTTGTACTATGATGTTGTTAAAATTAGGAGAAAAGAATTGATTCTCGCAAGTGTTAGAAAGGACTTGATATTAAGAATAAAGAGCTTGATTAGTGAGAAATAATGAATTACATAATAGGTGTATCTACATCGGTGTTTCCTAGTCTAGATATTGACCTTTTAGAGGTTATAGAGAAAATTTTCATGCATGGATTTAATTCTGTTGAGATTATTTGTTCTTACCCCAAATTCAAACCTTCGCAAATAGATAAAAATTTAAGAGAAAGAATAAGAAAATTAGCAGCTCAATTAAACATAAAACTACTACTACATGCACCATTTTATAGCATTAATATTGCTGATCATAACAGAGAGATTAGGGAATTCTCTGTTAGAGAGATTATCGATACAATTATTCTAGGTCATGATATAGAAGCCAGTATTGTGACAGTTCACGCTGGATTATGCTTTCTACCATGTAAATTAATGTATAGAGAAACAATGAGGATACTTATGGATAGCCTATCACTTATCGTTGAAACTGCAGAAAATGTAGACATCAAACTGGCTTTAGAAATTCGTGCTAGTGAATTTGATATAGGAAAACCATTAGAATTATTATACATTATTAGTGAAATAAATAGCAAGCATTTAGGCATCACTTTCGATACTGTTCAAGCACAATTACTTGGCGATCCTATCAAGGTTTATTCTTTAGTAAAAAAATATTGCTTAAATATTCACGTCCGGGATTCAAGAAAAGGGATGGAAGAGATGCTAGCTATAGGTGAGGGAGATATAGGTTTTAGTAGCTTATTAACTGAAATGAAAAATAATGGTTTTAATGGTCCCTTTATACTCGAAATGAATAACTTAGAACGCGCAATAAAAAGCAAAAAAGAAATATTGAAATTATTATCATAAGATATGTCTAGTCTTTAGCTTTGTGCTGTCTACCTATATTGATTCCGCCTACCATAGCGTCCTCTAGGATAATAACCCTTCCTCATAGTAACTTTCTCTTCAGATAAATTTTTCTCTCGATTAACTTCTTCCTCAGATATCTCTTCTGAACTTTTCTCTATTTCGCCATACTTACCCACGTTTAATCTCATTGAACCTTTAAATACTGTTACGAACGCGTTCTTGAAATCATAAGTGCCTCCTACCTCAACTGCTTCTATCTTATCATCCCATAGAGTGAGAAGAATTGTACCTGTTTCATCTCCTATTAGAGCTTCCGCTAATCTTCTCTGCTCACCAGATTTCTTAGAAATAACTTCCTTACTCTCACCAATCTCTAAAATGCGTGCTCTTAAATTTATTCTTCTCGAAGTGGGCTTTAAATTCGCGATTTTAATAGTTTTTATTCCTTCCACGATTTATTACCTCGAATGCATCACGAACCCAGTTGACTGGGTATCCTTCCAATAAATGGAAGGATAAAAAAAGAGAGAAAAGAAATCATATAAAAAATTAACGTTATTTTTCATACCTTATAATTGCATTAACTGGGCAAATCTGCATACATACTCCGCATGATAAACATATATCGTCCCTGATATAGGGTTTCTTCTTCTCCTTATCATATAGGATAGCTGGACAATTAAAGATCTTATAACATATACCGCAATCTACGCATTTTTCTGGTAATATCTCGTATCTACCACCCATACCAGCGTATCCATAAAGCCTTCTTTCTGTCAATGCGCACCAATGCCTATAGATAACTACTGCGATTTTCCCCTCCTTGTAGACTTTCCATGCTTCCTTAAATACTTCCTTAGCTTTTTTCCATTCTAAAACGGGATCTACCTCTGCTACAAAATCGGCACCTAATGATTTAACTAGTTCATATATTCTTATTACTTTTGATTTCTCCATACCCGCTCTGAAGCCTGTTGATGGATCTGGTTGGAATCCCGTCATTGCTGTTATTTGGTTATCTAGTACTACTAATATGAAGGGATGTCTATTATAAATTGCATTAATTAAACCTGGTATTCCCGCATGGAAGAAAGTTGAATCTCCTATAAATGCAACAACTGGTTGATCAGTAACCTCGCTAAGTCCGCAAGAAGTTCCTGTGCTAGACCCCATGCAAAGAAGTATATCTCCCATCAAATAGGGAGGCATTATTCCAAGTGTCATGCACCCTATATCTGTAGGATATATTATATTTTTGGGATTCTCTTTAAGCTCTAGTAATGCCGCTTTGACTGCATAGTAGGATGCACGGTGAGGACAGCCAGGACATAATACAGGAGTCCTCTTCGGTATATTAACGCCTAAAACATTCGTAGGTGTATCGTAACTTGGTGGCTCAACCTTGCCAGAATCTAATCCAACTGCTATTTTTATGCCTTTCTCCACTATTTCTGGCCTTAGCTCGTATATTCTAGGTAGAATATTTTTCCCTAAAATCTTTACACTCAATTCATGAGACTTAGCTAAAGCTTTTATGTCATTTTCTAACACTGGGTCAACTTCCTCAACTATTAAAACTGTATCTAAATCTTCAAGGAATTTAACTATTTTATTCTCTGGTAATGGATATGAGAAACCTAGTTTCAATAGCTTAGTTGATATATTTAACTTCATTGCTTCCTCATAAGCATAATAATACGCTACTCCAGATGAAATTATGCCGAATCTCCCAGCAGGTACATCTCTTCCATCAAGAGATATTAATTGATTTAATTGACTCTCTTCTGCCAACTCTTTTGCTTTATCTAATCTCTGGATCAGTTTCTGATGGTTCCTTCTTGCATTAACAGGTACAACAACGAATCGTGATGGATCTTTATTAAACCACCCTTTTATATTCACTCTGCTCATCTCACCTAACGTGACGATGCCTCTAGCATGCGCTACTCTAGTTGTTGTTCGTATCATTACTGGATGACCCACTTTCTCAGATATTTCGTAGCCTTTAACTACCATGTCTTTTGCTTCTTGCGGATTTCCTGGCTCAAGCATTATTAGACCAAATAACCTTGCATAATACCTATTATCCTGCTCATTCTGGGAACTATGAGCATATGGATCATCAGCTGAAACAAAAACAAAACCAGTATTCGTACCTATGTAAGCTGAAGTAGCTATGGCATCAGCAGCTACATTTATTCCGACATGTTTCGCTGCGAAGAAACTTCTAACTCCCGATAAACTTGCTGTGAAAGCAGATTCATATGCTACTTTCTCGTTAGTTGAGTATTCGACATATATTCCTACTTGTTTAGAGACCCTAGCCAATGTATCAACTATTTCCGAGCTAGGTGTTCCTGGGTAAGTTGCAACGAAACCAACTCCAGCTTCTAATACTCCTCTAGCTATCGCCTCGTTTCCTAAAAGGAACTTTTTCTCTCCATTTTCGCCAAGTATTGTTGACATTACTTATCACCTGTTAAATTACAAGAAATTAGTTTAGAAATATTAATGTAAGGTATAGAAGCATAAAGTAGTTTTATTCCTGGTAATGCTTAATTCTCCCTATTAATTGTGCTAATGTATATCCACTATTAATTTCTGCTTTGACCTTATGTGTATCGTTAGTTATAATATAAAAACGCCATTTCTTGCCTCTAAATTTCACTGCTAGCCAAGCTATGGCTCTGATTTTTTCCTTTAACATCGCGTTAAGCCAAGCTACAATGTTATCGAAAGATTTTCTGTAATATGTCCTGCTAGGCTTACTTGAAACTTTTATTTCGAATCCGTGAAGAATGCCCTGAGTTATGGCAATTACATCTGGTAATGGTTGACCAATACCACTAACTGGGATTCTAGTTGCCCATATGTTAAGCTCTTTTAACTTATTGACCAGTTCTCTTTCCGCGTTATATCCTTTTTGCCTCCGCTTTGACATCCAACTCATTTTATCATCATCCTTTTTGCTGGAATATTATCAGTTATTTTTGTGGTTGGTTTTAAATCTCTCTTTCCTTCTCTTTAAATCAACTTTTTTAATAATCGCAATTCTTTGTCCTTAAACTTAAACTAAATTTACCTAACTAAATTTATATGAAAATATATTGGTGTCTAAATTGACTCAAACAGATCTTTTAGGTAGATTTCCACAGGTAATAATTGATATACATGAAGTTCGAAATACTCGGAGAGATACATCTGTTACGCTATTTATAGAGGAACTTAGGAGAAATAATATTCCTTATCGTGTGGAAAAGCTTGAAATAGGTGATATATTATTACCCTCGGGATACGCAATAGAACGAAAAACTGTTCAAGATTTTTGTAGAAGCTTATTTGGTACTTCGGAAGGAAGATTAAGATTAAAAGAGCAGATTGAGATTCTAGCGACAACTTACGAGAGACCCATTCTTTTGTTAGAAGGAGGCTTATCTTTGAGAATGGACCCCATTAATAAAGCGATTTATATTCCAGTTAGGAGATATAAAATCTCACGTAGATTATGGCATGTTACAGAAGAAGAAATTAGGATACATCCAAATCAATTTGAGGGGGCATTAAGAGAAATTGAGGCAAAAGGAATACAGGTAATTAAGAGTTTTGATGAATTTCATGGTGCTAAGATACTTATGGGATTGCTGATGAATGCCAAAAGGGAGGCTCGAGAGAAAAAAAGGAAGATTTATCCAATTGTGAGATCTAAACCCAAATTAAAAAGTTTACAAACGCAACAATTGTTTTTTTTGTCTGGATTACCAGGAATAAGTGTGATGAGAGCTAGGAAAATTTTAAGGATATATAAAACACCTTACAACGCTATAACTAAGGTTAAGAGATGGGATGTAGATGTCGAGGGTATTGGTCAGAAGACTCTTGATCAAGTAATAAAAGTATTATTTAGCGAATACAAAGAAAATCAAGAGAACTAGGTTTTTATTTTAAAATCGATATTCAATTCTCTTTTTAATATTGCTCGAGCAGCTATTATTCCTGTCGCGCTAGCTTGAGCAAGTCCCCTACTTATTCCAGCTCCATCTCCTATAGTAAATAAATTCTTGAGTTTACGTGTCTCCATTTCGGGAGTGACATCGACTCTAGATGAATAAAACTTTACTTCCGCTACATATAGTAAGGTGTGATCACTGTATAATCCCGGTGATAAGTTATCTAGAGCTTTGAGAGCCTCTAATATTCCTACTAAATGTCTATGCGGAAGTACATAACTTATATCTCCAGGTATAGCTGATTCCAATGTTGGTTCGACAATCGATTTAGCTAATCTCTCCCTAGTACTTCTTCTACCTCTTTTTAAGTCAGCTAGCCTTTGAATAATTACAGATCCACCGCTAAGGAGATTAGCTAGTCTAGCTATATGTTTTCCATAAGATATGGGATCTTTAAAAGGTTCAGTGAAATTTGAACTTATTAAAAGGGCAAAATTAGTATTATCACTTTTCTTACGCTCATATGCATGCCCATTCGTAGTTATTACGTCTTCGTATTTTTCTTTAATAACGTATCCCCGAGGATTAACACAAAATGTTCGTACTACATCATCGTATGTAGGTGAGTAGTATAAAAGTTTTGGCTCATACAGGATACTAGTTAATTCTTCCATCACTTCGTAATTCACTTCAACTCTTACACCTATATCAACTGGATTTATTTTAAGTGGAACCCCTAACCTTTTCATTTCTTTTGTGAGCCAAGAAGCCCCATATCTTCCTGGTGCAACTATTACGTATTTAGCATTGATCTTTTCTCCATTCTCGAGAACCACACCTTCAATAACACCATTTGAAGCAAGCAAGCTTTTTGCCTCTGTATGTAATCTAATATCAATAGAGGGCTCTAGTATTTTTTTGGCTCTCTCAAGCGCCTTTGGGGCATAGTCCGACCCTAGATGCCTTATTTTATAGGGGATTAGCTTTAAGTGATACTTTCTCGCTCTTGAAGCTAAGTCAGCTACGGCATCCTCATCGAACCTATAATATCCAGCTTCTGGAGCAAGCTCAGCCCATATCTTATCTACGTAGTTTATTAGCTTTTCGACCTCTTGCCAATTAAGTATACTGGTTAACCACCCACCAATATCTGGGCTAAGAGTTATTTTTCCATCGCTAAAGGCTCCTGCGCCTCCCCAACCGCTTAAGAAATCATTCTTTTTTCTTCGTTCTTGTAGGCTTCCTCCTTTCTCGATCATTAACACAGATAGCTTATCTTTAGAGAGCTTGGATAATTCAAGAGCCGCAAAAATTCCTGCTGGCCCTGACCCAATTATTACTACGTCATATTGATTTACCAAATCTCATCCATCTCCAACAGAAATGTTAATCATCCCAGAAATAGTATTCTAATCTATAATAAAAGATAAAAATGATTTAGTTCTTTGTTAAAGAAGTCAGTAAATATATCTTTAGAATAAAATTATAAAATGAAATTATATTTCATAAATACTGGTCCACTATTCAAACGCTCCCGACTCTTGCTCCCTTTGCTGCAGTAAACCTCTAATTTGGTCATTTTCTACAAGTTGTCTTAATAATTCCTCTGCTCTAATAATATATCTCTTACCAAATAAGTATTTATACAGTCCAGTTAGAATACTCGTGATCCCTACTCCTGAAAACAAACCAAATAAAATACTCATGTAGTCATTGCCTTCTTTATTCGCGTTAACAATATTTACTTTTTCAATTTTAATCAATATCATAGGTTCATCCTGCTCGGCGATCATGAAACTATAAGTTCCATTTAGGTATGTATGATCACCTATCTTAATAGTAATGTTATAAGAGGATGCGCTATATAGATATAGTTGATATGCCTCTAAGGGAGGTACAATGAGCAGTAGTGATTTAGAGATATTTGGCGGATTAATATAGACTTCAACAGATACATCACGTTCGTTAACTATTAGTAATTTTCCATACTCTAACATTATCTTTATATCCTTATTGTTAGTGATATTTGACCAGAGAACTCTATCCCAATAATCTTTTACTTTAATATCTAAGTAATTTGCTATAGTAGCTATTCTATCATCCCTTACAAGCGTCCCGTTCACATAGACTCTTAGTAAGGGATCATTAATTAAATCATCTGTGAACTTATTGATTATCCTAATCTTAAATACGTTAACCAATGAAAGTAAATAATCACTAATATTATCTATCTGGTCTAGCGAGATTAATATGCTACGAGAGATATTTAACTGCATGTCGTATAGATTAACCAGTATAGTTTCATTAAGGAAATTTATCTCTGAATTAAGTAATAATAATCCATTAGAGATATCTGCTACCATGTTACTTAGAGTCGTATTTATTGTCAAAATATAGTCATCTAGATCTATTGTTATATTACCTATAGAGGAATTTATTGAAATAAGCTTCTCATTGATATCAAGTATTGTTGTGTATATTTTGGATTTCTCAAAATCGAAAATCTCACTTATGTTTCTTATTAACATATCTAATGTTGAATTGTAAATGCCTAGTTCACTTATCACTGATTGCAAAATTCTATTTATTGTTGAATTTAATACAAGAATCTTGCTACTTAAATTTAGTATTATTTCCCCTAGACTCGTGTTCATAGCAATTATTTTATCTCCTACATCAATTAACAACGAGTTTATTGAAGAGTTTATTGAAAACAAAGACGCCGTTATGTTATGTACAGAGTTATATATTGTAGAATTAATGAAACTTAAATTGTCTCCAAAACTTAACCTAAATTCTCTAAGCT
>Ga0190308_1000164_pt1 | contig 22129 bp, 38 predicted proteins | sample 48700756_MG_FD_165050 | JGI IMG/M metagenome (GOLD analysis project Ga0190308, IMG submission 165050) | Hydrothermal vent sediment bacterial communities from Southern Trench, Guaymas Basin, Mexico - 4870-07-5-6_MG | ecosystem: Environmental > Aquatic > Marine > Hydrothermal vents > Sediment ...
ATATTAATGTACCATATTTATTATCCCATATCATTACAATTTTTATTACGGGACTTATTCTTTTAACAATATATATTTTCGTCAGATCCCATAGATATGCATAAGGCCTAGCTGGTTCCCACCAAAAGTTCCCAGTAATCGCAATTATTCTTCTCCTAGTTACTCTAGGCACTTCACTCGCAGACCACAAAATATATTGATTTATCCAGGGAGGATCAAAAATACATGCATCAAATTCATTATCTTTAAACGGCAATCTGAAATCTCTTGTAGGCTTGATTTCTATTCTGTGAGTGACCTCTGGAAAATTCTCTTTGTCTATTCTTACATCTCCAAGCGTTGAATGACCACTAAAAAGATGTAAAACTGGTTTATATCCATTAAGCATCTTCCTATAAAGTCTTTCTTCAGTATCGTCCCATCTCCATGCTTCACGAAACCTTGTTACTGGTAATTTCAATATATCACCTTTATGAATATTTTTAAAGTATAAAGTTATTTCCATTCTTTATATTCAAATTCCACATTATCAAGGGTTGAACCCCAATTTAACCGCCTCTTTGTTATTTCTATATATTCTTTATTTATCTCAATTCCTATGCAGTTTCTATTTAATTCAAGACATGCCTTCATAGTAGTACCGCTACCGAGAAATGGATCTAATACGACTTCGTTTTCTCTTGTTGTATAGGATATTAGTTCTTTGAAAAGCCATAATGGTTTTTGTGTGGGATGCTTTGTACGTTCTTTTCCACCGACAATAGGATGATAAAAAACATTAGGTCTTTGCCCCAATTCCCATCTAAAACTATCATGTCCTTTTTCTTTATGCACAAGGAAAAAAAGTTCAGTTGCATGTTGAAACTTGACTTTTCTCAGTTGTGGAACTGGATTTGATTTTATCCATATACATGTCTGTCTATAAACCATACCGTTTAATATTACAAAATGCCTAAGATAGCTTAAATATTTATCTGAAGTAAAACATATAAATGTGCCAGAAGGTTTCAAAACCCTTTTAACCTCCTTTATAAAGAAATACATTTTACGAAGATAATCCTTCTCAGAATACTTATCCCATTCAGCATTTAAATAAATAGGTCTCCTACCCTTCTTACCTCTAACATCATATACAGGCACTGCTTCACTACTAATGTTATAAGGTGGATCTGCTAAAACAAGGTCAATACTTTCAGATTCTATATGAGGCAATACTTTAAAACAATCACCATATATTAGTGTCATCTTCATCTAAAACACCATTTATCAAGATCTAAATGCAAGGTATTTTGATGCGAGATGTATATACCTCATGGTATGTGTTAGTGATAGATGTCCAGCAAATTTTGCCAGTTTCACTGGATCTATGGGCTGGTTTTTCTCCATCCATTCCATAACTATATGGCTGATCCTCGAATGTCTTAGCTGGTGGGTATGGTATTTTTCTGGATCGAGTCCCGCCCTCTTCACCTGCCTTTTGAAAACATATTGTATGTATCTCGATGTATATGGGAATATTTTGCCCTTCTTTATTCCTCTTTTTTCAATATATTTGTTTAGAAGATCCCTTACATGTGGGCTTAGAGTCAAAATATATTTGTTTGGTTTGTTCTTGTGTTTAAGTCTTGTAACCTCTATTTCACCAGTCTTTGGATTATATTTTTCGACACATAGTAGTCTTAGTTCAGACACCCTTAGGGCTAGATCATACATAACCGCCAGCATAGGGTTGTTACCTATGATTTTCATACACAGATCTTTGGGTATTATAGGTGTTTCCTCCAAGTTTTCGGCCACGGGGATCGGTATCCACATAGCCAGTTCATATTCCCCGAGAAACTTGAAAAAAGATTTAAGCGTATGCCCCATCTGTGCAATACTCTGTTTCTTCCAGCCCCTTTCCTCCTCAAGATATTTATAGAAATCCATAAAATCTTCTCTACCAATTTCATCCAGAGGCTTTTCAAGCCAGTCGAGAAATATGCGTAGAAAAACCTTTTTGGTTCTGATTGTTTCACGGCTTTTACCACTATATTTAAGATATTGGATATACTTGTCTATGTATTCTTTTTTCTTTTTACGTGAAAATTTTTTCATATACATCACTTTAGGCAACTGCCTATTCTTTTTCAGCCATACCCATCTTCTCCTTCCATTTACGATACCTTGTTCCGCCAAGCCTTGTGATGGGATAATATGTTGCCTGTGGATGAAGCCATGCAGGATCATCTTCTTTTCCAGAGACTATGCGGTAGTACCGTTTAGGCCATCCGTGTTCCGCTTTCTCCATCCTTGTAAATTCTATTAGACCGAGTTTCCTCAGAAACCAGAAGTATCTCCGAACACTGTCATAGCTTGTCTTCTTCTTAATTTTTTTGAAGCATCTGTAGAACCCGTACGGGCTTCCTTCGCCGACCTTCATAAGGTATTCACGTATGGCCATGCCTGTAAGAGTATATGTTAGTTCAACTTCTCGGTCAACCATACAAACACCTATTTCGTATTTCTTAAACATAAAAAATATATCTATAGGCAAATATATCTATTTTGGTGGTAATGTTTGGCTGAAGAACTTAGGGGGACACCCACATTCAACATAATGGATTTTCTGCGGGAAAACATATACTATATAATTGTAGGGGCGGTGGGAATAGTAATAGGATTCCTCTTGGGAAAAGTATTGGATCCGCCAGAAGACGAGGAACTTATCGAAAGCATAGCCAGATCGGAGTGGGCTAGAAGTTGGGCGTCAAAATTCTGCTCGGGGACAGGCGTTGAAAGGGAAAGATGCATAGAACTGCTTGCGAGGAAGGTGGCTGAAACCGTTGCAAAGGGATATGCGCCTACATAGGGGTATGGAAATATATGCCGAATATTCTTGAAGAACTTGCAGTAAAGGGCGGAGACAACCTATATAGGAAACTGGATGTTATGAAAACAAATTACAAGAGATCTAAAGAAAAGGCAATTAAGAAATATGAAGAATTGCCTTTCGGACCTACGAGGAGGAAAAACTATAGAAATGCATGGAAAAATATGCCAGAAAACTATTCCAGAAACATGGATAAAGATGCGGTTGAAAAATGGAAGAAGGAATGGAAGAAGGGAATATATGAATGGATCCTCGAAGTTGTTAGCGGGACTTAGTTTTTTTCTCTCCGTTTTTCTCTGTTTTCTTCATAACCATATCCAATAGTTCTGGAAGGGGTTTAAGTATATCCCTGAGGCTGGCGTTTTCCGAAGACAACATCACGCCGTTTCTGAAGGCATCTTTAGCCGAAAGGAAATCCGAATAAAGTATGCGTACAGTCCAGAGCAGTCTACGCCATACCTCTGCCTTGCTTACATTCAACTCCTTGGCTATATCTGTTATAATTTTATATTCCGCATCTGAAACCCTTATAGTCATAACCCTATCCTTCAAAGGCATATACACACCGAATACGTAACCGAATACATTTTGTATTCCGATAAAATATATAAATGGTTTCCTATATATATTTTCACGGTGATATGAGATATGGTAACACTAGAAGACCTCGCAACAAAGGGCAAAAACAAGTTATCAAAGAAAATATCTATAATGCAGAAAAATTACGAAGCCGCTAAAGACAGGGCTATAGCTGGATATGATGCCACACCCTTCGGTCCTACAAGGAAATCCAATTATAAGACCGCTTGGACGTGGATGCCCGACAACTATAAATTAAAGGTAAAACCAGGAATAGAGGATAAATGGTATAGAAACTGGATAGCGGCTATGAGGGAATAGGATAAGATAATATAGAGTGGATACAAATAAAATAATTTTTATTTTTTACCTCCCCTATTTTATCTTCTGTATTTTGTGTCTGATTTGTATAACAAGTTATACTTTTTATACAAAGTTAACTAGTTATACTTGTCTGACAAGTTAACCAGTATAACTATTTTAACGGGTTTAATGAGTTATACCGTTTATACCGATATAGTGGGTTGATTCGACACAATTTTTTCGACATATTTAAATATGTTTGTAACATATTTATCTTGGTGGATTTTTTGAGAGGTAGGATTAAGACGGTTGACGAGGCCAAGGATCTTATAGAGAATTGGAATGGAAGGGTTTATGCGGAGCGTTCTCGAAACTATATCCGTATTGAAAGCGATAAAGGTGTTTACCGCCTCCCGTTCGACGAAGCCCTGTACAACGAGTTGAAGAGTTTTGAGAAAATCGTTAGAGGGAAGATTGCCGAGGAGGGGAAGCCAGAGTCTCCTCCACAGCCTCCACCCAAGCTTATGAAGAAGGGCAGAACTTTGATCGACCTCGATGTATGGAATACATGGATTGCGAAGCGCAGACCTCTTATAGAGGATCTCATCCAGAGGATCGGGTGGTTTCAATCCGCTGTCCAGGAGATTGGTTCAAACGTCATCTTGTTTGCATTATTGACTAGTTCGCCTACGGCTGTCGATGAACTTCCAGATACCTTGAGGAAGATCAAGGACAGAGATGAGTTTGTCTCATTTGTTATGGACAAGCTTGTAACCATGTATGTTGCGTCGAGGGATAGGGATGTTGTTGAAAAGCTTAGGGAGGAGAACATCAAACTCAGGGTTTTAAATGCGTTTCTCGAACAACAGTATTCACAGCTGAAATACAGGTTTTTCGACATAGTGTCGAGGCTTAGGAAAAACCTTGAAATAGCTTTATCGGTTATGCCAGACTACGCCTTGAAAAGGTATGCGAAGGTTGTAACGCTGACAACCATAGGCGAGAAGATTACCTCTGCGGTGCCTGTCTCTGTTGAAGAAAAACCTGTCAAGGGTGAGGTAAGTGGGTGAAGACTTGGTCGAGATATTTGTAAACGCATATGCAAACAAATACAATATTCCAGTGAAGGAGGCGAGAAAAATGCTTGCACCTATACTTTCCAAGAAGGAGACGGTAAACGAGTTCACGGATTTCATAAACAAGCTTGGGATAACCGCAGACACTTTGCAGAAGTTTCCAGACGAGGTTAAAAGCATAGTTACGCCGATAGTGTTGAAGGATTTGATTAAAGGTGATGATGACACGGATCTCAGGGAGGTTCAGAGAATGGCGAACAGAATAGTTTTGACCAAGACGCTTATAGAAAATGCCTTCAAGCCTTCTGGCGGAGGGGAACCGCAGATACCCAAGGAGATAGTTGAACGGATAGTTGATCTTGAGGACAGGTTTAACAAACTGATAGAGTATCTTAAGGAGAAGGAGAACAAGGATAAGCTTGCACAGCAACTTGAGGAGATGCAGAAAAGGCTTGATGAACTCCAGAACAGGCTTCAGGGGAAATCTTCTGCGCCAGAGTCTATTGAACTCATAGACAAGTTTAGTGAGCAGATAGACAAGTTTACAAAGGCTTTGGAGAAGCTTGGATACAAGGTTGAGAGAGGATATCCTTTGGACAAGGTTATAAAGGATCTGGAGAAAATGGGATATAAGGTTGAGAGGGCTGGGAACATAGATTTGGCTGAACTTGAGGAGAAGATTAGAAAGAAGGTTGAGCATGAGCGCCAGATCGAGCAGGAACGCATAAAACTGATAGGGGATATTATAAAGGATATTATAAGCGAAATATTTGGTCCTATGATTAAGGGATATACTGAGGCGCAGAAGGAGGTTTTGAAGCAGAGGCTTGCGCAATCAATTTTGCAGAGGATGCAGTCCAGGGTTCAGCAACCTAAACCGAAGGTTGAGGAGAAGCCTAGGGTTGAGGTCAAGGTAGAGGAGGCTGGTAAAAGTGGGGCTGGAGAAGTGGAGGAAGATAGGAAATAGGATTTCTTTTTTGTCGAACAAGGCCAAGGAGGAGATAGCCATAGGTATAGCCGAGGAAGTGCTTAACATTATGATGGGTTTTCTGCCTCTTACGGTTGAACTGTGGGATGAGGCTATGGAGAAGCTTACCGACAAGATTGTTTCCGAGGGGAAGAATATCGAGGATGTTACGGACGACGATATCCTTGAGGTTATGGACAGCCTTGCGGATAAAATCGATATAAATAGGAGTCTCCAGTCTGCTCCGCCGATAGTTAAAAACAGTTTGATGATGGCCATGGTTTTGGCGAAGAGAATTGGGAAGAGGGAGTGGTTTGAGAAGATGCGGTATGATAGAATATTGATGGAATGTGAGAAGAGGAATCTTGATATATCCGTGTATTTAAGGAAGTATCCCAATCTCACTAAAAAACTGATAGAGTGGCTGAGAAAATGCCTAATGAAGTAAACACGGTCATAAACTATATTCTGGACGGGAAATATGATCTGGCGACGGCGAAACTATATACTATTGTAAAGACCAGCCTCGAAAACATATATAACGCATTTAACAACGCCGTGGACACACTGACCACAGGAGTATCTATGATAATGGACGACATAAAAGACGTAGGGAAAATAGATAGGATACACCACTGGATGATAGGGCTGATACTGGTGGTAATAGCCGTAATCATACTGATAGGAATAGCAATATACCTATTATTCAACATATAGGGTGTATGGATGAGGGTTGATTTAGACAAGATTAAAAGGGTTTTGCTGTCTGGATTGATCCTCATATTCACATTATTTTTCCTAGGTTTATCGTGCGAGTACATAGATTTCATTCATACAAAATATGGCCAGAACACCATTATGGACTTTATACTGGTGTGCTATGTATTGCAACAAACATTATTTGCCATGATAATAGCTTTATTCTACATTAGCCTAATATGGGAAGACGAAGGGTGAATAAAATGTTTGGTGGAGAAAGCGGACATTAAACATTAGGCAACTGCCTAAAACATAAATAAACAAAAAATTTTTATTACCATTCACACAGATATATTCTTAGGTGAAATAAGATATGAAGTATACGGTATTGGTATTCGTAAGTAAAAAAACCTTTGATCCAGATGTAATAAAATATATGGATGAAGGAATAACCGACAAAGAAACGTTAGAGAAAAAGATTACTTCTGAAATTAGGAGATCTTCACATATGTTTATTACTGATCTTAAGGATGAAATGAACAGAGTATGGCCTCAACTTGTTGAGGCTTGGGATATATTCACAAATATGAAATATATTGTTTCTGACAGAATTATTGAATCAGCAAATAAGGAGTTTCTCGGCACAAGTCACGCATCTTTTTCTGATTACCTTAGTTGTATAAAAAAGGCTTTTGAAGAAGACGAGGAGGCTTCCAAACAAATCGAGAAACTACACATTTTTTCTAATATAGAGATACCAGAAGAGCGTACAAAGACAAATATCGAGTTAAAAAAATATTTAAAAGACTTCTTTGACGATCAAACATTAATATCGAAAGTGATGTATTTTAGGTTAATTAAACAATTTGATACATATATTGATCCTATTGTTTTACCGAAGACTGTCGATAGATGGATGCCGATTGTTGTTGTTATCGGTGTTATAGTTGTCCCAGCAGTATATGCCGTGTATAGTTGGTTTAGGTGAATTGTATTCGGTGTAATATTTATATTTTGGTTTTTATAAATAGTATTTAGGTGAAATATATGGGTTTTACGGAAATCCTTGATCCTGTTTTAAAGCATGTTGCGGATAAGGTAGGTATACCTGCGGATGAATATAGTCGTTGGACTGGCGGAGAAATAGTAGGTGTAATATTAGAGACAATAGCAGATTTTACTACTAAGGGTTGGTTAAACAAAGCCTTACAAGGTTTGGCAGGAGTATTGTCATATTATTATGCTACTAAGACATTACGTGGATCTACTAAGAGGGAACTCGTAGGTCTCGGAAACCATTTGATCGGACGTGTAACCGATCCCAAGCCTGAAAGCATAGCCGAATTAAAGGAAAGCATATCCAGTTTAAAGAGCGTTGTTGAGTCCAAGATGAAGGAGGGAGATGTACTGGGTGCAATTATAGAGGCGCTTAAAACTGGCATCAGAAGTAAAGAGGAACTTGAATCCACGCTCGGCATAACCCTAGGCATACCTTCTCCCACACCTTCTCCCGCACCTTCCCCGACCTATACTGTGGAAGTGTCTAAGCCGACTCCGAGCGGGGCAACAGTATACTAGAATACTTCTCCACGGGAATAATATTTGTTGAGATAGTCTAGGGCTAGGCTTAATACTCTATCGGCCGTGAAATCATAGAGATAATAGAATTTTTTATAGGTCTTATGCCATTTTTCCTTAGTCTCCTTTGTACATCTTATATGTAAAGTTTTTGTCTCTTTTTCAGCTGTTTTTTGTTTGACGGCGTTTTTTTGTCTTTCTATTTTTAGTTCGGCTGGAATATATTTTGATACTGTTACTTCGCTTCTATTTAGCATTATCGCTATTTTTTTGATACTATATCCTTGCCTATATAGTTCTATTATTTTCTTTCTTTCTTCCTCCGACACCTCCATAGTCAGAGGCATCCTATATGAATATACTTTTCCCGTAACAAATATTTTGAACGGTTTCAGATCTTTCGGGAACTCGGATAGTTCCATAAGCCTATATCTTTCACCCCACATAAACAGTAAATATACTTTATGTTTGCTGTTTTTTTCCAGTTCTTCCAGCCTTTTTAACTTATTTTTCTTCATGACGAATAAAGGGGCTTTATCTGGGGATCTGATTTTAATTTCAATATATACTTTTTCACCATTTTTTTCCGCCTCACAGTCGTATAGTGATAGTCTGGGCATCCTAACGATGTTTCTAAACCCTTCTTTCACCAATATTTTTTCGGCTAACGGATAAAACTTGTCTTCAATATAATATTGTCTCGGAGGCATATTGTATCCCATAAATTATATCTCTCTGTTACAAATATTTTTTTCTATAGAAAAATGTATCACATATATACATTTTTTCTTAATGAAAAAAGGTAGATTTAAATATTTGTTTCAACTGTTTTTTATCGGTGATATTGAATATGGGTAGCGTAAATCTTAGGGAATTGTTGAAGCCAGTTGCGCTGGATAGAGGTATACCTGTATTCCTCGGAGGCAAGGAGACGATAGAATATGTTGATTTGAGTCCAGACGAGGAGCAGGCCGTCACCAACTGTGTCCAGTGGGGTGCAAAACTTTTGCAGAAGATCAGTCCAAGCATAGCCTCGGAGTTTCTTGAGCATCTAGATATATTTAAGATATTTGCTGGCGTGGCCAAGTCACATTTCCCGACCGAGAAACCGATCAGATTTCCAAGCGAACCTGGATCTATCGGAGTAAACTTATTGTTCCCGCAGGCCATAAAGTATGCGGCCACCGCTTCATCGACATATCCCTGCTATACCTCTTATACTACAAATAAGTGGGAGATTTCTTTAACCGCTGGCACAACCGCATATCTGTTTGGAGACGGTACAAACTATTATAAGGCTTCTCCGACAACCGATAAACATGAACTAATAGTTATTATGAAAGACGGTGTAATAGAGGTTGGAAGTACTCCGAAGATCGTCCAGATGAGGCTGTGGACTGAGATTGCAAGCAAATACGGTATATGGACTCCCCAGCCACTTGTAGATGTAAGCGTTGAACCTAACAAATCCATATACCAGTACAATACCCTCGGAGTATTGCCGATATACCATGATCTCGGGGTTCAGTGGGCTATATTGCCAGAATATTCTGGCACAGCCGTCATAAAGTTGATCGGAGTAGTGTTCTATGAACACGACTTGTTCAGCAATATAACGCACGTATCATAAGGGTGATAGGGTTGACAGTGCTTGGAGTAACTGCGGACGGGAAGAAAATAGTATACCAGACGGCGTCTGGACCATCGTCATATTCCACTTCTACTGGTGCAACCGTAACGTTAAATGATGTTGAGAGAATAGATGGGGTAATATTTGCGCATATCGACGGTGGATACAAGATTGGATCAATATCTACAAGTGGAAACGTGGTCACACTGCATATCTATTACTATGACTATGACGCCTCCGCAGACGGTGCGGCCGTGGAGGTTGCGGCTGGAACCGATCTCAGTGCGAGGACAATTACTGTTGTCGCTGTTGGCACATAGAATATAGGCAGTTGCCGAACATCTAAAATAAATATTTTTTACCATATTCTTTTTATATTTCTTTTCCACTTATTATCTTAGGTGAGGGTATGTCTTTTAATGTTAGAAGGTTGATTAAAAGTGGGGATATAAAAGACGGCACAATCACTACTACGGATTTGAGTGACGATACGATACTGCTTGAGATAGCTATACCTATGGTTGGTGAAAGCCAGTCGACCACGTCCAGCACCCTTACAACTGCAAACGGATATTGTTACTGGAATCCTTCCAACTGGTCTTCAACGCTTATAAAGAATATATATGTTGAACTTGAGTATGAGACTGCTGGTGCGGGCGACTTCGACCTATACAATATTACTGATGGAAGCAAGCTTGCCGACCTCGTCGCACCTTCAAGCGCCGTCAGCCATGTTTTGACGAGATATGATGTTACTTCTGAGGTGAAGGGTTTATCCACGGAGAAACGTCTCGGCATACAGTTTGCTGGCGACGGTACTAATGCGGCCACGGTGTATACCGCCAAGCTTGTGGTTGTGATAGGCATATCATAGAAAGATTTTAAAACATATTGTACAATATATTATATGGTGGGTGTGTATGGATAAGGTATTGGATGAATATGGTTTAGTGCCAGAGGGAGGACTGCTCACAGTATTTATACCGTGTCTGGACAAGGCTTTTGTATTCAGGGTTAAGAGCAGGGTTAACCGTGGATTTGAGATATTGAATTATGGTGCGTTGCCACTAGATAGCGGTGATACTGTCACTTCTTATGACGGGGGTACGTCCACTGTCCCAGCCGACGGCGTTATTCCAAGCAGATCATATACTTCTGGATTGAACTTTGATACTACATCTGACTATGCCTATGATACTTCGGATATGTGGTATCTTCCGCTGGACTACAAGGACAGAATATTTCATACATATCTGTATGTTACTCCAGCGTGGCTTAGATGTGAGATAGAGATACCTTTAAACGTAGGTCAATACATTTTTCAGAAAACTCATCGTGTAGGTGTTGCAAAGGACTTCGGTTTTAGGCGTGGATCCATAGAGGCTATACATTTCCCATACTTCCATATCGGATATGTATTTGGAAACGATACGAATCTAAACCTATATACTTTCGCCAAATTCGTCTACGGGGAATATATTATAGAGATACCGAGGAACCCCGAGATAATATTTAAAGCGATTATAAGGGAGATACCGTCATATTTCTTCACATTCCAGTTGCAGACAAGGGATGAAAACGTTGTAAACGCATTTATACAGTCCTACGGTATAGACGGGTTCCCAGTATACACCGCCGATAGAAAGGATGAGGCAATTAAAACATATTCAGAATTATTGAAAAAGGTGATATTGTAATGGGCGAACTGTTTTCCGTATATGCTAAGACAGATGGTTCAAGCACAACAGGCACATGCAATCTATATTCAGATTTGTTCTACGGCACCACTCCGCCGACATATATACGTATACCCAAGGGAATGAAGTTGAAGATATGGGCTAAGAGAATATATGGTGCCGTCGCAACGCAGTTCAACATACAGTATACGCATGACGTCACCGCCGCATCACCTTCATATATTGACGTGGAGATAGAGAACCTTGCGTCGGCTGGGGAAATGTCACTTGAAAAGAGACGTCCAATAATTCTCAGAGGGTTTACTGGTAAAGAAGCTATAAAGGTTACATGGACTCAGAGCACTGCTGGAAATGCGGCAATACATCTGGATATAGAGATATCTGAGTGATATGTCGGGCAGTTGCCTGAAATAAAATAAAATTTATTTTATTTTCTTATCTTTCTCTTTATCAAGTATCTCTTATATGGTCTTACTGTACCGTCTATTATGAACTTGTTTACCGTCACGGTTTTATTTGTCTTGTTGTATATTTCTACTAATAGTGATTGCGCCGAATATATGTTCCATGGAATTATCCATGCATATATATAGTTCTCAGTATCATATACAGTGTACCATCCATAGCTGTTCGGATGGTTTAAGCCGAGGCCGTGGTAACTTGTGACTGGATCGTCTTCGGTTGTATATCCGTCCGACGTGACCACTATTCTTACGTCTGGGGAAGTCGAGTCGGGCATAGTTATCTTTATGATTGTATGTTTCAGGAAACATTCTCCAGCGGATAGAAACCTCTTCCTTGTGTTCGGCTGGATGGATACGTTTTCATATGTTTCAGACCAGTATAACCCGTATTGCACCTCGAAAAATCTTTTCGCCACTTCAAGCAGTTCATCTATTCTGTGGTCGAAGAAAGGTATCTGCCTAAACGGGATAGTGCTTCTGAGTTCGGCCATCAATATACACCTCCATACCAATATTCATGGTGGTTTATATAGTCTTCCTTCGTATACCACACAGTACCGTCTATGGGGCTGATATATACTGGACCGTAGAGGGAGTTAAACCTTACCACGGGTATTTTTCTCTCCACGTTTCCAGCGATCCTCCTAATCCTATACGTGTTTCTGCCTATCGAATTGAAACGCCTGCTTATATTCAATATATCTTTGAGTTTGAGCGGAGCAGTATTGCTGTGTTCCGCAACGGCTGGCAAAACATTTTCAACCATATTGGTTACGCCTTCACCTATATTGTGCACCACCTCTTTAACAACCTTCGGAGTCACCCTTTCAACAACAATCTTCGCCTTTTCAGCTGGCTTTTCTGGCGGAATGGATTTTGGGGGCTTTACCTCCACCTTGCCTTCGGGCGTAATGGTAATTACCTCTGGTATCGTTCTGACCTGCGCCGTTATAACCATTTTGCCCGTGGACGAGGAGGATAATGCGTTATCCACCTCCCTGTTCCTCTCGGATATGCTTTTATCTATGATTGATACTGCATCGTTTATCGACCTAACCGAACTGTTGCTTACTGGCGGGGGGGTTGTTTTAACGGTTTCTGGCGGGGACGGCTGGGTTGCTATGGGTGATGGTTCTGTTACACGTGGTCTTACAACGACTTCACGCCTCGTAGGTATAGGTGTGGGTATGGTTACCCTCGGCAGAGTTAAAACTCTCGGTGTAGGTTTGCGGTATACTGGGTTGGGTATATCCCTAGCAATATTTGATATGATGGAAGTGTTTACTCTGGAGGTATTTTTTCTTATAGCGGACGATAGATGGGGAATGGATTTGTCCAGAATAGTGGAGTCAACCCTTATGTTTATTGTAGTCGGCGTAGGATACATTCTGCGGGAAACCCTGTCGTTGTCGTTCACCGCATCCCTTGTGGAGATAACTACTGGGACTGTTTTTTTAGCTGGTTTTGGAGGGTTTTCAACCAGTTCATCGACAAGGCGCAGTGTGTGTTTAACCGCATGCGTCTGGAGATTATATATATGTGTACCCCAGTGCCACAAACCCACGTTCGTATTCAGTGATGCTGGTACAATTGAGTCAAGCGTTGCGTCGGTCAGTTCCCCGACATAATTAATATATTTGGATACGAGTTTGCCAAGCCTATACATTTGATACACCAATATAACTATATGGAAATCAACATTTATATTTATCTTTACGATATAAAATATTTAGTGATATATATGGTTGAAATACCAACCGTTAATTATTGGTTTGATGTGGATAGAAGGCTTACAGAGTTTGTGGATCCAAAAGCCTATGCCATCCAGAAGCAGGTCGAGGAATGGAAGGATCTTGATAAAGAAGAGTTTGTGAAAAAGGTTGCGCATTTTGTACGGGATGGATGGAAGTATCCGTTAAATTCCCAGAACCAGCCCGCAACGGAACACCAGTGGAACTACTATAGATTTGGTTCCACATGCCCAGTACGCAGATTTATAAACAAGATTATGGGTAAACTCGGATATGTGTGGGCTGATAATAAAAAGCGGTGGCTTTTCACATATGAATGGTGGTATGTATGGCAGGATCCGCTTATGACTTCGAGAACAGGCTGGGGTATATGTATAGACACCGCTCTGCTCTGCAACAGTTTTCTGCGTGTGAAAAGCAAGTTGAAGAGTTATACCGAGGCTGGATACGTTACTTTTGAAGGCGATCCCAATCGGTATGGACATGCATGGGTATATGTTCCAGAATTTGACTGGCTTATAGAGACAACTATTCATGATCCCAATAAGGAGAATATTGTCAGCTATAGTAAGGCTACAAGCGAAGGCATTAACGGCGTGGTATATCATCCAATAGACAGATGGAATGAGAGGGAATACCAGAGTCTTGGTTCATGGATACAGGTGGGCGGATTTCTGCTTGCTCCTAAAAGCTATAGTTTGAAGGATGTTAAAAGGTGGTGGAGATGGGAGATAAGAAAGCAAAAAATGTTGTGGGAGTTGTGGTAGTGCCTCTTGCTCCTAAGGATAGAAGTGAGATGAAGATGTGGAAGATGAATATGAAACGCAAGATTGTGTTGATTAACAAGGCTTTTGAAAAGGTGGGTAGGGATGGTGTTGAGTCTGGAGGATAAGAAGCTTATATTTGCTTTCGCTATATTGGTTGTGCTTAGCTTTCTTGCATATAGTGGTGTAATAGACCAGCAGGTGTTTGTTTCAATAGTCTCTATGATCGTGGGATACTATTTTGGTTCTGGTTTGAAGCAGTATGGCCGTGTGAGGAAGACCATGGTTGTCCGTTCGGCTATATTGATGGCTGGACTCGGCATAGCGCTCGTTATACAGAAAATCGTGTGCTGTGGCGCCGTTATCACATATCCGCCTATATTTGACCACGGATTGTATGGGGTAATACTTATAATTGTGTCTGCAATATTTTTAACTAAGAAAAACGGTAGATATTGGTGGGAATGATGGCTGAAAAACCTGCGAGAATGGGTATAAATAGGACGGTTCTGCTTGCCATCGGTGCCTTCCTCGGAGTAATTGCGATGTCATATATAATACATTTGTTGCGCCAGAGGGGTGTCAAGATAGAATAGGATAGGCAGTTGCCTAATCAATTTAAAAATATATTTATTTTAGTGGTTTTTATAGATAATATAGGTGGTATATATGCCGTATACCCCTGAGGAGAAATGCAGGCTTAGCGGGGTATTGATCGTAGTCGGGCTGTTGCTTATAGTTGTGAGCGGTGTAATGATATATTATGTCGTGTTCCACTACTGGTATCCAGTACCCGACTGGGTTGTATTGTTGTTGTTCGGCGCACTGGTTCTCGGGTTTGTATCAGTTGTACTGGGAATAATATGGTATTCCTATTGCATCGAGATTAGGATATTGCGTAGGCTTGCCGAGATGGAGAGGAAGGAGAGGAGGAGAAGGAAAAAGGTTGCTAAGACCGTCAAATCTCTGGCTAAGAAGATATAGTGGATTTTACAATCAATTTAAGTGATCCTACATGAATAGATATGATTTTCTTTTTTTGATACTTGTTGTTGCCGAGGTTTTCCTTGTTTCTTCCTGCCTGCTATACCATATATATAAGCCAAGCATAGTTTTATGCGATCCGAATATAAGCTATTTCTTTGTAAATGTGAATGTGAACGAAACCAGGGTCAAGGAGATGGTTAAAAAGATTATAGACATATATAGTCTTTCATTCGGATTCGGGCTGAAATATCCCTTGCATTTCTATGTTGCCGATAAGCTTGACATCCCCGCCGCCGCATACACGTATTTTGATGGTGAAAAGATAATTGTGAAGACAAAGTACGTCAATATGCATGTATTTGCGCATGAACTTGTGCATGTATTCCAGTTTTCGAGGTGGGGTAGAAAGGTGTATAGTTTTTCAGAGAAATATGAGTGGTTTATCGAGGGGTTTGCCGACGCAGTTCCAGTATATTTGTTCCATACGACGCCGTTATTCTATGCGAAGCATATCGATAGTTGCAACGGGATTGTAGGCGAATATCCTCCTCCGTGGACGGATCCGCTGAGCAGTAAGAAGAAATATGTTGCGAGGATATTTTTCCTATATCTGTTCAGAATCGATTTCAAGGATGTTTTGAAAAGGTATTGGGGCGTGGAGGATGCTGGGGTTAACCCGTTCCATCAAATGTATCCTTCTTTCAGAGATAGGCAGAGGGTTCTCGCTGGCTTCTGGCTTAACCATACGGACTATATCGACAGGTATTCCCTGTTCCTATACAGGCCTATAAGGTATAGCGGTGCGGAGACGATAACCATATCCTCAAAATACTATAACTATAGTTATGTTGAAGTCGAGTTAAACTCGACCGAATACATAGCGGTATACTATGTAGAGGCACGTTTCTTCGACCTGAAGGAGACATTAATATATGTTGACGGCAAAACGTCCATGGTGAAATATACACCATACCGAGAATACAGATTTATGATACGGAATCTGCATAGGGTATGGGATACGCCCCTATGGATGTGGCTGAAACATATAGAGTTCACGGTGAAAATGGTGACGATAATAAATCTGGATAATGCGACGGTAAACATAGTCATAAAAAGATAGGCAACTGCCTATTTTCCAAATTTTTCATAAAAAATCAACATTCTATGAAAAAATTTCAAATGTATGATTTCTATAACATTTTTTTCATAAAATTTTCAGATTTCTTGAAAAAAATATAACAAGAATGTCTGGAAACACCCTATATATACGCATATTTTCTATACAACGTAATATGTTAGTAACATGTTACGTTCCATATTATATATTATATTATATATATTCCGTTCCACATTCTTTATTTTATTCTCTATATTATATTATTAGGCAACTGCTTGTCGTTTTTCCAATTATCTTTATATATCTTTTGGGTTTCTAAATGATTGATGCCTATGTATAGATTGTGTGCTGGTGAACTTGGTTCTCTCGTGGATGTGCCCAAGGAGAAGGAGGTCAGACGCACAATTTTGATGAACCGTGATCTTGAGAAAATGGTTCTGGAGTTTTGCCGTAGAAACAACATCAGTTTTTCACGCCTTGTAAGGATATTGCTGGTATCGCTGTTGAACGGCGATGTAAATATCGTTGTCGAGAAAAAGAATATGGTTGTGAAGGCGGATATAAGTATCGTTGGAACGAGGTCAAAGGATAATGCTTTCCAGAAAGTTGTGGAGGAAACCGCTGGGAAGGTTGACAGACTGTTTGAAGAATTTAACAACCATATGTCCAAGTTCGAGAAAATAGAGAGCAAGTTCGATAAGATAACGTATTGGACTACGACGAACACGGAGAACTACATCAAATACAACAATATGAAGGCGCAGGCGTTATCATTAAAAGAAGACATAAGGAAACTGAAACTCAGGGCGAAACATATAGAAACATTAAATATGCTTGACCATGCACTTAAAAAAATAAATAAAATACTAAGCTATAGATTAAAGGTGGTCTGATGAGTGATAAAATAATGAAAATAATATACGACTGTCTAAAGACCTCAGATATTCTTATCGATGATAAAGATATTGGTAAAAAATTTGTAAGTTCTATTCTAGAAAATCCATTCAGATATCAATATTTAATTATATCGGTTCCAGACGGCAGAATAATTATTCCCGTGGTAAACAACGATCCCGACAAAACTCTGTTGTCTTTCGGAGAATTATTAAATACCATTAGGGAAAAATATCCAGAGGTATGGAAACTATTTGAAAAAGCGGGGATAAGGTTTGAAAAAGACTGTTAGATGCATATGTGGGAGGGAGATAGATATATGCAAGTCAAGGTTTCATAAAATATATGGGGATACGATTACAGTATTGTATCTATGCGATAAATGTTATAAGAAGATGATTAAAGATAGGCAGTTGCCTATTTCCTAACTTTCTCAAACCCAGTTCTAACCATCTCACTAATCACCGCTTGTATAAACGACGTCAATACTAGTGTGCCGAAAAATGCAAGCAATACTGGCGAAACCTTTATATGAGGCACTATTTCAACTGGAGGATATGGTTTCATCGGAGGATAAGTAGGCGGATAAGTTGGTTTAGCTGGGGGATAGGCTGGTTTGGCTGGAGGAGGTCTTGCAGGTGGCTTTGGCTTTCGTGGAGGATATACGGGTTTTGTAGGCGGTTTTTCTGGTTTTCTTTCTTTTGGAGGTTTTACTGGTATGACTGGTTTCGGGGGGATTATCTGCAAGGCGTCTCTGTTGTGCCGTATGTCTTTCTTTATATGCGCTGGTATCGACGGATCTTCCAATAGTTTTGTATATTCGTTGTATATGTGTGAATAGGCTTGCTGTGGAGTCCATTCGCCGTTTCCAAGCTTGATCATAGCCGTTTCAATAGGCTTTAGAAACCAGTCCGTCTTCCTTGTCTTCCTCGAACCATAGGTTACGTTCAATATGAATGATTTGTTGAACCCTATGTATGCAGACGCACCCCTTTTCACAAGGTCTTTTCCGAGACCTCCAGCGGTATAGCATGATAAGGCTATAATCTTCTTACCCCTCCACGAAAACGGGTATGATTTGACCGTGACCGAGAAAACTATCCTACTATGGTATCCGAGATATGTATATGCGTCTCCATGACCGTTGAGCAACAATACATCTATGTCTGGGTTCAGTCTTAATGTATCGAAAACCTTTTGCTGGTTTACCTCGGTCTTATACAGATATTTCTTTTTGCCAGAAATATTTCTGGTAACGCTATCCATATATGGTTCGCAGTACCATAAAGCATCATCTGGACCAGATTTGAAACCTACAACTGGATTCGTGATTAGTGAACCCATCAGCACCACCATTTAGGCAGTTGCCTAACCATATTCCTCGATCAAATGGAGAGCGAAGACTGGGTCATACAATATTCTGCGTGGAAAATCGATATACGGCACAAACCCACCGCTATAACCCAGTATGACTATACCGTTGCGCCTAACATAGTCCAAACCATATTTGGACTTCAATACATCCACAAGCTTTGAGAAAAGGGTTGCAAGGGTGCGTTGCTCACTTGAACTAAGTTGCCCGAGGCTTCTACGGCTACGCTTAATCCTCCTGCAGAAACTTGATATTTCGGATAAAATCTGTTCTTCACTCAATATAACCACCAAAATATACTTATAGAAAGGCAAATATATATTTTATAGGTGGGAAGATGTCGGAGGAATATGGTGGGTTCGACTACTATCGTATGACGAAGTTTGAAGTCTTGGCTGAGAAGGAAGACCAGAGCATCAGCGGGGGTTCCTCAATATATGTTCCAGACAGCAACGGCGTGGACATAAGCAAATACAAGTTGAAGACCGTTTCAATTAAAGCGGACTACGCTTTAAGCGTTGCATACGAGGTAAGCGACGACCGTGAAAACTGGGATACATACCATTCTTTCACGCTGACAGCGAACACGCTTGACACAAGAAGCTTTGAAGAAGACTTTAAATATCTGAGGATAAAGATTACAAACTCTGATACAAATTCCCATACCTTGAATAGGTGCAGGATAAAGGTGAGGAGGATATGAGGAGGAGAAGGAGGAAAAAGAAGGTTGTGCACGATCTTGAAAGCGAGGACATAATATATGTGGTCAAGGGCAGGGACGGCAGGAAAAGGAAGTTCAGGTTGAAGATGAGCGAGAAACTGATAGAATACAGGGTTGCTGGCAAAAAATATGTTGTACCTATACTTGAGGAAATAGAGGGGTGAAATATATGAAGAAAAAAATAAAGGAAGAAAATATTCTGGAGGAACTTGAGAGGCTTAGAAAGGAGAACAGAAGGTTGCAGAACAATCTTCGGGTTATGGCGGACATCATGCGTGGGGTGCTCGACAATATACGGGTAATACAGACAAGCATAAACAATATTTATAGGATAATGAGTCCAATATTAAAACAGGGTGGTAACGGTGGTGAGGATAGGGACAAGGATAGATCTGACTAAACTACCATACCTCGAAATAGACGACTACCTCATAGTACACGGCAACCTGACAGTATACGGGACAGAAACAATATATATGACAACAATAATACACGCAGACCAGGAAATAAGAGACGGATACTACCTAAAACTATACGACTCAGACAACTCAAACTACGCTGGACTCCATCACGATGGAAATAAACTCGTTATAGACCTTGATGGAACAGGCAAACTAAGTATAAGTGATAGTGAAGTAACATTATCCACAAACCTAAATATTGGAGACAATAAGATAAAGACAACAAACCTATTGATAAGAGAAGCTGGGGATGGGGTAACACTTCTTATTAGAGATGTTAGTGATTCTGTATATAGACAGATTAAAGCGAGTAAATATATAGTTGAATCTGAAATACTGTGGTCAGCTAATACTGGTATAATAAGTACAAATGCTTCTGATACCGCTTCTATTACCCTTCGTTCCTATACTACTGAATTTGTAGATAACCTTAAGATTTCAAATGGAGTAGTAGAAATATATAATGGAAAATTGACTAGTAAATTGGATGCTAACTCTTATCACATATCCAATTTACCGTATATTGAAGGACGATATGGTAACTATGGTTTGAATATTATAAGTCGTAGAACAGCTGAATATGCGGGGGATGCTTTAAGTCTTCTAACATATAATGCATCAAATGTTGCGACCGATAGACTGGTTATTGCAGGTGGAGTAGATACTGCAGAAATAAAGATATTGAATAGTAATGTTGTTATTGATAATGGTCTTGCTATAAGGACTATTGAGGATGCAAGTGCAGAAGCATTATTCCAATCCTATAATGGTTCAGCATATGTAAATAATCTTAGGTTGATAGGTGGATATGTAGAAATACTTGATGGGAAATTGATGAGCGAACTTAAATGCAACGAAAAAGGTTTAGCTAATGTTTCATATATAAAGGGTAAAAATGTTTCAGAACCTTTAATTCTTAAGGGTCTTGTAACTTCAGCAAACGCAGGAGATGCCATTAAACTTCAAACTAAAAATGCGAGTGATGTTGATACGGATAGGCTTGTAATTACAGGTGGAGTAGATACTGCTGATATTAAGGTTGATAATGCTAATCTTATTCCTGCTGTTGATAATGCCTATAATCTTGGTAGTAGTAGTTATAGGTGGGCTAATCTGTATGCTGTTACTACTACTATCGGCGACTTGGTTTTCGATAATGATTGGAGGATTACGGAGGACGAGGAATACGGAATCATACTTGTTAGCCCAGATGGCAGGAAATACAGGTTTATGCTGGAGGAGGTGAATTAAATTGTTCAGGGAGGTTGCAGGCAGAATAATATATTTGTTGATGGTGAAGCCTCTGGACAAGATACCCGTCGGGGACAGCATAACCATATACGGAGACAGAATAGTGTTCGCAAATTTGACGGCGGATCCCTCAAATCCAGAAAACGGTGCGGTATGGTATAGAAGCGACCTCGGGAAATTCAGATACTATGACGGCAGTTCGGTGAACAACCTGTGATAAGAAGGAAGATCGCCGAATTCCTATACAAGAACTTCCTTAAACCGTATCTCGACAAACATGGATTGAAGATAGGCAACACCATCACAATATACGGAGACAGAATAGTGTTCGCAAATCTGACAGCGGATCCGACGCTCGAAAACGGGGGAATGTGGTATAGAAGCGACCTATCAAAAATGAGATACTATGACGGAACAAGCGCACAGAACATAGGAGGAGTATCCCTATTAAGCGGGATAAACAATCTGGACACCTTCGACGACCTGCCGACCGCAGACGACATGGCCACTTCAGTCGCTGGAAGATCCCTCTCAGAGCAAGTGGAGTTTGCAAACGACTTCGAGGCGGGATACGTCGCCTCCGTATTCAATTCGGCAAACATATCTGCGGATACAGTTGCATCCATATTGAACGATGCTGGGGTGAGCGAGGACAGGGCTTCAAAAATACTGGATTCAACAAACCTTTCAGCATCAAAGGCATCAGACATATTGAAGTCGTCCAACCTCGATGCGGATAAGACGCAGTCAATTATGCAGAAACTGAGTTTTTCAAGGCTGATAGACATATTGACCGTGGACGCCTCGGACGTAACTCTGTCTGCGGATACAACCTATAGTGGTGTGCAGAGGTTTAGAGCACTAGACTTGAACGGATACACATATACTGCGGACGGCCAGCCACACGTCATAATAGCATATTCAATAAATCTTCCAGCTGGAAGCC
>Ga0190308_1000166_pt1 | contig 22079 bp, 17 predicted proteins | sample 48700756_MG_FD_165050 | JGI IMG/M metagenome (GOLD analysis project Ga0190308, IMG submission 165050) | Hydrothermal vent sediment bacterial communities from Southern Trench, Guaymas Basin, Mexico - 4870-07-5-6_MG | ecosystem: Environmental > Aquatic > Marine > Hydrothermal vents > Sediment ...
ATTCTTGATTCATCATGATATATAGTGAGAGATAATGAAGTAAGAAAGCGCGGGGGTTCCCGAGCTGGTCAAAGGGGCTGGACTCACCTAATGATAGGTGCCAGATTCAAGATCCAGTGGCGCAGGCCTACGCGGGTTCGAATCCCGCCCCCCGCACCAATATTTCTCCTCTCTCTGCTAGTTAATTAACAATGTTAATAACAGTATTCACTTATTCTACCAGTTTTTAAGTCATCATTTATTTCTTGTGGAAAATACTTGTTCACAATTTTCACAACAGGTTAATAACGAATTCTGAGAGGACTTATTCTCCAGTGGAAATGAGGGGTCTATTTAACATGTTAATAATGTGAATACTATTCCTAACGCTTGTTATTCACGTTAATTCACAGAGTTAATTAGTTGCCCAGCAATTTTTGCATGATTGTTAATTTACTGACCCCCTATACTTCCAGTGGAGAAAAATATACACTATACTCAAGCTATTTACAGTTCTTATGGGTCCTTAATTATTTCGATATGGTAAGCTTAAGTCACATAAATAAAACAAAATGAGATAAAATACCTAGAAAATAAGATTATCTTGAATTAATGATTAATTATATCTTTTTCATTTCTAGGTGTTCTGTAGTTATCTCAATAATAGATCAGAGCAGCGCAATGCAGTAAGTAGATAGATGTTAAGTATCATGTATTGTTAATTGGTATTCTCCAATAGAAATGTGGGGGTGTCCTGTATCTATACAATCGTAATCAGTACGTATTGCTACTTATTTATATATGGCTTTAGCGTTAGGTTCATGAATAATTTTTCGAGATGGTGTATTAGTGCCAGAGGACTCAGGGGTAAAACTTAGGTTGCGGAAAGGGGACTTGGAGCTAGAGGTTATAGTTAGTAGGGATGTTGATGAGAAGCAAATAAAGGCTATCCAGAAGTTGATTCAACCGTTCGCTTTAGGATTAGTAGGGTTGACTGAATCTACCAGTAATAATTCAACAAACTCATCTATAGAGGGATCAATGTATATTAGATTGAAATCAGCTATCAAATCAGTTTTTAAGTACGGGCAATGGTTCACTAGTAATGAAGCTAAGGAAGCTTTCGAAGATATGTATGGATTGAGCATAAAACTAGCTACATGCTCAACCTACCTGAGGAGGATGGAGGAAGAAGGTTTTCTCATAGCGAGGAAGATAGGTCGAATAGTTGAGTATAAGATTGCTGAGGAGATTAGTGAGGAAGTTGCTATCTCTAAGGTTAAATCTAGTAGTAATTCCCTATAATTTCACGTAACTTCTTAACAACATTAACTGGATCCTGAGACTTAGTTATAGCGCCTCCAACAATTATTATAGCAGGATTAAACCGAAGTACATCAGTTATATTATCAGGGTTTATTCCGCCTGCAACAGCTAATTTGCCTTCAGGAATTAGCTTAACGTATTTTAATAATTCATTAACAGCAGTCTTACCTTTTGCTTGTTCATCTAATCCAGTGTGGATGAGAATGTAATCAACACCTAAAGATAACGCTTTATCAATATCGCTTTCAATTTCTCGTGAAACGATTAGATCTGCCATGACTTTACCATTAAATTCTCTGGATGCTTCAATGACTCCCTCTATTGTTTTATCAGACGCTGCAGCGAGTACTGTAACAATTTTAGCGCCGCATTCAAATGCTATCTTAGCTGATATGTATCCTGCATCGGCTATTTTTAAATCGGCTGTTATTGGTTTATCCCCTGCTATCTTCATTATCTCGTTTAATACTTGCACAGCACCAAACTTCTCAATTAATGGTGTTCCAGCCTCTAAGATATCTATACCACCTTGTATTGAGGCTTGACCAATCTCGATAGCTTTCTCGAGATCTAGTAGATCTAACGCTACTTGGATTTTAGGCTTTTTTTCAATCATCTTAATCACTTCCTTACAGGATATCTTAAGATTGCAACTATTCCACCGAATGATAGGAATTGTTTACCTATTGGGTGGAGAGTACTTATTAAATATACTTCGCTTCTAAATGATTTAGCTAGCTTAATTAGTTTTAGAATTTTCTCTCTCTTTTCTGGATCTGGGTTCTTAAGCATATTCATGGATACCAATAATTTCTTGACAACACCATACGTCACTGCTTTCTCTACCTCGTCTAGACCATAAGCAACTAAGTTATCTTTTTTACTCAAGTGCATTATCACTTCCTGGACTAGAGCTGTCTCTTTAGAGACTCTCTGGTCATGCAGTACTTTGTCAGGTGTTCCGCGCCGTATTATCTCATATACTCCAGCTTCTGTACCACTTGTTACGTTATCTATAATCACTGGTAGTTTTTTGCTTAATTTCTTATCTAGATAATTTTTGAAGTGTTCTTTAGTGAATCCCGGGCCAGCAACTATAATTGCTATTGGATCGTATTGATTTATTAATTCATTAATTATCTCTATTACCTCAGAAAAAAACGATTTGAGTAATGAGTCATATTCTTTGGGATTGTCTTTTGCTGATATGTTTCTCCTGACGTTAGAGTATATTTTTAATCCATATGATGTTAAAATACCTATAGTTGCCTCACCCTCTTCTATGGCTAATAATAGTATTGGTTTGTGCTCAGAGAGCTTCTCAGCTTCTTTAATTGGGTCCAGTTCTTCCTCAGTTAATCCATCTGGCCTAATTACTGTTATTGTGTCGCCGAGCTTAACGTTAATGGTATGGTAAGAGCCTAGTGATATAAATCTCTCAGGTCCTTCTCGAATAACCCCATGTATTCTAATTCTCTCCCCAAACTCATGAAAACTTACTTTATCAACCTCTAAAGTTAACGTCATCATTTTTCTAACTGATTCTCCCTCCCGTATCTTTATTCTCCTAGAGGTTTTAGCTTTAACTAAATCACCCTTTTTAATGAATGAGGATAATACGTACAAATCGTCGATATTATCTATATGCAGTACTATTGTTCCTCGCTTAGGATCAAATTCAACAATCTTCAATCATTACACCGTCAGAACAAAATAGAGAATCATCATTGATCTAGGTGGCAAGAATGGTGCGGGGGGCGGGATTCGAACCCGCGTAGGCCTGCGCCACCAGAGCCTCAGTCTGGCCCCTTTGTCCTCTCGGGCACCCCCGCATTTTGTTTTGAGTTATTTTTTCTTTACTTTTTAGATTAATGACAAAGGAGATAAATAAATTTTGTTCTGTTTTTGAAGTATTACTCAGACTTTATTTTTATTTGTTTTTCTAGATCCAGTCTCCAGTCTCAAGTTTTTCAGGTAGATATTTCTGGGTTAGATACCTGAAACCTTTGCTAGCTAGTGCTTGTATTTCTGCTTTTTCTTTTCTCTTTAACATTAGTTCTATTTCCTCCCTGTATCTTGGCCTTTTTTTGATAAATTCCTCACCCAATAATTGCTTACCTCTCTCGATATCCTTAGGGGTCATAGGTATTCTGACGGTTTTAGGTATTCCATACTTATCTAAATCACTAGGCCGCACACCTAACCACTTTATATCAGGTATTGTTAGGAATGGTGTCTCGTAACTCATTCTTTTGGATCCCACAGCATAAACCAGCATTATGTGTACCCCAAATGGGTCTGAATCAACTAGAGCGAAGACGGGTAGCTTAAGTTCCTTAACTAATAGCTTTAGAAACATTCTAGTTCCTATATCTGGCTGACCCTTACCAGTAACTATTATACTTGGATATCTCTCATAGAATCTGTCTTCAGCTAAACGTAGGAACGCCGCATCCTTTTCGACTACAAGTATGAATTCAGCATCACTCTCTATTCCACTTATTCTATCTACGAGAGGTGATATAGCCCAACCACCAGTTCCGAGTCTAGTGCAATCTATTAGATGTGTTTCATTGCCAACCTGTTCTCTAAATCTTAATCTACCGATTACAGCTCCTTTAGCTGCAGCTACTACGTGCAATGAATTTCTCTCAACTCCAAGCATAGCAGCGACATCTTCTAGTGCTTCATCGCTCTCTCTTTGATCCCTGAATAATACTACGTCATTGTAGAATACTTCTCGTTTTGTTGCGTGAATATCAGCTTCTAATAGCTCATGAATTATGCTTAGGACTCGTGCTGTAATAGTTGTTTCCCGTGCCGATTTAGTTGATAGAAAGCTTCTTTTCCTGAATTTTTTCCCTAGATAAACCATATCTGTTACTGGATCATAAATAACATTTTCAGATGATCTGTCTGGGACTAGTAGGTATGGGTCCTCGTAATTGAGTATCCTATTTAATAATTCATCTATCTTTTGATGTACTTCCTTATGTACTTCAGATGCTGGAAGTGATTTAACTTCTATAACATTTTCTAGCTTTGTTTTTATGGGCTTCTTTGTCTTTACTAATGACTCCCTCAGTTTTCTTACTTTCGCTAAAACTTTGTCTATCTTCTTTGTACTCGCTGCAACACTGGACATTTAGACACCAAGTTAAAATTTCTTGGAACTGGGTAACAACAAAAACATGAATTAATCATTAATTAAAGCATCAGATTTATATTTAAGCTGGTGTTTAATCTTTCCAGTATTTTTTTTTATCAATGGTGCGTTCCCGATGCCTATTGTTCCTGTGAAGAAGATTACTATTATTACCTTTAATGATTTTGAAGAAGAGATTATAAGGGATCTTGGTAGAATTGGAGTTGTTGACTTAAGATCATTAAAGGAAGGGGAGATAGCTGGTTTCCGTAAAGTGACTGTTGAGCATTTGCATAAGTACCAGGAGTTGTTGGATAGACTCAATACATTAAAGGAGAAAGTAACTGATTTTCTAAAACCCGTAGAGACGAAAATAGAGTTGAAGCGTAAAGTCGATCCATATGAGCTAGAATCAAAGATATCTCTTTACGAAAGGGAGATTAATGGTTATGAATCTGAAATTAACTCTCTTAAGGAGCGGTTAAAGAATCTAGAGACACTTAAGGATAAGCTCGAGCTACTGGGAAGATTCGGTATAGATCCATCTCACCTAGGTGAGTTTGAACACATATATGTTGTAGCAGGAATATTGAGTGTTGAGGATTTAAATAAGTTGAGGGAAGCATTAAGATTATTACCAAGAGTGATGATTAAGGAGTATAAACTATCTAAAAAAGAATTACTTGTTTTAATCACAGTCCTAAGAGAATTTAAGGATGATGTGGAGAGGGTACTTAATTCAATGAATTTCGAGAAAATATCTGTGCCGAAGGAAATTTCAGGTAGTATTAAAGAAGCTAGGGAGTGGCTTGAAAACGAGACTGAGAAAATTAAGATAAAAATAAATGAGTTTGAAAAGAAGCTCAAAGATGTTAAAAAGAAATTCGCAGAGGAAGTTCCATACCTAGAGAAAGTTCTGAAGTACTCATATGCTATAGCTATGACTCAGAATAAAATGTTAAGAAGCAAAATGATGAGTTTTCTCCAGGGATGGATCCCTGAGGACAGAGTTGACATCCTAAATAATTACTTAAATAATCTTATAGAGAAGACTGGTAGAAAAATAATATACTATTATTCTGATCCGAGCCACGGTGAGAAGCCCCCGACGGTGCTGAGAACACCAAAGTTGTTTAAAGCGTATTTAGCACTAGTTAGGCAATATGGAATTCCTGATCCCTATGAGACAGATCCAACATTAATATCTGGTTTACTTTGGACAATAATGTTTGGTTTTATGTTTCCCGATCTGGGGCAAGGACTAGTAATTATGCTACTAGGAATACTATTCGTGAAATCTAAAGCGAAAGAATTCATGGGTATACCGATAAAATCAATAGGGAAATTAATGATTGGAGCAGGAATAGTAGCAGCAATAACTGGTGCGTTAATAGGGGATGTGTTTCTCAGTGAAGAGATAATCCATCCGTTATTGCCTGGTCTGGCTCCCGGATGGCTGGAGAAGGCAAGTAATATTATATGGCTAATTAAGCTGGCTATTTTCTTCGGTATAATTGAGATATCGATAGGTCTGCTTTTAGCAACTTACAACCACTTGAAGAGGGGTCACTTAATAGAAGCTATACTAGGGGAAAAGGGCATAGCGGGATTATTAATGTTTCTGTCAATGGCATTTCTAGGCTTTGCTTTCATAGGTGTGACGGTAATACCAGGAATACTAGAATTTCCTGGAGTGAATATTAGTTCATATTTATTAGCGCTAGTATCCATGAAAATAACTTCACTTTTTTCCTGGCCAGAGATAACTATAACTATGCCCATTATCACACTATTAGCTAGTATCGTAATGATAATTCTAAAAAGTATCATTGAGAGAGAGGAGATGGCTCTAACATTTGGAATGCTATTTGAATCAATTATATCATCATTTTCCAATATGTTTTCATTTGTCAGATTAGCTGGATTTAATGTTTCTCACGCAGCGCTTGCTATAGTGATTTCTAAGATGCTTGAAGTATCACCCAGCATGGGCTTTGGAATGCTGATTTTCCTGAACTTCTTTACTCTTACTTTAGAGCTAGTCATAGTAATGATACAGGCTTTGAGACTAGTTTTCTATGAATTTATGACAAAATTCTATAGTGGTTCAGGCCAACCATTTAGGCCATTTAGATTAGTTGTTTAGAAATATAATTCTCTCTAAATGTGTAATGTTTTGTGCCTTATTTAAGGCTTTTTAGCCCACTAGAGACGCTGAAAGCAACCGTAATACATCCAAAGCAGATAGGCAGTAACATAAATATGTCACCGAAAAGACCGTTTGAAAAACTGGACTTGGCGAAAGCCTTTGAGAAAATAAATATGAGAGGAATTGTCAAGAGGGCTGTAGAAGAAACTGGCGCTAATAAATACAGGAGAGAACACGACAGAGAGGACGTCTTGCTAGGAGCGATAGCAAGCATAACTGTTAAGGCGGAGAAGACACGGGAAATAAGCGAGTTCGCAGAGGAGTTAAAGGACATTATAGGGATCAAGAGTTTCCCGGAGAGAAGCACGTTATCGAGGCTTTGGCCGAGAATAGACGAACCTCTATACGAGGTTTTCCTAGAACTAAGCTTTAAAGCCCTAAAGCTAGCTGGTAGAAAAGTCAGTTTCGGCAACGTAATAGCATTGGATGTCCAAGGTATAATCTCGAAATGCAGGATAAGTCGGAGAGGCTTTGTGAAGGGAAAAGTGGCGAACGGTCTCAAGCTACATCTTAAGACAGTTAACGGCGTTCCCTCAAAAGTCTTTTTCTCGGATGCATCTGTACACGACTCATATTACGTTGACGAGTTCCTCGAGGACATAGGGGAATGCGATCACGTTGTCGTTGATAGAGCCTTCTTCGATACAGATTTCATGGTTAAGCTAGCTAAGCGAGACGTTTCCTTTACAACGAGGACTAAGAGGAATATTAGGTTTAATTTCATTGACGAGTTTGCTGATGGCAACGTCTTGGTGAAGCGGTATAAGAGGGTTGTTGACGATGTCACTATATGGCGCTTTAAGGGTATCTCGCTTGAGGACAGGCAAACAATCTTTGACATAGTCACTACTTTGGGTGACTACAAGTTCGCCTTGGCTTTATACAAGTTGCGCTGGGACATAGAAGTCATCTTCAGGCATTTATCTAACATGAATTTTAGATTACTTGGCTATAGCTACGCTGGCTTCGTCTGCTCCGTGCTGCTCTTTCTCATAGTTTACTTGCTGATACTTATTTACGCTAAGTTGGCTCGGCGGAGGATGTCTGTTTCGGAGATGCGTGATAAGTTTGAGAGGTGGTTTAGGTGGATTTGCGGGCGTTCGAAGCCACCTTGATTTAACATTTCGTCAAGAATTTGGTTGGGTTATAGGGGACAAGGGGCTATGAGGGCGATTAAAAAGCCTTAAATAAGGCACAAAACATTACACATTTAGAGAATTCTAATATTTATTTAAAGCAAAAGTGATTTTAACACTGTTAAGATTAAATGATAAATGAATATGTATAAGGAAAAATTTTAAACGATTAAATGATTTATTAACATGGAAGATTCTAAGGGTGGATGAGACAATGGTATTAAAGAGAATGATTCTACTAGGTATTTTATTTTCACTCTTCCTGTATTCACTAACTGCCCCAATAATGGTGAATGCTCAAGAAGCTGGAGAAGCTACTGATAAGGGTACCGCATATTTAGCTATGGCTTTAGCAACAGGTATATCATCTATAGCTGCTAGTTATGCAGTGGCTAAAACAGGTACTGCTGCTTTAGCATCAATTACAGAGAAACCCGAATTGTTTGGTCGAACTATCCTATATGTTGGCCTAGCGGAAGGTATAGCCATTTACGGCGTTCTGATAGCATTGTTAATCTGGATCACGCTTTAGATTAAGTATTTGATAGTTGAGGATACATAATGGAGAGAGAAGATTTATACAGAAAGATCAATAGAATTTTCCTGATTACTTACTTTTTTCTATTAATTTTAGTGCAAGTAACTGGTATTTTTTCAATAATAGTTTATTATAAGGTAATGGGAATAGAGTTCATGTTAATAATAGTAATATTCATTACATTGGTATGGCCTATTGTCCTATCAATTATTTTAAGGAAGTTTTTTAGCCGTTTAGCTAAGGTAAGAGAGGAGAAACTTTATAAAGAGTAACTAATTAGAAAAATACTGTGTAAATATATCAGGGGCCGTAGTCTAGCTAGGAAGGATGCCGGCTTTGGGCGCCGGTGGTCGCGGGACTGTAGCCTCTATAGGGGCTATAGCGCGGGTTCAAATCCCGCCGGCCCCACCATAGCTTCTCTCTTATGCATTTAGTGAAGCTTTAAATTTCTTATTGTATTGTTGTTGTGTTGAGGTTTTTGATGGAGGGTTAGGGTTTGTCAGTTACTGGTATGAGGGTTATACCCACTAAGGGTTTTCTCTTGGATCTTAAGCGTAGAGTAAAGATTATCAAAGAGGGTTACAGGTTATTATCGATGAAGCGTGATGAGTTGACAGCTAAGTTGACCGCTTTTCTAGAACAATTGAAGGCGACTAGGAAAGAGGTGATGGAGAGAGCTGAGATGATTGTTATGAGGTTCAGAGGGACTTTTGCGGCTGTTGGTAGTGAGAGAATTCAGTCATATGCAAGTCTCTCGAGAGGTATCTTTGAGGCTAATGTTTTGCCTATAAGTATTATGGGGATAATAATACCTATGGTTAAAATATTGAAGGAGATTGATATCAAGGATAAATTTGGTCCCATTATTAGAGAACATGTATATGAGTTAAGAGAGTTATTGCAAGATTTAATCAAAGTATCTGAGTTGGAAATGAAGATTGAGATTATTGCAAGTGATTTAGAGAGAACTAACAGGATTGTTAATGCTTTAGAGAAGATAATTATTCCTGAGATGGAAGCTTTAGCTAAGTATATTGAGGAGAGAATAGAGGAGGATGATTTAGAGGACTTTATTAGAATAAAATTGATCAGGAATATAATCGTTAAAAGGAGAGGTGAGTAGGATAGACGAATACTTAGTAATTAAAGCGCATGGAATAATCTCTAGATTGATTCCTGTTCAATCTCTGATTCAAATTGCTTATTCAAAGGAATTAAGGGATATTGCTTCATTACTAATGATGACTGAGTATAGGTCTTATATAGATAAGATAGAGAAATTAACTGCTAGCGCGCTTAATGCTAGTTTTAAGAGAGTTATGATTAATAGATTTCAAAGCTTAATTCATGCGTGCTCAGGGATAGATAGGGAGTTCATAATTGAGTATCTAAGGATACTTGAGTTCGAAAACGTATTGAAGATTGTAGGCGAGAAAATAGGTTCAAGGTCAAGTGAGGAGATAAATATTATTCCTGTAGGCGTAGAATCTATAAATTATGATGAATTACTTGAATCTAGGGATATAGAGCAATTAATAAGAATCCTGAGAATGCATGATCCTTACTCGGAGATGAGGGATGAGATAGTTAGGAGGTTTATTGAGGATAGAAATCTGTTGCTTCTTGAATATGAATTCTATAGGGTAAGGTATAATAGATTATTGAGATTGATAAGTAATTTTGCTTTTATGGAAGTAAGGGATTTGCTGAGGAAGTTTATTGGAATGGAGATAGATATTTTGAATATCTATGCTGTTACAGGACCAATGTTATATGATTTCTCTCCAGAATTAATTCGTTTAATTATTATTCCTGGTGGATATTTATTAAGTGAAGATAAGTTAGCGAAAGTTGTTTACTTAAGGAGAAAGAGCGAGATAATTAATATGCTGAAGGGCTATGAGGATATTGTGAGATTAATCATTGATAAAAGAGAGACTGAAGCGTATTTATTGGCGCAAAGAAAGTTAAGAAAAGAGATTATGAGTGAAAGGATACTTAACTACGCAACATTTTTCGATGTATTCATGTGTCTTAAATTGGTTGAATTTGAATACAGGGACCTAACTCAGATAGTATATGGTGTAGAGTACGATATTCCTCGTGACATTCTGCAAAAGAATCTAATAAACTATTAAGCCAAATAATCTTCCAATGATAATCAGAAAACTTAATATCCCTTTATATACCGTGTATTAGGGAATTAGTTAATGAAGAGTCCATGATTATCCTGGTGTCGAGAATGGTGAAAGAGACCGAGAATCTCCCTCCAAAGGCCAAATCCAAATACATGTGTCTTAAATGCAAACATGTCTTCACGTTGTCTGAAGAGTACCTAGCTGACTATAACCTAGTTATGTGTCCTCGATGTGGTTCAACAACATTGATTAAGCTTAGACCTAGAACCAGGAAAATCGTAATTGGGGTATAGTATTGAGGCAATTAAATAAGGAGATATTATCTGAATTCTATTCCCGGAAATTCAATTTTGAGCCTTTATTTACAGTTATAACTCCAAGAATGTTCACTAACAGGGAGTTTGGCTTCTTAATTGAGGAGGATAAGGAAGATAAATTTATTAGAAATTTATCATTTAGGAGTCCGGGAGAATTAAGAAAATACATGATAAGCAATGGGGTAAAAGCAGCGTATATAGGAGCATTATATGATCCCCCTCCCTCTCCAGGTAAATCCATTACTAGATTAAAGTGGTTAGGCAGAGAGCTAGTTTTCGATATAGATCTAACAGATTACGATGACGTTAGGACATGTGGTAAGGGAAAAGATCATGTTTGTCCGAAATGCTGGCCATTTGTGGTAGACGCCGCCCTCATAATTGAAGAAGTTTTGCGGGAGGACTTCGGGTTAAGCAAGATAACTTGGGTTTTTTCTGGTAGAAGAGGATATCATGCCTGGGTTACTGATGAGATAGCAAGGTATTTCGAGGAGGAAACCAGGGAGGCCATAGCAACGTACCTTAGCCCAGATAATGTTGAGGAGTTAATGCCTATATCGTATCAAAAGAAAATAATTAAGCTATTGCTTAGAAAGGATTTAACAATGTTGATCAAGCAGGATAAAAGGGTCTTTAAGAAAGCTTGGTCAGAAGTATTAAAAAGACTTCCTAGGATAGATAAGAAAGTCACCATGGACACAGTGAGGTTACTAAGAATGCCTGGATCAGTTCACCCAGCTACAGGAAGAATAGCTATAATTGTGAAAGATCCACAATCGTTTTATCCAGATGAAGCACCAACAGTTTGGGAGGTGCTAGGGATCGATTAATAACTTAGGGCTAACTACAGTTAGGGTAAGAAACACTGAAGAAGTATGGTGCCCCGGGCGGGATTTGAACCCGCGTCCTCGGCTTGAAAGGCCGAGATGCTTGACCGGGCTACACCACCGGGGCATTCCTACTAAGTTAAAATAAATTTGATAATAAAGCATTTTTCGATTCTCCAATACGTCCTAGCATTGATTGAGTTTTTACTGCATTTCATTTTTAAATTTAACGATGCGATGAAAGATTATTGTAGCTGAACCCGAAACTAAGATTAAGCAAATTATTGATAAGGTTCTTAAGTAAAACTGAGTGGCAGGGTTTCTATATAAGAAGTATGGTGCCCCGGGCGGGATTTGAACCCGCGTCGCGGACTTGAGAGGCCCGCATGCTTGACCGGGCTACACCACCGGGGCATTCCTACTATGATAGGTCTTTTTTATTTAATGTACTTTTTGTTTTTAAGGTTTACTGATACGTTTTAATTGATGATAAGAATTGCATAAGATTCATTCTATTTGCGGAAATGGCTGTAGGAGAAAGCGCGAAGAAGGAAGATATTATGGCGGCCCGGGCGGGATTTGAACCCGCGTCGCGGGCTTTCTGCCTTAGTGGGCCTTAGATGACAGGCCCGCATGCTAACCGGGCTACACCACCGGGCCTAGGTTAAGTCTATTTGTGTATCCTATGTTTTTGTATACTATTTTGTTATCCCTAGAGTTTATTTTTAAATTTATCTCTTGATCCTTAGGGTGAGAATTATCACAAAAATGATCCGGGATACTTAAGGTTGAAAAATAAGATTAAGATTCATTATGAGTCATGGGAGTGAATTTTACTGATTGATCATTGTTTTATGGATATATTTTCTTGCCAAATGCGGTAACTGATTTATCCCAGATCTCTCTAATTTTGAATATATATGTTGGATGGCGGCCGACTATTCTTCCAGCTGTAGGCGCTACATGGAATATATCGTGGAGCGCATTTACGTACTCAAAGTATTTGGATCCCTCTAAATGAACCTCTGTATCTGCTATAATCATATATGATGTGTCTGGTGGAGTATAAAATATCAATATGGCTTCTCCTCCATTTCTAAGGTTTTGCCAAGTTCTTTTTCTGGCAAGATCAAGCGTTGCTAATTTGCTAAAGTCAATCTTATTTTCATTATACACGTAATTTAGAAGGAATTGGAGTATATCCCTTATATTTCTTTTTTCGCTCGCTATTTCATGAAGTTTATTTATAGCGTCGTCTAAATAATTTTCCTTAAGCACGAACCCGACCATTTTTATTGATGCATTTAGGCCAGCGGGTCCATTGGTAACTATTGCTGGTAAAGCTCTAGTAAACCATAAGTATACATCATTATTTTCTTTTATTTCGCCTCGAGCCATTTTCTCTATCATGGCTCTTCGTTCGTAAAATATATATTTCTTGAAGGAATTGGGAATCATTTTTATTCCCCTTAGCAAGATATTTATTTGGTAAGGATTAAATTATCTTCGTATTGTGTGTTTATATAAACTCTATGAGGAGTAGTGGTGATTCAATTGGCCATTAAGGATATTAAGAAAGAGGAGCTAGTGGACATCGTGCGGTATCTCGGGGCAGATGACTTGAAATTCTTAGATTCACTTAGAAGAAAACGATGGATTCTTGGCATAGTCTTCAATATTGCTGGTTTAGGTATAATGATTGGGGCCATTTTATATGCTAATATGGCTGGGGTTCAAGGATGGATGTGGTTCTTATTCGGCTTATTTATAGGATCTCTCCTAATGAGAGAGGGGGGAGTAGCTATACAGGAATCTAGAAGCATAGCGATTCCCGGGGGCGGTAGATATAAAGTTTTCGTTAAGCTTACTTGTTCTAATCCCGATTGTGGTTACATAGAAATTCGAGAAAGAAAAGACGGTGAATATGTAGGGCAAGTATTGGATGCTACTTGTCCTAAGTGCGGAAGTAAGTTAGTTATTTCAGCGATATTTAGTGAGCCTGAGAAGAAGATTAAGACTATTGGTATGCCTATTCTACCTACAATGGGTCAAGTGAGTCTTATTAGATTACTGGGATATTATATTCTTGATCTTTTCTCGCCTTTTAAGATGGCTTTTAGGCTAGTGAAACGAGGGTTCAAGCGTGAGAAAGAGGAACATTAAGATACTGGGTGTTGACCCATTAATTGAACCTATTTTTTGGAATGGTATAGATAATATTAAAACTATTGATCTCCTCGCTATTTTTGAGCGTGGTTGCCCGAACTGTAACTGGAAAATACCTAGTTATAGACTAGATAGTTATCTAGCATGTGATGAATGTATTCCTGAGGATATTGCGAAGAAGTATTATGGTAAAAAACCAGTTAATGCTCAGATTAGGTTAGGTAAGATATTAGAGTCGAATAATGAGTTGAGAGGTTTTAGGAAAGCTTATTTTGTTGAAAAAGAGCTGGAAGAGTTCTCTAAATTTTTTGAGGAATTGGTTGGTGCACCTCCATGGTCAGCTCAGAGGGTTTGGGCTAGGAGGGTTCTTTCTAATCAGAGCTTTGCGATTATAGCGCCTACGGGAGTTGGTAAGACTGTTTTTGGAATAATAATGGCATTATATCTTGCTAAGAAGAAGGATTATAGGACCTATATTGTTTTACCCACGAAGACCTTATTAAATCAAGTTTTAAGTAAAATTAAGGAGTGGGAGGAGAAATTAGGCACAAACTATGTTATTTATTATTCATCTGAAATGTCCATTAAAGAGCGAAAGCAAGTTAAAGAAAAATTGCAGACTGGTAATTTCAGAATTTTAATAACTACGTCCCAATTTCTTATACGTAATTTAACAAATATTATTAAGGCTTTTGAAGCAGCTGGAAGAGGAAAAGGTCATAGAAGGTATGTAGACTTCATGTTTGTAGATGATGTAGATAGTTTCCTAAGAAACGTGAAGAATCTCGATAGAGCAATAACTCTATTAGGTTACAATAGAAGTAAGCAAATGAAATCAATACTAGAGAAGATTAAGCGGGCTGGTGGAGGGGAGAATCAGATCTATATGCTTAATGAGGATGATTGGGCCGAGATAATAAATACTAGGTTAAGAGCAGGAATACTGGTTGTCTCATCAGCTACTGGACGTGTAAAAGGTGTTTTGATTAGGAGATTATTCAGATTAATCTTTGGGTTCACGATTGGTTCATCTAGAGAAGGTATACGTAATGTAACAGATACTTACGATGATGCTCTTATTGAGGTCGAGACTAATAGAGACCTATTAGTTAATAGAGCTGTGGAATTTGTAGAGAAATTAGGTCCAGGAGGATTAATTTTCGTTGCTAGAGGGTCTGATAGCGATGAGATAATTACTGAGTTATCAAGAAAATTGAGTGAGAGGGGTATACGAGGGCTCGGTGTGTCGGCTGAAGAGGGATCAGAGGTTGTTCAGGCTGTACTCAAGTTCATTAATGGGGAAGCTGACATATTGATAGGTAAGGCATCACCATATGGTTTATTAGTGAGAGGTCTAGATTTACCAGAGAAAATAAGATATGCCATTTTTGTCAAGATCCCACAATTTAGTATAAGGCTCGATGCTAAGCCGCATCCTGTCTATGCCTCATTCGTTTTAAGAAAGATAGCTAATGTTTTTCCAGATAAGATGCAATTACTGGATAAGATTAGGGAGTTAGCTTCGCATGTAATTTGGCTGAGACCGCATGAAATAAACGGAATTGAGGCAGAAGCCAGTAGTTTAATTTCGTCCCTAGGCATAGATAAGGCCATTGAGGTAGCTAAAGAGAGGGCGAGTAAGAATAATGACCATAGATCTATCACATTATTATTAACGTTAGAATTAACGAAGAGATTAAAGGAAGTCCTTGACGATAAGGATCTTATAGATAAATTAAGGAAGGCTGGAGTTCCGTTTGAGGTACGAGAAGATGAAGTAGGTAGAACTATAAATCTGCTTTCAGCAGATGTCAAAACGTATATTCAAGCGTCTGGAAGAACATCAAGATTGTATGCTGGTGGAATAACGAAGGGTTTATCGATAATACTACCAGATAATAAACAATTACTTCAGGAGCTAGATAGAAAACTATTATGGACTGTAGAGACGTCCCTTGTGCCATTGTCCGATATTAATTTAGATGAATTAATTAGAGAGATCGATAAGGATAGAGGCCGTGTTAAGACAGCTAGATTAGGGAAAATGCCTGCTAAGGAGCATTTACAGACATGTTTATTCGTGGTTGAATCACCCACTAAGGCTAGGACAATAGCTAGTTTCTTTGGTAGACCTACTAGAAGGATACTACCAGGAATAGTTGCTTACGAGATCATAATAGGCAGATACCTGGCCACAATCGTGGCTACGATCGGGCATATCACTGATCTAATAACTCATAATTTCATGCCTAAATTCAAGTTTGTTAGGAGGGAAGGACGTCCAGAAATGGTTGTTAGAGAATACACTATAAAGGAATTATCATGGCCATATGGGGTCGCGATGGTTGCTTTTGATTCTGATTTCAAATTTATACCGATTTTTGGACCTAAAGTTACCTGCGCTAAATGCGGTTATGTTTTCATACCTTACATTACTGTGAATACTGAAATGAGTAGTAAAGCGATCGAGAAGAAGGTTAATAGGATAAAGTTCTTCCTTAGGAGAAGAATAAGTGATCTTCAAATCCACTTAGCATCTGTCAAGCATTCACCCGAGATACCCCTCAAATGTCCTAGATGTGGGGAAACTGAACAATTATATGATAAGAAAATAACAATAGATACGCTAAGGCAGCTTGCTCTAGAGAGCGAGGTCGTACTTATTGGAACAGACCCAGATATCGAGGGAGAAAAAATAGCTTGGGATACAGCAATATTAATCAAGCCATTCGCAAAGAGGGTTCATAGAATAGAGTTCCATGAAGTTACAAGGAGCGCTATTGAGAGGGCATTAAGCGAGCCTAGGGATATTAACATCGACTTAGTTAAGGGTCAGTTCCTAAGGAGAATTGAGGATAGATGGATTGGTTTTTATCTCTCAGATGAATTAAAAGAACTTCTTGGCGAGAAGAATTTATCCGCTGGTAGAGTTCAATCACCAGTTTTATCATGGATTGTTGAGAGATATAACTTATGGAAGCAGAAGGAGAAATGGACTATTGTTAACTTAGGGGATGGAGCTGAAGTAAGAATACCTGGGGAAGTCAAGATTAATAAGATTAAAATTAAGGAGATTAAGTTAGAAGAGAAAAAGATCATACCGCCACCACCATTAATAACTGACTCTCTCCTTAGATACTCTTTTGCCATGTATGGTTATAGCGCTGACAAGACAATGCGGTTAGCTCAAACACTTTTCGAATTGGGTCTCGTGACTTATATAAGAACTGATTCAACAAGAGTTTCAGACGCTGGGTTAGCTGTTGGAAAGAGATTAGTTCTAGACAATTTTGGGCCAGATTATCATTCGCCGAGAAGGTGGAGTGGTAGCGAAGAGGGGGCTCATGAATGTATAAGACCGACTAGACCTCTCATGTTAGATGATTTAAGGGAGGCCTTAGATAGGGGTGAGATTGTTTTAACGGAGGAATTACCAGTAGAAGCTTTTAATGTATATGACTTGATAGTTAGAGTTTTTATGGCTTCTCAAATGAAGGAGGCTATAGCTGATTACGCTACAGTTAAATTGGATATAGAGTTCGAGAGGAATGGCAAGGTAGAAACAATTAGTGAGGAATTAGCTGGTATAGTGAAACTTAAAGATGTTGGGTTTACGAGAGTTCTGAGAGGAGAGCTTAGAAAATTCTTTATTCCGAGGATAATCCCTCTGTTCAAGAAAGGCACTACTATACCACCAGAAGAAGTGAGGGTTGAATACGTTGATCTTCCTAAGGCATGGCCGTTGACTGAAGGAGAGATAGTTAGAATTATGCGAGAGAGAGGAATTGGACGGCCATCAACATACGCTACAATTATTCAAAAGTTGTTTGAGAGGCGTTACATAAAGCGTCAAGGAGGGTTCGTTATGCCTAAGGAGCGTGGCCTCATAGTGAATAAAATCGTTAATTCCCTTCATCCTGAGATGGTTTCGGAGGAAAGAACTAGAATTGTGTTTGAGAGGATAGATGAAGTAGCTAATAAGAGGCGTGAATATATCGAATTGCTTCGTGAGATTTACGATGAGATCATGAGAGAGCGTAACGAGGCGCCGAAGAAACAATTACCTGAAGATGTTATAAGGGCTATAGAGAAGTATAGGAGGAATGTTGAGAAGAGATTTGGGTAGGTGATGATGTTGAAGGCCCTAGTTATATCAGATATTCATGATAATTTAAACAACTTGCTCAAAGTTGTTAAGAGTTTTAATTTGGTAGATTTTTCGCACATAATTTTTTGTGGAGACATGGTATCACCTTTCACAGCGTCAATTATTAATAAGCATATTAGTAATAATCACGTTTTTCTGGGTGTCTGGGGGAATAATGAGGGTGATAGAGATACCATAAAGGCTAAAATTAATAAGGGTGAACTAGGTGGAAACGTTATTATTTATGAGTGGAATAGAAGAAATGTATTAATTATTCATGGAACAGGCTCCATAGACATAACGGAGAAATTAATCATATCTCTCCTTAAGAGTCTAGATTATGATATTATTTTCTTTGGTCATACTCATTTAGCTAAGATTTTCCTATGTGATAAGAATACTAGAGAGATTAAAGCAATTGATGTGAAAGCTATTTTAAGCAGTAATACAGAGAAGGCATATGAATTTGATCTGGATGAGTTAGTAATCGCTATTAATCCTGGGGAGCTATGTGGGTATTTAACGGGAATACCTAGCATTGCTTTAGTTGATCTAAATGGTAGTAAGATTAAGATTAGATTCATTAGAATTGATTCAATTTGAGTAGTTTTCAGAGCTCCAGAAAATCATCATTGTTTTCTCAGTTAGGAGTGCTCATCATGAAAATCAAATCCATGTTTAAAATAAATTATTTTTTGATATTTGATAAATAATTTAAGAAAGTCACTATTGCTTAGAGCTTTACTTCTTCTTTTACCTCATTAAATGCATTAAAGAGGTCTCTTGTGAAAGCTACTAACATAATTTTCTTGATATAACTAGGTTGCCTTTTCTGGAAGAATTCATTAAAAGCCTCTATGAATGCCTCTTTGGCTTTCTCTATTGATAAACCACCTACACCCGTTCCCATTCCAGGAAAAGCGATACAATTTACGTGGTTCTTTTCGGCTACTTCGAGACCGGCGATTATCGCCTTAATAACTTTCTCCTTATTTGTTCTCATAGCAGGCCTCTCCATCGTTGGGGCATGTATGACATATCTAGCTGGAAGTTTTCCAGCGCGAGTCATAATCGCTTTTCCTACTGGGCACGGAGCATGCTTAATCGCTTCCTCCTCTATCTCGTAACCGCCCTTTCTTTTGATTGCTCCAGCTACACCACCTCCCATGATTAGTAAGCTATTAGCAGGATTAACAATAGCTTCGCAATCTATCTCGGTTATATCTCCCTGAACTACAATAATATCAACTATTTTCATCCCCTCCGAGACTTAAAGTTTATTGATTTCAAGACCAAAAACTAGATAAGTCTTTTACACCTTTAGCTTTAGACTCTATTTCAGATACAGACATGCCTAATGCATCGAGTAGTTGATCGAATACAGATTTAGTGAATTCTACATACTTATTCCAATCAATTTCACTTGGTTTAGGCTTCGCCTCTATTGGCATAACGCCGTCCCGAGTTTTAACATATGCTATTATTTCACCAGCTCTAACCTCTCTCTTGAGTTTTCTTGCTGCTTGAACATGTTGGGGTGTTGTCTTTGTATACTCGCTTAATGGTTTAGTTAATTGTACCCTGAAAGCTAAGTCCTGTAGTGAGTAAGCACCTTTCTTTAATTTACGTATTATCTCGACTATTTGATTCTCTATTTTCTTCTTTGCTTCCTTTAGATCTGCCGGTGTCTCGACTTTACTCAATATCTTAAGTACGTTGTGGAATTCTCTTTTAAGAAATTCTGGCGTATTCCTTTTCTTGGCCATTAAACCTTTAATATCGATGCTACCGTCAATTAAAACTCCAAAATAATTCTTTTTTCTAGCGGATAAAGCGAGATATCTATATATCTTATCTACCTCTAGATCAACTTTAACTTCATTTTCAGCCCACTTAATAAGCTCCTCTATTCTTTCCTTGTCTGGATTGTGGATAAAAACACTATCAGTGTCACCGTAAAGAACTTCTAGCTGCATTTCCTGAGCTTTCTCAACTACCGCCCTTATTTTTTGTCTACCTAAAGCGGTGATAGCCTCTGCCACTGACAAACTATAGAGTGGGAAGTGCTCCGCGCCAAAGACACCGTAACTTGCGTTAATCAATACCTTTAGTGCTCCCTGCACTATGTTGTAGAATTCTTTTTTCTCGCTGTTTTGCTTCGCTTTTTTCTTGAAGTACTTTACTCGAAGGTCTCTGATTAAGCCAACGAGCAGTGAGGTTATTCCCTTTCTCTTAGTGCAGATCCAGTGTGGAGTCTCGCTTACACGGTTTTTCCTACATTCTTCGTGGATACAGTCGACGGTTTCGTAACTAATATTATGCACTTTGATTATTGTGGGGTATATGCTCGCGAAATCGAGTACCCAAACATTGAACCAAACTCCTGGTTTTGGTTCGAGTACTATTGCGCCCCTATATTTCTTTCCTGTTATGATTGGTGGTGGTCTTGGCCCTAACTTAGATACGCGCTCTTCCTTTTTTTCTAGTTGGTATCTATTTGGTATTAAGTAATTTTTTTCCCGGTGCTCGGCGTTAAACCAGTTCTCTATCCATGCGGATACGCCTCTCCTGCTTAGTTCCCGTACGGGAAATCTTGTTATTCTAGATAAGACCATGAGTAATTTTAGAGGTAATTGGTTTCCAAATATGAATAACTGTGCTGTTAAATAAGAGTCCTGCCAGCAATATTTAGCTAGTTCATCTAGTCTTAGAGCTTCTATTTCTTCGAGTCCTAGATAAAGCTTACCTAGACCAAGTAATGCTTGTGAAATTTCTTCTAAGCTTACTGTTTCGTACTTATTACTGAAAGCATATGTCTTTATTGCAGCATTAGCGAAGAATTTGTATAGATCTAAGTGAATGCCTACTTTCATGTGCGCCTCTTTTATCTCTCCTTTACTAACTATTTTGAACGGTATAAGCTCTTTTGGGATACCTAGGTGCTCGCTGCGCTTATAGATATATCTCAAATCAAAGTTATCTCCATTAAAGGTTACGAGGATTGGTACATCCCATATCTTCTCAAATGCATCAAGAAGCATTAATCTTTCATCGCGATACAATCGTACATCGATTTTTTTCCCATTTAATTCAAGTTTGCCAGTGGAATAGTATTGCTTCTTATCGATGATCTCTATGTCGCCTAATTCATGACTAATAGCGCCTTTATAGTTCTCCAAAATAAAGATCTCTCGAGTCTCTATGGCTTTTCTTTTATTAAAAGAGTAACCTGTGAAGCCAATCGCTATTATTTGATCGTACGGTTGATTCATTTGAGGTATTCTTCCATGCCCAGCTACTTCTATATCTAAGGCTAAGAAATCTATGTTAGGTAGGTCTGCTGATAAAACTGGTAGATATTTCTTTGCGAGCTCTACGTAATCTTTCTCATTAATAAATATCCCTAGAATATCTTTATCAATGCTTTCTTCATCCGTCTTCATTACGGGATTTCCATTCTTAATCATATAGAACATTGATGGCCATAGTTTTGCATCATATATATAGTTTAAGTGGTAAGGGATCCATGCCTCCCAGCTTCTATCCTCACCTAATATGTTTCTTAAACCACTTTTTCCACCTACAGCTAGTGGATCCGAGACAACCACCTTTTTAAGCTCAACCCATTCATCGTTTATCGAGTCGAATTTATTAACTTTATCGATATTCTCTATTGACCCCCTCATCTTTATGGATGCTGCTCTAATCTCTTCTGTATCTGCGCTTGTTAAGAAATAGGGTTTATGACCAGTCTTATCATACAGAAAATATATCTCTTTAGTTTCGAGGCTATAAAATTTCATTAATGCCTTATTTTTCTCTGAGTCATATTCCACAGATAAAAGAATTAAATTGTCAGCATTATCTTTCTCGCGATTTCTCTTAGCTATTTCATTGAGTCTTTTTATTTTTTCATCGAGTATATTTCTTGGTATTACTCCATATTGCTTAGGCGTTGGCGTTCTTTCTTCTTTTTTCTCTTCTTCCTTTTTTTCACCACTTATGAAGGAATCTAGGGTCGCAATTTTTTTATTCATTTTTTTCATCAATTAACTATCTTGTTTAGAACTTAAAAACCAATATATGCCTTCTTTAAGCAATAAATCTTACTGATCATATTTTATGATCCTAAAACAGTTATTTACTAATGG
>Ga0190308_1000167_pt1 | contig 21849 bp, 25 predicted proteins | sample 48700756_MG_FD_165050 | JGI IMG/M metagenome (GOLD analysis project Ga0190308, IMG submission 165050) | Hydrothermal vent sediment bacterial communities from Southern Trench, Guaymas Basin, Mexico - 4870-07-5-6_MG | ecosystem: Environmental > Aquatic > Marine > Hydrothermal vents > Sediment ...
TTTATCTGGGTTAGATCTTTAATTGAATTTATTGCCTGTTTTATTAGTGGTGATCCTAGGAATATTAGTACTAGTATTGGTGTTATTGGTTGTAGCCAGTTGAATAATGCTTGGTCCCATATTGCAGCTATAAATATATAGGGTATGTTGTATCGAAATATTATTCCAAGATAATATATGGATGCAAGTATCTCTATTATAAATATTGTTTGGAAAAGTTTTTCTATCGATAGTAGAAATATGTTTTTATTCAATATGTAGATTGATATGATGAATATGATTGTATTGAGGATTAATGAAATGCTATGTATGTAGAATAAATATGTTGCTGTGAAAAGTATTTGGAGGATTAATATACATATATTTCTTCTATTAATGGAGGCCAATAATAATGATGTTATTAATAGTAGGAATATTAATATATATCGGTCTATTTTAGGGGATATAATGTATGCTACTAATATTTTCTGAGCCAGTCCTCCATCCAATGTATAGTATGTTATTTGAAAACTATTTATTATCTGGCTCCAGCCTAATAGGAATATGAGTGAAAGTATTGGGGGTAAAAATTTCTCCAAATACTTGAATATGATTGGTCGAATTATTTCTAGCTTCATAGCCCACTACCTGATAATCAATAGAATTAAATATGTATTTAACTTAATAATATTATTAGGATTTTTCTACTTTGAATGTTTTTGTTATATGTTTTCCAGGTGTTACTGCATGGATTATATATGTTCCAGTCTTCCATGTATCGCTTATCCTTATCCTAAATATTGTTTCCCCATTTTTATCTGTTTTCCCCTGGTCTACATATAGCGTTACTCCACCTGGACCTAATAGCTGTATCGCTATATCCCTACCATTCAACGGTCTCCCCCAAAATATGATTGCTATAGGTGTACCCCTGAAAATTATTCTACCCTCCTTTAAGCTTACCTTTATTTCAACTAGTTCCCCAACCCTATAATTATCCTTATTCGTTTCAACAGATAATATTACATCCGTTTTTGATAGAAATTCTCTACCTATAAATACAGTTAAAAATACTATTGATATTATTACTATAATTATTAGTATCAGTCTTAATCCTTTACCCATCTAAACCCCAGGAGACCCGATTGAAGAGTGGTATTTAACATCTTTCATATATATTTTTCCGCCTCCTGTAAATCTTTATGGGTATCTATGCTTTTCCAGAAAACATTTTCATATTTTACTGCTTTCAGTAAACCTCTTTTAGCCAATATTGGGAATGTTTCCTTCTCTATATCCCCCCTATCCGGTAGATATTTAAATATTTGCGGCTTAAAATAGTATATTCCAGCATTTATCCAATACTCTTTTATTAAAGGTTTCTCCCTAAATCTTACTATCTCCTCACCCCTTATCTCAACTATACCATAGGGAGACTTTAAATGAACCAACGCTATTGAACCAATATATTTTTCACCAATACTTCTCAGCTCATTAGGATCAAGGTTTGTCAATACATCTCCATTTAAAATATAGAATCCCATCTCATTTTTTAGAAATATTTCCGTGTTTTTAATTGCTCCACCAGTTCCCAGAGGCTGGTCCTCAACAACATATCCTATTTTCACATCATACTTACATCCATTTCCAAGCTCCTTTATAATTTTCTCCCTAAGATACCCTGCACATATAATTATCTCATCAATACCATGTTTTTTAAGCCATTCAATCTGCCGTACAATTATCGGCTTCCCAGATACCTTTAACAATGGTTTTGGAGTATCATCTGTAAGAGGTCTCAATCTTCTACCCAATCCTCCAGCCAATATTACTGCCTTCATGCTCTTTCTTCAGCCTTCTCCTCCTTTTTCTCTTCTCCCTCCTCCTTAGTTTCCTTCTCTACCTCTTTCAACTCTTTTTCCAATTCCTTTTCTATCTCCTCTATCGGTTTCGGTGGAGGTGTTGTCGCCAATGTGTATCCTATCCATGCTAGGATCCCAAGTACACCTGCAACAGCTATAAATGCCGTTAACTGCATGGTTAATTGAATCCATGCAGATAGAAATACTAGGTAGAAGTATATTATTATTCCACCAATGCTGCCAGTAAGTATGGCTACTCCAATTACCTGATCCCTACTCATATCATACACCTATAATATGGAGATGCATTTAAGTAATATATTTCTTGAAAAGTTATATATCTCATATCATTTAATAAGCTTTTCGTTTTTCTATATCCTAGAATCCTTGCTTCCCTCAACTTTTCTCCAAAAGCTATTACCCTTATTCTTTCAATATACCTTTTTATAAAGAATGGAATAGATTTCATTCCCGACACCATATAGTATATATTTTAAAATTTTAAGTTATATATTCTTTATTGTTCATATTCTAAAATTTTATTGGCTAGTAAATGATGATTTCTATTGAGGTCTATGATTTTGGGGATAAATGTTGTAAGAAAGTTTATTGAAATTTTTGTTCTAATTCCTATTTCTGCAGGCCTTCCACTGGACTCTATTAATCCCCCTCTAATTTTCTCCATTATCTCCTCTATATTTTTCTCCGAGTTTACTAGTGTATAGCATTTTCCTACCTGACTATACTTATGTGCATCGCTTCCACCTGTTTGGGGTAGATTTAGCTTTCCAGCAATTCTCTTGGAAAGGGTTACTGAGAGTGGGAAAAATGGGTAAAGAGAGTTATATACTTCTACTGCATCTGGTTTTTCTAGCTATTCTAACTCCTCTAATCGTATCATGGTCTGTTATGGCTATTCCATCCAGCCTTCTACCTTCAGCCACAGCAATTATTCTATCAATTCTATCTCCATCACTGAGAACTGTATGGACATGTAGATCCAACTTCAACATCGTATCCCAAGCATAGATTTAAACTATCAATAGTAATATAAACCTAGTTTTAATCTACCTATGATTTCAAGTCTATTCAACTATCTCAGCCCTATAATATTGTTTAAATATGTTTTCTAATTGGAGTATTAATATGAGGTTTATCATTATGAATAATATTGTTCCTGAAATGTTTTCTCGCAATATTTTTGATAGAGTATATTCCTGAATCAATATATTTATTATTGGAATTAATATGAATCTATTTTTATAAAAATATATTGTGAATATTGTTGTTAATATTATTGAAGGTATGCTGTATACCATTGTATTTGTCTGTATCGATATGAGTAGTAATAGTATGGATATGAGTATGTATAGCTTTAAATACATTTTAACATACCTTTCCATATTTTCTGAGGCCTTACCTCAACAACCTTTATCCCCTTACTCCTCAAATACATCTTCTTTCTATAATAATATTCTCGTGCTATTCTACGTGCCTTAGGGTTCTCTATATTTTTCCAAAACTGGTATGGAATTATTATAGATACATTTCTGTTTAACGCTATGTTTTCTACCGTTGAGGATAAGTCCGTTATAAATATAATTTTAATATTTTTTGGCATTTCATTTCCAATTATATTTAACATTCTTTCTTTTCCAACCTTCTCCAGTAGGCTATATATTTTACCTATCTGTCTAAACATATATTTTTCTATTGGAGTAAGCTCTGTATCAATCAGATTTATATATGATAAATCTTTTACCAACTCTATTCTCTGAAACAGCTTCAATATTTCACCATAGATTAAATCCACCTCCCTCCTATCTTTAGCTGGTCCAACTATCTTTTTAACTCTATCCCCAACCCATAGCACCAATGTTACAGGTATCTTTTTCCTATATGCAGAATTTATTACTAATACAGCTATCTGTGCCAAATGGTCTAAAATAATTTCCGAAGTATTTGATATATCTAGGAAAACGGCTATAGATTCTCTACCTTCATCCTGAAATTCCTTTACCATTAATCTCTGGAGTCTAGCGGTTGCCTTCCAATCTATTATCCTATATTCATCCCCGGGATAATATTTTCTCGACCCAATGTATTCAAACCCTCTTCTTACAAATATGTTTAATGGGCTTTCACCAAGTCTACCTCTACCTCCACCGCTTTTTATATATGACACTAACACATATGTTTTAGGATAAACTGATACAGCTATATTTAGCCCAATCTTCCTCTTAAAATAGTATAATGTGTTTTCTGTAACAATATTTAACTTAATATTCTTTATCCTATATTCTCCCTGATGGTGTGGAGTAAAATTAACTTTAACCATCTTACTGGATTTAGGCTTCATTAAGATTCTTTGGGGCTCATAGCCTACCTTTACCCTCCTATCTATATCGAATCCCATTATCTCTACAATATATGTCTTATTAACCTTATTTTCTATGAATATTTCTCCCACAACTTTTTCTCCAAGCATTCCAGTCAATCTGTTTCGAGTTCTTATCGAAAATATAGGTTTTTTCTCCAATCTATATGAATAGAAATATGATAATATAATATATATTAATAATATTATGCCTGAATATAGCTGGTAAATGTTTCTCTGAATAAAATATATTGTTAGAAGAATTATTGCAGAAATAGTTGTTAGGTAAGCCGTTATATTCGGCTTCAATTCTTCACCTAGGTACAGGTATTTTTTTAAATGCCTCATTTATTATAGATGATATAGTTATTCCCTCCATTTCTGCCTCAGTTTTCAAACCTATTCTATGATTTAATACGTAGAATCCTATATCCTTAACATCGTCTGGAATGACGTAATCTCTACCCTCTAATAATGCCTTAGCCCTAGCTCCTTTAAGAAGATATATAGATCCTCTAGGGCTTACAGGGAAATCTACATACCTATTTTTTCGCAGATAATTTATTATTTCAACTATATATTTCTTTATCAATGGGGATACAGTAATCCTTCTAGCCTCCTCCTTTAACCATAAAATATCTTCCAGTCTAAATATTCTTCTAACATTAAATCTATCGATTAAATCTATCCTATTCAATATCTCTATCTCCTCCTTCGGTAACGGTATTGTTACAGGTATTCTCATCATAAATCTATCTAATTGAACCTTAGGTAGAGTGAATACACCCTCTTCTTCAATGAAAACTCTAGTAGCTATTATCATAAATGGTTGTGGAAGCTTTAGGGTTACTCCCTCTATACTCACCTGATTTTCCTGCATAGCCTCTAAAAAAGCTGACTGCGTTCTCGGACTAGCTCTATCGATCTCATCTAAGAGAATTATATTTGAAAATATTGGGCCTTTCTTAAGAATATATTCTCCAGTTTTCTGGCTATATACATATGTACCCAATACGTCTGAAGGTAGGAGGTCGGATGTACATTGAATCCTCCTAAATGTCCCACCAATAACTCTTGCAAACGTTTTTGATAACAATGTTTTCGCCACACCTATATATCCTTCGAGCAATACATGTCCACCTGAGAGAATCGAGATCAATAATAGTTTTATTATATTTTCCTTTCCAACTATAAACCTATTTATCTCCCTCATACATAGATTGATTTTTTCAGTATATTTATTCATATACTATCATCTTCAGCAATCTATATGATATAGATAATATGATTATAGATATAAATATTGTTAAAATATATTGGATTAATAAATCATTTATAAGTATTGATAATGTTGTCTCGAAGCCTAGGAAAATGTATTTAACGTTTTCTAGGAGACTTCTCTCCCTATGAGCTATATCTAATACAACTTTTTTAATCCCATATTTATTTAAAAACATCTTAATTAGCTTACCATTATCATATTTATCTATCATCGAGTTTATTAGTATACTTGGATCAGAAATGGCAATTATTCTACCACTATTTCTTGTAGCCTCAACTATAATTGGATAACAACCATATTTTTCATCACTATCCCTTTTAAAATTTAGGTTATCGTCGATAAAACTGTATTCGGAGGATGTTGCCAATACATTTATATCCCATTTTCCATGGCTTGAAACATTTATTGCTGTAGGTATGTTTAGTAGAAGAGTTATATTTGAATACGTTTTTCCATCCATTCTTATACCTACTATTGTTGGAAATATGGGTTGCTTACTATATAATGCATTATCCAGTAAGGGTTTACCTGTAAATGATATAGGGCAGCTCAATTTCCTCAAAACATCATTACTTCCCCCAAAGTCATCTAATATTATAATTGTCCCCCCATTTGATAGAAAATTTTTAATAAATTTTATTTCATCTGTCGAATAATTGATTGTTGGGCTGATGATTAATATGCATGTTTCTCCTGGACTAATATTTAGGTTTGTGAGAGAGCTGTTTAAAATTATCAGCTCATAGCTATCACGTATTTTTTCTACGAGGGATGACAACCCATTCCATAGATTGTTTTTAATAGAATAATCTCTAGTTACTGGGGAATAGGTTATGGATGATAGGAACAATATTGTTGATATAGTTGCAAATATTATTATTAAGATTATTTTATCCATGTCTCATCCTCCTCAAATACTGTATTATTCTTTGCAGAAAGCCTTTAGCCATACTTAACTCATTTTCGAATAGAATTTTAAGTCCATAATAACTTTTTTCAAATATGGGGATGGTATGTAGGAGTAGTTCGCCTATTATAGGGCTTTTTAAATATATTTTTCTACATATTTCTCTATGCGTGTCTCCCGGTTCAATTCTTATCCCAAGGATTCTTGAAACAATTGTCTCAATCATTAGGATTGATTTATGCAGAGATTTACCCGATATATGTAGCTCCTCAGTTTTCGCTGGTACCACAGACTTTACAGCCGGTTTTAATACTTCACTTATTCTCTCTCTATATACTGGTTTACTTCTTATTTTTAATGCCATATAGATGGCTATAAAGGATATTGTTATTAAACATATTATGAGTGAGTTTATGTTTAAAATAAATATGTTTATTCGTTCTCTCCTATATTTTATTAGTGGATTTTCAGGTATACCCGTTATTTCTATAACATAGTTTCCAGATTCGATTTGATATGGAATATTTATGTGAATACTCGTAGATTCATTTACATTTATTCGACATTTTTTATTGAATATTGTCTTTCTGTTTGAGGATATCTTGAGGTATACCGTTATATTTGATTGTAAACTACTTATAGGTTTGAATCCTATCCTTAAATCAAATATGTTTAATATAGTGTTGGGTACATCTATTTCAAAGCTGAGCGAGTATGGTGGATTAACTATATTTATCGGTATCCTTGTATAGTTTTTTGAGAGAGCTTTATCATACGGCGTATAGGTTAAAGCTATACTATAATTTCCCTCAGCTATATTATATGGTATGGTTGTTTTAAAACTGAATTCTCCATTAACTACCCTTGTCTTAAAATTTCTTTTAAATAGATTTATAACTATTTCTCCATCAGTGTTATTCCACTCTATTTTTGTTTCTATAAATCCATTTATAGCTAGTTTCTGCTGTGGATAAAGCGTTGTATTATAGTCTGTTGTAACTATAATTTTTGTCTCAATACTATTTACAGCAAATTCTATTCTATTCCTAGCATATTTCAAATAAGGTGTTTGGGGTATATAATACGTTTCAACAAAATATTTTCCGGGAGTTGATGGAGCCCTTATCATACATCTAAATATTCCATTTAAATCTGTCCTAACTTTTTTTGAAATAGAGGTGTTTAGGATAAATATATTGAGGTATTTATTTGATAATCTTGTACCATTTTCTATCTTTAAGATTCCACTAACGTTTATATATTCATTTGGATAGACTATATAGTTGCTTAGATTTAAATCTATTATTGTTGCCGTCCTATTTATAAATATTTGATTTAGATCTTCAAAAATCCTATATAGATTTTCATATGCTGATCTACATTTCTCCAATCTCTCTCTAAGCATATTTATTTTAGGATCTATAATTGTGGAGAGATATGGATATGTGGTTGAAAGGTCCTTTATAATAAGTTCAACTTTATATAATGTTATTGAAGCATTATAGATATGTTTATCTATCTTCCTCAAAACATTTTCTGCTAGATCTAAATATTTTTCCTTAAGGAAGGCTCTAGCCATATCTATTTCATTTTCGGTAATGGAAATAGTCTTGTTAAATTCATCTATATAGTTTAGCGCTGCCTTTAATCTCGATTTTAGGTAATCGGGTATGGAGATTACATCAATATAGCCTGATATTAAGCTTATATTTACTGCAACACCTCCTTTAATCAAAATTTTGTCAAAAATATATCTGGCTATAAGTGAAATAGGTATTCCCTTTACCTCTGCATCATCATAGTTTATGTGTGGAAGTATTGGGGAACATGAGATGCTTTGCATACATACTATATATATTATTAGTATTGAAATCATTGATATTTTTAGATTCATGTTTTCACGTTAGAATCTCTATTACTCTCCTAGCTACAATATATATAAAGATGGTTAATAAAATAATAATTATTATGTTCACTCTATTCCTGTATTTCTTCTTAAATGGCATCAATATTTCCGTCACAATTAGGTAGATTAGAAAATCTATTGAGAAATATACATCAATTCTTTTCTCTGAGAGATAGGTTAATGCTATTGTCGCTATATTGAATAAGATTAGCATAACAATAATGTATATGTATATTTTCATTTAAATCACATCTATATTTATCGTCACTTCTCTTCCACTAAATTTCTCTGAGAACACCTCCACCCTTTTATTTAAAGTATAAGATAATATTGAAGCTATAATAGAAGAATATGGTGAGCCAATGCTATGCACAGTCCTCGGAAAGGTCTTCTCAATATTATAAAACTCCTTTATAGGATTATATAGCTTTATAATAGTGTGTTCTGCAGTAGATAAAACCTTTATAGATGAGCACAACTCAATTATATCACATAAACATTTTGACAATATATCTTCTATCTGATAATCCTCCATTTCTATTGGAACTATTACTCCTTGTTTGCCAAAGAAATATTTTATTAATGAAAATCCCGGTGGAACCAATAGTAAGTGGGAGCCGCCACTCGATGTTATTATCCCTCCCAGATCTCTTTTAACAGAGAATGGAGTAGAAGATTTTTCTATTGGAATTATTATTCTTACACTTTTACCTCCATCCACATTTATCGGAGAATAAAATCCCTTCCCATTTATATTAAATTCCTTTAGGAGTTTCTCCAAATTTGCATAGAAATCATATGTTAGAAAAGTAAGTCCTCTTAAAAATGCTTCCTCCCTAGATTCATAGGGTATTAGGAGAAGGGTGGATCCAATCATAAGGCTAGATATTGTGAAGGCTAAATATAGTTGGATACTTGTTATAAAATATATTGAGAGAAATATCAATGATAGTATTGTTAAATATATGGCTATGATTTTTATTCGCTCCATCACTTATCCCATTTTAAAGATAAATATGTTTTCGCCATCATTTATACTATACTTTGTAATGAATATCTGCCTATTTATTGACAACGAAATACTTGAGAAAAGCATTATGTTTCTCGGATCCAAGATAAATTTAGTTAGCATAGATTTATAGCCTGAACCAGTTTTCAATACATCACTATATACTACTTTTAGTTCAACTAGATTTCCAACAGCCCTATATTTATAAGACTTTACAATACCTTTTATTGAAAAATATTTTAGTATGGAATCCAGGTCACTTTGCCTTAACCCCCTATATCCTTCTATTGAAACGATATATTTAGACCTATTTAATTGAAGAGCGAGTTCAATCTCTTTTTCTCTAGGTGTAAATACAACTATCCATTTATCTGTATCTGATAAAATTTGGTCTAAGATTTTTGGCAGAACATATGTATATTTTTCATAAAAATTTTCGGAAGACAGATTATTAGTATTTGTTTCAATTTCTCTATTTGTTAAAGCACACTCCCTAGGAATTCTCGGATTTTTTATAAACTCACCTGTAACCATACAGATTCCTAGACTGGAGTTATATAATGGACAGTCTATACATTCTGTCTTCACATAATCACTCAAAGTCTAAATATTAGATTATACTAATATATTTTGCTTTTATGGTTCCAACCCACCACAGTCCCTAACAATTATTGAAGTGTCTTCTTCAATTAGTAAAATTTTTCAAATACTTAAAACTATATAATATACTTATTTTTAGAATTCCGTAATATTTATATATTTAATGTAATAAAATTATTTGTATAAAAATATTAAATAGATGGGGGTTTTATGAAATTAGCTAAGAAAAATCTTATATTTACATTGTTTACAGTATTTTTCCTCGCCTCTATAAATATTGTAGCAAATGCATATACTGTTCAAATAGTTAGTGTTAGTACCACTGACATGCAGGGAAATCCTAAAACTATATTTAAACGTGGAGAATTCGTAGTCGTAAACGCTAAAATTAAATCGCTACTCACATATGAGTCACAGGATTATCTACTTATTGTCGAAGCATTTACACCTGATGATAGAGTCATTGCACTTGGATTTACAAGTGGAAGTCTGGCTGGAGGACAGGAGATCAGTACAGGATATGGTTTTAAGATACCGGACGACGCTCCAACTGGAACATATACGATAAAAATATTTGTATGGAATGGATGGCCAGCTATATTGGGGGGTAATTGGAAACCGTTAAGTGAAACCCAGGAAATTACAATAACAGTTACATCTTGAGGTGAGAATGATGAATAAAATTTTATACATTTCACTCATATCTTTTATCTTAATGCTCGGATTCATAAACTTAGCATCAGCATCTATTACTGTTAATGTGTCGACGAATAAAGCTAAATACTATCGATTTGAAATGGTATATATTACAGTAAAGGTTACGTCTGATGGAAGTCCTGTTGAAGGCGTAGCTGTAGGTATACAGGTAAAAGATCCGGATGGATTTACAATATATGTAGACCAGGGCACAACTGATAGTAGTGGAAAAGTTACATTTAACTTTAGACTTAGCCAATATGCAAAATATGGATGGTATGATGTAACTGCTACAGTCACTGGCGGAGCTGGTACAACTAGATTTGAAGTTATACCGAGACCAGCGCCTGTAGGAGGGAAAATAGGTGAGGTTAATAAACCAGAGCTATTAGCAATATTTGTAATGAATAATATAATAAATAACATTGGAATAATATTATTAGTGACTGTGTTATTAGTTGCCGTGTATATCATCGTACTAAAAATCCTTCATAAGAAAAAATAATATTATTTTTATTCTTTACTACATCAATATTCTATTCTCCGATCAAGATTAGAAGATAAATGGATAGATGAATGTTCCTCTTATTATCACTAACATGCTTAACATGATCCCACTTTTTAAGACCCATGAAATTTGGAGAATCGCCATAGATAGTCAAGCTCATTTTTCTAATTAATCAAAGGCTATTGAAAGTGGCATAGGGCATAAAGGAGACCATTTAATAATTCTCCTTTAGCTGAATTTTTGCTGATATTTTGCATCGGAGTAGACGATAGCTTCATATATCTCTTCATCACATATTATATTGCTGTCGTTTTTCTATCTATCCATAATATCTATATTGCACAAATGCAATATAGCTCCAACCCACAGCCCCTAACAATTATTGAATGGTCTCAGCATAAAGAAAACTTATATAACAATTCTTGTAATAATTTACTTATAAAGAATTTTGGTGGAATCATGAAGAAAATATCTTTAATAATTACTATATTTCTCTTATTCCTAGCTCTTATTCCAGTAATCTCTACACCACTATCTGTAAGCACTAATAAAAGCGTATATAAGCCAAATGAAAAAGTTATCATAACTGTCTCAGGCTCTCCTGGAACCGTTGTCGGTATACAGGTTTTAAGGCCAGGTGGAGAGACGGAATTTGTCGACCAGAAAACTATTGGAAGCAATGGTAAGGCATCTACATCCTTTAAATTGCCAGAGGATCATCTTGGTAAATGGAAGGTTGTGGTTAGTGGTGGAGGAGAGACTGCACAAACAACTTTTAATGTAAAGGGTGGTAGCAAAATAAGTATTCATATTGATAAGAATTTTATTTCTCTCGGCGATTCTGTTACAATCAGTGGGTCGATTAACCCAGCTGTAGACGCTAGTGTTACAATTGAGTATAGAAGGGAGGGGGGTTCATGGGGAAAGCTTGCAACTGTTAGTGCTCATAATGGTAAGTATTCTTATAAATGGACTCCTAGCTCCGAGGGCAAATATTATCTACGTTCATCTTGGCCTGGAAATAATAGGTATTTTGAGGCCACTAGTTCCACTATATCTTTAACTGTCTCTAGGAAGCAGAAATCCTCTATTAGTGCAGAGATTTCTTCAACTGAAATAATTTTTGGAGAAAATATAACTGTTAGTGGATGTCTTAAACCAGCTTTAGCTGGAGTATCTATAAAAATAATATATACTGCTCCTGATGGAAAGAAGATTGTGAGAACCACTACTACAGATGTAAATGGATGTTTCCATGACACTATTTATCCAAATATGTCTGGATCATGGAGTGTAAAGGTTGTATGGTCGGGTAATGAGGATTACTTTGGTTCAAGTAGCCCTGCAATCGACTTCATGGTTAAAGGTTTCCTTAAAGCTTCATTATATTTGAAGCCAACAATACTTGTTGTTGGAGACTATATTATTATCTATGTAAACACTACTCCTCCTATAAAGGATCTTGAGATATTTTTTGAATACAGCAGTGATAAGATTAATTGGAGCGTTATAGGTAGCTCATATACGGATAAAGATGGTGTGGCTACATTTATATGGATATTAAATAATACTGGAGAATACTTTATAAGGGCTAGGATTCCTGAAAGCATGGAGTATGCCGAAACATTCTCAAACATATTAAATATAAGTGTTAGAAGTGAGCTAAAAAGTATTGAGGAATACGAGAGATTGTTGAATCAAACATTCTCATTACTAAGAAAATGTGAGGAGAAGATTGGAAGCTATGAGTCAAGTATAGATAAATTGAATAAGAATATTACTGATTTAACTAAAAAATTAAATGCATTGCAGGCAGAGCTAGATAACACTAAATCTAAGCTAAACCAGACTGAAAATATGCTTGAGGAGACTAAATCCGAGCTAGCTGAATCGAGAAATACGATCAATTTCTTACAAATGCTATCCATTTTGTCCGGAATTATAGGATTCGTCATCGGAGTTATAGTAGGCATAATATTTGTAAGAAAAGGGAAACTAGCGAGTAAATAGATATAAAATTATCTTTTTTCAATTATAGCGGTATTCGGAAAAATTATAAATTACTGTTATATAAATTTTATAGAGTTGATGGTATGAAGCCTGGCACGCTGCTTGCATTGCCCTTAGGATTGGGTTCAGCTTTACTTATGGTTGGGTTAATCATTATGAGCACAAGGTTGATTGCAGTTGGTTCTGGGATACTTGTTTTAGGTGTTGTAAGCTATGTAGCTATTCGTTCAGAATTTGAGTTGAAGAAAATTTCAAGTAGACTTGAAACTAGCTTTTATGAAAATGTCTTAAGGTTAATGTTAGAGGAGTTTGAACTCTATGATGAAAATACAATATATTTTTTACCGAGCAGTTTGGGTGGAGAGGCATCTATACTAATTTCTCATAAAAATATAGATCCTCCAATAGATCTTAAAACCGTTCCTAAAAGACTTTTCTTTGAGCATAATGGTATATTTTATATACGTTTTCCATCAATCATACAGTTATCCACCTATACTGTTTCTCGTGCAAACAATGTCTCTGAGGTTGAGTCTCAGCTCGATAGTTTTTTGAAGGATTTGGGTTTAATTTCAAGTATAAAGATCGTGGAAAAACCTGATGGAACATTAATAGTAGATACGGTTCCATTAAAGGATGTAGTGATTAACGATGCTCCTACAAATAGCTTTCTAAACCTTACTGGAAGTATTATTTCTGATAGTCTAAATTCTATTCTTCAATTTATTAAGGTTGAAAAAAATGGGGATGTTTATAGAATCTATTTTAGGATGATATAGATGGGATATGCAAGCTATACTAAATTTATAGTATCTTATTCAATAGCATTTCTAGCTACAATTATTTCCGGTTTTCTTTTAAATGAGAATAGGATAGACCTATATATCTCACTATATATTCTAGAATACTTTGTTTTCTCAGCGATATATGGTGTGAGACTTAGTACTCTATTGAACCTAATTTTGTTCACGATATTTATGATTATTGTAGCCTATAGGGTGATCGAAATATTATTTCCAGGTGTATTGTTTTGAGGAAAGCATTAATTATTGTAGCAATCCTTATAGCTATATGTTTCCCTAAAATCTATGCTCAACCAAATATTGTTGAAAAGCCCATTCATATCGATCCTGAAAGTATAAAAGAAATAGCTATACCTAATCCATCACTTCTATTATTCTATGGAGATTTTATAAATGCATTGGCTTTAGGAAACTATACATATGCAATGGAAACCATAAAGGTTCTTTCAAACATTGGTGGAGATAAACAAATAATAGAATTGGCTTCCAAAATAAATTCACTGGCCAGTAAAGCCACCCTACTCTTAAATCAGACAGAAGAATCGATTAATGGTTCAGAAAACCTCATTATAAAGGGAGATATGGATGCGGCTAGAAATATGGCTATTAATGCTAGGAGATCTTTAATCGAAGCCAATCAAACACTGATTAGGATGAGAAGATCCTTGGGAGAGCTTTCCTCCAGATTAAAGGTGTCTCTTGGAATTCTTTCCGTACAGTTTCGTAGATTAAAGTTTAAGCTTAATTTTCTTAGTGCTAAATGTAGGAACTTATTTATTAGACTTTACAGTATGAGGTTTTTGAAAACCTTTTTATCCTTAAACGTTTATCCTAAAAAAGTTATTGTTGGTGAAAGAATAGTTATAAATGGGACGCTTAGGCTAGAAAATGGAACGCTTCTTTCAAATAAGGAAATATATATAAGGATTGGTGAAAAAATGTTTTTTAAAACGTTTACTGATGATAATGGCAATTATTTTGTTGAGAAAAATATTACTATGTATGAAAAAATGGTAGAGATTTCTGTCACATATCTTCCGAGGTACGATGAACCATACTCATCTTCACATAATTCTACAACTATATACCTATCGTTTATAATGACTAAGTGCAGCGTTTTTCTAGATAAATATGTGTTTACACCTGGTAGTATTGTAAATATAAGTATATTTATATCTCCTATAAATGGTGGTAGAAATATTACTTTGGCTTTTGACGGCATAAATTATACTAGTGTAATTATATATGAGTCAAGATACAATATTTCGTTTACCATTCCTCTAAATGCTACTGCTGGAATACATTTACTTGAAGTATTTGTAGACCCTCTTGAAAAGTATTCTTATGCCATTAGTAGAACATCTATTGCAGTAGTCTTCCTGCCTTTAGCTGTACATTTAGATGTTCCTCGAGTAGCTCTATATCCCTTTATTGAAAATAAGATTTATGGTAAAATATTATATAATGGTTCTCCGCTTAGAGATGTCAATATACTTGTGTATAGGAATGATAAGTTAGTGGTTAGTGGGAAAACCGATGCTGAAGGAGTGTTTTTAATAAATCTTGGAAATTTTTGGACCCCCTTTGCGGAGTCAAAGTATAGGGTTTTAATAATGCCCTCGAATCCACAATATTCTTCCTGCGAGTTCGAGACAAGGGTTGAGGAGGTTAATATAGCTATATTTATATTAATAGTATTTCTAATATCTTTTTCATTAAAGTCTAACATCATCCTATACATTATGTATAGATTTGAAAGAGTATTGATTGTGTCAAGTAAGATTTCTACAAAAGTTGGTGAGACTGGAGGGAGATTTTTTGAGAAAACACGTACTATAGAGCATTATATTTCTAGAAGATTGAGGCATGCGGGTGGTCGGAGAAGTATTGGGGTAGAGCTAAAATATAGGGGAAAGGTTAGTGGAGTGTATAGAATATACTTAGGTATAATAGCCTTTTTCTCAAAAATATTTTATCCAATACGTTTAAGCGAAACATTTAGAGAATATTTGAAGAGACTTTCACCTCGACTTAGTATGAAAATACTATATTATCTAGTTAGAATAACTGGATTAGCTGAGGCTGATAGATATGGTGGTAAAAGAGTTGATGAAAGCACTGTTAAAACGCTTGCAAAAAATATTGTAAAGGAGGTTGAACATGAAGGTCAACATTAAAATATTTATTTTAATATTTCTTTCATCAATATTTTTAATACTTATTTTTCAGCCTCCTAGAGATGATTTCCACTATTCTAATACCGATTGGAATGGATATTCGGATATAGTGAGTCTATTTAATGCTAAGATTATGGGCGTGGATATCGACTACAATATTGTTTCAAAAAATTTTTCAAAATATTGTATTATAGTTATACCTTTCTCTAAACCCGATGAAGAGTATCTGAGATTTCTAGAAAACTTTGTTTCCGGTGGAGGTATACTTATAGTTTTGGATGATCATGCCTATGGGAACAGTATTTTAGAATCGTTGAAGATTGATGCTAGATTTATACATAATGGGACTATAAATGATCCTATTTTCTTCTATAAGACTCCTGAGCTACCGAAAATATTTGTAGATATCGGTGGTAGAAAGATTTCCGTATATTCAAACTATGCTTCAATGATATATACACATAAATGTAAAATTTTAGGATATACTTCTAGATACTCTTTCTTCGATAAAAATTTTAATGGTTTATGGGAGCAGGGTGAAAAAGAGGGTCCATTACCAGTCATAGTATATTGTAAAAGGGGGTTGGGGGGAGTTTATGTTTTAGGTGATCCGGATATCTTGTCAAATTTTTCTATGGAAAATTCTAATGCAACGATATTTCTAAAAAATATTGTTGATGATAAAGTCTTAGTGATTGACGAAAGGTTATTAAGATGCAGCATATATGCTAAGTTAAGAACGATGGTGATGAAGGCTTTATATACAATATATTTTTGGAAAGAACTATTTATATTAGTTCTATCAATTATTACCACAATATATATAGTTATGATTTATAGGAGATGATATATGGCTAGTATGAAGCAAATCGTATATTATGCTAATAAGATTAGGGAGGAGGTTTCAAAAGTTGTTATTGGTTCAGAGGAAATATCAAACCTATTTTTCATAACGCTTTTATCCGGAGAACATATATTTATAGAGGGGCCTCCAGGCACAGCCAAAACGTTGTCTACCAGAGCATTTGCAAAGGCTTGTGGATTAACATTTAAAAGGATTCAGATGACCGTTGAAACAATGCCGTCAGATGTTACTGGATTCTATGTATATACATTGTCTGGACAAAGAGTTTTTAGAAGAGGTCCGGTTTTCTCAAATATTCTTTTAGTTGATGAATTGAATAGGGCTCCACCTAGAACTCAGTCAGCATTGCTTGAGGCTATGCAGGAGAGACAGGTAACTATTGAGGGGGATACCTATAAGCTTCCAACACCTTTCATAGTTTTGGCTACACAGATGCCTTATGGAGCTGTTGGAACATATGCTTTGCCAGAGGTAATTATAGATAGATTTGCATTGAAACTAAATACTGGTATGCTTAAACCTGAGCTTGAAAAAATGGTTTTAGAGAAGGTTGATGTTATCGAAAGTTTTCCGGTTAGATCTGTAACTTCTGAAAGCATAATATTAGGCTTAATGAACATTGTTAGGAAGGTTCGTGTAGACGATGATGTTGCTAGATATATTGTAAATATAGTGAATTATATTCGTGGCCATAGTGCTGTTGATATAGGTCCAAGTACACGTGCATCAGTGCATCTATATAAATTGAGTAGGGCATATGCATCACTTCATGGAAGAGATTATGTTATTCCAGATGATGTGAAGTTTATGGCTCCCTATGTGCTTGGACATAGGGTTAGGGTTAAGCCACAGCTAGAATATGAAGGATTAAGTGGTAATGATATTGTTAGAGAGGCTCTAGAAAATGTCAAGGTACCTAAATAGAGCTATACAGACAATTATTTCAGTAATATACTTATTATATTATTTATTATATTCTCATCCAGACTTCAGCAATATTTATTCAATGTTATTCTCTTTGCCATATATTCTCTTTCCATGTATAATTATTTTCTCTAAAAATGCTGTTTTTAGACTCGCGTCATCGATAACGATTTTATCGGTTTTACTAAACAGTTTATCTAACGACATCTATATGCTAATTATATTTAGCGTTCTCTATATTTTTTCCATCGATATGAATTTGAGAGATATTAAACGGTATCGGGGAAATCTTTTAGGAATAGGCTTCTTTACAATACTGTCTATAGTTCTACTGGAATATTGTTTGTATAGATATGTTTTTGCTCAATATTATTCGCTTATAGTTACATTAACATATTTTTTAACTATATTTGTATATGAGGTTATAAGGGTAGGTGGGGTTGAATATATTTATCCGAGTGAAGTATATCTTGATTCTGGAGAGTTGATGAATATTAAGATTATTGTAAAGAATGTTGGTGGATTAAATATAGATATTTTCGAGAAAGAATTTAGGTATAGATTTAAGAGGATTAGGGATGGATATATGGTCAATATTTATAGGAGGGCTGATAAAATCGGTAGGAAAAGGTTTATTGTACATCTAATTATATCTGGTTCAAGGAAATTTATTGTATATAGGAAGGAGATAGTAATATATTTGAATGTTAAGCCTAAATTGGAGAAGGCTTTAAGAAAGGCGTATAAGCTTGCCTTTGAATTATTGCCTAGATTTAGTGAGGCTAGGGAAATTGTTGAGACTGGAGGTAAGCCGGGATATATTAAGACCGCTCCCTATGGTTTAAGACCATATATTCCTGGAGACGATGTCAGATATATTAATTATAAGAAGAGTTTAAACAAGCTGGAGTTGGTTATAAATGAATATAGTAGTGGAGATGTTTATATTGAGGTGGGTTCTAGAAAAATTTTTTCTGGAGAACTTTCTCGTTCAATTCTGATTTTAGTAGACTTGTCAAGCAATAGTTTGACAGAGTTTGATGAAAGGGCATATAGATTCCTATCCCTTATAACGGATTTGATCGAGATAGGCTTAACGCCTAAAATCGTTATAATAGTCGTTGGTGAAAATATATTGTATAGTTCGCGTGGTCTAAATGCACAGGTATTGTTGAGAAATATGATAAATATTTTATCAAAAATATTTCTATACAAATATAGGGAGTATATTATTGAGGATGGAGTTGCAGAATTTACTGTACCGGAACTATTTATTAAACAATTGTTTCTGAAACAAGCCTTAATGACGAGTAAAACATATGTTTTACTCCAAAAATATGTTAAGAATCCCGAGGACTGGACGATTATAGTTATTAGGCCTCCTAAGAGAAGGACCCAATATTATTCATATTTAAACAATATTTTTAAGAAAAGAGGATTTAATATAATTGAATACAAAGTATGAGTATTATGTCCGGCAAAAAAACTTTAGTCTCTATATGGATTATATTAAATCTATCCATAGTACTTGTATTCACATATATTTATAGGAACGATTTATTGGAAATATTTAATATAGCATTTAATAATGAGATTTATTCGTATATTACTGCAGTTCCATTAGCAGTTCTATTTTTAATATATATGGAGTTAAAGAAAATTTCCCTCGGATTTCATTCAGACATCAATACCATCATTTATGGAACACTATTCATATTACTCATATTTGAATCATATCTAATGTCTATTTTAACCATGTATAATCTACAGTTTAGAATACTATCATACATTTTTACCGTATGGCTACATATCGTTTTGACCATAGGTGCAGATGGTCTTAAAAACCTTTTTCCAGCATTTATATTGTCACTATTTTTAGCACCTCTACCTGAGTCAATAATATATGGTCTTGGAGCACATATGAGCCAAGTCATTATATTCTTTGTAGAGGGGATGGGGTTGGCAGAGCCATATACTGTGGGAGGCAGTATTTATCTACGTGTCACCGAAGAGATAAAATTTAATTTAGGTCTAGAATGTAGCGGCACAGTGGGATTTCTCTCATCTATAATTGGTTTAATAGTGGCTTTAAGCTTAATTATAAATACAAATTCTTCACGTAAGAAAAAATTTGTTGCAGGGGTCGCTGTTTCACTACTTTTTCCAGCAATTATGTTTATCGGAAACATTATACGCATCTCCCTAATCCTATATAGTTCAAAAATATATAATAATATAGATTTAGCTCTTCAAATTTTCCATTATACTCCGAGCATAGTTTATACGATTATAGCCACATTTATCTCAATATCATTTATATTTAAAACTGTGGGTAGACCAATAATATATTCGGGGAAACCATCTATATATAAGGTTGTCGACAAAAGATCGATAATGCTATTAATACTGTATACACCAGTTTTACTAATGTTTATCCCATTTACTCCCTTCAAGCAATTTTTCACCCCAAATATTAGTAGAGAGACCTATATTCCTACAATTGAGGAAATAATGGAGAAGCCTAAGTTCATTCCAAGGCCTGAGGGATGGACCGTCTATTCTATGAGAAAGAGGGGTTGGGAATCAAGTCTAGGCGCTACATTTATAAAAGTATATTACTATAGTTCATCATATAAATATCTATATCTATATGTGGAGTTGAGTGATGTACAGTCTGCACAACATCCCTGGGAGACATGTATAGCATATAGAACTGGCGGAAGAATATATAGAGTTTGGAATGAAAGATTGCCGAGCGGCAGGATAGCCGTTGGAGTAGAGTTTGAAGACAATACTGGTAGGGGATTATTAATATATTTTAGGTCCAAGATTCCCATTCGTTATGGAAATGTTATAAAGTATCAGTATATTAAGATTACAGTGATAACTTACTATAAATATTGGGGGGATAGAGGATTAGCTTATAAGAAGTCTTTAGAATTTCTTAAATATGTTGATAAAAGGCTTGCTACAATTAGTGGTGGAATGAATTTGGATCGATATGCAGTAATAATTGGTTTAACTGTAATTGCAATAATAGTATATTTAGCCACCCCTAAAATAACCTTGATTAAGATTCGAGAATAATTTTTATATAATCGTATTTTCTCTTTAAAGCTATTGTTGATTGCATTGTGGATAAAATTGCTAGACTTATCGTAACTGGCTCAAGCCTTATACCCCATGGAGTATAGTTTAATATTAATCCTACCAGTGGTACGAGCGCTAGACTTAATCCAATAGATAGAGCCAGTCTTTCCAGGGGGCTAAGTTCTTCACCTCTAGGATAAAGTGCTTCAATCAATGTTGCCCCTGGAATATACAGTACATATAGTGATCCTAAAACATATCTAAAATATATTAGTGGAGGCTTATTGACATAGAATACAAGTAAAATTGTTATAAATATTAGTGATAATAATCCCCAATACCACGACGAGTCTATTGAAAAAATATATCCTATAAAGCTTTCATAGCTTGGAGAAATATCTATATAACCTTTCTTCCATAGTAGGAATACTGTTTTTGCAGCCCTATATCTCTCCAATTCATATCTTTTAGAAATATATTGTGTAAGTTCTTCTAGATCTTTAAAGCTCTGTTTTCTCAATGACTTATATATTTTTTCTAGGTTATTTGTAGACAATTTTCCACCATTAAGTATTTAAATATTATTTATATATGAATTATCTTGATTTAGATGAAGAGATATATTATATTAATATTATTGACTATCATCATGTTATTTATGGTTTGCCTATCCTCTACTCCACAGAATGTTAGGAGAACTATTTTCGATGCATATATAGGTATAGTCGATGCATATAATTCTAGGGGGAATGTAACTCTACTTATAGATAGACTTAATACTGCAATAGAATATGTTAGGATGGCTGAATCAAATAACTCTACAATATATTTTGAGAAGGCATATAATATTGCAG
>Ga0190308_1000169_pt1 | contig 21801 bp, 24 predicted proteins | sample 48700756_MG_FD_165050 | JGI IMG/M metagenome (GOLD analysis project Ga0190308, IMG submission 165050) | Hydrothermal vent sediment bacterial communities from Southern Trench, Guaymas Basin, Mexico - 4870-07-5-6_MG | ecosystem: Environmental > Aquatic > Marine > Hydrothermal vents > Sediment ...
AGGATTGAGTGGGCCCGTAGCTCAGTCTGGATAGAGCGGCGGCCTCCTAAGCCGTCGGTCGCGGGTTCGAATCCCGCCGGGCCCGCCAAATTATCTATATTTCTGAGAGTATGCGTACTATATCTGTTTCAGTGATAATTCCAATGACCTTTCGGTTTGATTCTGAGAGAATAACTGGAGCTCCCTTAAATCTCTTTCTAAGAATTTTATGAGCGAAGGTCTGTAAGTTATCTGTTTCAAATATGTAAAAGAGACCTTTCATTATGTCCCCAACGGTAGTTTCTCGGATAATATTATCTGGGTGTTTCTGTTCTGAACTAAGATATAGATCAATAAGAAATCGAGCTAATATGTGAACATCTAAATAACCAATTAGTGTGCCTTCTTCAACTATTGGTAGAGTACTTATTTTTTTCTCCCGTAATAGCCTCTCAGCTCCTGTTACACTTAGCCCTGAGGGAGCTGTGATAACGTCTCTATTCATAACATCCCCTACTTTGATTGATCTTAGTGGAAGTGACTGAATATGTTTTAGAACATCTCTCTTAGTTATTATCCCCCTTTCTCTTTCCCCGCCAATGACTATCATGCTAGATATGCCTTTATCAAGCATCTTTTTTGCTACTTCAGATATGGGGGTTTCGGGAGTTACGGTGTGTAAATGTGTAGTCATTATACTAGATACATATAAATGACTAACTGTACCCCTACGAGCTCTATTTGTTAGTACTCGCAGAAAGTCCTTGTAAGAGATAATACCTATTGGTTTATCATCATGCACGACCACTAAATGAGTCTCACCAGCGCTTTCTAGTGTCCAGAAAGCTTGCGGTAGTTGTTCATCTTTTGAGACCGTTGTGAATGGTCTCATAAAATCTCTAGCTAGAAGTTCGGATTCATTCATTTCTTTTCTCCTCCAATATGAGTGAAGGGCCAGGAATAAGATCAATTACTTTTTCCAACTTAATATTATTAATAACCCTGAGCAAATAAGGATTATCTTTTTCAATACTCATTATTTTTTTCAGAATCATTTTTGCTATCTCGCTTTTCTTTATCGTTCCAGGAGTAATTGTTACATAGTACTTTGTAAGACGCTCAATTACTTTCGTGGGAGCGGAAATCACTTGGAAAAGCACTGTATTTCCTGCAGGGTATAATAAGATGCCTATTGATAACTCAAGAGGGATGTTCCTAATATACTCCTTCTTCTTGATTATAAATGATCCAGCAGGTAAATATTGACCTGAGGGAGGTGTAAGAGTTACATTTATTGGTGATGTATAGAATACATCAACATTATGTAGCCCCATTTTCCAAGCTTTTGAGTATGAAGCTGCATAAATAGCAGCTTGATAAAGTGTTTCGTTTGGTATTGTTCTCTTTAAGAAATTCTTAACTAAGACGACTGAACCACCGTGTATTTCGGCATGTAGAAAAACATCATTATCACTCATATACTTTTTAACTAAAATTTCGTTGGTTTGTGCGTCTTTACCTCCGAGAACTAGAAAACCATTGCTTGAGATAAACCAATAAAACTTATCGTACCAACGCTTTGATGGAATCTTTACAATTATAGTATCTATCTCTACCCTTTTGCGAATTTCCTCATCAATGTTCTCTAGTTTTAAGAGAGTTTTCTTTAATTCCTCTCTCGCTATCTTCAATTTCTCTCTATTTTTCTTTATTTTTGAGTAATAATCATCTATTATGTCATGTAGATTTCTACGTATATTTAACTCAATTAAGTGATCATTAATTCTTACGAATATGGTTCCATCAGTTCTTATTTCATTGATTAATCTAGCTAATTTGTTATCCTTCTTTGCTTTGGATATTTTCTTAATTATTTCATCCCAGTTCATATTTAGCTCGATTTTTGCTCTTCTTATTGATCTTATTATGTATTCAAGCGCGTTATAATTAGAGTAAATAATCTCGATTGTTTTTTGAGCCCTATCTATTTCTTCTTCAAGCTCAATAATTCTCCTCTTCTGGGCCTCTACGCGCTTTAATAATTTCTCTCTTTCTAGTTTCATAATGCTAGCAGAAGTTTTAGGAGTTTCTAAGACCTGTAAATTAGAAAAATAAAAGTCAAGTGCCTGACTAAATGTTTGAAAGAACTTAGGAGAATGATTCTCTGCCTCTACTAGAGATTCCAATCTTATTGGTGCAAAAGCGTAAGGTACATTGTCTTTTAGATAAACACTAGGTTTAGGATCCTTATCAATCTCGTTAAAAATTTCTCTCATACAATTAATTAGATTCACAAATGTCTCATTAGTACACGAGTTAATCTTTGTTTTTTCAGGATTAGATATTCCACATCTATAGCTGATTTCATAAGCGTATTTAGGACCTAGCCCTAACTTAATTAATCCTCTAAACAATGTTTTTTGCTTTTTTATTAATTCTATTAATCTTGAATCATCGACTTTAAGGGGATTTTCAGGACTATTTGGCGGGTACTTAAAGATAGATCCAGGATATATAGCTCTATCCCTCATGTGCACATGTTTAAGCGCGAACAACACTTTATTGTCTTTAGTAATGATAAAGTTCCCACGGGGCAATATTTCTAAAATGATCTTGTAATTTCTATCTACGTTTATTTCTACTATTCTATCAAACATGTATTGTGAGATAAATGTTAATTTTCTCCCGCGAAGATGCTTACGTATCATTTGGATAAAATTAGTTAATTTCCAGTCATAGCTAATATTTGTTAAGTGAATTCTCCTCTCTGGCTCCATAATTAGTATATGTGAGCTTCCAGCTCTACGTAGTTTAAACCCAAATACTTTTTCCTGCTGGTAGATATTATTAATAATGTAATTCTCTAACGTTTTTATTTCCTTTATAATAGCATAAATATCAAATGACGACATGCTTAAATCTTGTTGAATCTTCATTTTATTTGACACCAAGAGCTAAATGAGATGAGATATCATGAAAAAGAAATCATTAAAGAAGAAGAGAAAAATGTTTTCGATAGAAACTCAGGGAGAGGATATTTATACATTAATAAAAATGATTCTAGGAGGAGTACTAGGAGTTGTGTTAGGAGTTTTTGGAATAATAGGTGCTTTAGGGTTTATTATTGGAATCATCGTACTTATAGGATTCTTCGTAATTGGGAGGTATCTATTTAAGCTATCAACCGTTAACCCTATTAGACTATTACTATGGGATGGAACATTCTCTTTCTTCTTGTTCATGATATTAACTTGGGCAATTACTATTAATATATTAGGAATCGTGTTCCCACCCTAGATTCTATTTTTTGTTTTACTCGACTAGCTCTATCCAAAGTATATTATTGCCCCTGATTAGAGTTATCCCCCACCTAACTTTAGGATTATTGTTTTCATCTAGCTCTATGGTGTCTGATAGCGCTATATTCATGTATTCATCTAGAGCTATGAGCTGCCCCTCATACGTCGAGTTGTCCTTAAGTTTTATCCTAACTTTCTTATTTACAGCAGATCTCAAGACTGTTAATGGTAGTTTAGGCAATTTTATCCTCCATATAAAAACAAAAATTAAGTTTTATTTTAGCCGAAGAGGGCGGCTAGGCCGGACACGGCTTCCTCTTCCTCCTCTTTCTTCTCCTTCTCTTCTTTCTTTTCTTCTTTAGCTGGTTTTTCCTCTTTCTTCTCCTCGACGGGAGCCGCTGGAGCAAGCTCTGTCAATTTCTTGAGGTCATCTGGTAAAGCATCTGGATTAATTTTATTTATCTCAATAACGGTAGCTCTGGCAATATTAATGGCTTTGAATAGGATCATTTCAGCTGTCTCTGGTAGTGGAGTATCAGTGTATATAGCTAACTTAAATCCATCTAGCATTGCGTTTAATAATATTGTTTCAATTGTTTCTGGAGTCGGTAGACTTAGATTAACAGAAATTCTTATAGCATCATTAACTGCTTCACTTACTAGTCTCTCGTACTTCTCGATAGGCATTAACAGAATCTCTGCAGATATAACTTTGTCTCTATCTAAAGCCAATAATACCTTAGGCCTTATTTCGAAAGGTATGATATCAAGTAATTGAAGCACCTTAGCCGCTTGAGATGAGATACGTTGCCCCTTTTTAACTAATAATGTGGCTTTCATAACCCATAGTTCACCTTTAATGATCCTCGATGGAATATTAGCTAGCCTTAAATCGGTCATCGCTGGACCGGGCTTAAGTCCTGTGTTTCCTTTGGGTATAATTATATCATAAGGCGCTATTTTACCGGGCTTAGCTGGTTGTTTCTCTCTAATACTGTCGATTATCCTACTGATTTCAAAAACATCCATATTAGTGAAAACAAAGGCACGCATTTCAGTTAGATAGTCATAGAGTATACGTAAGTTGGGTTTTTCGTTAATGATTTTATCCAAAGCTTTCTTAACTAATGTGTTTTTTACAACAATAACGTGGCCTAACCCATATAATTTCTTTCTTATTTCTTTCATCATGTTTGCTGGTACGTCCTTAAAGTCAAAAATAACCAATTTGTCATACGTTTTGAATAATTCTACTAGCATTTGTACCTGTTTTACCTTTTTTTCTGGAATTGGCCTCTTTCTTTCATAAGTCATAAGACTCATTTGGAATCACTCTCTAAGATTAATTAACCAGCTCTTTTTCTTGGTGCTATGTCCACCTTTACAGGAGGGCCCATAGTAGTTTTAATATAGATAGATCTAATATTTCTCCAGCCTTTAGGAAGCTTATTCTTGATAAACATAATGAAGGATACGATATTCTCAGCCAATTCTTCATCTTTCATATTTATGTGACCTACCTTAGCATGAATCGTTGGGCTCTTATGCAGTCTAACCGAGATTATTCTTTTAGCATCCCTTATTACACTTGATACATCATCATTAATACCTACTGGTATAGGCATCTTATTTCTAGGGCTAAGTATTTTCCCAAAATACCTACCTATCAAGCTCATTAGTGATGCACTACTTAGGAAAATTCTATTTCTGCGTGCTAGTTTTTTAAATTGACGTATATTAGAACCAAACTCCTCTAACTTAGCTCGATCCACGATAGTTACTTCACTTGATCCCAATGACCTTAAAGCAGTTATATGAGTATCATCAGCAAAGAAAACAATTTTATCATTCTCAGCTATTGGATAAGGCAATTTTATTCTTGTCCTTATTCTATTCTCAGGTTTTTTTAGATCCACATCCCTAATTGATATTTGCACTTCTACAGCTTCATTGAAATTGCGTTTAGGTGTCATTTTACGCATCTTCTGTATTGCTTTAAGTACCATTGTATGTAATTCCCTCTCGGAGACACTCATTGCAGACACCAATCTTAACTAAATTCCATAAGCTTATCTTTTAGTATCTTTTCCACATTACTGAACTATTAATAAAAAACTTATTGTTCTATAAAGAAAGAGAAAGAGAGATAGTTAGATATAATAATGTTTCCACTACACTCATTTACTGAAACACGAGACAAAATTCTGATTATTGGAGCCGCCGGCGGGATTTGAACCCGCGACATCGGGCTTACGAGGCCCGCGCTCTACCACTGAGCTACGGCGGCACTCTTTTAGTTGCGACTGTAGCCCCACCTAGGATTCGGCTGTGCTCATTTATTCGCACAGCCTGTCACTCCGCTAACTAACACCCATCTCTCATCGGGTCGCATTTCCTGCTTTCCTCAAGTGGGCTCTCTATGCGGAGTTTTTAGGTGGGGCTAACTATATTCTATATTCCTTATAGGTTTTTAATTTTTATTCGGATTCGTTTAGTGTGATAAATCCTCTATGAGTTAATAATAGATGTCTTATAGGTTTCTCAGTTATCTTGATATTTAGAGGAGCGCTTTCCCATCTAGATCCTATTGGCGGGATGTTATTTATGTTTACTAGCGATAAAACTCGTATTCTTCGTCTTCTGGATAATCTATGAAAAACATTAGTGAACTCGATGAATAATTGCCATCTCCTAGGAAGTCTATATCTCTCATATTCTGGTACACTTATCCAAACGATATATCCTGAATTAAGCAGGTCAATTATTATAGGTATGAGTAAGCCAATCTGTCGAACTAGCTTAGGGGTCCATATTTTCCCAACGAGGAAACGAACTGGTAATATATCATCAAGTATTATTATTCCCTTATCTTTTTCATTAAACAATATTTCTCCAAGATAAAATATGATCTGCTTTATGTTATTGAATCTAAGTGACTTTAAGTATTTCGGATCGTGTTTTATTGCTTTTTTTAAGCGCTTTTCTATTTTTTTATCTCTTTCTTTTCGCAAACTAATAAAGTACGTTTGTTTATTTAGTGCTGAGAGAAGGAGAGATAGTTGGATTAGGAACGTAGTTTTCCCTACCCCTCGCCTACCATAAAGTATGTTTAATCTATGTCTCGCGTACAAGCTTGATAAATTATTAAAATAAGTATTTTCCACCATCGTCTAATCATATCCGAAAACTATGATACTTCCCAGAATAGTCTTTAGGAAATGAGTAATTTTAATTTGTTTCAACTTATTTTTTTTCTCAACAGTGATATATTAGTAATGTGGTTGATTCTGATTGTGTTTATTATGAGAAGAAAAATTGAAAGAAATTTGTATGAGGAAGTAACATATACAGAGGCGCATTGGAGTTTGCTGAGAGAGAAGAGGAATAAGGCAGTTAAAATCTTGAATGCTCTAGATGAGTATGGTATCAAGGGCTATATCTATGGATCCGTGGCCAGGGGGGATGTCCATAAGGATAGTGATATAGATATTATTATTTTTTCACCCCCACCCATATACAAGCTGGAATTGATATTTGAGGGGGAGTTTAGAAGTATATATTCGCGAGAAATTGTGCAAGCGACTCCTAATCACGCTGTTAAGATGCACATATATATTGATCCATTGACAATAGTTACTATACCTCTAGTTCCTCTAAGTAAGTTAGAATATGAATTCTATAGATTTGGGGGAATTATTGATATTAAATTAGCTAGAGATTATCGCCAAAGAGTTCCTGGTGTTGATAAGAGACTAGTATTAATTATTCCCACAAAGAGCGGTCATATTGGACAATCAATAATAGGTATGGAATCATACGTATCAAAAGTACTTAGAGTATCAATAGATATCGTCAGAGAAAGGATAGATGTTCTATCCAAGAGAGATGAAAAAGGTAGAACAGGGGTCTTTCTAAGAAGATTGCTCTTACCAGATGAATCCGTTGATGAGGTATTAAGGAAGCTAATGAGTAAGAATCCAAAATTAAGAAATTTAATAAAAAAGCGAGGATTGTTAGTATAAGGTGAGTTAGATGCTTATTGGATTAGTGGGGAAACCAAATGCTGGTAAAACAACTTTTTTTAATGCGGCTACAGCAGGAAATGCGAAGGTTGCTGATTATCCATTTACAACCATAGAACCAAATGTTGGTGTCGCGTTTGCCACGCAAGAGTGTGTATGTAAAGAATTTGGAGTGAAAGATAACCCTAGAAACTCAATGTGTATTGAAGGAATACGACATATACCTGTGAAACTAATTGATGTAGCAGGATTAGTGCCTGATGCTTGGAAAGGCCGAGGACTAGGAAATAAGTTTCTTGACGATCTACGCCAAGCAGATATTCTAATCCATGTAGTTGATGCATCAGGCTCATTTGATGCTGAAGGTAAACCACTAGGGAAACCGGGTTTATGGGATCCGTTGAAAGATATAGAATTCCTTGAAGAAGAGATCGTGAGATGGATGTATCAAATCTTAAAAAGGGATTGGGATAAATGGACTAGAAGGATTGAAGTAGAAAGAAAAAATTTCATTACTAGCTTAGCTGACAGAGTGTCTGGTTTATCAATACGAATAGAACACATAAAGGAGGCAATTGACCGACTTAAATTAGATGTAGATAGACCTAGTCACTGGTCAGATGAAGATTTATACCTTTTCGCAAAAGAGTTAAGGAGAGTGTCGAAACCAATATTAGTTGTGGCAAATAAAATAGATATACCGAAAGCGCAAGAAAATTATCAAAGAATGTTGAAATTCGGAATAGATGTTGTTCCTGCCTCTGCACTAGCTGAATGGGCATTGATTCAGTATGCTGAGAAAGGAATTATAAAATATGTACGTGGGTCAGATGACTTTGAAATATTACATCCAGAGAAGCTCAGTGATCGTGAGAAAAAATTATTTGAGAAAATAGAAGAGATGCTTGAGGAGTGGAAAGGAACGGGAGTTCAGAATGCTTTAAACAGAGCAGTTTTCGAGATTGGTAGAATGATAGCAGTTTATCCGGTTGAAGATGTAAGCAAGTTAAGTGATAAGAAGGGGAATGTTTTACCTGATGTTTTTTTAGTCAAGGAAGGAACTACTGCGAGAGAATTTGCAGCTTTAATACACACAGATTTAGCTAAGACATTCTTATATGCAATAGATGTAAGGTCAAAGAAAAAGCTGCCAGAAGATTATGTATTGAGAAATAGAGACGTTATAAAAATAGTTGCTGCTGGCGCAAGAGGCTGAACATTCACTGAATATTAGTTCTCGATAAATGTGCCACAAGATTAGGATACATCTCTGAAAAATCAATAATCTCTATTTCATGGTCAATACCTAACTTATGAGTGGCTCTACGCAGAGCTTCTTTGGCAACAGGAAGAGCATCTTTACTTATCCATATCTCCATTATTATTTGGTTAATTCTTACGATAGCTGCTCTATCCACAGGTTTCCCAAATGCTTTTCTCATACCCTGCTGGATTCTATCAGCCCCAGCTACACCTAGGAACTTAGTTTCACGTAGAACATGATGTGGATATGTTCTAATTCTCATGAAGTAGTTCCCCCTACCTAATTTCTTAGTTAAGTACCTATTAGCTGTGATCCTCGCAGCTTCTAGAGCTCTATCTAGTATCATTACTCTCTGTCTTGATATTAATAATACAACGAAATCATAGTGATAATTAGGGTTACCGATTTCTAGGATTCTCAATCTTGGTTGTGGCATTGACTTAATGTATTCTTTTCTCGTATAAGGCTTCTTTGGAGGAACCTTATAACAGTATGCTGGTCTCTTAGTTGGTGACATTTTTCTCCCCATCTTGATTAGTTGATATATGAAATGTCTATGTGAATTAGATAAAAATTTTCCGCGATGAAAAATAAAGTGTTAGTGTCATTAATTTCTTAGATAAATTTTTTTACTCTTGCTAATCTTGGGAAAGGTATTGTGTCTCTTATATGATCTATCTTTAGTATCCACCATAATAATCTCTCTACGCCCAGACCGAATCCACTATGTGGTACGCTTCCATATCTCCGAAGGTCAAGATACCATGAGTAAGCATTCGGATCAAAACCCTCTTTTTCAATTCTTTCAACCAAGATATCTATTTTGTCTTCTCGCTCACTACCACCAATTATCTCTCCATATCCTTCAGGAGCCAGCAAATCAGCTGCAAGACAAGTCTCCGGTCTCTTTGGATCTAACTTAACGTAAAATGCCTTTAAATGCGAAGGAAAATGAGTTAAGAAAAACGGTTCACCTATTGCCTCAGATAAAACTTTTTCCTCATCTGCGCCTATATCATCGCCCCATTTAATACCTATTTTATTTGACTGGAGAATATCTATTGCTTCATCGTATGAAACACGTTTGAAAGGAGGCTTGATCCCCTCTAAATATTCAGTATCTCCTCTGAACTCCTTAATTATTTCTCGAGTCACATCATTATCAAGGAGCCCTTTTATAATGTAGCTAATTAGTTCTTCCTGCACCCTAAGATTGTCCTTGAAGTCATACCAAGCTGCCTCTGCTTCAAGATGCCAGTATTCAGCTAAATGCCTTCGTGTTCTAGATTTTTCTGCTCTAAAGGAAGGTGTCAAGCTCCAAACTTTCCCCAAAGAGAATATCATCACTTCTAAGTAAAGTTGAGCAGATTGTGAGAGATAAGCCTTAGAATTATCGAAATATTTTATTTCAAAGAGAGTTGCTCCTCCCTCAACTGCTGTAGATACTATAATGGGTGGTGAGACTTCAAACCAGTTATTTATTCTAAAGTATTCTCTTGCTAAACTTAATAGGTGATCCCGAACTATCCATATCTTAGTATATCTAGTGGATCTGATAGCTAGATGTCGCCACTGCATAAGGATTTCTGGTGGGTGCGATTTCTTACCTAGCGGATAGGGAGACTTAGCTATATGTGTGATAACTATATCTTTAGCATGTAGTTCAACGCCTCCAGGCGCTCTTGGGTTTTCTACTATAGTACCTTCAACAATTAAAGAGCTTTCCTGAGTTATGTTCCTAGCCTGGCTCCATAGATCTTCAGAAATCTCGTTCCTTTTAATTACGATTTGTAGAGGCCGCCAGGGTCTACTAAATGGGCGTAGATCTAGAAACATGATGTTTCCATGTTCTCTCTTTTTTATAACCCAACCTTTTACTCTGATAGATTTTCCAACGGCATCACCTCAAAAATTACACTTATTATTCTCACTTCCTTGTAATTATAAATTTATCTTACTGGAACACCGAGCATTATCAAGATTCATAATATTCATAATTAAGACATGTACATAAATAAAATTCTAATTACTTGATTTATGGAATATGTAATCGAGAACAAAATAGAGAAGTGGGGATTAGAATGTATTACGAAGTAATTTGGGTAGGTAGAGGTGGTCAGGGGGCAGTAACAGCCTCAAGGATCCTCGCGAAAGCGTTAAATAAGGAGAATATCTGGGCACAAGCTATAGTTTTCTTCGGTGCTGAGAGAAGAGGGGCACCCGTATATGCTTATAATAGAATCTCGGATCAAGCTATAAAGTATCATCATTTCGTAACAAATGCAGATGTAATAGTAATATTTGAACCTAGTCTAATAGAGTTAACTAATGTTTTAGAGAGAAGCCGGGAAAACGCTACAATAATTATTAATTCAGCTGGAAAATCAATTGAAACAAGTGATAAATTACGTAGATATAAATTGGCCGTAGTCGACGCTACATCAATAGCACTACAATTAGATTTACGTGTTGCTGGTATTCCAGTAATAAATACAGCTATGGTAGGTGCTTTTGCTAAAGCTTTAGGCTTCCCCTCTATTAACTCTATAAAAGAAGTTATTAAGGAAGTATGGCCAAGTAAGATTGGTGATCTAAATGCTAAGGCGGCTGAGAAGGCGTATCAAGAAACAAGAGTTATTGAACCGAATGTTGTGGTGAGTTAGAAATGAGTGGAAATACTAATAATCATCTAATTTTGCCTATATCAAAGCCAACTAAGGGCGCTGGAGGAAAAACTGGTTCTTGGAGAGTCTTTAGACCAGTAATAATAGAGAAAAAATGCATAAAATGTATGATGTGCTGGATGTATTGTCCAGAAGCAGCAATCGAGGTACATAGTAGGAGTGAAGTTCCTAAAATAAACTACGATTATTGCAAAGGTTGTTTAGTCTGTAAAGAAGTCTGTCCAGTTAACGCTATAGTGAGTGAAAGAGAGAGTGAGTGAGTATGGGAATATATGATGTTATAACAGGTAATGATGCAGTAGCCTGGGGTGCAAGACTTAGTAGAGTCGAAGTCATAGCTGCCTATCCTATAACTCCACAGACAACAATAGTAGAGAAATTAGCAGAATGGGTTGATAAGGGAGAAATAAATGCAAGGTACATAGCAGTAGAGTCCGAGCACTCAGCAATGTCAGCAGCGATGGGTGCATCAGCAGCCGGGGCTAGAGCATTTACAGCTACATCTAGTCAAGGATTTCTATACATGTTCGAGATGATTTCTTGGGCTGCAGGAGCTAGAACACCAATAGTTATGGCAGTTGTTAATAGAGCTCTCGGCCCTCCTTGGAATATTTGGTCAGAACATACAGACGCACTAATGGCAAGAGATACTGGGTGGATACAGTTCTGGGCGTCAAATAATCAAGAGGCGTTAGACTCTATTATCCAAGCGTATAGGGTAGCTGAAGATAAGAGAGTTATTTTACCAGCAATGGTTATGTTAGGAGGCTTTGTATTAAGCCACACAGCTATGCCCGTTAAAATACATGATCAGAATAAAGTTGATCAGTATCTTCCTCCATACAACCCACCACATTATGTATTAAATCCAAAGTTATCAGAACCCTTTGCGTACGGTAACATTTTATTCCCCTGGGACTATGTAAAGGTAAGATTATCAATACAAAAAGCCATGGAGAATTCCATTGACGTAATAAAAAGAGCAGCAAGAGAATTTGAGGAAATATTTGGAATATGGCATGGAGACCTTATAAAAGAGGCGTATACAGATAATGCTGAAATGCTAATATTTGCTTTAGGAGCCGTAGCAGAGCAGGCAGAAGCAACTGCGGAATCTCTTAGAAAAAACGGATATAAAGTTGGGGTAGTAAAAGTAAGGATTACCAGGCCTTTCCCAAAACAAGAAATAGCTAAGTTAGCTAATAAAGTATCACACATCATTGTCATCGATAGAGATATATCATTCGGATGGGACGGTATTCTAGCTGGAGAAATAAAGGCTACGCTTCATGAATATAAGGTAGATACGCCAGTAACTACTAAAATAATGGGTATAGGTGGAGATGATATTTTACCAAGTCACATAGAGAAGGCAGTTAAGGAAATATACAGTAAATAACATAATTAGTTTATGTAAGGGAGATGATTAAAAATGGTTAAAACAATATTAGACGAATTAATAGAAACTGATGAATTTCTTCTAGCTGGAAATACGGCTTGCCCAGGATGTGGTTCAATCTTAGCGCTCAGATATGTTCTCAAGGCTTTAGGCAAGAATACGATTTTAGTAATACCTGCCTCATGTTCAAGCGTATATCAAGCTATTTACCCTAAAGTTTCATTTAAGGTCATAACTTTCAATGTAGCTTTTGCATCAGCAGCAGCTGTAGCTTCGGGGGTTAAGCAAGCACTAATTAAAAAAGGTTACGATGATGTTAATGTTGCTGTATGGGGCGGAGATGGGGGTTTAATTGATATTGGTGCAGCTACTGTAAGTGGAGCAGCTGAAAGAAACGAGGATATCTTTGTTTTTGTGTATGATAACGAGGCTTACATGAATACGGGAATTCAGCGGTCAGGAAGTACGCCTCCTGGAGCACGTACGACAACAACACCACTTGGAAAAATCGTTGGTTTTAAAAAGCCAATGTCATTTCTGATGTTATTACATGGTGTACCTTATGTCGCTACTGCTAGCATAGCTTATCCTACAGATTTGTATGAAAAAGTTAAAAGAGCGAGGGAAATTAAAGGGTTTAAGTTTATTCATATATTATCGCCATGTCCACCTGGATGGAGATTTGATGATTCAAAAACGATTGAAGTTGCTAGATTAGCTGTAGAGACTGGCTACTGGATATTATGGGAGGGGGGATATCGTAATGGTAAAATAAATTTAAATCTATCACCGCCATCTAGACCATATAAGGATCCATCTAAAAGGAAATCGTTAGAAGAATTCCTTAAGTATCAAGGTAGATTCAAGGGATTTGATGAGCACTCTCTAAAGAAATTAAGAGACTGGATAGATTATCAATGGAGTTTTATAGATAATTTTACTAGAGATCATGCTTAGAACGCCGCAATTAGATCTAGATCAATAATAACATTTCTTATTTTTTTAAACTCGTCTTAACGTACTATATTTCTTGATGGTTTAAATTAATATCTAGCATCTCTTTCTCTATAAAATGAAATCAGCAATGATGAATTCGGCCTTAAGCGAGAAAAATGAGCGACGATGGGCAATCTGAGCATTCAATTATTCTTCTTTTTCAGTGTTCAGTAATCTGAATACTCTTTTTCTTACCTCAGTAGAACTGCATAAACCATTGAAATTAAACTTAGGTAATCTAACTATCTTAAGACTCATTTTTTCTATACGAGCTTTAGCTAATATTTCCTCCTCATTAAAGAACTGATCATATCCAAGAGCAATGATATCAGGCTTATATTCGTGAATAATCCTAAAGAAAGAATCTGAATCAGTTATTTCATATCCCAGTACAGCTTTATCAACTGGTTTTAAATTAGATACTATCTCTAGCCTCTCTTTTTCCGAAAAAACCGCGGGTCTCCCCTTTATTTTCTTAACAGTGCTATCTCGCGCCACAACGACGATCAGTTCACTTGGCTCATATATTTTCTTGGCGGCCCAGAGAAATTTTATATGACCAACATGAATTATATCAAAAACTCCTCCAACCATTATGCGTTTCCTATCTATGCCCATATATTTCATCTCCGAATCAATAAACTAGTCATTAATATTTGCAACAGAATCTAGTTAACTTACGCATTTAACTTGATAGCCTGTATTATTACTATAACATCAATAATTTTTGTGAATATTAGGTGATAGTTGTTTGTATTCAGATTATGTTAATAATTTATTTACTATATGTTGATTTTTATAAGTAATAATCCCTTAGTGATTGAAGGTGGATTGATTGAAAAAAGACGACAAGAAAAAACCAAAAGCAAGTAATATAGACGAATTATGGAAAAATCTACAAAAAAAGTTACAGGAAGTCGCAGAGGAGTATAAAAGTCTACGAAGTGAAATAGGGGACATCGATGCTTTCTTGAGAGAAGTGGTTAATAATGTAGTAGTATTATTGCAAGAAATTCACGAATCCATATCAATACTTGAGGAGAAAGTAGCAACGTTAGAGAGAGGGACACCGTTGCAGATGCGTCAACAAGCAAGTGCTACAGGTGCTCAGGATGTTCCACCACCCATACCAGTTCAAAATACTAATGTCCCTTCACCAGTACAGGAGACTATCAGTAATGCTAAAGTCCAGGGGGCACAAGAGCAGATGAGTGTGCCACAGCAACAAGCAAGACCACCTCAGCCACAGCAAGTTACTCCACCAGTAACTACACAACAACCAGTCAGTGAAAGACCAATGCAACCAGCACCAGCTCAAAGACCAACGTCGCCTATTTCAACAAGATTTGAAGTTATATCGCAGTTGAAACAAGTGCTAGAAGAGAGAAGAAAGAGATTGAAGAGACAGTGACGATCTTGTCACTCAATAATGCTATGTCTAGGCTAGAAAAATTAGAGATCTTACTAAATAAAATCGAGCGAGAGTTCACTGATATATATGTTGCTGCTGCTGAAGCAGTTAAGAAGAAGAGAGTCAGAAAATACGTGTTTAGGTCGAGTGAAAAAGTTTTTTGGACTGTTATAGGCAAAGAAGGAAAGGAATATATTACTACTAGTTGGGTTCGTGAGGGTAATATTATATATGCCTGTTCTTGTCCTGATTACTTATTTCATGCAATGCTTAAAACTCGGGCAGAGAAGATAAATCGTAGAAATTTTTGTTATCATATCGTTGCTAGAATAATCAGCGAAATAAATGAATTAAGAAGAGACCTAGGACATAAATACAACGAAAGCGCTTTACCTACAATAATTCGTTTAGATGAAAGATCTATAAAGACCTTTCTAAAACGTTTCACATAGAGTTTGTTTCATTAATCACTAATTTATGTGTTTTTATGGTGTGGCTTAATGAGAGAAAACATACTAAAAATTCTTGTTTGTCCAGATTGTGGAAATGAATTGGAGTTAATTAAATCAAATAAGAAAAGTAGGATCATTGGTGGCGAGAGGATAGAGGAGATCTGGGACGGTATCTTGAAGTGTAAGAATTGCGGGAGATTATTCCCAATCACACGGGGAGTTGTATGGATTTATCCAAAAAATTTGATGAGGAAGGACATAATAAATAAATTAATTTCTAGTGCTCAGCGAACTAGAACTCGTACTTCTCCCCAGGATTCAGAATAACTACTTTCGTTGATAGCCCTTTTTCCTTCACTAAATTTGATAATTCTGTTGGATCTGCTTCTATTACTGGGAACGTATTATAATGCATTGGAATAGCCACACTAGGCTTTAATAACTCAATAGCCTTAGCTGCCTCATGAATACCCATGGTGAAGTGACCTCCTATAGGCAGTAATACTATAGAAGGAGAATATAGTTCCCTAATTAACGTCATGTCACCGAAGACCCCTGTATCCCCAGCATGATATATTGTTGTCTCCTTGCCTTTTATTACTATTCCAGTGGGTAATCCTGTATGGAAAGCTGGAACGATGTAAGCGGTTAAATCACCTAGCTTTATAGGTCCTCCTATATTAGCTCCTATAACCTTTTCTACACCAGCTTCCTGTGCTTTTGAAGCTATTTCATACACACTAACAAATGTAGCTCCAGTTCTTTTTGCTATCTCGATGCTCTCTCCCATGTGATCCCCATGCTCGTGAGTTACGAATATGTAATCAGCCTTAGTTATATTATCTATTTTAATTGGAGATTTAGGATTCGATATCCATGGATCGATGTATATTATCTTTTTATCTAATTCTAATTCAAAGGCAGCATGGCCTAGCCATTTTAAATAGCCCATTTAATTCACCTATAATGAGGTATTTTTGGTATGTTTATAATTAGTAATATCAGTTATATAAATCAAATAATGAAAAAATTAGCTTAGTAGATATTTCAATTTAAGCAGAGGAAATAGGGTTGGAGCTAACCATTAAATGTCCTAACTGTAAATCTAATGTACCTATTGGATACCCCGTATGCCCCTACTGTGGATATGATTTGAGAGCAGTTATTAGGCTAAAAGCTCGTAGGGAGTTAACGAAGTGGGATATTTTTACACGAGTTAAAAAAGCATTATTTACTCCTTGGACAATATTTAATGATATAATGATAGCGCCAGATTCATTAGGGCCTTTAATTATAATGTTCATTTTTTCTATTTTTTCAGCGTTAAGGATTATGATTTTGTTAGGTAGAGAAATTCCTTTATCTGTGCTTTATGAGGTATTTCAGGTGGACTTATTAATATTGCTCTCGATAATAGCTGGTTTATTCCTATATTTCATTATCTGGATTTTTATTTCGATATACTTTAACTTTATAATTAAGTTGCTTGGTTCTAGACCAGATTCTTCTCTGACTAGGTCACTAACTGGTTACTCAGCGGGTATATTCTTTATTCCTCTACTTATATCATCTGTAATAGTGTCTACAATTCCAAGCATAAGTGATTTGAATGCAATTGCGTACATTTCAGATCTATCTAGAATTGTTTTATTCGTTGGAACAATGATTTATTTGCTTCTACTTAGTGATGGCCTTTCCAAGGCTTACGCAATAAATCGTATCCTCGTTTTCTTTCTATCAATTCCCATACCACTAATAGTTTTTTTAGTTTTTTAAAACTGAATAATTTCCCTGAGTTTCTAGATGCGATATCAAAAACCGCATATACATCAATTTTCTTTATTTTAGCAATTTCCCTCGCTGTGTGAAGAATACTCCATGGGAAATTAAGTTCCTTGTTAGGAAGAGATAAAGCGGGGGAATCACTTTCAAGTACTATATTCTCTATAGGCAACGCTCTTACTAATTTCTGTTTCTGTCTACTGTAAAACAAAGTAGGTGGTATACTGAAATAATAGCTAGCTTCAATTGCTTTTAATGCATATTTAATCTTTCCAGAAAAACTGTGTAATAGTACATTCTTAGCGTTATTTTGTATTAAGATATCAATAGCGTACTTTCCAGCGTTTCTAGAATCGAATTATTAGCGGTAGTTTCATTTTTACTGCCAAGTCAATAAAAGCGTTTAATTTTTCGATCTGTTTTTTCCTAATTTCCTCAGAGTTATATGGTGGCGTAAAATCCAAAACCTACTTCACTAATTCCAACGATTTTAATCGATTCTTCTTAATGAATTCTATGATTTGTTCAATAGGTTCTTGTAATAAAGGATGCGAGCCCATTGATATGAAGATTCATCCTGCAAATTCTTCTCTAAGCCTTAGCGATCTGTATCTTTCACGCCATGTAAGGGGAGAAGTTATAAGTTTTATCTTATTTTTAATTGTTTTTTATCACAAAGTCTCTCTCATCATTGCTAAATGTATCAGAATCAATGTGACAATGGACATCTACTATAAAGTTATATAATGAAGTATCGTCAACGAAATCCTCCAGCATTTTCAGAACCATTTTTTCTAATGAACTATGAAGGAATTTTAAAGTAATAAGGATGCTAGAGAACTATTTTTTTATCTATGTTCTAGTAATACACACTAGTGGATAAATAGGGCTATCTCACTAATTATGATCAATGTTTCATATTTTGTATTATTTTTTCAGTTATTTCCTTAAATTTCTTGTGAATTTCTCTTACGTGGTCTTTAGTATCAGCTTCAGAAGTTATCCTTATAAGTGGTTCTGTATTGCTCGGCCTAATCAGAACTGATCCTGTTTCCAAATAAACCTTTACGCCATCTATCGTGCTTACCTCGCTGTACTCACGAGTTAGCTTTTCTTTAAGGTTCTCTACAATATCCCACTTTAACTTATCGGGAACTCTTATGCTTTCCCTAATTACATAGAACTCCCCTATTTCATCAACCATTTCAGATAGTTTCTTTGACTTACTGGCCACTATGGAAGCTAGAATATATGATGTTAAAATAGCATCATCATAATAGAAACCATAAAGTGGCATAAAGAAATGATAACTGCTTTCAATCCCTATTTTAGCGTTGAATTTTTTAGCAGTTTGAGATACAAATACATCACCTACCCGGCTTTCTACAGCTTTGATACCTAGTTTTTCTAAATGCTTTTTAAGAATTGATGAGCACTCCGCATTATATACTACTACATCATTAGCTCTCAGTAGCTCCTTCGCTAAGATAATACCAATAATCTCTGGAGGTACTCGTCTACCCCTATCATCTATAATGACTGCTCTGTCTGCATCTCCATCAAAAGCGATTCCTAAATCCGCTTTAATGGATAATACATAAGATTGCAGATGATCTAGACTTGAGTGTACAGGATCAGCAGATCCGATGGGAAAGAATCCATCTATTTGTGAGTTCAATGCAATTATTTGATGTTTATTCCTAAAAACTTGTGGAATTATTAATCCACCAATTCCATTTAAAGTATCAATAACAATGCGTAAGGAGCGGTCTGGTTGAGGACGTATTTCTAGTATGAATTCATTGTATTCACTTAACACTAATTCCCTATCCATAGTCGATATCTTTCCTATGTTCTCCCAAGAAGCCCATTTAATGTTTTTATTAAAAAATCTCTCTTTTATTTCTTTATTTTCTTCTGCAAACCCAGTCCCATCACTCCACCTAAAACGAACACCGTTCCACTCAGGAGGGTTATGAGAAGCAGTAATATATGCGCCACCGGCAATCTTCTTATTTCTCCATAGAAAGAATCCGAAAATAGGTAGGGGAATCGAATTAATTAATTGAACATCCAAGCCCGCTCCAGCAATTCCCGTAGCAGTTGCTAAGCTTAGTATTTTTGTTGTTGTTCTTCCGTCGCCGGAAACACCAATGATATTACCGCCACTTTTTTCATGAACTATATTCGCAAAAATTGCTGATGCTTTGCTAATAATATCTGGGAAGAGATCAATCCCATAAACTCCACGAATATCATAAGCCCTGAATATGTGTTCTATCTCTTTATCATATTTCGTCATTATTAGTGCACCCTTAAGAGGATTTCCAGTAGTAAATTAATTAACTGTATTTAACCAATGAAGTTAATCAAAATAAGAAATAAAAAAATTCAAGATGAGAAAACATGGGTAAGATCATAGTGCTAAGACTTGGACATAGGAAAAAGAGAGATAAGAGAATCACAACGCATGTTGGTTTAGTAGCGAGGGCATTCGGAGCAAACGGAATAATTTTCTCAGGTGAACGAGATGAGGAAGTGCTTGCATCATTGCGAAATACATGTGAGAAATGGGGCTATAAGGACTTTGAGATACATTATGTTCAAGACTGGCTAGAACTAATAGATAGGTTTAAGCAAGAGGGCTGGTTGCTAGTGCATCTGACCATGTATGGTATAAATATTCAATACCAATTACAGGAGATTAGGAATTTATTTCGCAAGAAGGATAAGAACTTGTTAATAATAGTTGGTGCAGAGAAAGTTCCCAGAAAAGTATATGAAATAGCTCATTACAATATAGCTATAGGGAATCAACCTCATAGCGAAGTAGCTGCTTTAGCTGTTTTTTTAGACAGATTGTTCAATGGGCAAGAATTACTTAATCTTTTCGAAGATGCAAAAATTCAAATAATTCCATCTACGAATAGTAAAAAAGTTATAACAAGAATAAGCAAGTAAGTCAATTCTTTAAAGTAAGGAGGTGAAAACGCTTCAAATATAAATTGATAACATCCGCGCTTCCATATGCGAATGGCCGCCTTCATATAGGTCATATAAGAAGTACCTATCTCCCCGCCGATATACATACTAGATTTCTCAAGAATAAGGGGGATAAAGCGTTTCATGTCTGTGGGACTGATGAACACGGAACTCCTATTCTAGTAAGCGCTATTAAGAGCGGGAAAAATCCAAAGGAGGTCGTGGATTTCTATCATAATGAAATAAAAAAGTCACTTGAGCATGCATTAATTCATTTTGACATTTTTTCACGAACTACAAGGAAAAGTCACTATGATCTCGCTCAGGAATTCTATAATACTGCACGAAAAGAGGGCTACATATATTATAAGGATGTTCCAGTACTATACTGCGAGAGAGACAAAATTGCTCTACCAGATAGATTAGTCATAGGAACTTGCCCATATTGCGGTGCACCAAATCAATACGGGGATCACTGTGAGGTTTGTGGAAGAACTTATAATGCTTTTCAGCTAAAAAATCCACGATGCGCGGTTTGTGGTTCAGAGCCAGTGATAAAACATAGTAAACATGCTTTCTTTGAACTAAGTAAACTCAGCGATAAGTTAGAAAAATGGGTGAGAAATGAAGTTAAATTGACTAGGGGAGTCAGAGAACATGTATTACATTGGATACGAGAGGGACTTCAAGATTGGGATATAACAAGAGATATTAACTGGGGCGTGCCAGTGCCGGATCTTCCAAGTCAGGTATTCTATGTCTGGTGGGATGCCCCGATAGGCTATGTCTCATTTACAAGAGAGTTATTTGATAACTTGGGGCTAGATTGGAAAGAAGTTTGGATAGATAGCAATAGCTACATAATCCATTACATAGGAAAAGACATAATATATCATCATGTTCTATTTTGGCCCGCAATGTTAATGGTGAATAATTTCTCCCTACCAAATGAGATAAGAGTAAGGGGTTTTGCAACACTAGAAGGCCAAAAAATGAGTAAAAGCAGAGGGCATGTAATAGATCTAGAAGAATTCATTGAAATATGGAATCCAGAATATCTACGCTTTTACTGGGGAATCACAACATCAGAGAGTTTGGATGATGGTGACTTTAGCCTAAGAGAATTTCAAGCAAAGATAAACAAGGTGCTTATAGGCGAGATAGGTAATTTCGTTAATAGGGTTCTTAAGCTAGTTATAAGAGGTAATATAGATAGAGGGAAACTAGAAAGTGAATATATCTCCAAATTAATTAAATTGAAAGAACCATATGAAAAATACATGAATGAAAACAAGTTTGACGAAGCATTAAATATAATAATAAGCATAGCTAGTATAGGAAATAAATTACTTAGTGACAGAGAACCATGGAAAAATTTAGCTAGTGAAACAGCTAAAAACACATTATTTACCTCACAAGCAATAGTAATATCAATATCTATCCTTGCAGACCCATACTTCCCTGAATCATCTAAGAAATTAAGAAAAATAATTGGAATAACGGATAGCATAAGTGAATTATACCTGAATCT
>Ga0190308_1000171_pt1 | contig 21779 bp, 22 predicted proteins | sample 48700756_MG_FD_165050 | JGI IMG/M metagenome (GOLD analysis project Ga0190308, IMG submission 165050) | Hydrothermal vent sediment bacterial communities from Southern Trench, Guaymas Basin, Mexico - 4870-07-5-6_MG | ecosystem: Environmental > Aquatic > Marine > Hydrothermal vents > Sediment ...
ACCTTTAATGTGGTTCGCAAGTTTCTCGGCGCCCTTACCGATCCTCTCAGCCGCACGCTTAACACCCTCAGCCAAAACATCACCCAAACCCTCACGCCGCGCCATCATGTGGACAAGTTTAACCATGGCCTCCGCGTTCCCGAATTTGAGTTTTAAGCCGCCTGTATCCTTCTCAGTTAGGATTCCATGCTCGTAGCAGTCCATGGCGAAGCCGACTATGTTCCCAGCTGAGAGAGAGTCTAACCCATAATAGTTGCAGAGCTCCATGGCCTTTAGAATCGCGTCCATACGGTCGACTCCGCAGTTAGGCCCAAACGCCCAGAGAGGTTCATACTCAACCCTGACCGTCGTCCCTTTATAGGGGCCCTCCGGGACAACCGCGATGTGTTCACAACGCATAGCGCAGGACGAACAGCCAACTATCCTAACGACGAAGCGCTCGTTGAGGTATTCTCCGCTAACCTTCTCAGCGCCCTCAAAGGTGGCGTTAGTGAAGTTCCTAGTTGGAAGAGCTCCAAGCGCATTATGAACGAGAACGTTAAGCGGGGTCCCAAGCGTCCTATACTTGGTCGTCGCGGGACCCTTCATCCGCTCATGGAGCATCTTCACGAACTCAAGGAACTCCTCCGGATGAGCCACCTTCACATCCTTCGTTCCCCGGATGGCGATCGCCTTCAGGTTCTTGGAACCCATCACCGCGCCCATACCGGTCCGGCCGGCGGCCCGCGTCCGATCGTTCATGATGCACGCGATTCTGGAGAGCTTCTCTCCAGCCAAGCCGATAGCTGCTACTCTTATGTAGTAGTCGCCGAGCTCCTCTTTTATTAGGGTTTCAGTCTCTTGTGGAGACTTCCCCCATAAGTGTTTAGCGTCCATAAACTGAACGTTGTCATCGTCGATCCAGATATATATGGGTTTTTCAGCCTTATTCTCGAAGATTATTGCGTCGTATCCGGCTCTCTTCATCTCAGATCCAAAGAAACCGTGAGACTTCGCCTCACCAACCCCGCCTGTTAATGGAGACTTCGACACGAAAGCGTGGCCGTTTCCACCCGTCGGCGCAATAGTTCCGCTGAGGGGACCGGTCGTAAGGATCAGCGGGTTTTCGGGGCTGAGAGGATCTACGCCAGCCTCAGAGTTGTCTAGAAGAAGCCGTATCCCAAGGCCGATTCCGCCGATATATTTTTTAGCAACCTCTTCCTTTAAGGGTTCAGTCTTCACTGCACCACTTGACAGATCGATACGGAGGATTCTTCCAGCGTACCCGAACAACTCTTGTTCCTCCTCAAAGGAAGACTGTAGAAGTAAATCTAAGCTGGCAAATTATTTAAAGTTGTCTGGAAGGAAGCGTAAAAGTGTACCAAACAATATTTTTAAGGGTGGTAAGGAGTTAGTATCTTTGGGCCCGTGGTCTAGTCTGGTAGGACTCTTACAACGAGCCTAAAGCCGCCCTCACAGACGACTCGTCCAGCAGGAAACCCTTAACGTTGAGAACGGCGGAGGTCGCCGGTCCGAGTCCGGCCGGGCCCACCACCTCTCCAACACTTCTTTCGATACTGGATGTTTTACCGTATTCTTGGCATAGTTAAGTCGGAGATGTCAACACTATGATCATATATGCGTTTTATTAGGGAAGTAACCGATAGGAGCAGTCTGGATGCTTCAGCTGGCTGAGCCTTAGCCAAGGACTTAATTTTATTGTGTGAAACCTCGATCTCCTCCTGCCGGTCTCTAACGGAGTTTGCCAAGGATATGCTCTTTGACAGAAAAGCGTTCACTGCATCCTCGTAGGCTTCGTGCACAATCCTATGAAGGTTTAGGAGACTCTCCGTAACCTCTCCTTCCAGCTTCAAATCTTTCATCTGAACGGCTTCGTTGGCTATCTGCGCCGACTGGTCGCCAACAGATTCCACTAAGCTCGCTACTAAGCGGTAGTCGAGGCAGTCTATAGGGTGAACCTCTAACCTTTCACTCAAACTCGGATTCTGGATTATGGTCCTCAAAATTCTCACTAAGAGAAAGTAAAGGCGGTCGACCTCGTTGTCTCTAGCGATTACACCCTTAGCCATCTGAACGTCGCCCTCAACAATCGCAGTAACCGCGTCCCTATGCATACTTGAGGTTATAGAGTGTTCACGCCTGAGAATCTTCTCCGGAGGCAGGGCCGAAGGCTCCAGAAGACACTGCATAACGTCTTAGAGTAGTCCTCCTCGATTATCTCTAGACCGATGAGCCTGCTCGACGCCTTTTTGATCCGGTCTCTATACTCTAAACTGATCCTCTCTCCAGTCTCAATCCGGATTATATCGTAACCTAGGAGATACTTACCTATAATCTCCCTGTCGACGTACGGACCTGGTTCTATGGTGGCGACTGCTGGAGCCCTCTCCACGTCATATTTCGGGTCAAGGATTAGACGCCCATCAGCAGTCTCCAAAGTAGCTATCAAAGAGCCTTGAGTAAGCCCGTTTCGTAACGCCCAGTCCTTAGGAAGAGTTATAAAGAATGTTCCTCCTCGAGTCACTTGGGTCCTCCGGATATCCATGTTATTCATCTCCATGGATGAACAATTATATTTAGTATAAAAATTTTTGGAAAGTATAATCTTGAAGCAGTTAGTTTAGAGTTGTTCCCACCTCTCCATGTAGAAAAGACATAAAGGTGAGAATCGAGAGAAGGGTCATTAGATACGTCAACCTAATGTATGAACAGTTAACTCTCCTTGTTGGAAGGGGAAGCCTTGCATAGAAGCGAGGGCAGAAGCCTACAGAGGATCGTTTCAACAATTATTAGATCTGGATATCAGATCGATGAGGATGCTTTCCAGCTCTTAAGGGAGATTTCTGAAGGAAAAACTGTAGAAGACCTAGAGGACGTTGTAAGAGATGTTATAAGAGAAATCGACGCCCTTCCGGAGAGGCCTCTCTTTATCACCCGCCTCCTCCTAGAGGAGAAGTTGAGGCAGGTAATACCGGAGCTTAAGGAGACAGAAGAGCCGGCCATAAGAACCGGGAAAGGCCCTCCTAAATTCTACGCTAAAGAGGTTGAAGCCGATCTAAAAGTGGTAGAGGACCCCACCAACCAGATCTCCTCAACCGGCTCTCTGGAGGACTACATAGAATACTTCCAAGATAGGTTCAGAAGGTTGAGTAGGCTACTCAGGCAGAGGATGGACGTGAAGGATGCAACCTCCGTCTCGGACGCCATAAAAGCTACCCAAGGATCAAAAGTTAAGTTTGTATGTATGATAAGGGAGAAGAGGGAGACTGAGAAAGGAATCTTCCTAGAGGTTGAGGATTTTGAGGGTGAGGCCACGGTTTACGTTCCATCAAGTAGCAGAGAAGCCATAAACAAGGCTAGAAACCTCATCTTGGATCAGGTTATCTGTATTCAAGCCGTTAAGGGGAAAAGCAATCTACTCATAGCAGAGGACATTCTCATGCCGGACATTCCGTTAAGGAAGCCGAACAAGGCCCCCCTACCAGTCTATGCGGCTTTTATATCAGACCTGCACGTCGGAAGCAAAATGTTCATGGAAGACGAGTTCAAGCGTTTTTTTGCGTGGCTGAACGGGAGGTTTGGAGACCGCAGGCTTACCGAGATAGCTGGACACGTAAAGTACCTGATCATAGCAGGGGACATAGTTGACGGGGTTGGTGTCTACCCGCAACAATTTGATGAACTCGAGATAAAAGACATATACGAACAGTATAAGGTCGCAGCTGAATTCCTAGAGCAAACCCCAGACCACATAGAGATCATAATCATACCGGGAAATCATGATGCTGTAAGGAGAGCCCTGCCTCAACCGGCAATAAAGGCCGAGTATGTTGAGCCTCTTCAAGAATCAGGTAGGGTTCATCTGCTCGGTAATCCATCTATGATCCTCCTTCATGGGGTGAGGGTTCTTTTGTATCATGGTAGGAGCCTCGATGATGTAACCTCACTTCTCCCAAACATGAGTTTTCAGGAGCCTGAAAAGGCGATGCGGTTTCTTCTTCAAAGTAGACATTTGGCTCCTGCCTACGGTGAGAGAACCCCCATCTCCCCAGAGAAGAGGGATTTCCTAGTCATAGAAGATGTGCCAGACATCTTTCACGCTGGGCATGTCCACAGAGTTGGATACATCAACTACAGGGGAACCTTAATCGTCAACTCTGGTGCTTGGCAGGAGCAGACGGAGTATCAGAGGGAGATGGGTCACACACCAAATCCCGGAATCGTCCCCGTTGTGAACCTTCAGACCTTAGAGGTCACATCTATAGACTTTACAGCTCGATGAATCCTGAGGAGCTGAAGTCTTTTTCAGCCGTCAAGGCTTCATCAAACATTTAGGAGTATAATCTATTAATGAGATGAACCGCTCATCCTCGGCGAAGACCCTTCTAACCAGAGACTTAGGTACGCTCAGAGTGATCTTCTTGGTTCGACCGTATCTCCCCAGACTGACGACCCTCGAGTTCAGCAAGCCGATCACGTCAAGCTCGTTGATAAGTCCGCTGACCCTCCTCTGCGTCAATGGGGCCATTCCAACTCTTTCACATACCTCACAATACACATTATATATGTCGCCGGTTATCGATTTATTTGAACCCGTCTTACTCAACAAATATACACTAAGCAGGACAAATTTTGAGTGTAGTGGGAGGCTCTTTAGGGCTTCAATCATCCTATCATGCTCTATTCTCCTCTTAGCCTTTCGAACGTGATCCTCCACTATCTGCTTAGAGCCTTCCCTCTCAGCTAATTCTCCGGCAACCCTTAAGAGATCGAGTGCCCGCCGGGCATCACCATGCTCAGCCGCGGCCAAAGCTGCGCAGAGACTTAGAGCACCCTCAGTTAAAACTCCCTCTTGAAATGCCATACTAGCTCTATCTAAGAGTATGTCTCTAAGTTCAGACGCATTATATGGCTTGAAGACTATCTCTTCCTCGCTCAAGGTGCTTAAGACTCTTGGGTCGAGGTACTCTTTAAAGCTGAGATCGTTGGAGATTCCGATTATCGAGACCCGGCTGCCTGAAAGGTCTTCGTTGATTCGGGTTAGTTCGTAGAGGAGGCTGTCACCTCGCTCCTTTACCAATACGTCGATCTCGTCGAGAACTGTTAAGAGGATTATCTTCTCCGAGTTGAGGCCGCCTCTGAACCGGTCGAAAACTTCACCTAAAGCCAGTCCAGTAAACGGAACGTCCACAAATATGGCGTTACATAGACTTGAAAGTATCCTGTACTCTGTTCCAGCCAATCGGCAGTTTATGTAGCATACTCTGACTGGAGAGTTCAATGAACGAGCCTTTGCAACAAGCTTTTTAAGGACATATTTAATCACAGCCGTCTTTCCTGTACCCGTCTTTCCGTAAATGAAGACGTTTGAGCATGGAAAACCTCCCAAGGTTGGGGCGACTATCTCGCCGAGATAACGGATATGTTCCTCTCTATGCGGGAGATAGTCAGGTATATAATCATGGCGAAGAACTTCACGGTTCTTAAATATCTTGAATCCTCTAAGGAAGTTCTCAAAGACCTCATCTAGAATCTCGCTTTTTCTGTCTACTCCCCTCATGGGCAGTCTTTTGGCAATAAAATGTGAATGGAGTAATAAGACCTCCCGTACAAAAAAATAGATATAGTGGTAATGGAATCTAAAGGCTCGGAGGAGAAGCCCCGCACCCCTCGATTTCTATTGGAAATATTCCTTGATGAAGCATTAGTGTTGATTCTTTTTGTTAAAAAGAATATTCCCGTTTAGGTAAAGTTCTGATTAATACTAATAGTCTATTATACAATATTTTTTACATTTTCAAAAAGAGTTTTTATCTAACTATGGGTGAAGTTTTTGTCTTCAAATGGCTAATACTGAGGTCCACAGGAAATAGAGGGGTAGGGGCCACGCCTTGACCAGACAATTTAAGTTCCTTTTTCAGTCATAATTTTGCTGTTTCTTAAGGATCGCTTAAAATGGTTGCTTAAATTAATATGGTAAACAGCGGGATCGCCTCCAACCGACAAGGTTGTTGGACAGTCATCTTTTCACAATTTGTGACGACTTGTGATATTGCCTCTTTCATGTCTCTTTTTAATACTTCTTTTCGTGTAGTTTGCTTTTTTCTTATCTATACTCTGTGAATTTGCGAACCCCTCCGTTTCCACTGGAAAATAAAAAAGAAATCGTTTCTTTCATCGTTTGAATTGAGCCAAAGGAGTTAACTTGTGTGAATTTAAATCTTTGAAATTTTGAATTGTTTCATGTTTTTAGACATTATTTGAAGAGATTTTCTTTTCAGTTTTCACCGCTTCATTTATAACTTGTGAAGAGATAATTGTGAAGTGATTGTTAAATTCCCTCAGCAACTCTTCCCGCTAGAAAGGTGCTACGTTGTGCCTGCTAGAAAGATGCGTGTAGAGGTTTACGACGAGGAGGGGAACCGTTATACCATCATATTTGAGGGAAGAGTCACAAGGGAGAAGGCTCTAGGAATTCTGGACATAGTTGAGCTCCTTGGAGGAATGCCGAGCGTCCAGCCAGCGTGGAAACAGCCGGAAGACCTACCGAAGATCGAGAAGGTTCGTCTAATCGTAGAGAGAAAGTTCCCATTAGTGTGGTTCTCCGCCAAAGACCTTAAGGAGGTTTATGAGAGTGAGACGGGGGAACCCATAAGTCTCAGCACGGCATCGACTTACCTCTCGCGTCTGGCAGATAGGGGATTTCTGATGAAGGTTCGGAGCTCTAACAGGGTTAAATATCGATTGATGCCCACCACTACCATCCAAAGGGAAATAAAACGGTAGAGTTTTGCGCACCTTCCTATTGTAAACTTTTATTGGGAAGACTAAGCTTCCAGCTCTCTCCGCCGCTTCAATAACTCACGCATCTCTCTCTTTATTTGATATATGTAGGGACGCCTCTCGGTGTTGCGCTCGACGTAACCTCGAGAGTAAAGGCTCTTCATGAGGCGGGATGTATGTTCTCTAGTTAGGTTTATTCTCTCCCTGATCTGGGAAGCTGTCTTCTCCCCCTCCGTTGCGAGAATCTCAAGAACCCTTAACTCCGTATCTGTTAACTTTGATAGAGCCTTATCCTTCCTCAAGGGTATAGCCGTCTTGACCTCCGCATCCTCTAATCCCGCCTCTAAAACGTTAACTCTCAAAGAAGCAAGAGAGGACTCAAGTCTCGAAATCTTCTCGGCTTGCTCATCCTGCCTCTTAAAAACCTCCTCAATCTTTTTATCCAAAGCATCTATACGCGCCTCCAAGCGTTCCCTAATCTTGGAAACCGTCTCCACTCTCTCTCGTATATCTGCTATCCTCTCCTCAAAACTCTCTAACCCCGCAGCTCCTTCACGGTTTTTGAGCTTGCTGATCTCTAGTAGAACTTCCTCAACCCCTTGAGAAACTGAACGTATCTCCTCACTCTGCCTTTCAAGGTCCCTATTGAAGCTCACTATGATATCCTCCAGAAGAGTCTTTGCCTTACTGTACTCCCTGAAAACTTCCCTCAACTTCCTGATATATACATAAGCCATAATCGACGTGAAGATCAAAATTATGCCTGAAACCAGCAAGTATAGATCCATCTCGCCGTTCCCCCCGTTAAGATGTAGCTCGTGACATCACAATATCTGTGAGATCACCAGATAAACCTTTCGTCACAAACAAATAAAACAATCATACAAAGATTGCAGACTGCTAAAACGGGGTATAAATTTCTTTTTTAACTAGAACATTTCTGAGTTTCCGTTATTATTCACTATACCTGATAAAAACTGTTTTTATCACTATTGAATCACGGACTTGATCCTTCAGAAACTTGTGGTTTTGTGATTTGTGACATCACTGTTTCTTGAGGCTTTTAGGTTTGGAGAGGCTACTTAATCCTTCTTCGAGCTCCTTCTGGAGCAGGTTTATCATCTTTAACCGCTCTTTTCCCGTTTTTCGATTCTTTATTAGGCTTCTGTAGGCTTCGGTATAGGTGCGTAGCTTGTTTGCGATCTCTATATATGGTTCAAGATTTGGGGTTTCAAGTATTCCTAAGTAGCCTAAAAGAATGACCGTGTAGATCGATTTGATCACGTTTCCTCGTGCTTGCTTTAAGGTTCTGTTGAAGGCTCCGCGGCTCACTCCTTCCTTTAGGAGCCTCAGTTTCGCCTTCTCTTCATACACAAGTTTTCTCTCAGCGATATTCTCTGAAAGTATGTCTATCAGAAGGGTTTCTATTTGCGCTCTTGTTAAATGACTGTTTTTCATGAGTATTTTTGTGATTGGGTCTTGTAAAATTCCCGTCAACCATCCTTGAACGCTCTTTTTTAGGTTTGATTTGCTGGTCAAGGTTTATACCTCAAATGGATACATTTTTGTAAACGTGAAACACAATCGGGTAATGTTGGTTCCACTTATCCCTTCACTCCACACATACATAAATCATAACCAATATTCATAAGACACCTAAATATTTATGGTTTTAAGGCAAAAGACGCTGTTAATCCCCCTTTACTTTGCAATAGAAAATCCCAGACCTGTGATCTGTGATAACTTTGTGATATCACAATAGATCACGTAACATCATGATCACAAAGAAGTCACGGATGAAAGGAAAAGTTTAAAGGCTATGTTTTAATTTCACCTATCGGGCTGAAAGAGTGTCGGGTGAAAGGTATGGGGAGGAGAAGGAGAAAAGTAATACGAATTCCTAAGAAGAAGCTGCCTAAAATATTCCTCTGTCCGGCCTGTGGCAAAGAATCCGTCAAGGTTACCATGAAGAAGTCTGAAGAGATGGCTTTCGTTCAGTGTGGAAGCTGCGGATTGACAGATAAGATTCCTATAAAACCTTACTTCCAAGAGATCGACGTTTATTGCGAATTCACCGATAGATTCTACTCAAAAACTTAAGGGTTGAGGCACTTTAAGTATCCGGTTAACTGGCGCTCAACATAGAAGAGAGTTTCCTTCTCTGTTCCCACCCGGCTATCCTTTTACGATTTTCCTTAGGAGACTCCAAATCTTGTCGCCTACGTAATGTAGGTTCTTGACAACCTTGCCCCGCTTTGTGGAGTTCACGGCCTCAGAGTCGATTAGGGCGCTGCCTATGGCGACGGGTTTTTCATACCTTTCATCAACTATTAGGACAAGATCGCCCACGGAGAACTTTCCTTCAACACGAAGAACTCCGGGAGCCATAACGTCGGCTCCGTTGCAGATGTGTGGTATAGCTCCCATGTCGACCACCACCTTTGGAAGGAGGGAAAGATATTTTCCAAAGAGGAGGGTAGGAGCTATGCGGCCGTCCTCAATCCTTAAAAGTGCGGTTTTACCGTTCAAAAGGAAGATTTCACAGTCTCTCGTCTTTAGAAGTTCGATTTGAGGCCTCTCTCCTAACAGTTCCTCTAGATCGATCCCAAGAGCGTCACGAAGTTCTGCCAAGAAGAGTTTTGTGTCTCTCCCTTTAAGACGGTGTCTCTTTACGATACGTAACATAACCTTAATACTTTGACGCAACAAATATAAGTTTGAGGCTTTCACTAGAGAGAACTGAGTAAGCGGGGACATCAAAGATGGCAACTCAAATCCTTGAAAAAAGCATCGGAAAGACGATTCTCATCCAGCTGAGAGGTGGCAAGCGTCTTAGAGGAAAACTTAAAGGCTTCGACCAACACCTCAACCTAGTCCTAGAAGAGACCGAAGACGTAACGGACTCGGAGAACCTGAAGAAGCTCGGCCTAATAATAATCAGGGGAGACAACGTGGTCATGATCTCTCCCCCTCCTAGGTGATGCTGATGGTTAAAGGAACACCGTCCTTCGGGAAACGGATGGGAAAGACCGTTCATATCCGGTGTAGACGTTGCGGTAGGCGATCCTACAACGTTAAAGAGAAGAGATGCGCCGCCTGCGGTTACGGTAGTAGCCCTAGGATCAAGCGGTACTCATGGCAGACGAAAGACCTTAACAGGAGAAGACTTAAGTAGCCAGCGGAATGTGCTCCGCCCAAAAAGTATTTAAAAAAGCCACGTTATAGAAAAGCAAGCTCGACGAGGAGGCAAGCTCATGGTTCGAAAAGCTAGGATAAGACTGACAAGCACTGATCACGAGAAGCTCAAAGAAGTGTGCAGAGAATTAAAGGAGATATCGGAGAAGGCTGGAGTTAAAGTTAGGGGTCCCATTCCCTTGCCTACTAAGCGGTTGAGGGTTCCGGTTCGGAAGAGCCCGTGCGGTGAAGGAACAGCTACATGGGACAAATGGGAGCTCCGCATCCACAAGCGTCTTATGGACATCGATGCTGAAGAGAGAGTTATGCGTAGAATAATGAGAATCCGGATTCCAGAAGAAGTTTTCATAAGCATAGAATTGATCTGAAAGCGTCAAACCTAAACCTCCTTAATGAGTCTTTTAGAGTTAAATTAAATAGGGTGTGCCTACAAGAAAAAATTTGTAAAATGGAGAGAAAGGCTCTTGCAAGCCTACATTCTCATCAACACCGAGCCCGGAAGGCTCTGGAAAGTCAAGGAGGAAACCCTCAAGATTCCAGGAGTCAAGATGGCTCACGCCGTTACAGGGCAATACGACGTAATAGCATATGTTGAGGTTGTAAACATAGACGAGCTTGGAAGAGTTATAGATCGTATCCAGTCGATCACAGGCGTTCTTAAGACGCACACTGCGATCTCCATGGCCGACAGACTTACAGACGAGCTCTAAAAAGAGAAGAGCCGCAAACTTTCCCAAACAATTTTTAAACTCAACCGAAATCTGAAAGTTAAAATTGTACTTTGCTTACTATGGTTGGGGAGTGATGCGGGTTGCCAGGGTTCATTGGTAGACTCGCCCGGGTAGATTTGTCTAAAGGAAAGTTCCGCGAAGAGGAGATCGAGGAGGAAGTCTTCAGGAAGTTTCTGGGTGGAAGGGGGCTTGCGGCTAAGATTCTCTTAGAGGAGCTCGATCCCAACGTGGATCCCCTTAGCCCTGAGAACAAGCTGATCTTCGCCACCGGACCTCTAACTGGTACGGCTTACCCCGGAAGCGGTAAGCACATCGTGGCCGCAAAGTCTCCGTTAACATCTCTCTGGGGTGAATCTGCCTCCGGCGGCTACTGGGGTCCAGAATTGAAATTCGCCGGATACGACGCTCTTATAGTGGAGGGGAGAGCCTCAAGCCCGGTTTACTTGTGGATTCACGATCGGGAAGTCGAGGTTAGAGACGGATCGCATTTATGGGGCATGACCGTGGTTGAGGCAACTAAGAAGATACGCCGTGAGACCGATGAGCATGCGAGGGTTGCGTGCATCGGCCCGGCTGGCGAGAGATTCGTCCGATACGCCTGCATAATCAACGACATGAACCACGCCTCTGGAAGAACCGGTCTCGGAGCTGTGATGGGTTCCAAGAACCTGAAAGCAGTCGCCGTCTATGGGAGCCGACGTAGACTCGAAACGGCGAAGCCCAACGAATTTAAGAATCTCCTCGTGGAAGCCCACAAGATTCTTAAGGAGAGCTCCACTGCTCAAAGCCTCTTCAACTACGGGACTAGCGGGGGAGTTCCATCCCTAAATGAGCTGGGAATCCTCCCAACGAAAAACTTCCAGACGGGAGTCTTCGAGGGAAGCGAGAGAATCTCCGGTCAAGCCATGGCCGAGACCATTCTCGTAGGCAGAACTACCTGTATGGGATGTCCGATACAGTGCGTTAGGGCGGTCAGGGTTGAAGGAGGCCGGTTTGGAGGCGTAACCGAGGAGACTGGAGGCCCACAATACGAGACCGTTGCGGCCTTCGGCTCCCTCCTCCTCAACGACAACTTGGAGTCCATAGCCTACGCGCACTACCTTTGCAACCAGTACGGAATCGACACGATCTCAACAGGGGTCACAATAGCCTTCGCGATGGAATGCTACGAGAAAAAAGTGCTCAGAAAGGAGGATACAGGCGGCTTAGAGCTCAAGTGGGGAGACCCGGAGACAATCTTAAAGCTCATAGAGATCATAGTGCGGCGTGAGGGTTTGGGTGATGTTTTGGCTGAGGGTGTTAAGCGTGCGGCTGAGAGGATCGGTAAGGGCGCCGAACAGTATGCCATGCACGTGAAGGGTCAGGAGCTGCCGATGCATGAGCCGAGGGGAAAAAAGGCCTTAGCTCTAGCATACGCTATCTCGAATCGTGGAGCATGCCATCTAACATCTTCCCACGACACTTCCTTCTCGGGGAAGGGGATTCCGGAGCTCGGAATAGAGGGCGGCCTCGACAGGTTCGCCGTTAACGGTAAGGGCAGGTTTGTGAAGAGAACGGAGGACTTGATGGGCTTCTGTAACAGCGCAGTTATCTGCAGGTTTACGACGGCCGTTCTAAACCCGGCTGAGAACATACCGATAAAGATGATCGCCAAGTTCCTCGAAGCCGCAACGGGCTGGAACGTAGGTCCCCGAGACCTCCAGATCATGGGTGAGAGAGCCGTGAACCTAACGAGAATCTTCAACGTAAGGTTGGGGGTAACCCGTAAAGACGACGTTATTCCCTCCAGATTCGCGGAGGAGATGCCTGAAGGCGCAAGTAAAGGCCAAAAGGTTACTCCAGAAGACCTAGACTTGATGCTAGACGAGTATTATGAGGAGCGGGGATGGACAAGGAACGGTATACCGACGAAAGAGCGACTTGAAGCCCTAGGAATCGGCGAGTTCGCTAGGCTGATCCCATAGAACGGCCTTAACGATCATGCACTCTTTTCCTCAAGGTCTTGAGCGTTCCGGAGACGTAGAGTATGTGAAACGCCGCTCTTCGGCCTCCAAGCTTGGTCACGGCTGATATGGCGGCCCTCACAGTTTCTAGAGCTCTGTGGGCGCACCTGAAGATCGCATAGTTCTCGTCGGGGTTGTGTTCGATGAGGCTTAGGTCGGCTTGGCTGGCTCCGTACTCCCCGTAGAGCTGGAGGAGCCTCCCCCAGACTGCCCTCCAAACCTCACCCTTACTAACCTTTCCGTGCTTACCTAATTCTCCGTCCTCCAGCTCGATCTTAACCGCTATGTAACGTCTCCTCACGTATCGGGGCAGTCTTCTCCTCTCCTAACCACGTATACTCCGGGAGCAACATAGCTCGGACCGAGTTTCCTACGGTTCCTCTTAACTATGCTCAGCGGAGTTTCAGAGAGGGCCAATCTAGCTGCCTCAAGATTCATGTCAAAGAGCCCTGCCAAAGCCATGTACTCTCTGGGCTTCCTCAGGAGAAGCCTCTCCGAAGCTCCACTTGAGAGCACGATTGGAACGCCGAACTTTTCAGCTATGAATACTTCTCTTCTAAGGCTTGAGAGTAGGCGAACCCTGGAGGCTCCGCTCAAGACGAGTAGGGGCGCCATATCAACCTCTAAGGCTGAGAGTGCCCCCGAGACGAGTTCGGCTTCGGCGGCGTCGAAGAACCGGCCTCCCGGCTCTGGAGACGTGAAAGAGAGGAGGTCGACCCTACGATCCTTAGCGGCCTGCCTTGCAACATCCTTAGTGTTACACTCGACGGCCACTATTTCGAAGCGTCTCCTGACACGCCTCAACTCTTCCAGCAGCTCTCTAGAAGTCTTCGGGGAAAGGTCAACCCTAGTAGCTAAGTCTACGCCCTCAGATTTACAGTAATCCTTAAGGCTCTCCACCTCTTCGGGTTTCACGTCTTTAGGTAAGGTTACTCCGACCAAGCGGTATCCAAGCTTTGCGGATTCTTTTATGAGCCTCCTAGCTGCTCCTAGGTCTTCGGTCGTGGGCGGCTTAAGGTGAAGGTCTACGTAAACCTTCCTCATGGTATGATCCCTATTTGACGGCAGATTTCAGCGACCTTTTGAGTCTTCTTAGCCTTGAATCTTATCTTTATGTGGAGCGGGTCGGACCTGCACAGTCTCAAGTTCTTCTTTAGAGCCGACTGCTTGTCAAGCCTTATGTAGAGGCTTCCCCTGTCCAAGCGTAGATCGAATTCGCGGAGCACCCTCTCCTTATCAGCTTGGGATAGGTTGAGGGATAGGTTCTCAACGATTCCCTCTATGACTTGGATATCCCTAATTTTTGTCTTGAAGAAAGTTATGGGGTTCCCGTAGTCTCCCTTAAGCCTCCTCTTCTTGAAGGTTACATTCTCCAAGTGTTCCTTGGGGATGAGGGCACGAGCTGCCTCTAAGACTTTCTCTTCGTCTTCCGTTGCGTGGGCGAAGACGCCTATCTCGATGTATGCTATCGGAACCTTACCCAAGTTCGGTCACGTCTTTCAGGTTTCTTCTGCCTCCTTTCCTTTGGGAGGCTCGGCGCCCTTAAGTTTAGCCTCTAGAAGACGCCTTAAGGCTTCAATGTTCTCTTCATGTCTGCTCCGTCTTCTAGGGTCGATCGGTATCCCGAGCCGAAGAGCCTTCTTCAAAGTTAAGTTTAAAGCCTTTAACTCTTCTCTGCTGAAGCCTCTACCCCTCCTAACCCGGCGCTTCCTATAGACGACAGGTTGAACGTTCAACCCTTAAGGCATCCTCCCAGAGACCTCTCTAAAGAGCAGAAGCCTAAATCATTTATGTGCAAAGCCTCTACTCCGCATGAGGTTTGAAATTAAGATTTCCTCGTTGTTCGGAGTCTTTATGAAGACGGGGACGTTCCTCTGTTTCGTAGCCTTATAGGACACGAAGAGCCATTCACCGGTCTCGAGGTCAGTCGTCCTGTCGAGCAGATCATAGCTTAGGCTGAAGGCGTCCGCGATAACCATTCTGTCGTAGAATCTTGGCAAGACGCTGACGAAGTAGCTGTGGAGCTGCTGTAGAGCATTCACGTTCAGGTGAGCGACGCGCTGACTGCAGACCCAGCAGTTTGCACGGTACTTTCTACCCTGCCTCAATAACGCCTCAACAGCCTTATTCGAGTCCTCCGTGAAGTCGTCTTTTCTAGTTCGGTCAGGAATGAACTCTTGAGCCTCGTCCAGAACCGTTAGTACCGTTCTTCCGATCCCATGCGTCTTCTTCAACCACAGGAGCCTCCTGATAAATCGGCTGACGACTTGACGAGCCAATTCTGGTTCAGGAATGTAGACGATGTTGAGTCCTGAGAAGTTCCCGATGGCAACCTCGAAGGCAAGCCACTCCGCATTCTTGATTGTTTCCTCCTCGTCTTCTTCCTCTTCGGCTGGAAGCCCCTCTTCTAAGACGTTTAGTATGCTATGGACGTCCTTCACAGTGCTGGACATAGAATGTATTGAGGCCGTAAAGTCTCTCAGTATCTCTTCCAGTTCAGCCTTTGCCTTAGGGTTTTTGGCTATCTCCTCTAGCGGAGTCGCGTCGTCGTACCCGTTCTTCCTCATGAAACTGTCCAGCCTCCGGATGGCGACCGCCGCCTGTATGGACTCTTTCTCCCTTTTCCTCGCTATTCCGCTGAGGAGATGCGTGACTAGGCCCATGTTAAACGAGATTTTCTCCCGAGGCTGGGTTAGAGAGAGCCTTTGAACCCTGCCAGAATCTACCAGCCTTTCAATGGCGTCTATGATTATGCGTCTGTCGAGTTTCTCCTCTAGGGTCTCCGGAACGGCTTGGGAGTCCATTATTCTCTGTACGTCCTGTTCAAAGTCTTCCGTTGAGAGCATTCTCGGGGCGAGGTCTAGGAGGTGGATGAGGTACTCCCCGGCTACGTCGAAGATGACGACTGCCAAGTTGGATATCTTCTCTAGAGACTTTCTCAGTAGGTAGGAGCTTAAGTTGGACTTTCCGCATCCCGTAAAACCGAAGATACCCGTATGGTAACGGACAAGCTCCATGATGTTAACCGTTAAGGGTAGATTGAACCCTATTAGGGTGCCGACTTCAACTCCGTCATCCACGCATAGGAACTCCTTAACCGTCTCTCTTGAGAGTATGTGGGCTTCGCTTCCGACGAGCGGCGTTAGGTTCGACCTCTCAAATTTAAGGTTGTCTCCTTCAATGTCCATGCGATAGTTCGTTGGAACAGCTATCACGTCGATCCATGTCTCTTCGCTGGCCTCCCAGCTCTTATCGATCCTCTCCAAGAACTCCTTCCGGATAACCTTTGGAACGGCTATTCCCATTCCCAGCATCTGGAAGTGCATTGGACGTACGCCGACAACCTCGTATATGATGTGGGTTTCTCCGTTGTTGGTGGGTCTCCTTAATGCGATGAAGCTTGGCTCATGTAGCCTGTCTAGAACGTTGAGGCTGAACTTCGCCTCGACTACGGCGACCCGGCTTGTTAATGTTAACTCTCCCTCCCTCGTTCTTGAGGTTCGTGTTGTGATCTTGTGGGCTCTTAGGCGGGCTGAGAATTCCCCGTTCATATCGTCGAAGACTTCTCGCATGTTCAGATTTCCTCCAAAGCCGCTTTCTCTCGCGCCCCTTCAGTCTCTCTCCTTATATCTCTAAATCTACGGGCAATCGTGAATATTTTTTGTTTCCTAGAGAGGCTTCCCAGCTCCAAGTCCGCTACTCCCCTAAGCAAACCCTTCATCATCTTGATCTCGTTCTTAACGGCTTTGTCAGCTATGTACAACAGTTGGTTGTGCCCGATGGCCTCTATTATCTCAGGGTTATCGCATTTCGAGAGGAGATAGAGTATGAAAGAGTCTAAGGGGTTCTCCCCCGCTCCCTCCCAATAAGGATAGATTTTAACCTTTCTTCCCCTCTCCCGAACAGTTATCTCCACGACGAACCTCTCATCTACCTCAGGATTGTAGAACCGGTCGTAGAGGAAAGTCGGCGACCTAACCGCGCTGTCGGATTTGAACTCTCTCAGCTGGAAGTATCCCCTCACAAACTGGCGTTCCAAAGAGATAGCTCTCCTCGCAGCTTTTAAAGGAACGTCTCCGTCTCCTTGGATCAGGGTTGTGAAGCAAGAGTCGTAGCCTATAGTGCGCCACGGCGCCTTGAAGAGGCTGGGGTTAGTGCTACTTAGGATTGTGAGAAAAGCCCTGTCATGTTTGAGGTTTGGCAGTCTCTCATCCGGGGGGATCAAGCCTTTAACCTTGGCGTAGGGGATTACGGCTCGAAGGAACTCTGAGGCTGAGGTGTCCTTCGCGATCCCTAAGACTAATACGCCTCTTTCTTGAGCCTTCTCCTTCAAGATGCGGATAAGCACCGCGTTGATGGTGTTCAGGTCTATAACGGTTAACCATGTCTCACCTTTATCGACCATGAGGGGATGTTCAGAAGAGCTGAAGACCCTCTCGGCGATCGAGAAGGCGACTTCTTTCACTCTAAGCCAGTAATATTTAACGTTCTCCTGCAAAGTTAATGGTGCATCTTCCTTTAGGGGATCGTCAACGAATAATCTTCCACCCGAATCCTTATGCATCCGCTTCAGCTTCTTAAGGAGCCGCTTCCCCTCCTTCTTGGATATGCCCAGTCTCTTGTAAAGCTCTTTGTGGGAGAGGCTCTTAGCCTTCAATAACGTCTGAACCGCTAGGTAAGGAAGGTATTGCGGCCTCTTTGATACCCAGTCTTTCCCTGAACCCAAAACCGAGACGAGCTTAAAGTCGAGGAGCGTTACGGGCCCGTAGGAGGTTTCAACCCCTAGAAGCGGCGACTTACCACGGCTTAGGAAGAAGCGGAGGTCACGGGATAGAGGTGCGAAGGTTCCCGAAAGAGGTCGGTCGAGGAAGATCAGACGCACAGTCTCATCGTCAATCGCCTTGATGGCCAAGTAGAGTTCAGCCATGGTCATCAAAGCGAATGGTATCCTCTCGGCTGACCTCCCCAAATCCTGCTCCATAGACTCGTCGTCGGCTACTTGAAAGAGGTCTTCGGTCCATAAGGGCACGGAGGCTGAGGCCGCAAGGCGTTGATCTCTCTCAATCTCATTTAGATGGAAACGTATCTCTCTGTCTACGGTAAAGTTGCATCTGAAGCCGGTGGCGCAGACGTAGAAGAGCAACATCTCGAGGAGCTCGTCGTAATCCATCGATCCATCTATGCCTACGGCGGCGTACTCGCCGGGTTCAAGAAAGGAAGCCTCAGGGTTGAAGCCTCTGTACTGCCTTATACACGGGAGAAGGTTCTCTCTATTCGTTAATTCACGTATCCTCCGGGTGAGGAGGTCGGCCAGATCAGACGTCTGGCTTCTAAGCCTCTCAGCTAGAAAGCCCAAACCTTAGACCCCAAACAAAATTGTGTTTCCACAAATAAACCTTTTATTGAAACACAAATTTATGTAAAAGGGGAAAAGTCTAACCTTGATCTATATGCTAACTTGTAGTTCGAAAGGTTTAATAAGGTTCTTTGTAAAATATATCTCTCCCTTCCAAGAAGCTCGGATTGCTGATATCACCATCTCCCGATGAAGCGATCCGACCTTCTTGGAAGGCTTCTTCTATTTTCTGTTCTAAGTCCTAGGGTGTTTTACGTAGTTTTTCGGGTTTGTAGGTGGTTATGAGGGTTGCTACAAACTTTATGGACCTTATGTAATCCTTTATCCTTATGTTCTCGTTTGGGGCGTGTATCTTGTCCTGTGGATATCCGACGCCTCCTCCGGAAACAACCGGGATTCCCATCCAGTTTCTGATCGTGTAGATGGGGCTCGACCCAGCCGTTGTAGGAACGACAACAGGCTTGCTTCCATAGACTCTCTCAACGGTTTCGATGAAGTATCTTGCGAAGGGATCAGTGGGCGGGGTCTTCGCAGGCTCATACGCACCGTGAACTATAATCTCGACATCGCTGAACCCTTTCTTGTTGAGGTACTCTCTAAGCATTCTCAGAAGCTTCTCAGGCCTCTGCCTCTCGACTAAACGGAAGTCCATCTTAGCCGAAGCCTCACAAGGCAAGACGGTCTTGGAGCCGGGTCCCTTATAACCAGCATCCAAGCCGCAGATGGTCGACGTCGTGGAGAAGTATAACGTTTTTAGAGCCTCGAGGCCCTTCAAGCCTCCTAGAAACTCCTTCAATCCGAACTCTCTCTTTTTAGCTTCTTCCTCGAAGGGCATTTCTGCTAGGAGATTCTCCTCAATTTCAGACGGCTCAACCACATCGTCATACCATCCGGGAATCTTAATCTTCTCGTCCGGCCCCTTGATTGTGGAGAGCGCCCAGACTAGGCGCCAAGCCGGGTTCGGGATTAGTGGAGCCCAAGATGAGTGAGCGTCCCTCCCTGCACCTCTCACCTTAAACTCAACGTATATGATACCCTTCGCTCCGAGAGTTACGCTCGGCCGGTCCTTCTCATCTACTCCATCCCCCTCCCATACGTAGCCGTCTGCCTTCAAGAGATGGGCATACTTCCTAACGAAGTTCGGTAGGTGGGGGCTCCCAATCTCTTCTTCGCCTTCAACCATAAACTTCAAGTTTATGGGAACTTCGCCGAGAACCTCTCTAACGGCCTTAACAGCCTCTATGCGGGCTATAAGGCTTCCCTTGTTGTCGGAGGCTCCCCGAGCATATATTTTACCGTCTCTCACGGCGGCCTCGAAGGGAGGGCTCTCCCAGAGCTCTAAGGGTTCCGGCGGCTGGACATCGTAGTGGTTGTAGAAACCTATGCACCCTCTTTCCTTTCCTCCTCCGCAGACTTCACCTAAAACTACCGGGTTCCCGTTCTCAACCGGATACACCCGAGCTGAGATTCCGGCTTCCTCCATCATCTCTCGGAGCAGATTGGCGCACGCTTCTATCCCTAAACCTTGGGCTGAAACGCTCGGTTGTTGGCAGAACCTCCTTAAGTCTTCAACGTATTCATCGGCCTTCGACTCTATATGCCTCATAAGACTACCTAACAGGGTTCACCACCAGATTCCAAAAACCCTCAAAACTATTTAAGCTTTAACGCGCCAAAATATTATTGAATTCTCGTTCTTCTCCGCGTCTTTCTCAACGGTTTCCTCTTCAAGGTGGTTCCGCAGACCTCGCAGACCTCAAACCTGTACTCTGGCGGATACTTCTTACGGCAGGCCGGGCAGTACCTCAGCCATTTCAGTTGAAACTTTATCCCGAAGGTTGCTAGTGGAGTAAAATCTACATTCATCTTCTCCGCGACGTTCTGTATGGAGTAGTCGTCCGTCACGATGAACGGCTTGTATCCTTGACTTTTCAGTTGCAAAGCTAAGCCCAGTATCTCTAGGTCGGCGTCAGAGAGGAAGACTAGGTCCCCAACCTCTCTGGAGACTCTCTTAGCCTCCTTCAGAAATCGGGTTTCCGGCTTCAAGAGTTTAAGCCTGCCCCTCTCAGAGGCGGCTTCGAACCTCAATCTGTGCAACGATCCTTCAAGGAGTTCCTCCCTTACGGAGGGTACCGAGTACTGCTGAAACTCGACGGAGAAGGGGTCGTATCCCGCTATGAAGGCTGAGGCGTCTAGAATCAGGGCTTTCCTTCTGACATCGGAACCTATCGGTCCTTACCCTCCATTTGTAATCTTCACTCTAGGTCGACTTCCTCCTTGACGAAGAGGAGCCGCGTCTTGAGGCGGTGGTAGAAATCGTCCTTAAACCTTATGAAGACCGTTTCATGCTCCGACTTCTTGATTTTTATTAAGGGCTCCTCCCGACTCATCTGGGTCTGGTAATGCCCGTCTATAACGACGGTTGCGCTCTTAGGTTTGACGAGCTCTATAGTGAGGACCGTGTTTGAAGCGAAGACTGTTGGCTTCACAACTGTGAGTGGGCAGACAGGGGTTACGACGAAGGCGTCCAGTTCAGGGTCTAAGATCGGGCCTCCAGCCGAGAGCGAGTAACCGGTTGAGCCTACCTGAGAAGCCACGATGACCCCGTCAACCCTGCAGTCGGTCACGAGTGAACCGTTCTTCCAAACCCTCACGTGGAGGAGCTTGGCGAGACTGCGGGACGTAACGAAGATTTCGTTCAACGCGTCTGGCAGTCTTCTCTCTCCGATGTAGGATGCGAGCTTACTGCACCGTTTCATGTTGTACTCTCCCTTTATGTATCGGTCTACGGCTTCGACGGCTCTTTCGGGAGGAACCTCAGTTAAGAATCCTCGAACACCCATGTCGATCGCTAGGATGGGAGGCTCAGGCTTCGGTAGGCGCAAGCACGTCCTGAGGATTGTGCCGTCTCCGCCTATAGTGATAACGAGATCGGCTCTCATCTCTTCTATGGAGACGGCTTCCCTGCTTCCCAAGCGCTTAGCTAGATTCTCCTCCATGAAGACCCTAAAACCCTTAGACTTCAGGTGTCTGGATACTTGTTCCGCGAGTCTCAAAGCGGCTTCCTTATCTAGGCGGGCGACAAGCCCCACAACCCTCGGCAAAACACCCACCGCGCCAGAACGATCTCCTTGAATCTCTAATAACAGAAGTAACGATACTTAAACATTATAGTTTCCCGTCGAGCATCATAACATTTTAAGGAGAGAAACCATAATCTATGCAATGTTATGATCACGTTATTGAGCGTTGGGATGATGAAAGATGAGTAGGCCCGCAGAAATTGGAAGCCTCAAGGTTGGTAATTACGTAATCATAGACGGAGAGCCGTGCCGCATAGTCGATTTAACGAAGTCGAAGCCCGGAAAGCACGGTTCAGCGAAGGCTCGAGTTGTGGCGATAGGGATCTTTGATGGCGTTAAAAGGAGCTTCGTGAAACCTGTCAGCGCCCAAGTAGATGTTCCAATAATCGAGAAGAGGGGAGGCCAAGTTATAGCAATCCTCCCTTCAGCCCTCCAGATTATGGACTTAGAGACGTATGAGGTATTCGAGGTACCCTTCCCTGAAGACGAGAACCTGAGAAAGAAACTTACGCAAGGCGTTGAGATCGAATACTGGCAAATACTGGGTAGAAGAAAGATCGTTAGGGTGAAGGGCTGAGAAGGTTCGGGTTTCGCTTCCCTTTCACCTTCCTAGAAATATCCTCGATGA
>Ga0190308_1000172_pt1 | contig 21773 bp, 33 predicted proteins | sample 48700756_MG_FD_165050 | JGI IMG/M metagenome (GOLD analysis project Ga0190308, IMG submission 165050) | Hydrothermal vent sediment bacterial communities from Southern Trench, Guaymas Basin, Mexico - 4870-07-5-6_MG | ecosystem: Environmental > Aquatic > Marine > Hydrothermal vents > Sediment ...
GCGTATAGTATCCATAAGCCGTTTGGAATTTTCAGTTTTCCTTTTAGCTCTTGTATTTGTAGTGAGTGCATGATAGCTTGGCATTGTAGCTTATCGATTAGTTCTGTGTGAACCTCAATTATGTCAAGAATTTCGTCTAGAATGTTTTTAACTTCGCTCAATTTTCTCTCCTCAATTTATTTGCAATTTGAATTACCATAGGGAAAGCTATAGGCAGAAAGAGTCCAACCATGAAGTATCGTTTCTGGTTCCATTCAAGCTCTTTTTTAATGCCTACGCCTAAACGCCGAAGCCATTCAGGAATCTCGACGGTGGCGATTTCCTTTTCATAATTAACATCTGGAAACTTATGCAGCATTAAATCCGCCACTTCACTCATGTATTTTCCTCCAATTCTGCTTTAACTTCAACACTCTTTAGATTTTAAGTCCTTCACTTTGCTTTCTCCTTCAATTTCCACACGAAGGACAATTGCTCCTCTGGGATAGTTTAGAACATAATGTATTCCTTGAATTACTCCTGTTAAAAAGCATTCATAAGGAGAGCCTTCTCGATACCTCTTTCTTTCTTCAGCGATTCTCCGCGTATATTCTTCTATCTTCTCAATTTCTTTAGTTAGTTCCTTAAGAAACTCTTTCATTTTTATCACCTCATCTTTAACATTTTTTTAAGGCTAAACTTATTATTTCGTCTATTTTGTGTTCAAGCCAATTATACATGAGTTTCACTATTGCTTTTAGAACTTGCATTCTTTTGGTTTTGGCTACTTGCTGCCAGACTTTTTCTACGAGATCTATTGGGTAGTATTTTAGTGCTTCCTCGTATTCTGGGTCTTCGGCAACTGTTTTTTCTGCTGAAGGTACGTAGGCGTATTTGCTTAATATTTTGGCTATGTCTTTGCTTGTTAACCGCTTTTTTTGTGGTTTACGTTTTTCCACTTCTTTTTTTATGTCTTGCATTATTAAGTGCTGGTAGGCTAATGCTTTGCCTTTCATGAAGGCTTGTGTTACTGGCTTTAGTGCTTTTTCGCTTACTATGTCTTTGTTTTCTTTTAGAAAGGGGAATCTTTCGCATAAGTCTTTGTAGGTTGATTTTTCCCATGCTTTTTCTAGGATTCTAGGTTTTGAAAGAAGTTCTTCTTCAACTTCCTTGCGTATTTCCTCTCTTAGCTTTTGCATTTCGGGCTTGACTATTTCGGGGGGTGGTGAACGTTCACCACTTTTTAGTGCCTCTTTTAAATCCTCTCTAGTTAGGTTTTCGGCAACTACTTTGTCTAGCCATTGCGTTACTAAGGAAATGTTGTTGAAGAGAGGCATGAGTTCTCGGATTATTCCTAAGCCTATTTTTCCTTCCCAGACGAGTTGTTGGTATTTTTCTGGGAGTTTAAGCACGTTTAAATAGTTGATTACTGTGGCGTGGTCTATACTGAAGATTCTTGCTATTTTACGTAGGCTGTAGCCGTATTTCTCCTGCATTTTCTTAAAGAATAACGCTTTTTCTTGAGGTGCGTAGTCTTTTTGTTTTATGTTTAGTGTCCATGTTAGACGTGCGGCTTCTTCATCTGTTGCCTCTATAATGTCGCATCTCACAGTTGCAAAGCCAAGCTTTTTTGCTATCCGTAGCCTTCTCTCGCCGTCTATCAGTTCGTAACGTGCATCCTTTTTTCTAACTATCAGTCTCTGAACGATTCCGTCTTGTTTAACGCTGTCTTCTAGCTCTTCAAGATTGAAGTTTACTCTTGGCTGAAAGGGACTAGGATCAATTAGGTTTACTTGAATTTCAACGTTTCTTTCTAGAAACCTCATATCAGCCACCGACCTTTACTTTTTCCATGTGTATGCCCCAAAAAGCAACAACACCACCGATGAATATTAGCAGAAGCCCCATAATCATGAATGTTTTTCTGACATTAGGATGTTTGTTTTCATCTATCGCAAGGGAGCACGCGAAGAACACTAAGCCAACAAGAATTATTACTGCACCTTCAAGCCCATGGGGAAGAATCCATCGTTCTTCTTCGTAGTATTCGGCTTGTCCGCCTATGTTGGCTTGAAACTGGCCGTTATAGTACACTATGAAGTTGTCGCGTATGATTTCTTTGTGGAAGTAGCTTTCGTTTTCGGCTTTGATTAAAACGTCGTATATTATGGTGAACTCGCTTCCTACTGCTCCTTCATCGCGTAGGTTTTTTTCTGTCAATCTTTCTTCGGTTGCTCCTCCTGCTCCGTATCCGCTGAAAATGAACATCCAAGCGTCTATGAGCCATTTGCTGTAACCTTCAACGCTGAAACATTCTATATATGGATATTTCGGGGAAACATAAAATCCTTCTTGTGTGCCAGTATGCATTTTATCGTCCATTACGTCTTGCAGTATTCCGTCAACTGTCTGGCTTGTTGCTTCTATGGTGCAGTCGGCGTGCATATGTTCCACAAGTATTGTCCAATTGGAAGGTTGCTCTATTACTTCTAGTTTAATCCAGAGGTTTTTGTTGTCGGTGATTTTCCATGTGCCGTTTCCGTAGTCGCTCCAGTAACTTGTTCTTATGAGTACTTTACTGTTAGCCAATTTATGCTCGAAACTTATGCCTTGAACTATGCCTGCGGAAACGGATGGAAGAAATGTGGAAAGCAAACAGATTGCGATAAGCATCGATACGATTTCAAACTTCCGCATTTTTCTCACCTGTTAACTTATTTTCAATTGCCTTTTTTATTAACTCGTTTACTGCTTGAGAGAAGCTTATTTCTTCGCCTTTCAGTATTTTTTTGGCTCTGTATTTTTGGATGGCTTTGTAAACTTCATCTTTTAAAATAATGGTTTTTCTCTCAACCATAGAATCAACTCTTAGACGTTTTTTCTTCTATGTCCTCTATACCCTTCTCGGTTATTTTGAAAACGCACTCTGCCTCTGGAAGCCATGAACTGTCTATTATTCTGGCTATGCGTTTGCTTTCGCCTGCTTTTCTGAAGTAGACTCTGGTTGCACAGCCATGTGCCACGATATGTCCGCCTGCTGGGGGATTTTGTGCTATGATATCGGTTGTGTAGACTGCTTCTGGACGGGCTACTACTTGGTTTGAAACTACTATTGCTAGATTAAAGACTGTTGCGTAGTTTAGTAGTTTCCGTAGCAGTTTGTTAATGAGTTGCTGTCTATACCATAGAATTTCTCTGCCAACATATTCGGAGCGAAATGGTGCAATTAGAGAATCTAAGAAGATTAGTTTAATGTTTTTTTCGTTTATCATTCTTGGCATTTCATCTACAGAAATCATGAATTGTTCGGAGGCTGGAGCAGTCACAACAATTGTTCTTTTAAGTATGCTGTCTGCATCGTATCCTCTAGCTTTGGCGATTTCCCTTATCCTCTTATTTGAAAAAGTATCTTCGGAATCAAGAAAGATAGCTCCTATATCTGGATTTTCACCTAAATTCACAGTTAAAATAGTGAATTGCGTCTGCGTTTTTCCGCTGCCATATGCTCCTATTAATTCTGTTATCTCACCTGTTTGAACTCCTCCACCTAAGATGGCGTCTAAGGCTTTGCATCCTGTTGTTAAGAATTGCTTTTTTCTTACTTTTTCGAGTTGGTCGGCTGTGATGAAGCCGAAGCCACATCTAGCCCAAGCCTCGCGGAGTATTCGTCTTGCTAATTCCTCTTCTACTCCCAATTCTTTTAAATCTGTAACTGCCATCAGAGATAACGCTTTAATAGTTGTTATACCTCTACGTTTCAGTTTGACGGCAAGATCGGAAGTTATTTCTTTGATTTGGGAAAGTTCATTTTTTCCCACTCAATTTTCCCTCCTTCCTTCCTGTAGAACTCTATCAGTTTTCTGATGATTTCATCATATGTTTCGCCTTTCTTGCCTAAGTTTTTCAGAATTTCCCTAGTTTCTGGTTTTACAGGTATGTTTACCCATTCATCCATTTGACCACCAATAATCATTATCATTAGAAGATTAATAATAGTTACGATTGTGATAGTTGTTACCTCACTTCTTCATACTTAATATTGATTGGTTTTTGACGAAGAAAATATGAAACGTAATGAGGAAGCCAAACTAGGTGGTTTTTGATAAATCCCCATTTTTTAAATCTTCTTGCTGATTCGTATACTGGACTTTTTAGAACAGCCACTCTCCCTAGATGGAGAAGTCTGTTTATTAAATCTGTTATCTCCGCTACATGAAAACTTTCGGGAAATCCTCCTACTTTAAAGAAATATTCTTTTTTAACAGCGATGAAATCCCCTCTATTGTATAGTTTAAGGAGTGGAGGTAACTTACCGCTCAGCTTAATGTACGCTGAGTCAAGTGTGTAGAAAATTCTTCCCAACACACCTACATGAGTATAAGGTAAGACGTAGGAAACCGCTGCTACAATATTTTTCTTTAAAATCCTTTGGGTTTCTAAGAAAACTTCTTTAGATGGAATTGAGTCAGCATCCATGAAAACCAATATATCTCCATAAGCGACTTTAGCGCCGAAGTTCCTAGCCTTCGAAACTCCGCCTAAAAACCTATAGGTTTTATCTGCAAGCTTCACTGCTATCTTGAAGGTTTTATCAGTACTACTATCAACGATAATAATCTCATAGGTAAGACCTTTTAGAATCTTTCTTAGAAGCCGTAGGGTTCGACCAATATAATGTTCTTCATTCTTTGTGGCAATTATTATCGAGAACATAGAATCAACCTTTAATATTGATTACTCAAATATATTTGAGGGGGTTTGCTTGTCCTTCAGATTTGTAGATTGGCGAGGCAACCACCATTTATGCGGAGACATTAATTTCGACGGAATCATCAATCTCGAAGATTATGAAATGATTAATCTTCAATTAGGAAATACTTCTGATCTTGAATGGGGAAGTCAATCCGACCAGTATAACCCTAACGCTGATTTCGATAGAGACGGTGTTATAAGCAATAAAGATTTAGAAATGTTAAATACCGTTTTAGGAAAAGAAAGTTTGTGGTTTTGTTGGCATCCAAATCCAAGCATGATAGACAGTGGAAAAGGGTGGATTCCGAACAGTATTGAATGGCAGGAAGGCGAACTTATATGGGGACAAGCCTCGTGGGACATAAAGTTTAGGAATAGAGACGTTTTAAACGAACTTGTTGAGCTGTATAAGGAGCAACCTGAAAAGGCTGGATGGCTTCAGCCTAGAGGATTCAGATTATGGTTAATTCTTTGGAACCTTGATCTCCCATGTTGGAGATGGATTGAAGTTGACTGCACAGCAGGACATCACCCAGCTCACAATCCGGATGGAGCTATGCATCCTAAACCTGAGTTTGATATGGCTGATCGCCCTCTCTATCCAACAGAGAATCATGAGTTTTTGATTGAAACTGAAATTCATGAATGGTATTTGGGTGAGTCTTGGATGTGGGATGAGGCTGGGCTTTATCTTCTTTGCGGTTTTGGAGGTTGGCTGTTGCTTGATGAACCCTACGACATTTATGTGCCCCGTCCTTGGGGAACCGAACACTATCAAAGCAAGGTTTTTGAGTTAATGTTTGCAGTTAAGAGGCAAAATACTGTAGATGAAGAGCCAATAGTTCCGGGCAGTAATGAATGGCACAGCATATGTTTTAGACCAGGATATGACGGGGATATTTCTAAGGGCTGGTTTATTTTTCAACATGTAATGTGTGACCCAGAGGTTGGACAGCGAGTTTGCTGTAAGCTAAGCTCAGATCTTTTTTCCGAACTCATTAGCAAACTTAAGGACACACCGATTTACGAAAAGAATATAAGCAATCCTACATCGAAGAGGGTCACATTGTTGACTGATTCAGCGTGGATTGAAAACGTTAACTTAGAAGATGCCAAATTTAGGCTTGCCTACGCATGCTTGGAGGGAGGCATAGACCACGTTTCACCAGACGTTCAAGCAGCACTTGAGGCTATTGTAGCTGACATTAGCCATCTAGGGGTTTACCATTATTACAAAGGAAATTGGAAGCCAGCTTTTAGCAACGTAGTATCTGTTAACGTTTCTTAGTTCGCTTATGCTCAAGCCAGCTGCAGAAATCATCTATGACAGCGAAGCTGAAGAGAAATAGAAGTATGAAGAAAGATCTATATACCCAAGGGAGGAGCAGGGCATAGAACAGTATTATTGTTGGAACAATTATATAGAGAAGATAACATTTTTTCATTTTAAACTTCCTCCTAAGGCAGTTCATACTTCAAATATTCCTTCACATATTTGCTTGGAGTAGCTATAGTAATATCATGACCCGTTGAATCTTTTCCTCCAGCAAAAAGCAAAGCAACAAAATATCTAGGTTTTACTCGTGTCAAAACACAACTGCCGGAATCTCCCGCGGCGGAGAACTTCCCTTTATCAGCTTCTATCGCTATCTGGTCAACAAATCTACAAACGTAAATTCCTTGGTATCCGCTGACATTAACGGTTACATCCGTTGCCACTACGCGACCTTCCGTTAAACTTGTCGTCCGACCTCGCTTACATACTAGCATACCTAGCTCCGGATCTTCCATGCCTTTTACTTCACCCATATCCATTACCCAAGGCTCCCACAAGTTCTCGTAGGCTACGCCGACAGCCCCGTCAATTTTGTTGTCTTCTTCCACATAGTAGATGAAGCGGCCTTTCCTTCGCAGAAGTTTAGCGAAGAAGTTGAGTGTTTTTGCAATTCCTCTTCCTATTGGGCAGGTGCCAGCACCAAGAGGAACCAAGTCTACCCATCTATCCAATTCGCCTACTACGTCGGTTTCAGGGTTTCCACCGTCCAGCCAAGAGGGCTGAAGAATGGAGTCTCCTTTCTCCGCTGTTCGATTTGTAGTCAAGGATTCATTAGCTAAAACATGATTACAACTCAAAACTTCCCCCTTTTTGTTAACGATGCCTAAAGTTCCAGCAGCTCCTTTCTCCTTTATGCTTATTCCGCTAACGCCTCCGCTAAAAGGGCGATGTTTCTTTTTTTCTGATAAAGTTTTGAAGCCTTCTCTCACTTCAACTACATCCGTGTTAAAACCATACAATTTTTCAGGTACAGGTTCTATCTTTAACTTTCTAAGCTGGTTTATTGGTCTTTTTCTATGTACAAAGAATATTATGGCGATTTGGTTTGTTCTTTTTCCGTTTACGTATTTGTAGCCTATTCCAATAGCGTGGGCATCATATTTTTTCATTAGTTCATGCTTTGTTTTGTTGTCAAGGATTTTCCTCAGTTTCGCTAACTCTTTCTTTATGCTCATGTTTCCTTGCCTCTTCAATTACTTTTTTGAATATTTGCTCGGATGTCTCCTGCGTCGAGAATATGGCGTACAGTATTTGTTCGTATGCTCTGGTTTTACCATAGTAAAAGCCCGTTGTGACAAAGCCCAAACCTGCAAGTATGATGAGATAAATTGTATACACGTCTTGCCATGGAGCAACATTATTTGCAGCGAGGATTGTCGCTGATACTATAATAAGTGCGACAGTGAAAACTGTAAGGATGTTTTGCCATGGAACCAATTTATCACCTAGGTATATATGCGAGTTTTTAATAAATTTAAGTGTTTAGAGGGGAATTGAAATGTTTGAGAGCGAAGTAAGAGCTATGTTCGTTGGCTACGGCACCATGGGTTATGACCACGATTGGGACTTAATAGCTAAGACCTGTGCTGAATATGGAATAAACATTCTAGTTATTGAATGTGCTTACAGTGCTGGAACAGCGTGTTATTACAGCGATTATCACCTTATAAATAGACATGGAGACCAGCTTACTCCAGCAATTCAAGCTGCACATAAATACGGCTTGAAAGCTTATGTTCTTTGCAGTAATCTTCCAGGTTTAAAGCCAGCTGAAGATCCGTTTCATCAGCAAATGCTTATGGTTGACGATAATGGAAATCCAAGCGACACTTGGGCTTGTCCATCAAACCCCATCTTTAGAGAACACGAACATAATATAACAGAAGAACTAATAACTAAGTTTCCAGATATAGACGGGTATTTCTTTGATTTTATAAGATATCCCGAAGATCATACTGGATGGTGTTATTGCGAATATTGTAAGCAAGCTTTTCAGGAATGGCTTGGCGAAACCATAACAGACTGGACGCCTTTTAAGCGTGGTGGAAACAGACATATTGAGTATTTGGAATGGAGAACAATACCTATTACCGAAATAGTAAAAGACGTATATAGCACTCTTAAACGAATTAAACCAAGTATAGCGGTAGGTGCAGCCGTCTGGACATATTTCGGAGATGCACCCGTTTATTGGAGAAAATACTTGGGACAAGATACAGGCAGATGGATTAAAGAAGGTTACCTTGACTTTGTTTCTCCTATGATTTACACGGGTGATGTAAACGAGTTTGAAGACATGCTCATTGATGACTTAGAATATATGGTGGCTGGTCCAGAGGGAAAAATACCCATTATACCTTTCATTGACCTTTCAAGAAAAAACACACCTGATTCGTTAAAACAAGAAGTGGAAATTCTACGTAATAAAGGAGCAGACGGTTGGATAATGTTCCGCTATGCTGGACCTGGAAGCGATGAGCCCTTGCCAGATGTAAGAGATTATCTATCAATAATCGATATGCCTCCTACATTTAGAATAGAAAACGTAAACTTCACAAGAGAACCGTCAGGCGTAAGGGTTAATTGGAAAACAACTAGACCTGCCTCCAGCAAAATAGAGTACAGCACTCAACCTTTGTTCTACTCCACTTGGGAATCACAATATGACTTTCACTATTGGCGTACACAAAAACAGTCTGAAATAAACATTATAGAAGATCCAACCCCTAAGGAATCACATAGCATCTTGATTCCTCAAAGTGGCGACGTGTATTTTCGCGTGCAGGGAAGCGATGGAGTTTTCACTTTAACAAGTAAAGAATATTATACAGCAGAAGTCTCTCCTGCACCCACAACCCCATGGACACTATTATTATTAATAGGAGGAATAGGTTTAATTATATTATTAGGTAAAAGGGGTGGGTAGAGTGGGAGAGATTGATAAGACGGTTACGGCGACAGCAACAGCTGAGATTAAAATCAAGTGGATTTTAGCTGATTCGGAACCTACGGCTCCAGAAGGGTATGTCCGTTATCCTGACTTAGACATAAACTTGGGAGAGTTAGGAACGCTTTACGCTTTCCGAGCTACCTCCTAAATTTTTTATGCTTTATCCTCCAAACTTTGAAGATAAGATATGCAATCACTATAGCCAGAATTATTTTCTCATGGGTTATACTAGGAGAGATGGCATCCCACATGGAGAAAAGATAGCCTTCTTTAATAAGTTCATCAATTAAGATTCCGCAGATTAGCCATATCAGCCAAAACTCTATTCGCTTCGGAAGGTTTTTCCAAGCGTTAGATTTCATTTTGAATCCTATTTTAAAAAAAAGGGTTAGTAGTATTTAACTGCTGACTGCTTCTTTGTTTTTGTCAGCCATAGTTTTCCTTTGTCTGTGATTCTGTAGATTGTTCTTCCGTTAGTAGGTCTTATTGTTTTTTCTGCTAGTCCAAGCTGTACTGCTTCTTTCATTCTTCTGCTTAGGGTTACGGGGCTTCTGAATTTTGGCTCTAGTTCCCTCCAAGTTTTGGGTCTTTCACTTATTTCGTTTAGGAAGGTGTAGGCTCCTCTTCTTTCGAAGTATCTTTGAGGAGGCTGAAGTGTATACTCCCAAGTTATTTGAGGTAAATTCGAAGTGGTGTCTGCGGTAGTACCTTCCGATGTATATCTGTCAGTATATAATATTCTATAAGTGGGTGTTTCAGAGGGAGATTCGGTTTTTTCCTCTCTTGTCAATATTAAATGAATTGCCTTCTCGTTGATGGTTGTGTATTGACCTACAATTCCGTTTCCTTTTAACGCGTAGGTTGTGCCTGCTTCTCCTTTCCACACTTGCTCTTCCTTGCAGTTTTTGGCTTTTTCCAAGAAGCTTTTAATTGTTGGAATTATTTTTTCTTCGTCTAGCTTGAATATGTCGGCTTCAGCCTCTTCGGTTAGGACATCCTCGTAGTGACGTATTATGCTGTCTGAGAAGGCTTTCCAGCTGTCTGGATGGTCGAATAGCTCTAAGCCAACAACTCCCTTCGCATCTATCACAACTACTCCGACTTGGTTTTGTAGGGTAGCTGGAATTTTCTCAAGTTTCTTCTTTACGTCTTCCCTGAACCTTTCAACTGTCTCCATAACTGTGACTAGGTTATCCGAGTAAAAGGGGGTTGTACTTGTTCTAGGTGATGTAGCAGAAGCTTGCCAAAGTGCCGACCTAGAATAATTTGAAACTGCGCTCCAAGTAGCGTATTGGTCTCCGCTGGTTAAAGCCATGAATATTGGGCGAGGAGCCACTCCCTTAACCCTGAATTTCCGACCAGTAGATATTGGATGTGAAGCGTGGACACATAGAACTTTTATGGTTTCTTCTTTTTGTGGCACAACCACTACGTCGAATTTCACGGCTCTAGACTGCGTTCCTACACCTTCTAAAACTCCGCCTCCGCGGAAGAATACTGGCTTGTCTATGTCTCCTTTAACCCTTACTTCTCCTATGTGCCCCGTATCCTCAATTGTGACCTTATTTTTAACTTCCTCAATAACATAGTAATCTCTGCTAGACAGGGACGCTTCTTGTATGATTGGGATTACGAAGGATAGTGCTTTTGAGCTTGTTCTCCATGGCTCTCCGAATCGGTAGGTATCTCCCTCAATCAATTTTTCGATTAGTTCCAAACTTTTCACCTGTGTAGTAGAATGTAGTGTAGTTAAATGTAGTATATAAAGTTTATGTAGAAGTAAGTTAAATAATAAGGGAAGAAAAATGAGTGAGGTAAAAGCTAAGGTAATTGAGTTCGGGGATTTGATAGGCGTTCTAATTGGAGCGGTAATGGGGTATGCTGGCGGATTCATAGGATTAATTGCTGGGGGAACTGGCGGATATTTTGTAGCTAAGGAGCTTTTAAAAGGAAAGAGGCATAGTAGCAGTTCGAGTCCCCAGCCAAAATATAAAAGAGTTTAGTTATGAAGACATCACAAATCGCTATACTCATCCTAACCATTTTATTAATCACGTATATAATAGCAAGTTTTCATATTAAGAGAGGCAGTTATGCTTGGGTAGAAGCCATAAACGTAGGGGTTTATGCAGATAAAGAGTGCAAACAATCAATAGAAAAGATAGAGTTTGGAGAGGTTAAACAGGGAACTCCGTATAGGTTCAAAATATATTTGAGAAACGAATTAAGTGTAGACATTATAGTTCATTTTAAAACTGAGAATTGGAACCCACCAGAAGCCAAGTATTATGTTTTTTGTTATTGGGACGCTGAAAATTCAACATTAAAACCGAACGAAATAAAAGTCGTAAACATAACGCTTTATGTGTATCCGTTAATAAGAAAGTTTGAATATAGAGAATTCAGCTTTGATATAATTATATTTGGTAAAAAAAGAGGGGTTATCTGCAGAGTTTAGGTTTACTTCCGAGGCCGCCGCCTTGAGGTATCTCTGGATGGGGATTGTGTGGTAATCTAGGTGTTTGCCACTTCCAGCTTGCTATGTAATCACCAGTTTCTAGAAACGTTACTTGAAAAATCGAGGTCGCATTGGCTGGATAGTATATTATGTTGGCTGTATCAAGGTTGACAGGTTTTAAATCAGAGATTAGAGGGGTACTTGTAGTTGCATAGGATACGCCGATGACTTGATGGGAATAAATCGTTGGGTCAATCGTTTCGCATATTAAGTACCAGTTTACGGCTCTCCAATCATTGGGTATTCCCTCAAATTCTGTCATAAACAATGCTTCAAATTCTCCTGCGGCAAGATTTTCTGCCCAAACCCAAACCTCGTATGGACAGGCTTCGCTAATTTCTACATAAACTGTCCAGTTTTCAACATCATACCCAAGAGGTTCATGTACTTCTATTAATCCATCGTCGCCAAACCAGCATATTAAAATTGACATTAATGTTCCATTTGGCATGTGCTTGTATTCAACACCAGCAGCCAAGTAATCCCAGTTTTGGAGGAAAATAAGATACCTAAGTTTATTGTATCCAGTAATCATGTTTAAACTATCGCCTTCAAGGCAGTAGTACATGTATTTTATTGCTGAGTCCGTTACTACTAATCCCCCAACGTATTCGTTTACGTACCATGCTTCGGGTAGCACTGGAGGTGCTCTTAGCGGATCCATGAACACTGGAATTCGCTGAAAAGGCAGCAGAAGAACCAACACTATCAAAATTAAACTTTCTTTTTTCATTGTTAATGGGACAGGTAGAGAAGAGGAGAAGGTCGAAAGCAGGGTTGTTTATCTGCTTTTCTTCTCTACCTGTCTTTCCACCATTTTTAATCTGACTCTCATTTTTATATAAAAATTTTGTTAGCTTAAAATGTAGAAACAAAAACAATTTTTACCTTTATGGTCTTTTAGTTTAACGGAGTTAAGTTGTCGTATATTCCGACAAACGAAGAAATCAAAGAGGTTCAAGAGTTTATCAGAAGACTAAAGCGTAAAATAGTTAATTTTTACAGTGAAAACAATCTTGAAGTGAGAGTTCAAGATGTGGGAAGTACAGCTAAAGGCACTTTTGTGCGAGGAGATTTTGATATTGATGTTTATATTTTAACGAATCAGCCAGATAAAGCGTATGAATTAGCCAAAACTTTGTTTCCACAAGGAAGTAGAAAATATGGTGAGTTGTTAATTTGGCATTTTATAGAGAACCATTTCGATGTAGACTTAGTTTTCGCTCAGCCCGGATATGTAAAGGAAGACACGCTTAAACATCCAGAGTTTTTCAAGAAAGCTTTAACTCCAGAAATGAAAAGAGAAGTGGTCAAGGCGAAAGCGTTTTTCAAAACTAAGGGTCTTTACGGAGCTGAAATCGGTGGAATAACGGGAGTTGCATTAGAAGAGCTGACTAGAAGGTTTGGAACTTTCGAAAAAGTGTGTAGATATTTAGCTGAATGTAAAGAAAAACCTTTCGTGCAAGATCCAGTATTAAAACAGCCACGCAACTTGCTTGCCTCCATTACACCTAAAAGATGGAAACAGATTCAACAAGCTTGCAGAAATTATTTAGCAATTAGAATGTTTACTTATAGACCGTTTAGCGAAGAAGATTTTAGACGTAGATATAGAAGTTACGTTATTTTAGAGTTCAATAGAAGAAAGGATAAAGCGATTGACTTCCATACTGCCCAATCGGTAGCAAACCGCTCAGCTAGACTGTTAAGAAACCTAGAGCCAGAGGCTTCCTTTGAGTCGGATGTTTACGTTACAGATAAAAAGGTGTTAATAGCCGTAAAGGCACATCCAAACAAGCTCAGTGAAACCAAGAAAGTCTGCGTCCACAAAAAGTTTAAAGAGGCTGTAGAAAACTTTAGAAGGGTTCATCCTCAAGCTTTTGAAGAAGACGATTATGTTTGTGCAGTAGTTCCAAGGAAGTTTGTTGATCCTTTAACGGCTTATGTTGAAGAAGTGAAGAGGCGCATGAAAGAAAGAGGATATAAGGAAATTTGGGCAAAGTTTCTTAGGGGATGATGGTTTGACGTTAGAGGAGAAAATCGGAACGGTAATCAACACTTTAGATAGATTGAGAGGATATGCCGAAACTTACGCTGAAGAAGAGGCACTAACTGAGTGTATAAATGAACTTTATAAGGTAAAGGAAGAGATAAAGAAGCTATGTTTACCAGAAAAGGAGAAAAAGGTTCTAATGAAGGCATTAGACTCTTTCCTTTATTGGCAAAAAAGGTATGTTGTAGATGACAAAGTTTTTGAAAAGGAAAGGCTCTCAAAGGAGGAAAAAGAAGAAAGGGAAATAGCAAATAGGCTTAGGTGGGAAGTTATTCCAAAACTGCCAACTTGCCAAACTCGTTTTGAAGAGAAACAGCATTGGCTCTTCGGAAGGGTTTAAAATTGAGTCAGAAGAAGCTAACGCACTGGCTTTTCTCAGACATAGAGAGCAAGGAAAATATTGAAGAGAAACTTAAGGAAATGGGCTGGAACCCTTTAGCCATCGGAAAGAACTTCAAACCTTGCAAGACATACACTTTTTCTAGACCGCCCTCAACTGATCCAGCCTCGCTTGGACGGTTAATGAAGATTATTGAAAGAGGTGAGGTCGATCCGATAACTGGAGAGGATTACTCGAAAAAAGCTTTAGTTTATGACGAGAAGGAGTATATGTATAAGATTGTGGAGTGTTTTGAGTAGTGTCGCACTGGTTATTTTCGGATGTTAAACCTAAAGGGAAGCCGAAAACGGTTAGAGAACTCGGCGAACAGCAATGGGAAATAATAAGTTTTGTGTACAGACCTTCAGAGAATAAGTGGATAGCTGTGTCAACAGCTTATGTTCCTTGGTTGGAGCGTTTCGAAACATTAGTTAGTGGAAAGGCTAAGAAGTTCCCATATAATGTTGAGGGAATGGAAGCTTTAGGTTTCTCGCAGAGGTTGGCGAAACTGTTAACGTGCACTTTCATTATATTTCGGCAGTAATAGACCATTTTGAGGCGATAATAAATGCGTTGGAAGAGGAGAAAGAGCCTCTTCTTAAAAAGATAGGGAGGGAAGAAAGATAGCAATCTGGATATTTCATATAGTTCCTGAGGGGAGTGTTAAGTGGGTTAAAGAGCAAGGCTTTCTAACCGCCGCCACACCTGAGGGAGTCTGCTTCTCGCTTGGAAGCCAAGAGGGGGTTTACGCTGAAACCTGTCTGTTGAGAAATGAGCCTTACGTAGATGCTTTCAAAGATCTATCTATATTGGCTTTCAAATTTGAGGATTTGAGTGAGAAGTACCCGCTTTACCCAACTTTCTACGATCCTTTCCAAGAGTTTACGGTTGAGAAGAGGTATCCAACCTTCAGAATCGGGTGGTATTGTCTTCTTCCAGAAATGCAAGTTTGGATACCTGAGGGTGTCAAAGTTCCCGTCAAGCTTGGAGAGTGGATCAGCATTAAACGTATGTTTTCGAAATTAAAGGAAAACCCTCGAATATACCGTTTGGATAGGAGAATTACCCAGACATTCTACGAGTTGCTTGAGTCACAGAAGAGGTATTGGTCGCTTTCGGGAGTAACCACTTATAGGCTTCCTTGGGTTCATGAACTGACAGATGAACAAAGAGAGAGGCTCTTAAAGCTATGCGATGAGTGGAACAAGCTCGTTTCTAAGCTTACTAAGATTGAAGTTCCGTTCGTTATTCCAGAAATTGGGCATTGGCTTTTTTCAGATTTAAAGAAAGAGGGATGAAAATGGGAAGTTTTATAATTCGTGCAAAAAAGCATCCGAAGGCTACTGCAATAACCATTTTAATTGTAGTATCATGTGTTATTCTGCACATGTTCAGCGTATGGCAATTAGATTTAATTGTGTGCTGGCCAGTTTGGAGTAATGTTGATGATGTAATTTCACGTTATCAACAGATGAAGAATGCTGGTCTTAATAGATATGCTGATGCTTATTTTCAGTGTTGGATTTGGAAGACCAATATTGGATGGGCGTATGATGTGCTTTTCTTCCTGAACTTCTTAAGTTTTTACATAGTCATCATAGTTTTGATTACGTATTTTTATTGGCTTATGAAGGGGGAGAGAAGATGAAAAAGCACTGGCTTTTCGATGACATTAAAGAGGAATGGGGACTTCTTAGACCTTTACCTGCTTTTCCGACGAAGCCGAATCAAAAGTTATGTTTAATGAAGAAGGTAAGTGAAAGTCAGAGGAACTATGTGAAAATTGAGGTTGTAAGAGTTTATCCAACGGAAAGACTTTATGACATAGCATACGTGACTGTAATTAGTTATCCTTGGACGAAACCGACTTTCACTAGCTCGGCTGAGCATTATATTAGCGAGAAAAAAGCCAGAGAGAAACTTCAAGAACTTTTAAGGGAAGGTTACGAAACAGTTTCTTGTGAGGATGTATGGCATGTTTTCCTCTAAACATATGAAAATTAAAGCTTATGGAAAGGTTAAAGAAGTCAACGTAATAGCCGAGGGGGTAACTAAATATGGAAATAAGTTGATTTTGGCTCAAGTTCCATTCGAGCTTGACCCCAGATTAACAGCATTTGTCATCTATCAGTGGCACCCAACATACGGAGAGTACCGTCATTTTGGAAGGTTTCTCGCTTCCAAAGGTGATGTTGAAGAGGTTGAAAGAGTTAAGAAAAGAGCTTTAGAAGCATTTAGAAAAACTGCAAAAAACATAAAGGTATATTCCGACCCGCCTCAAAAAGAGCATCTGCCCTTCTTGGAGAATGCTAAAAGGTTTTATGAGGAAGGGGTGTTAAGATGTCCAAAGTGCGGTTCGTTTAGAGTTACTGGGGAGGGTACTGAGGAAAGACCTTATTGGTGTTGGGCTTGCGGATATATGTGGACTAAGGAGCTTTTCGAGCCAGAAGTTGTCAGAAAGGCTGAGGAAAAAGAGAGAGAAATGTATGCGAAGATGTTGGCTGAAACGTTAATGTATCCTTTCTTAAAGTGGGAAGCTGAAAGGCATGGGTTTACCGGTCCAGAAGCGGTTAAAAGGTATTTGAAGTGGCGTGAAGAGGAGGATTGGCGGCGCAACCAGTTCTACGGTTTTTACGTGAGTGAAGGGGATCAAGATTACATAGAGAGGATAGTTGAGTCGTATATGGAGGAGCCAGAATCGTATAGAGGGTTGGATGCCATAGATGCTGTTTTAATGGAGTATGGCTATGATTTTGCGGATTATAGACCTCATAAAGGGTATATTTGGAATCCGCTTAATAAGAAGTGGATGTTACCTCCATACCCGCCTAGAACTGGAGAGGAAGTTTTAGCCCTGCCGAAGTATGAAAGGATGTTTCCCACACATAATTATATGTTCGACAGAGCTATAGTGAAAGCTGTTCTGCTGAGAAGAGGGTGGAAATTTGGAATTAAGGGATGGCAGAAGAGCTAATTTACAAGAAGCCATTTCTCAAACTATAGGAAGAGTCATCTTTAGACTTTATCAATATCTCGGATGTTACACTAATGCATCCAGCAGACTTTTAGATGTTGTTTGGGGAACATACAATTTTCTCATTGATGGGGGACATCCTATTTATATTTTTAACCATTGTTGGAACTGTCCCTACCAAGGTTATTGTAATCTTAGGTAGGGGGTAAAAATGGAGCCATGTAATGATGATCCTTCTTGGGTTAAGGTTATAGTAGCAACTTTCAAAACCAAAGAGGAAGCAGAGGAATTCGTTGAGCGTAAAAGAAAGGAAGGGGATGTCAGACCTTATAAAATTGAAAGGAAGTTTTATCCTCTTTTTGGAGAGGAGCGTTGGGAAGTCTATGTTTTCAGCGAAGCAAAAAAGCACTGGCTGTTCCAAGATTTACCCAAGGTTCCTCTGCGTGGAACCTTAGTTCCATATATTGAGGCTGCTAGAGTTAAGCCCATGGAGGAGTTTGTGAAGCCTGAACCGAAGCTTAAGCCCGAAGATACTGGAAGGTTGGCGGATTACTTTTTGAACAAGCTTAGGGAGGCAGGGGTTCCTCTTCCCACTAGGTTTAAGAGCGAGTTTGAAAAGGCGCTAGACATCAACAAGAGCTACGAAGAGAACCTCAAGATTTTAGATGAAGTTATAGCGAGAATAATTGCTAAAGAGGGTGGAAGAAGAACTCACCCGTTAGAGGAGTTCAGGGTTGTTTACACGCCACACCTCGCCCCGCTCATATATGATTTTCAGTATAAGGTGCACGGTCGCTGGGACACCAAAGGTTTCAAAAACTTCGAGGAGATAAGGAACTTTCTAAGGAAAGGAATTGGTGAGCTTTATGTTCACGCTTTTCGAGGCAAAGAGCTAGTTACTTGGGAGCCCATCGACTTGCCGAGATTTACACTAGAGCCAGGAGAAAGGGTTGAAACAGCTAATTTCATCTATACGCTTGAACAGCCTTTCTTTGGGTCGACTGAAAAACGATGGATTTGGAAAGTGGGGGTCTGGGACAAAACAAAGCAAGAAAGTAAGGAAATAGAAATGAGTGAAGATGAATGGAGAAGGTTGAAAGAGAGCGTAAAAGCCGTTAAGAGAGTTAAAAAGGAAAGATGTGGTCTAAACAGGGAAGAAGGGAGAAAGGCTACTGACGCTATTAGAGGCGTATTGTATAGTAAGAAGTTTAAGCCTCATCTGAAGAGGTATGAGGGGCTTCTTGGAACTGAGAATGTTTGCATATCCTTCACTTTAACTGGTCCTTCAGTTTCAAAGTGGAGTCTTGAGAGGGGAAAGGTACATACTGATGTAGAAGACATCCACGATTTATTTGTCCATATTTGGAGCAAGTTAAGCGAGAAGGGTATGGGTATCTGCAAGATAGCGATTAAGCCAGAATACGCACCGACTTACCCGCCAGAGGAAACTGTGGAAAACATCACGGGTTGGATAGTTAAAGTCTACCCCGGATGGATGGGACAAGATGTGTTATCGCTAAACGAAATACATAAGGAGATAGATTGGCATATCCCCACGAAATTGGTGAAACCGAAAACTTGGCGGACTTGGATAAAACCAATTTACGAATGGATAAGAGAAAAAGGGTGGGTTAAAGAAGAGGAAGTTTATGAAGAGTTTAAGAAGATGGGAGTTAGCGAAGGCGATATAAGAGAAGTTATCCATTATTTGGTGAGAACTGGTTCAGTTTATACTCCGAGAGAAGGTTTCTTAAAGCCGACTTAGAAAAATTAAAAAGAGAAGTTGCCTATTTTTAGTAGGGGGCACGATGGCTAGAAAACGTAGAAAGAGTGATGATAATTCAGATTTTGTTACAAGAGCTGAGTGCTCCCGAATTTCTGGAGAGATAAAGAACGAGCTCAACACTATAAAGACAGCGTTGGTTGGAAAGGACATGCGCGGAGGTCTTTTGAAGGATATGAGGGACATGAAATCGAGCATAGAAGGTCTAAAACGTGATATTGGAAGCGTTAAAGATTATATAGATAACCAGAAGCGAAAAGGAAGGGATTGGCGTCTATTGGGGTTTGCTATCCTTGGAAGTGTTATTTCGGGAATCGTAATAGCCCTTGTAAACTATTGGCTCTCACTTCTGTAGCATTCAAGGGCGACTTCCAAAAGGTGGCGTCCATCCAAGCTAGGTGTTTTAAAAATGTCATGCCCATTTGTCCACTCAATTAGGACAACTTCGTTCCCTGAGTTTTTGGCGTTCTCGTAATATTTAACAAGCCAATTATATGAAAGATCGTCCTCTACTGGAGCGATTATGTAGAGTTTAGTCTGGAGGTTTTCTGCTGTTTCAGCACTTTTAAATACAGGGTCATCATAGCCCGGAGGCCAATCTACTATAGCGGATGCTACGAGAGCTGAATCAATTACATCTGATGCGTATGGTTTCTGGACTTCGTAGGCTACGATTGTTCCGCCAGCTGAAAAACCGAAGAGATGTACTTTTTCATATCCTAATTCTTTCAAGTGTTTAATGAAGTCCTCAAGCCAACTGGATGTCGAATTGTATAGGAAGGTTTTCTGATTTGAGAACACGTTGAAGCCATTACGTTGAAGGTTTAATACGAAACGTTCCTTCTCAACCGAGTAGGCTTTATCCCAATCGTCTCTGTAAAGAGGGTTTATCCAAGCGTATGGATATTGATCTGCAGATCCTCCTCCGCCGAAGAGAGCTATAACGCATTCAGCAGTAGGTGCTGTCCAAACCCACCATGGAAGGTTTTGCCAAACATACCCTGTAGTGAAGGATCCTTCTCTAACGGTGAATTTGAATCCTTCAGGGGCAATTAGCTGACCGTTTTCAACTTTTCCATACAGAAGTGAAAGTGGAACTTCGCCTTTCCATTCAACGACTGATGTCCATATTGAAGGTCTAGACTCTCCTGGAGCCATGGCTGGTAATATTAAGGTTCCCATTTGTTCTCCAGTTTCTTGGTTAACTAAAAGAATGCCTAAATCTACGGTTTCATCAAGCTCATTTTTGATTGACAGTTTCATGGTCCAGCGTTGACCGGGTTTGTAGGCACAGGAATATTCGAATTTTTCAACTCTAATGCTCAAGGCGTGTCCCTTTCATTATTAAGTCTATAATCATCTTCATTAATGAAAGTATGGCTATTCTTTTCTGTTGAGGGTATTCCTCGACGTCTGGAAACCATTTTTTAGCAAGCTTTTCTGCCTCGGCATATACAAGTTCGATTATCTCGACTGCAGACTCTAACTCCAATTTTTCACTTCCTAGATTCAAAATTAAAAATATAAGAAGTTAAATTTTTTGATTTTCACTTTCCCTTTAGAATCTCTTTTAACCGTTCTATATCAAATTTTGTGTTTGCACATCCGTTCTTAAGGAGAACTAAACCTTGTCCTGGAATTTTCATCTTCTTAAGAATTTGCAGACCTAGCTTCAGTTCTATTCCACAAGCAACACCAACAACAGCATTATATTCCCCTTCTCGAAGAATTTTTTCTACGCATGAGCCGCCTGTAAATTTTCTCTATTTTGAACATCGAAACTAAGCTTTTGGCGATGGTTCCAGCCTTCCTATGTAGTCTAGAGTTATATGCAGCTCTAACCAGCTCCTTGAAAAATGTTCTAGGAAGTCTTGAGAGGTCGTATAGGAAATCGTAGGGCAAGCTATTTTCCCCGAATCACCTCTTTCTCCAAACACTCTGACAAAGCATTTTGTATCCGGAAAATTAAGAGGTCAGCTTCTTTCCGCACGCGTTCTCTCCAATCCTTCTTTCTTAAGTCCCACTCCAAAATGTCCCTAGCACCGACAACACGCAGACCCTTAGGCTCCAAGCATATCCTGTTGAAGTCTTCTTGATTTGGAATTACCACTTCTTTAAGGTGTTTTCTGACAGTTTCTCTATCCGCAGTTCTTGCCAATTCTTTAAGGACATAAAGTGAGCCTTGATAGGCAATAGCTGCTATAGCACATCCGCACGGTGTTCTAGGCAATAAGCCAACTGGTCTTTTTTCTTCTACATCTCGGAAAAGCCAGTGTTTAGTCATTCTAAATCTCCTCAATATATTTCTCACAAACAGCTTTACTTATTTTATGCTGGAAAGTTGGGAAATATTCTTCCGCATATTTTACATTTATAGGGCATTAAAGTTCCTCTTTAGCTTCCAAGCTTTCTTGCGCAACCAAGTCAAATATCTTTTTTTGTGTTGTGGTGGTGCTAACTTCGACGGTAGCCGTAAAAGATCCTCAACACTTATTGCTTCATCTCCTACTGGTTCTTTGATCCAAATGTGTATCCATTTTCCTCTAACTTTAATGAATTTGAAACGCCCCTTCGCCTTGTAAATTATATCATGGTTTTCTTTTGCACCAAGCATCAAGGAACGTAGCTCTGTGCACCACAGACGACCTTTATCTTCTCTGTGAAACCGTCTAATGTCTAAATCGCTCTCTGAATCTTCAACTACAACGTGAAAGCCTTTCCTGCTTGAAGAAAGGTATATTTTAGCGTTAGGATAGTAGTAAAGGAGGTTGAATATATGTGCTAGGAGAAACCATTGTGGATTTGTCCCATCGTAGTCAAACTTTAATTGTCTTGAGGTGAGTTCTAAGAAGTCGTTGACGTTCAAGCCGTTTCCCTCTCCTTCAGCTTCCTCCATTCTTCTTCGAATTCCTTAAGAGAAATAGGTGGAAGCATCTCTATGTCTATGTACTCAATTTTTGCTGGATGGTACACGGTTTCTCCGGTAATTTTGACTTCAACCCAAGCACGCTCATATCTCCATTTTATTTTGAAAAGTCTTCTTTCAGGC
>Ga0190308_1000179_pt1 | contig 21361 bp, 16 predicted proteins | sample 48700756_MG_FD_165050 | JGI IMG/M metagenome (GOLD analysis project Ga0190308, IMG submission 165050) | Hydrothermal vent sediment bacterial communities from Southern Trench, Guaymas Basin, Mexico - 4870-07-5-6_MG | ecosystem: Environmental > Aquatic > Marine > Hydrothermal vents > Sediment ...
ATTTTTATCTTAATATTATTTGCTTGGGGTTTATTAGCTGTACTTATTCCATATTCGGCTGCGATTACTCTTGAATACGTCTCTCTTATCGGAAATTCGGTTTTAACTAGCGTTTTGCTTGTTATATTCTTGACCATTTTTATGGCTACACTATATTTTTGGTTCTATATAGCGAGGAAATATGTGAAATATAAAGTGAATTTATTGAAGAAGAGTTGAATGGTGCTCTATATTGAGTCTGGGTTTCTCCTCTTTATTCAATTATCTTTTGTTATTCTTGATATTCTTGGTATTTTATACTGTTCTATCATTTTTCATATATTACCGGAGGGAGATTGATTTTTCATCTGCTAGGAATACAGTTTTGCTCTCGGTTACATTTGTTTTAGTGAAGTTCTTGTTTGAAGAAGTATTATTAGTTTTGAATCCGCCGATAAGTTTCTCAGAAATTATCTATCTAGTGGATACGTTCATTTTGGTGCTAATATCAGATATCTTAGAGGTACCTCAGAGATACTTAAGAAGGATTTCATGCATATTCTTAGCAGTCATAATTGCAGTTTTTTTGTATGAATTATTTTACTTTGTCTCCTTCAGTCCTTTCTAAGTGACCTAGAATGAGGATTATTGTAGATGGTAAAGAAATGGATATAAGAGCGGTCTGGTTGGAGGATAAGGAGAAGGGAATAGTAAAGATGATTGATCAAAGATATTTGCCTTGGGATCTAAAATTTTTCGTAAGTGGATCGAGTGAGGAGACAGCGATAGCTATTAAAAAAATGATTGTTAGGGGGGCACCAACAATAGGTGTTACGGGGGCATATGGTGTTTATCAAGCGGTTATAGAGTGCATTAATGAGAGAGATTTCATTAACGCTTTGAAAGCGAAGGTTAGGGTTATTCAAGAGACTAGGCCAACTGCTGTCAACTTATTTAACGTTACTGAAAGAATGCTGAGTGTAATTATCAGGGAATATGAGCGTGGAGCGTCAAAAAGAGAGCTAATCGATATTGCTGGTGATATGGCGGAGAAACTGGCTGAAAAAGAAGTTGAGGCAAATAAGAGGATCGGTGAGTATGGGGAGGAATTGATCCCAAATAACTCTTCTATCTTAACGCACTGTAATGCGGGTGCTTTAGCAGCTGTTGATATAGGTACGGCGCTAGCGCCGATAAGGGTAGCGTATAAGAGAGGTAAGAATATAGCTGTTTATGTTGATGAGACTAGACCTTGGTTACAGGGAGCAAGATTAACGGCTTGGGAGTTAGAGATGGAAGGGGTTCCATATTATTTGATTTCTGATAATGCTGCTGGTTACTTTATGTGGAGGAAGGAGATCGATTTAGTGATTGTGGGAGCTGATAGAATAACGATTAATGGGGATGTAGCTAATAAGATTGGTACATATAAGCTTGCTGTTATAGCGAAAGAGAATGGGATACCGTTTTACGTTGCTGCTCCCTTATCTACATTTGATCTGAGGATAAAATCGGGAGATGAAATCCCTATAGAGGAGAGAAAGGGAGATGAGGTACTCTATGTTAGGGGGTATGATGAGTCATTGGGTGATTTAAGGAGAGTTCTCGTGAGTTTAAGCAATGCCAGAGTTAAGAATCCAGTTTTTGATATAACTCCAAACAGATATATCACCGCTATAATCACAGATGTTGGAGTCTTAAGAAGTATTGATGATATTAAAAAAGCTTTAGATAAATTACAGAGCGGTAACTTTTGAGGAAATGTATAATCTCTACGCTACAGAAATTAAATCAACTATGCTTCTAAGAATTATTTTGTATTTTTTCATGCTTTATTAATTCCCTATCCAGGAGAAATCTAGCTATCTTCTCAATTTCATATACAGTTATTTCTCTAGCTCTCTTATGAAGGTTAACCTCTCTACCCAGCGCATTTATTAAATCTTTCCAATTACTAACTCTCATTTTTTCTTTTATGAATTGTTTTAATATTGATCTAATAGTTTTGTTTGTTGAGAAAGAGAAAATTATTTGAGTAGTTTTCTCGAATATACTAAACGGGACTTCATGATGTTTTCGTTCAGGCCACATTTTTATTAGCATTGAATCGATTTCTGGTACTGGGAAGAAATATCTACGTGGAATGAATTCAATTATTTTACCATTAGCGAAATATCTAAAGGCTGCTGATAATCTCCCCCAACTTCTACTACCTGGCTTAGATAGGAGTTTCTTGACATAATCTTGTTGGAGAATTAAGATAGCGACTCTAAAGCTGGAGCTAACGAATAGTTCTTTGAGAATCTTTATGATTAATTTCGAGGCAATGTAGTATGGAGGATTAGATATAACAACATTTATATCTTTCGGGAACCTATACTTTAAGGTATCTTCATGTATGATCTCTATCCTATCAATTATATCTCTCTCACGAAGTCTCCATTTCATAGCTTGAATTAATTTCTCATCTAACTCAATTGCATAAACTTTCTTAGCGATTTCAGCGATTTTTTCTGTGAGATATCCTAATCCAGATCCAATATCAACTACAATATCATCACTCCTTAAATTAGCTACCTTTACCTCTAAATTAATGATTTTTCTTGAAATAAGAAAATGTTGTCCCTTAGTAGGATCTAAACTTATGCCAAACATGGCGCATAAATGCTCTATCTCTGCTCTAAGGCTCAATTAAATCACTTTCGGGAAGGAATCAGTATAATTAATTCAAGGTTCTTCATCTATGCATACTCAGATGGTGGCGATTTCCTCATCTCCCTAAACTACAATATATACCCAAATATAGTTTAGGTATTTCTATTTGTTATCGATTTGAATCATTAGAAGGTGAAATCGATTAATCCATAGAGTCTTATTTATTGTATATGTAAAACCTTTACTTTCTAAAATCAGTATACTTTTAATCGATTTATTTATTCTAAAATATGGCTTAAAGGTAGATAATAATGCCTAAAAAAGATTTCGTTGAAATTAGAATACACGGTCGTGGTGGTCAGGGAGCCTGGACCGCAAGTATAATTCTTGCTGAAGCCGCGTTAGTTGAAGGTAAATATTCTCAATCCTTCCCAGAATTTGGTCCAGAACGATCTGGTGCCCCAGTTACAGCTTATGCTAGAATAGGTCCCTCACGCATAGATATTCACGCTGGGATAACTAATCCAGATTACGTAATAGTCATCGATCCAACACTCGTATATATGGCTACCCGAGGAATAAAAGAGAAAGGGAAAATAATCGCAGCTAGCGCTAAATCTGCTGAAGAGCTGAGAAGTGAACTAAATTTAAGCGATAACGTAGAGTTATGGGTTGTAGATGGAGTTAAAATAGCTATGGAAACGATAGGGATAGCTATAGCGAATACAGCTATGTTAGGTGCATTCGTAAAAGCTACAGATGAGAAAGTTATTTCTCTTAATGCTCTAATACAAGCAACTAAGAATGTACTTGGACCTAGATTATCTGAGGAGGCTGTTAATAAGAATATAGAAGCAATAAAGAGAGCATATGAGGAGGTGAAAAAAGGATGAGTGAGAAGAAGCCAGGATGGAAAGAAATACCTATCGCGGGAGTACCCTTCATATCGAGCTTAGAATACAAGACTGGCGACTGGAGGGTATTTAAGCCAGTGATAGATGATGATAAGTGCATAAAATGTCTACTATGCAATATATATTGTCCAGATATGGCCATTCACGTTAAATGGGATGATACTGGAAATAAAGCGCTAGGAGTCTATGTTAACTATGATTACTGCAAGGGCTGTGGCATATGCGCAGATATTTGTCCCGTAAAAGCTATAACGATGGTTAAGGAGGAGAGGTGAGATATTATGTTGAAGGAGGAGGTTGTCGGACAGGAAGAGAGATTATTAAATGGGGATGAAGCTGCTGCCTGGGCTGCATATCATGTAGAACCAGACGTGGTTGCTGCTTATCCTATAACGCCGCAAACAATAATCGTAGAGCGATTTAGCGAATTCGTGGCTGATGGATTAGTAAGAACAGAGTTTGTCAGCGTAGAATCAGAGCACTCAGCCATGAGCGCATGTGTAGGGGCGGCGGCTGCGGGTGGTAGAGCTTTCACAGCAACTGCAGCTAATGGATTACAGTTAATGAACGAGATACTTTATATCGCGTCTACGCTTAGACTACCAATTGTTATGGCTATAGCGAATCGAGCTGTTAGCGGCCCTATCAACATACACTGTGATCATACCGATGCCATGAATGTTAGAGATGCTGGTTGGGTAATGTTGTTCTGTGAGGATGCTCAAGAGGTCTATGACACCATCATACAAGCATTCAAGATCGCTGAAAATCCTAATGTATTGTTGCCAGTTATGGTTAGCTTCGATGGTTTCTTGATAAGCCATACAGCTCAGAAAGTCAAAGTGTTTAAGGATCCCAGCGTGGTTAGAGAGAAATTCCTTGGCGGACCAAGAAAACCCGCTAAAATCAAGTTAATGGGGCATGAGGTAGAATTATCGCTAAACCCCAAGAATCCTATTCCGGTAACTTTTGGGCCATTAGATCTATACGATTACTATTTTGAGCATAAGAGACAGCAATCATTAGCTATGCAGAATGCTTACGAAGTTGTAAAAGAGGTTCATGAAGAGTACGCTAGATTGAGCGGAAGGAGATATGGTGATGGGGTTACAGTACCATATAGGTTGGAGGATGCTGAAATAGCTGTAGTTGCTATGGGTAGTGCTCCAGGAACAATGAGATATGTTATAGATGAGATGAGGGATGAGGGAATAAAGATCGGATTACTACGGATCAGGTTATTTAGGCCTTTCCCCTATAGAGATATCATTGAGAAACTGAGGAATGTAAAGGTAGTTGGAGTATTTGATAGAGCTCAAGACCAGGGAATGATGGGTGGACCGTTATTCCTAGAGACTAGAGCAGCACTATATGAATTAGAGTCAAGACCAAAAGTTGTCAATTATGTATTTGGCTTAGGAGGTAGAGATGCCCCGCCAGAGATGTTTAGGGAAGCTTTTGATGAGTTAGTAGGAATCAACAAAGGTACTATCAAGCCATTTATTAGGAAATATATTGGTGTGCGTGAATAGGAGGTGAAATTAATGCAAAAGAGATGGGTTCCCACACCTATCGAAATAGCTAAGAAGCCAGACTATATTTTATCTGGACATAGATTATGTGCAGGATGTGCGGCACCAATTATAGTTAAACTTACCTTAAAAGCAATTCCTAACCCAGAGAATACAATATTGGTTAACGCTACTGGTTGTCTAGAGGTAGCAACTACTATCTTCCCATACACAGCTTGGAAGAGACCTTGGATTCATAATGCATTCGAGAACGCAGCTGCTACTGCTTCTGGGGTAGTTGCCGCGTTTAAGGCGCTTAAAAAGAAGGGGCTCTGGAAAGATGAAGAACCAACAATTATTGTTTTTGGTGGTGATGGAGGAACATATGACATAGGTTTGCAGTCTCTAAGTGGTGCCATTGAGAGAGGTCACAAGTTTGTATATGTACTATATGACAATGAAGCCTACATGAATACTGGTATTCAGAGAAGCGGATCAACACCTTTCGCAGCAGCCACTACTACCTCACCCGCTGGGAAAGTCATTCCAGGTAAACCTGAATGGAAGAAACCTATAGGATTTATCGTAGCTGCACACATGAATGCTTATGTCGCTACAGTGAATCCCTTCTACTGGCAGGATTTCGTCATGAAAGTTAGGAAAGCAATTGATTACGATGGACCGGCTTTTATTCATGCAATCTCTGCTTGTGACAGAGGTTGGCGTTTTGAGCCATCACTAGCGATGAGGATCTCGAAACTTGCTACAGATACATGTTTGCATCCTCTCTGGGAGTTTGATCCAGAGACTAGAGAATATAGAATTACAGGTCAGAGCTTATACCTTGCTAAAAATCCCGATAAGATAGTTCCTGTAGAAGAATACTTGAAGCTCCAAGGACGATTTAGGCATCTATTTAGACCCGTTAGAAGAGACGATCTAATTAAAACTATACAGAATAGGATCAGGAAAGAGTGGAATTATCTTCTAAAGCTAGCCGGTTTTAAGAGTTAAAAACATTCTATATTCATTTCTTTTTTTTATTTTTCTACACCATATTTTCCTCTGAGTGGAACGAATCTGACGTCTTCTAGATACTCTACCTCATAATCATTATCATTCTTTCCTGTTTTAGTTAGTCTAATTAATTTTTGCCAGAATCCAGAACCAAGCGGCATTATTAATCTTCCTCCTATTTTGAGTTGTTTAATTAATGGAGGTGGGATTTTTTCTCCGGCAGCAGTAACGATTATAGCGTCAAATTTCCTATCTTTTTCTGGCCAGCCTAATGAACCATCACCACATCTCACATCAACACATTTCAAGTAACATAATTTTTCCAAGTTGTTTTTTCCAAGTTCATATAATTTCCTAGAAATCTCGATAGTGCATACTGGTTTTCTATTAATCTCAATTATTTCTTCTTCTCCCCTCGGACAAACGATCTCCGCTATTAATGCAGCTTGATAACCGCTACCAGTACCGATTTCTAATACTTCATCGCCATATTTGATTCTAGAGTACTTTATTAATAGAAGGGACATGCTTATGGCCGATATAGTTGCGTTATCGATTAGCGGTAATGGTTCATCAACATATGCATACTTAATGTACTGGGGTAGAACAAAGGCTTCTCGGGGGACTCTCCAGAAAGCCTCTAATATTTCATCTGGAACTAAATTTATTCGCTTATAAAAATTTAATAATTCCATTTTATCTCTATATAGAGATCTTCTCAATTTTTCATCTATTTCTAATTCTTTTGGCTTGCATTTGGACGTATAATTCACATTTTCACCTCTAAGAAATCTGAAAAATGTGGGACAATCCTTAAATTATCATTTAATTTTCATTTTAAATTAAGTAAGTAAATAAATAGTATTCTTACAAAATACTTCTCTTGTTTAAGGGTATTAAGGTGTTTAAGTTTGGAAGAAAACGACGAAAAAAAGAGGGAGGGTAAGGAGAAGCCACTGGAAGAGCGAATAGTTGAGAGTCTTTTATCGGGGGTTAGATTATCAGAGCGGGACCGTGTAGAGGAGGGTGATCGTTTAGTAATTAAAGCTGATTCTCTCGAATTCGAAGAAGGTTTTAAACCTCCCACAGTAGGTGAAGAGATAAAATCTTTTGATGAACTTATAAATGAGAGAATAAATAAAGTGGTTGATGAAGTCTCAGTTACATTAAAGGATTTCCAAGAGGGATTTAAGAGCACTCTTAAAAAGCAAATAGTTGAGTTAAGAGGAAGCTTAAGAGATTTAGGTAGAGATATCGCTAGGTCTTTCGCTGAGAAATTAAAGTTAAAGTATATGGAGAGACATTTAAAGCGCTTATATGAAGATGTCACAGAGAAGGTTTTAAGTGAGAGAGAAAGAGAAATTGTGAAAAATGTATTCGAGGGAATAGTGCCCTTATACAGGGATATTAGTAATAGACTCAAATCCCTCCAAGATGCTCTAGAAGATATAAGGAGATTATACGGTGAGTGGGTCTCCGGTTATACATCTCTTCTAACAGAGGAGGTTCAAAGAGTTAGAGAGGATTCAGATAGATTGATGGACGAGAATCGTGCATTAAAGCAAGAGATAGAGGAGTGGAAGAAGCAAGTAGATGACCTAAAGAAAGAGTTGGATAATAAGGAACGTGAGCTCAATGAGTTGAGAAGCAAAGGTGTGGTAGCTGAGGAAGCCAAGAAACTTGAGGAGAAATTGAGAAGTTTTGAAGATGAACTTAAAGAGAAGGAAAAAGAAGTTATTTCTCTAAGAAATCGAATTAATGAAATGTCTAAAAACTATGAGTTAGTTGTGAATGAGAGAGATAAATTAAAGGAAAATAATGCAGATTTACTGCAGAGGTTAGAGAAATTAGAGCGAGAGCTAAAAGAAAAAGAATCATTAATTAACAAGCTCAAAGAAAAAGAGGAGGAATTAAACAGATTAAAAGAGGAATACGAACAAGTTATCGAACAGCTGAGGGAAAAAGATCTAAAAATAAAAGAACTTGGAAGTAGATTGGAAACGCTAAAGGAAGAGCTTCCAAAATTAGAGGAATTAAAGAGTATCAGGGAGACTTATGAGGCTAAATTGAAGGAGAGAGATGATAAAATTAAAGCTTTAGAGGGGAAGCTAGAAGAGTTCAAAGGGCTCAAGAGCATTGTTGAGGAATGGGTTTCTGAGCTCAAGAGTCTTAAAGAAACTGTAGCTACTGGAGAGGAGGAATTGATTAAGGAGGGGGTCGAGCGAGGTTATGAGGAATTATTCAAAACACTTAAAGACGAGTTTACTAAAATAAGGGAAGAATTATCATCTAAGAGCAAGCAACTATCAGAGATAATTTCTGAGAATAAAGTATTGAAGGAGAATATGAATCTATTAGAGAGCGAGATAGAACATCTTAAAAAGAGAGAGCAGGAGTTATTACAGGAGTTGCAGAAAAAGAATGAGGTAGTGCTAAAGTTAGAGAGTGATAAGAAGCTACTAGAGAAGAATCTTGAAGAGTTAAGAAGAAAAGTTGATCAACTAGCTCCAATAGCTGAGGAAGTCGAGAAAATCCTTAATCTATCATGGATAGGTAAAGTATATTTAATTCTTAAAGATGCTAAGAAAGCGTCTCTTGATGCTTTGGCAGCCACTCTTGGTGTTAATAAAGCGCAATTAACCCGGGAGCTCTTAAAACTAGCTAGAACTGGAATAATCAAGATAGAAGGTAATACTGTAATTTACATGGGTAGTGCAGCATAGAAATGTGATTATAATAAGGTATCTTAAATAACGTCCCTATTTTTATATCTCAATAACCAATTATTAGCAAGGCTTATTTAATCTCAAGAACTAAAAAGAAAATTGCTATAAAATAAACTTATTCAACAAAAACTAATGAATCTAAACTAGTTAAGACTCCCTAGTAGACTTGATTTTCAATGGAGAATTGAATTGAAAATCGTTGACCAATACGTAGGGCTTAGATCATTTCTTTCAATTCTATTATTGATTCTAATTCTATCCAGCTTAATCGGAGTTCATACTATTAAAAGAAATGATATTTTCTCACGAAGAAATAGTGGCATACTGTCTGTTTCTACACCAGATAGACTAGTAAAAGTACATTCACTTGATAATTACTTAGGCATGTACATACGAGGAGAAGACGTAGTCAGTATATCCGGCTCCTTAGTAACCCAGAGTGGAGACCCGGTTTCAAATGCAGAGATATACGTATATCTGAACATTTCTGATGATAACTATATATTTATAGGGACCTATCAGACAGATGAATCAGGGTATTTTAGTGTATCTTTTTTGCTTCCAATGAATGTACCAGAGGGAAATAGAACTATCACTATTTACTCTAAACCAGATCCATGGAGTGGAATTGGGTCAGCCACAGCATACTATTGGTTATATGTGTTTAGCCGTGTGCATGTAATATTGCAGCTTGAAAGAAATGAGGCCGCTTTGTTTGAGAAGAATATTTCTTTCTCTGTCTCCGCTTATTTTGATAATGGTACTATTGTTGAAAGAGAGAATATGTCTTTCCTAGTAAATATTTCTCATGATTCACAGTTAGATACTGTTAGCTTAAGAACTGGGCCAGATGGGATCGTTACTGGTTTAATTAATTTTACTTCTCCTGGAACATACGCAATTGAGGTGATATTTAATACTAGTAAGCCCGAGAATTTTCTAAGTGAATTCGTGTTAGCTGATGAACAATATATTGTTGATGGGTCTTTGATTGGAGAGACGATTTCTAGTGATCAATCAGAATTATCTGTTTATCTAGCTGATAGAATAATAATTAATTTTGAGGTGACGCAAGATATGGTTCTGCAAGTTTTTCGTAATGGAACTTCAGTTACTATCGTCGGGCGTTACTTCAATATTAGTGGTTATCCTGACCAACATCCAGTAAATCTCTCTATTGTTTACTTTGGAGAAGATTCTGAACAAAGTGCATTATTTGTTAATCTTATCTTGATGTCTAATCAAGATGGTTTTTTTAGCTATAGTTTTGTGGTGAATGAGTCTTTTTATCCAGGTAACTACATGATTTTGTGTGACGATTTGAATGATTCTACGTTAGATATCTACGATCCTCTCAGCATTACTGTTATTAGTAATATGAGCTTGGAAGTGGAATATATCTATCCCGATCCATATTCTGGGCCCATAGCTAGTGGTAGCTCTATAAGGATTAGTGGTTATGTTCTGGATGGAGTTGATGGACGTCCTATTGAGGGAGCTTTGATCGAGGGGTTGATGATTAATGATTTAACTGGTTCAGAGGCCAAGTTAAATGAGACTTTTTCAGAATCAGAGGGGTATTTTTTACTAGTTATTGAATTACCGTTAAATATTGATTCAGAAACAATAACGATTACACTGCGTGCAAGTGGTTCTAACTACTACCTCATTGGTGAGACTAGTTTTTCTTTAAACGTGTATAATTACATAGTTTTGTTGGTGAGTGTTAACAGCAGCAATTATTTCTGGTTTTTGCGCAATGGTTTAGCGATTGCTCGTAATGACACAACTTTCGCTAGCACAATTTTTCCTGCAAGTTTAAATATTTATGTATCTCTAACTGATGATTTTAATCGCACTGTTAAAGTATCTAGAATCATAGTTATGGTTAATGGATCAACTATTTATGAGTTTCAGAATGTTTCAGAAACATCCTTTAGCCTTGTTGATGTGCATGCAGCACTAAATGTAACGTTGGTTGTTGATGATTTAGATATAGAAGTTTCTTTATTTATTTTGGGTCAGAGTTCTGGTGGTAACACGAGTGGTGGGGTTGCTCCGAATATACCTATTTCAATTATAATTATAATTTCTGTAATTACGGTGCCTCTAATAATAATAGGTTTTATAGGTGAAATTAAATTAGTTCCCGAGGAACGAGGAACAAAAGAGAAGGAGAGTATATTGGGTATTGTTTTAAATATCGAGCGCGCTGGCATAGAGAGGAAGTTTTTAGAGTTGGCAGCCTATATCAGGATGCTTTTTAATCAACTTGCTAGCGATAGTGGAGTATCTATTTCTTCAAGTTTAACTACACGTGAGATCTATGATCTACTATTAGAGAAAAATAGTAAACTTGTTGATGCTAGTGCTCACTTAGAGTACTTATTGCAATGCTATGAAAAGATAGTTTATGGTTTTAGAAAGTTATCTGAAGATGAATTATCTAAGTTGAAAACAATTATTTCTGATCTATATATATACTTAAGAAGTCTCATGGTTAAAGGAGATGGTGAAGGTGGCTAGAAGATATACGGTTATTAAGGTTCTTTTTTACCTTCTCTTAGTGATCATCACGTACCCTATTATTGCGAGTTTACTTGGTTTTAGCATTAATTCAACTCCATTCTCTATATACAACAGTGGTGATAATGGTTTAAGTTTCTTTGCCAGAGAGCTAAGCAAGAATGGATATGAAATAAAAACTATTTTATCGTCGCTGAAGATTCTTAGAAGTTTAAACAACACTGGTGTCCTAGCTATTATAGCACCTACCATTAAATATGATATTCAAGAGGCTATAGCTGTTGTAGATTTCTTGAATAGGGGTGGTAGCGTATTAATCGTGGATGATTTCTATGCTTCGAACTCACTTTTACGGAATATATGGCTTATTCTAAGTATGGCCCAGCTATTTATCGGTCAAGATATGATCTTTGAAGGGATATATTTTAATACTACTGCTGTACTTATGGATGCTGGATCCTTTTATAAGACGCCAGCAAATCCAGTTATCACCAATTTTAATAATTATTACGATATATTAGGAGATAATGTGAGAAGAATTCTCACGAGTTTTCCATCCACATTAACTCTTAAGGTATTATTAAACATTAATGGAACCAGAAAAGAGATAATAACAACATTACCTAAAGAAGTATGTTTGCTTTATTCAACAGAGAGTAGTTGGTTAGAGACAGATTTATCTTCTGCGATTAAAGGTAATGCAGAGCCTGATCCCTGGGAGTGGGGTGGTGTATCATTTGGCATTGCCCTAGCAATAGAGTTGCCGAATGGCGGAAAGCTTGTGATGATCTCGGATCCAGATATATTTTCGAACAAATTAATTAAAATGCAGGATTTCGATAACTTAGCTTTTGCTTTATCCATTATGAGATGGCTTAGTGGTGATAATGGAAAATTAATAATCTTTGATGAATCGCATTTACCGCACGTAATGTATGACCCTCTGTTGTCTCTTTCAATATGGTTCAAGTTAATAACTGAGATTTCTTCATCATGGATTATCGCCCCAATAGCCCCTATTGTGGCTATAATTACCTTATTAGGTTATGTACCTAGATTAAAAGGTTTTAGACCACGTTTATTTAGTAGAGTGGAGAGAGTCTTGGAAAGTTCATGGACGAAAACAAGAATTAGGTGGTATATTCGCTCAAGAGATTTCAAGCAAGCTTGCTCAGTGATTTTTGATTATCTACTATATATCATAACCAAACGTTATGGTCTTCAAGAAGCTGATTGGAATGAGCTTATTAGAGAGTTATTAAGTAGGCGGGCTGATTTAGTAGCGTATAAAGAGAGAATAATCAATTTTATGAATAGACTTCATAAGTATTCTACTGGTAAGAAAAAAATAAAAGAGGATAAATTCCTCGAACTTCTAGACGAATATAAACATATTAAAGCTTTAATACTTGGTTAAATAATTAGTTATGGGGGCTAAGTATCTTGTCTCAAATTATTTTCTTGCACTGATGAGTCTACGAAGATGTCTGATTAACTAATGATTGGTAATTAGATATGAGTGAAAATGATATCGGCGAGGAGCAGATTTTAGAGGAGAAGGGAGAAGAAGAGTTAATGGAAGAAAAGCTAATAATTGATGTGAATTTCATTAGGGATACTTGGTTAAAAATAAGGGAGGAGATGCATAAAGCAGTCATAGGAATGGATAACGTTATCGAGGTTCTCTTCATAGGCCTATTATCTGAGGGACACATCTTACTCGAGGGTCCACCAGGAATTGCTAAAACCTATGCTGCTCAGAATTTTGCGCACACGTTAGGTCTAAAGTTTAAGAGAGTCCAAATGACACCAGACTTATTACCCGCTGACATAATAGGTACAATGATTTTTGATCCAAAAGAGCTTAAATTTAGGTTCAAAAGAGGACCAATTTTCTCAAACATAATCTTGGTTGATGAGATCAATAGAGCACCGCCTAAGACGCAATCAGCTCTGCTAGAGGCTATGGAGGAAAGGCAAATCACAATTGAGGGAGTAACGTATCCACTACCAAAACCATTTATTGTTCTAGCTACGCAAAACCCCATAGAAATGGAAGGAACGTATCCGCTTCCAGAGGCACAGGTAAGTAGATTTATGCTTTATCTCAAGATAGGTTATCCTAGTCCCGAGGATGAGTTAAAAATAATTAGGTTGAAAAATAGAACATTGAAGCGAATAAATGTTAATACAGTTGTGAGCGGTAGAACAATTATTGAAATGCAGAAAGTAATACAAAAGGATGTGCGAGTAGACGACAAGATAATGCGTTATATACGCGACATTGTTGTTGCTTGTAGGAGAGATGCGAGGGTTTTGTTGGGATGCTCACCTCGAGCTTCTATAGCTCTATTAATGGCCTCAAAGGTTCGTGCTGCAATGCAAGGACGCGATTATGTAATTCCAGATGACGTAAAGCATGTAGCAATGCCTGCGTTGAGACATAGAATAATCCTAAAGCCTGAGATAGAGTTAAGTGGGGTCACTAGTGATGATGTAATACTAACCATTCTGAAAGCTGTCCCTGTGCCAGGTTAGGTGAAAATGCTTTGATAACACGTCGTGGTGGACTTTTTGTCCTATTTAGTGTGTCATTAGAATTATTTGCTTTATCTTTCTATGCAATGAGGGATTTCGCTAATTTTATTAACGATGTTTTCGGGATCGATCTAACAGTTTTTCTCCCGAACATATACAATCTAATTCATTTGTCTCCTCCACTAATAATATTATCGAGCATTATGCTCGTTAGCATTACTATATCCTATATACAGTATAGTTTCCTAACTAGAATTGAATTCATAAGCATTGAGCGCAGATTATCAGCAAATAGATGTTTTGCTGGTGATTTCATAACTGTGACAATTAGAGTTACAAATAATAGTCGTTTTTGGGTTGGGAATCTATTTCTCAGCGATATAATTCCAGATACATTTGATTTAGTTCTTGGAGAGAACTATGTTTCAACAGCTCTCCCGCCAAGATCTACTATTGAGTTTTCTTATGTAATTAGAAGTGGCGTGAGAGGCGTTTATAAGCTTGGTCCATTACAAGTTGTTTTACGGGATAGGGCAGGGTTCTTTATTAAGCAATACTTGCTAGAGAATTATGATGAAGTTAGAGTGTATCCTTCATACGAGGATGTCAGAAGATTAGAATATTTGCAAAAAGCTTATGGATCAATTTTATTTGGGAGGTATCGCGTAAGAGAGAAAGGCCATGGATATGACTTTTGGGGAATAAGAAAGTATGAGATAGGGGATAGTGTAAAATCTATTGATTGGAAAGCGAGCGCTAGAATGGGTTCTTTAATGGTAAGGGAATACGAAGCTGAGAAAAACATTAAGCTATATATCTTTATTGATGCATCGTCCTCAATGAGCGCTGGGTCCATGAGATTAACTAAGTTGGACTATGTGGCAAGGGCAGCTATTTTATTGTCGTATTTAGCTAATAGGGCTCAGGATCTATTTGGTCTAGTTGTCTTTTCTGAGGGGATTAGAGAATTCATTCCAGCTAATAAAGGTCGTAGACATTTCTACAGAATCCTCGATGCGCTCGCTAGTATTGATGCGGAGGGGTCATCTAATTTATCTAGAACTATGAAAGAATTTGTTATGAGAGAGAAAAGAGCTGCTCTAGGAATCGTTTTATCTGATTTGGAAGGTGATCCCACAATTATAGAGGAAGCTGTAAGAGTAGGCTTAGCTAGAAAGATTTCTCTCTTATTTATAGCACCAATAGGTCCCTTGTTTGAGAGGGTGTCTTCAGATGAGATGGCTCAGTCGTTTTTTGAAATAGTTTTAACAGAATATATCAGAAGGAGGGAGCAAATCAAGAATCGTCTAGCTAGATACTCCGTCCCAGTTATAGATGTTGGCCCAGAAGATTTAATCGCTGTGGCTCTTGAAACATTTCTAAAGGCTAAGGCTAGGGGAATTGCTATGGTATAGCGTGATTATTCTTTGGTGATGGTAATGAGCCAAAATAATTACTTAACGCGGATTAATAAAGTGAATAAAAAACTTAAGATGTCATTGTGGGTGTTACAATTTATTGTTCTATTTTTATTTGGAATAGTCGTATATTATTTCTTATTACTAATACCAGAAAACGTATTTAGTGTCTGGAACTTGATTCTCGTTATTAGAGTGTTTAAAGAAATCATTGTTCTTGCTCTAGTAATAATTTTATACTATCTAATTTTTCAGAGTGTTAAGGAGGCTGATCAAGCTGTTAGCGCAAAGATTTACATTATTGTGTTTTTATCTAATATAGCTACTATTTTTGGTGTTGATCCATCTTTTATACTTGATGCGACTTACTTTTATAACCATATAATTAATTCTTTTAGTCAGCCATTTAGTTTTATTTTTGGTGTCACTTTTCTCGTGTTTATAATTTCGAGTATCCTCATTTTAGGATTTGTTAGGAGGGGGAGTCTAGAATTATTGTTTACATTATTAATCATCATGTACATCGATCTTATCTTCCTAGGATTGTTCACGCAGATTTTTAGATTCGAGGGGATGTCTAATCTAGAATTGACAAACATCAATAGCATTATAAGTGTTCTTTTATCGCGTGAGATATTATTTTTCGTGATTTCTTTCATTTTAGTTGAGTTTGGTCAAGTATATGCCTTTTTTTACTCATATGCAAAACCATTATCAAATAGATTAGAGAGACTTATAGCTCAATTAGAGAGAGTCGAGAGGGTTGTTGAGAGGGAGCATGTTAAAGCCCGTACTGGATCAATTGAGGGAACAAAAGTTATTGAGGTGTTATCCCCATTAGCTAAGAGTATTATTAGAGATGCCTTTGAGGGATATGCTTTTTTAGGGGAGGGTACTTCTATCTTCGTTAGTGCAAAATTAAAATCTTACGTAAAGAGAATGCATGGAAAAATGAGTAATTATTTTGAGAGTATCTCGGGGGTATTAGCAACGCCAAAGATTACTACGATTATAGGATCATTGATATTGACGTTTTTAACAAAAGTAGGCATGGGATTATTAATTGTCGTGGGCTCAGCATATGCTTTACTATTTGTTTTAAATAGATTGGGTGGTGGGTTAATTGTGGAAATGAATCGTATAGAAGCATACGTATATGTAAATATTGCTATTGTATCACTGATGTATCTTATTGCTTTAGCACTGTCTTATAGGCTAAAATTAGTTAGAAGAGAGAATGTTAAGGAATTAGATTAGAGCTAATAAGATACTGATTTATATTTTCCTGGTCGTGGCTCATAGACATTTCCTTTATTCTTTTCTCGATTAAGCACTTCTACAACGAAATCCTCACCAATCTTTTTTTCTTTGGCTATCTCGATTATTTTCTTTAATGGAACTCCATCAGGGTACTCATTTTCTAGTTCTCTCAGAATATCAATCACTATCAAATACCTAGCTCTCTTAGAAGACGAAACCCCAGTAGAGACAATACCGATATCGATTCGACCACTTTGCGGATCCCTACCGACCTGAGAGAGTGAAAATGTCATTAGATCTATAGCGAAATCAGCATCACTTTCATCCGCCTCATCCTTTAAAAGCATCCTCGCATGAGCCTCTGTTAATCTTACTAATGCTTCTAATTGTCTTGCAGTAATAGCTATTGGGCTCATACCTAAAGTCTCTTCGCTCTCTTCTTTACTCATTGCTCTCATTTTCATGTAAAAATCTAGTATCTTATTTGCTGCTTCTCTTGTCAATTTTGGAAATATATGTTCTTTCGCATATAAGATATATTTCTTTAAGAATTCTGGAGAAAATGGGGGTTCTGGACGTATGTCTCTTGTATGCAATCCTAAAATATGTGATGCTTTTTTATAGTCTTCCTCTTTCTTAGGTATATCCACTAGAACAAAAATTAGATCGAATCTTGAAAGAATTGTAGGTGGTAAATCTAGATTCTCAGCAAGGTCTCTCTCAGGGAGATATCTACCGAATTTAGGATTAGCTGCAGCAAGTATGGATGTTCTAGCATTTAAGGTAGCTACTATACCCGCTTTAGCGATAGAAATGCTTTGTTGTTCCATGGCTTCATGAAGAGCACGTCTATCATCCCTGCTCATTTTATCAAACTCGTCAATGCATGCTATACCTTTGTCAGCGAGAACTAGCACACCAGCTTCGAGAGCCCATCCATCATCACTCTTAACTACAGCAGCAGTCAACCCAGCTGCAGATGCTCCACGACCAGAAGTATATAGTGCACGAGGTGAAATTTGAGCAACATATTTAAGTATTTGAGATTTCCCAGTACCAGGGTCCCCTATCAGTAATATGTTTATTGTTCCTCGGATCTTTGTTCCATCTGGTAGAACTTTTGGTACCCCGCCAAATAATAAAGCTGCTATTGCTTTTTTAATGTGGTCATACCCATAGATGGATGGTGCTATGCTTTGGTAAATTTTTTGCTCTAAGTCTTCACTGTTTTTAAGGGATTCTATAATTTCTTTTTCCTCTTCAGTAAGCTCTATTTCCTCTAACTCACTACTCTCACTATCAATATATAGTGTTTCAATTAAAATATCAAATAGAGGTTTTTTGCCGACTCTTAAGCCTCTTTCAGGAAATGTCTTCACTACTCCGTACACTGTAACTCTGTCGCCTGGTCGAACCTTGTTTGTTAGATCGCCACGGACAACTGTTACAACACTCTGCGGTAGTTGTCCAGGAGGTAATTCTTCTGGTAGTTCTTGTATTGTTAATTCCTGATACTCCTCGTATTCTAGACTATCTTTTAGCATCTCAAATCTATTTGGATTATTATTATCACAAGTTGGATTTGGACATGCTGTGGGTTTCTGGAATTCATCCTCAAATTCCATTGGAAATATTAATCCACAGGATAAGCATCTAAACATCGCTCTTCGTAATATTGGCTTTACTTTGGTAGCCTTTACTACTATTCCTCTAAAATTAATTATCTTACCTAAGTTCTCAGCTCTATGCAATTCGCGAATTGAAATTGGTTTACCTATATTCTTTATTCTTACTCTGTATTTTCTAAGTAGTTCTTCTGATATATCTTCTTGGAAGATTTTTAAGCTTCTTCTGAATCCCGTATCGAATAAATTAATCACTTTAACGGGATTTTTAAGCAAATTTTCAGCGAGTTCTTGGTCGAAGAGAGCTAGATCTGGGAAATCAATTATTATTGATCGCTTTGTTTCGTCAGCGATTATCTGTAGTATTTCTTCTCTGTATTTGTAGAAATCTCTGCCCTCTTCATCTAGAGTCGTGAAGTTTAGCAGAAAGTTTGAGAAGCGATCGATTATCTGGTCATCTGGTAGAACTTCAGTAGAGGTCACTTCCAATTTAATTACCTATAGCTAAGCAATATTGATTAATGTTCAGACTTAAAAATATTCTAAATTATGGGTAATATACCAATATTACCTAAAGATGAGTAAGTAATATAAATTTTCACTTATGTTTTTATAAAAGAAAAGACATAACTGAAAGTTGATTTATGGAACATAAGTGAAAATTATATATGTTAGGAAACACAATAGGTTCTGATATTAAAGTATAAAGATGTCTCCGTCATTAGGAATGAGGATATTTATTTTTCCTACAGCGTTTGATTTCTCAAGGGTTTCCTTTATTACATCTTTGATTAAGCTTATTTCTTTGTACCTCGGTGATATATGGAAGAGAGCTAAATTCTTAGCATTTATACGCAATGCAAACTCTATTGCGTCTTCCACAGTGCTGTGAAAACGATTGACCGCTAGTTCTCCATGAATCTTTCTAATGAAGGTACTTTCATGGATTAGTAAATCCGCATTTTTAGTTTTCTCTACTATTATCGGATTACTTATAGGGAGGGTGTCTCCCGTATAAACTATTTTTCTTCCATGTTTAGGCATCTCTAAAACTTCCTCTGGCTTTATTATTTTCCCGTTATGTAACCTGATAGGCTCTCCAGCTAGTACTTTTTTTCGAAGCTCTAAGGGTATTTTTAAATGCTCTGCTTTTTCCGCGTTAAGAGAGGGTTTGATTTTTTCAATTAAAATATATCCAACTGCATTAACATCGTGTTCTGTTCTAAATGCTATTACGTCGAAAATATTAGTAGACATTATATGGGTTATTAAATTACTGTGATCTACTTCTTTTATGTCGAGAATAAACGGTACGGGATAAATACTAAATGCATCAATGATTTTTCTTAAAAATTCTTTGGTGCCTTCTGGGCCAAATATCTTCACTACATCCTTTTTTCGCGCTAGGGACAGTGTATGTAATATACCTGGTAATCCACTTACGTGATCGGTATGTAGGTGAGTTAAGAAAATATATAGTTTGGATTTCACTGGATGTAATTTCTTTCTAAATAGGCTATATTGACAACCCTCACCAGCATCGAGGATTATTAATTCATTACCTGCTTTTATAGATATTGATGGTAGATTCCGTGGACCAAATGAGGAAACACCCCCAGTACCAATGAACGTGATTTTTATTGGTATTGGCATTTAAATTCACTTATATTGCTAAATTAGTATTCATGTCTCTAATGAATTTTAATAAGCTATCTAGATTTTTCTTAATAATTGATTGATCAATCGAGTGATACTTTTGTTTAAGTTGCGAGTATATCATATTTTGCTTTAAAATCTCTCTAATAACTACTGTTGCATATTGCCCTTTCCCTAGGCAGAATCTAAGTCTTAGATTAATCTTGTTCTCCTTGTTTTCTATTATTTTTATTGCTTTAAAATCTGGTCTTAAGAACATTAATCTTTTGCCTCCCTTTAATGATAGGGGTGGAAAGCGCTTGTTTTTGAAGAAATTTATGCTTATGTTCTCTGCTTCAATTATATCTTTTAGAGCGCTATAAACGTGACTTTTTGAATTTTCATCTACATTCATTCCATAGCCAATTAATGGAACAAGTTTGTTTACAGTTTTTTTATCTAAATTGATATCAGATTCGCAGATAATCTTGCTAATGAGCTTATTAAAGATGTATCCCTGATATGCTTCAACAAAAATTTTCAGTAAGAAGGATGGTATTCGCTTCATCACTTTTACCCAATCTTCTTTAAATCTGACTATGTTCTTTATTATTTCTTTTTCATATTGTAATCCTTTTTTCGGGAATTTCTTTAAAGCTGATTTATAGTTTCCTTCTCTTATCTCAATTTTGATCTCTAGTAATTCTTTATCATCTATTAAACTTGGTGCAGTTAAATAAGTTATAATAGCATCTCTGTATCTCCGCATTAATAACAATTTTCCCACTACATGCGTTATGGGCCTAACTATACCGAATCTTTGATACCCAAAGTAATTAAGAAGATTTTTTTCTCTTATTTCGTTTATTGCTTCTTTTAATAAATCCCTATCACTCGCGCTAATATCCCGAATTAATATAGTAAAGCAATTTCCTTTATGGTCACCAATATGTATTCTCCTTAATTCTCTAACTGGTGATCTGATTTCGAGATTCGATGGTAAATCTAGTCGCATAAGGGTTTCTGGTGAAACGCCCCATACAGCGACGCGTTGCACTGTAATTGCGTCTTTGTCCTTATTGCCGCTGTAAAAGAAATAGCTTAGAGGAATGTTTAATTTATTAGCTATCGTAATTATTGCTTCAAAATTACTTATTCCCTTTTTAATTAGTATAAAGTGTGTGAATAATCCTTCTAGTCCAGATGGCTTTAATATAGGGTTATCTAAACTTAAAATCGTGCCGTCTGGGAGGATTTCTTCAACAATGAAGTCTTCATAACGTTTTCTTATTAAACCATCAATTGCTGGTTGATCTAGTATCCAGCAATTTAAGCCTATTAGTTTATCTATGAGTGGAACGTCTTTTCTAACCATTTTTATTCACAGTAATTTTAGATGTTTCGTTATTTTATCTAATAATTCTTCAGGTGCTGGGCCTATACCCAGACTTGTTATTGTATTGGGTGGCAATACGGTTAACCCTGCATCTCTGATTAATGCTGTAGGTAAATTGTGTTGAACGGCCTTATTATAGATTTCAAGTAATTCATCTAAGT